>Ga0208492_1000727_pt1 | contig 25542 bp, 24 predicted proteins | sample Subbioar_CSW14AB_FD_184820 | JGI IMG/M metagenome (GOLD analysis project Ga0208492, IMG submission 184820) | Serpentinite rock and fluid subsurface biosphere microbial communities from McLaughlin Reserve, California, USA - CR12Mar_CSW14AB (SPAdes) | ecosystem: Environmental > Terrestrial > Deep... | reverse complement strand
GGCTCTCGGCCGCGGCCGCGCCCGACGCCGCGAGTCCCAGCATCAGCACGGCCGCGGCGCCGGCGGCGCCCGCCGCGAGCGCGGAGCCGGCCATGGCCTCTCCCCTCTAGAGTCCGCCGCCGAGCGCGCAGCTGGCCGCGCGGAGCGGGATCGGGACGCCGGCGACGCGCGCGTCGACCGACGCCGTGACGCACACGAGGTCGCCGCGCCGGGACGTCGCGGCGCGGGCTCCCGGGACCGCCTGCGCCACGACGCCGCTCGCGCGCCCCTCGGGCTCGCCGCGGGCCACGAGCCGGGCGGCGTCGGCCGCGACGTCCTGCAGCCGCACCTGGGTGGAGGCCGCCATGAGGGCGCCCACGCCGAGCAGGATCACGACCACGACGGCGGGCAGCGCGACCGCGAGCTCGGCGGCGACCGACCCGCGCTCCCCCGCGCCCTGCCCGCCGTCGGGGCCGCCCAGGCGGCGCCGCTGTGCGACGCGCCGGATCACGCGACCGTCAGCGCCCGGCGGACGAGGTCGGTGAGGATCTCGCGCACCTCGCCGGACCGCATGATCACGACGAGCACGCCCGCGAACGCGACCGCGGCCATCGTGACGATCGCGTACTCGGCGGTCGAGGCGCCGGTGTCGTCCGCGAGCAGGCCCCCGATGGTCGGGCGCGCGGAGGTGGGGATGGGTTCGGACATGACTCCTTCTTCCTGTCGGTGTCGGTTTCTTCGGGTCACCCGGCGAGCGCCGGGAGCGGGGTGGCGGCCAGCACGCCGAGCAGCATGGGGGCGACGCCGAGGCACAGGAACGCGGGCAGCGTGCACACGCCGAGCGGGAGCAGGAGCCGGGCGCCGAGGCGCGCGGCCCGGATCCGCCCCTCCGTCCGCGCGGCCTGCCGCTCGTGCGCGGCGGTGGCCCGCAGCAGCTCGACTCCCGGGATGCCGGCGTCGCGGGACAGGGCGAGCACCGCCGCGGTCTCGTCGCCGCCCGGCCGCGCTCCGCCCGGGGCCTGCGCCACGAGGCGCGCCGCGCGATCGATCGAGACGCCGCCGCTGAGGGCGATCGCGGTGAGCTCGGCGTGCATGCCCGGCGTCCCGGGCGGCGGCTGCGCGGCCCGCACCAGGCGGCGGGTCCACGCCCGCGCGACCAGCAGCAGCGCGCCGCCCGAGGCGAGGCAGCCGATCCCGATCGGAGAGGCGAAGAGGACGCCGAGCATGTCGAAGCCGAGCGCGGCGCCGATCGCCAGTCCCGCGAGCGGCAGCCAGGTCATGAGCCGGGCGGTGCCCGAGGGCTCCGCGAGGGCGATCCGCACGTCGTCCTGCGCCTCGCGGGCGTCCCGCAGCGCGGCGGCCATGGAGCGCAGGCAGTCGGCGAGCGGCGCGCCGACGGTGGCGGCGATCTCCCACGCGGCGGCGACGTCGCGCCACACCTCGGCTCCGCGACCGCCGCGATCGGCCTCGGCCTCGATCGCCTGGGCGAGGGGCTCGCCCGCGGCCGCCCGCCGCGCGATCCGGGCCGCCGCCGCGTCCGCGCCCGCCTCCCCCAGGTGCCGCCACGCCGCCTCCGGCGTCGCGCCCGCCTGCAGCAGCACAGCGAGCGTGAGCACGGTCGCCCCGGCCGCCGCCCCGGTATCCGTCGTCACGCGCGCCACGGCGTGACCTCCTCGATGCCGAGCCGCCCGCCCGTGTCGGTGAACCGGCCGACGCGGGCGAGGCGCCGGGCCCCGTCGGGGCGGCGCTCCAGGTGCAGCACGAAGCCGATGGCGCTGCAGACCTGCCGTGCGACCGCGTGGTCGTCCATGCCGGCCAGCGCGCCGAGCGCCTCCAGCCGCGCCGGCACCTCGGTCAGGCCGCTCGCATGCAGCGTGCCCGCTCCGCCGTCGTGGCCCGTGTTGAGCGCCGTGAGCAGCTCGCGCACCTCCTCGCCGCGGCACTCGCCCACCACGATCCGGTCGGGCCGCATCCGGAGCGACTCGCGCACGAGCCGCGCGAGGTCGACGCCGCCCGCGCCCTCGAGGTTCGGCTGCCGCGCCTCGAGGGAGACGTGGTGCGGGTGGGCGATCCGCAGCTCGGCCACGTCCTCGATCGTGACGATGCGCTCGTGCCCGGGTGCGTGCGCGAGCAGCGCGCCGAGCAGCGTGGTCTTGCCGGTGCCCGCGGCGCCCGTGACCAGCAGGTTCTCGCGCTCGCCCACGATCCGCACGAGCCAGCGCCGGGCGTCGTCCCCGAACGAGCCGCCCCGGCACAGCGCGTCGAGGTCGGCTCCGCGCAGGCGCGGGATCCGGATGGACAGGGCCGTGCCGCTCGTGGCGATGGGCGGCAGGACCGCGTGCACCCGGATCCCGTCCTGCAGCCGCACGTCCACGCACGGCGTCGCGTCGTCGATGTGCCGCCCGCCCCGGGCGATCAGCGCCGTGGCGAGCTCGCGCACCTCGCGCTCGGACGCGCGCCAGGCCGGATCCGGCCGCGGGCCGTCCCCTCGATCGACGAACACCCCGGACGCCCCGTTCACGAACACGTCGGTCACGGCGGGGTCGCGCAGGTACGCGCTCAGCGGCCCCAGCGCATCCTGCGATGCCTCAGGGCGCTCGTCCGGCACGGCAGGCGAGCCGCGCCCGGCGGGCTGCGCGCCCCGCGGCTGCACGATGAACGGCTCGGTCATGCCCCGACGCTAGGCAGGCGGCGCCCTCGCGCGGAGCGGCGGACGCCCGACCGCACGAACACCGGCGGCGGGTGCGCGCTGTGGACGAGCGCCGGTACTCCCTTTAGTGGGTACCGACCCTCCGGAGCCCGGGGCTACATTCGCCGTGCGGGGCTTCCCGCACGGGCGCCGCCGCGCCCGGGGCCGCACGGATGCGGCCTGGCACCACGTCGCAAAGGAGCGCGCAGCTGATGAGCACCCAGATCGACCACCTCCTCAACGAGAGCCGGCGCTTCGCGCCCTCGGCCGAGTTCGCCGCGAACGCGGTGGCCGGCGCGGATCTGTACGAGAAGGCGGACACCGACCGCGAGGGCTTCTGGGCCGAGCAGTCCCGTGAGCTCCTGCACTGGGAGAAGCCGTTCACGCAGGTGCTCGACTGGTCGAACCCGCCGTTCGCGAAGTGGTTCGCCGACGGCGCCCTGAACGTCGCCTACAACTGCCTCGACCGCCACGTCGAGGCCGGAAACGGCGACCGCGTCGCCCTGCTGTGGGAGGGCGAGCCCGGCGACGAGCGCCGCGTCACGTACGCAGAGCTGACCGACGAGGTCAAGCGCCTCGCGAACGTGCTGACGGAGCTCGGCGTGGGCCAGGGCGACCGCGTCGCGATCTACCTGCCCATGATCCCCGAGGCCGTCGCCTCGATGCTCGCGGTCGCGCGCCTGGGCGCCATCCACTCGGTCATCTTCGGCGGCTTCAGCGCCGACAGCCTGCGCTCGCGCATCGATGACGCGGGCGCCAAGCTCGTGATCACGGCCGACGGCGGATGGCGCAAGGGCAAGGTGTCGCCGCTCAAGCCCGCCGTGGACCAGGCGCTCGCCGACCGCAACGGCCTCGGCGAGCAGGAGACGGTCGAGCACGTCCTCGTCGTCAAGCGCGGCGAGAACGACGTCGACTGGACCCCCGGCCGCGACATCTGGTACCACGACGTCGTGCCGCAGGCCTCGGCCGAGCACGAGCCGCAGGCCTTCGAGGCCGAGAACCCGCTGTTCATCCTGTACACGTCGGGAACGACCGGGAAGCCCAAGGGCATCCTGCACACGTCGGGCGGCTACCTGACGCAGGCGGCGTTCACGCACCGCAACGTCTTCGACCTGCACCCCGAGAGCGACGTCTACTGGTGCACGGCCGACATCGGATGGATCACCGGCCACTCGTACGTCGTCTACGGCCCGCTCGCCAACGGCGCCACCCAGGTGCTGTACGAGGGCACGCCGGATCACCCGGAGCCCGGCCGCTGGTGGGACGTCATCGAGAAGTACGGCGTGACGATCTTCTACACGGCGCCCACGGCCATCCGCGGCTTCATGAAGCAGGGCCGCCAGATCCCCCAGTCGCGCGACCTGTCGAGCCTGCGCGTGCTCGGCTCGGTGGGCGAGCCAATCAACCCCGAGGCGTGGGTCTGGTACCGCGAGGTCATCGGGGCCGGCAAGACCCCGATCGTCGACACGTGGTGGCAGACCGAGACCGGCGCGATCATGGTCTCGGCCCTGCCCGGCGTGACCGAGACCAAGCCCGGCTCCGCGCAGGTGCCGCTGCCCGGCATCTCGATCGACGTCGTCACCGAGGAGGGGGAGCCCGTGGGCAACGACGCGGGCGGGCTGCTCGTGATCACGGAGCCGTGGCCCAGCATGCTGCGGGGCATCTGGGGCGACCCGGAGCGCTTCAAGGAGACGTACTGGGAGAAGTTCGCGGCGCAGGGCTACTACTTCGCGGGCGACGGCGCGCGCCTCGACGAGGACGGCGACATCTGGCTGCTGGGCCGCGTCGACGACGTCATGAACGTGTCGGGCCACCGCCTGTCGACGGCCGAGATCGAGTCGGCGCTCGTGGCGCACGAGGCGACCGCCGAGGCGGCCGTCGTCGGGGCGTCGGACGAGACGACCGGCCAGGCCGTGGTCGCGTTCGTGATCCTCAAGGAGAGCTACCTCAAGGAGCACGGCCCCGAGGGACTCGCGCAGCAGCTGCGCGCGTGGGTCGGCGAGCAGATCGGACCGATCGCCCGCCCCCGCGACGTCTACATCGTGGGCGAGCTCCCGAAGACCCGCTCGGGCAAGATCATGCGCCGCCTGCTGCGCGACGTGGCCGAGGGCCGCGAGGTCGGCGACACCACGACCCTCGCGGACACCGCGGTCATGAGCGTCATCTCGGCCCAGGTGAAGTGACCTGAACAGCGGAACGGCCCCGTCGGATCATCCGACGGGGCCGTTCTCTCTCTCCGCGATGGCGTCGACTGGTCTTCGGCGGCGAGACTGGTCTCGCCGACACCAGTCTCGCCGCCCGGGACCAGTCGAAGCCCGAGGACGGCGACTCACGCGAACGTGAAGGCGACCTCGACCTCGACGGGCGAGTCGAGCGGCAGCACGGGCACGCCCACGGCCGAGCGCGAGTGGCGGCCGGCCTCGCCGAAGATCTCGCCGAGCACCTCGCTCGCGCCGTTGATCACGCCGGGCTGCCCGGTGAACGCCGGGTCGGACGCGACGAAGCCCGTGACCTTCAGCACGCCGGTGAGGCGGTCGACGCCGCCCACCGCGTCGGCGGCCGCGGCGATCGCGTTCAGGGCGCAGCGGCGCGCGAGGTCCTTGGCGGTCGCGGCGTCGACGAAGCCATCGCCCTCGCCGACCTTGCCGGTGACGGGCAGCGCGCCGTCCACCATGGGCAGCTGACCCGAGGTCTGCACGACGTCGCCGTGCGCCTTGGCGGGGATGTACGCCGCGACGGGCGGCACGACCGCGGGCAGCTCGATGCCGAGCTCGGCCAGGCGGGCGGCGACGCTCACGCCTGCTCCCCCTCGAACTGCTTGGCGGCCTCCTGCGCGGCCGACAGGCCCGCGTTGGCGGCGCCCCCGCCGACGGGGCGCTTGAGGTACGCGACCAGGCCGCCCTCGCTGTTCGGCACGACCTGCACGAGCTCCCAGCCCTGCTTGCCCCAGTTGTTCAGGATGGCGGCGGTGTTGTGGATCAGCAGAGGCGTGGTGAGGTACTCCCACGTGGTCATGGAGCGTCCTTCCGGTTCGGGAGGCGGCGACGCGGCGCCGGGATCTGGGATGGGCCGGCCTGACGCGCCCGGCATCCGGAGGGCGTGTCCAGGCTGACGGCTTACGATCACCCTATGCCTCTTGCGAAAAGGACGGCCAGCGGTGTGCTCGGTGGCGTGCTCGGCCTCGTCGGTCTGAGCGCGGTCGCCGGTGTCCTCGTCACCGCCACGGTCACCCCGGCCATCGCCGTGTCGGGCTACGCCGCGTCGAGCGCGATCTCGCTGTTCGACAGCCTGCCGAGCTACCTCGAGGTCGACCAGCCCATGCTGCCGACCACGATCTACGTCGACGACCCCAACAGCGACGAGCCGTACCCGCTCGCGTCGTTCTACGACCAGAACCGCGTGCCCGTGGAGTACGACGAGGTCTCGACGATCATGTACGACGCGATCCTGTCGAGTGAGGACCCCCGCTACTACGAGCACGGCGGCGTCGACCTGATCGGCACGACGCGCGCGCTGATCAACAACGCCACGAGCAGCAGCACGCAGGGCGGCTCCTCCATCAGCCAGCAGTACGTCAAGAACGTGCTGATCCAGCAGTGCGAGAAGGATGCGCAGTCCGACGAGGAGAAGCAGGCCTGCTTCATCGAGGCGACCCAGGCCAAGGGCACCGAGGGCTATGCGCGCAAGCTGCAGGAGATGCGGTACGCGATCGCCATCGAGAAGGAGTACTCGAAGAACGACATCCTGCTCGGCTACCTCAACATCGCCAACTTCGGCGGTGTGACGTACGGCATCGAGGCCGCCGCCGAGTACTACTTCGACACCACGGCCAAGGACCTCACGATCGCGCAGGCGGCGACGCTCGCCGGCATCGTGCAGAACCCGAACTACTACCGGATCGATCAGCCCGACCGCGAGGACAACGGCGAGGCGAACGGCTACGCCGCGGCCAAGGACCGCCGCAACTACGTGCTGACGCGCCTGTTCGAAGACGGCAAGATCACCGAGGACGAGTACAAGGAGGCGCACGCCTCCGAGGTCGAGCCGAACATCCAGCCGCGCGAGCAGGGCTGCGTCGCGGCCGGCGGATCGGCGTACTTCTGCCAGTACGTCAAGAGCATCATCGAGAACGACCCGGCCTTCGGCGACTCCCCCGAGGAGCGCCGCGAGCTGCTGCGCCGCGGCGGCCTGAGCGTCCACACGACGCTCGACCTGAACGTGCAGCTGCCGGCCGAGCAGGCCATGCGCGACTACGCGCCGGCTCACGTCGACGGGATGGAGTTCGGCGCGACGGCCGTGACGCTCGAGGCGGACACGGGCAAGATCCTGGCGATGGCGCAGAACACGCGCTTCAGCGAGGACCCCTCCGTCATCGAGTCCGAGCCCGGCTACTCGTCGCTCGTGTACGCCAGCGATCGGACGCACGGCGGCTCGAACGGCTTCTCGGTGGGATCGACGTTCAAGGTGTTCACGCTGCTCGACTGGCTCGAGAAGGACCACTCGATCAACGAGGTGCTCAACGGCGTGAACCGCACGTCGTTCCCCGGCTTCAACTGCGACGGCAACCCGATCCCGCAGACGTCGAAGATCGGCAACTTCAACAACGTCGGCGGGTACACCGGCACGGTGCAGAGCTTCACGCGCGACTCGCTGAACTCGGGCTACCTGGCGATGGCGTCGCGCCTGAACCTGTGCGACATCATGCGCGTGGCCGACCGCCTGAACGTGAAGACCGGAGACGGCCAGCAGATCTCGACCATCGAGGGCCACCCCGTGCCCTTCGACATCCTCGGGTCGTTCAACATCGCCCCGATGGCGATGGCGTCGGTGTACGCGACGATCGCCAACAACGGCATGCAGTGCCCGCCGAAGGCGATCGAGAAGGTCGTCGACGCCAACGGCGAGGAGATGCCGCTGCCCCAGTCGAAGTGCGAGCAGAAGCTCTCCCCCGAGGTGGCCGCGACCGCGGCGTCGGCCCTGTCCACCGTGATGAACAGCGGCGGCACCGGCACCCCTGCCCGCGCGGCCGACGGCGTCCCCGTGATCGGCAAGACCGGTACGCACGAGAAGTGGCAGACGTCGATGATCCAGTCGTCCACCAAGGCCACGACGGCGGTGTGGGTCGGCAACGCCCGCGGCGAGGTCGACGTATTCCGCACGTGGGTCAACGGCTGGCAGATGTCGCAGCTGCGCTTCCAGATCTCCCGGGCCGTGCAGGGCGCCGCGAACGCGGCCTACCCCGGCGGCGAGTTCCCGCCGGCCGACCCGAACCTGACGCGCCGCATCCTCGTGACGCTGCCGAACGTGGTCGGCATGTCGGTCGCCGACGCCGAGCGGACGCTGCGCGCGGCCGGCTTCGGCGTCAGCGTGGGCGCCCCGGTCCCGGGCTCGCGCCCGGCCGGTGTCGTCGAGACGCAGGATCCGCCCTCGGGCCGCGTCGCGAGCGGCACGACCGTGACGATCTCGCCGAGCAACGGCCAGGGCGCGCAGGTGCCCGATGTGCGCGGCCAGGCGCCGAGCGCGGCGGTCGCCGCGATCCAGGGGGCCGGCTTCGCGAACGTGTCGCTCGGCCCGTGTCGAGACAACGGCGAGGCCGGGGCGGGCCGGGCGATCGGCACGGATCCCGCCGCCGGCACCGTGACGAACCGCTCGACCGCGGTCGTCGTGCACTACGAAGCCGCCGACTGCGATGGCGGCGGCGGTGACGGCCGCGGCGAGGGCGGCGGCAACGGGAACGGCAACGGCGGCGGCAACGGGAACGGCGACTAGTGGCGTCGGCCTCGCGGAGCGCGCTGACGGCGCTGGCCGCCGTCGGCGCGGCCGGCGCGGCGGCCGCCGTCTGGGGCGTCGGCATCGAGCGTCAGCTGTTCACGGTCCGGCGCCACGTGGTGCGGCTCCTGGACCGCGGCGCGACGCCCATCCGGATCCTGCACATCTCGGACGCCCACATGGCTCCCTGGCAGCGCCGCAAGCGGCAGTGGATGGCCGGACTCGTCGCCCTGCGCCCCGATCTCGTGATCAGCACGGGCGACAGCCTCGGTCACGCCGACGGCATCGCCGGCATCCGTGAGGCCCTCGCGCCGCTCCGGGGCGTGCCCGGGGTGTTCGTGCACGGGTCGAACGACTACTGGGGCCCCGGGCCCCGCAATCCGTTCCACTACTTCCGTGGTCCCTCGGAGCGCGCCCCCAAGGCCGTCCGGCTCGACACCGAGGCCCTCGACGGGTTCATGACGGACGAGCTCGGCTGGGTCGACGTCGACAACGGCGCGACGACGCTCACGGTGCGGGGCAGCCGCATCCGGTTCGTGGGCGTCGCCGACGCCCACCACGACTCGGACGACCTGGACGCCGCCGCGGCCGCGCTGGCCGACGAGCCGGACGCCCCGCTCACGCTCGGCGTCGCGCACGCGCCGTACCGTCGCGTGCTCGACGGCTTCACCGCCCTCGGCGCCGACATGCTCTTCGCGGGGCACACACACGGCGGACAGGTGCGCGTGCCGTTCTACGGCGCGCTCGTGGCGAACTGCGACATCCCGCTGCGCCAGGCCCGCGGCCTGTCGATGTGGACGCACCGCGGGCGCATCGTGCCGCTCAACGTCAGCGCCGGCCTCGGCCACTCGATCTACGCCCCGGTGCGCTTCGCGTGCCGCCCCGAGGTCTCCCTCATCACCCTCGCGCCCCGCGCGTAGACCCCGACGCCCGTTCGGCGACGAGCCGTCCGAGGTGCCCGGAGCCGCCGAGGACCGCTGGCAGGATGGGCGGCGATGATTCCCGTCGAGATCAAGCCCGTCGCGCTGCCGCAGAGCCTGGACGTCCCCGGCGCGCGGGACTTCCGCGACTACGCCGAGATCGTGGGCGTCGTGACCAACGAGCAGACCGGCGGAGGCGCGGCCCTCGACACGGCCGTCGAGCTGCTGGCCGAGCTGTGGGACGAGCACGACGCGCTCCGCACGGCGCTGCTCGCGCGCAGCGGGACGCGGGCGGTCGGCGCGGCGCACATCGCCGCGCCCCGCGGGGGCCTGCACGCCGACATCGCGGTGTACGTGCCCCGGCGCAGCGCCGGCCTGGAGGGCCTGCTCATCGCGGCGGCCGAGGACCAGGCGCGTCGCTACGGGCGCGTCCGGGTGCGCGCGGTCACCCTGCACCGCTCGGATCTCGGCGGCGACGCGATCGTCGCGGTGGGCGGCGAGGGCGCCGTGCCGCGCGACCCCCAGGCGCGGGCCCACGCCGAGGCCGGCTACGCCCTGCGCGGCGTGCTGCACCACGACGCGGGCGACGGCCTCGCCGACACCGGCGGAACGGACTACCTCACCGCCGCGTGGCTGCGCACGCTGACGGTCTGATCGGGTCGCGTCCTCCGCAGACGAGAAGAGGGACCCGCCTGTCGGCGGGTCCCTCTTCTGCTGGTCGGGGTGACAGGATTTGAACCTGCGGCCTCTTCGTCCCGAACGAAGCGCGCTACCAAGCTGCGCCACACCCCGTTTTGCAACCCTGCAAGTCTACCTGATGCCGGGCGGTGCCACGAACCGCGCCCGGCCCGCGCGCGCCGCCGGGATTCGGGGCCTCTCAGGGCGACGTCGTAGGCTGGAGGCCATGACCTTCGCGCCCCGGGTCGTCGCCTTCGATCTCGACGACACCCTCGCCCCCTCGAAGAGCCCGATCGATCCGCGCATCGGCGAGCTGCTGATCGCGCTGGCCGACCGCGTCGAGGTCGCGATCATCTCCGGCGGGCAGATCGTGCAGTTCCGCACCCAGGTGGTCGAGCGGCTGCCGGAGGCGCCCGCCGAGACGCTGTCGCACATCCACCTGCTGCCCACGTGCGGCACGCAGTACTTCCGCTTCCAGGGCGACGAGCTCGTCATGCTCTACGCGCAGGACCTGACTCCGGACGAGAAGCGCCGCGCGCTGACCGCCGTCGAGGAGGAGGCCAGGCGCCTCGGGCTGTGGGAGTCGCGGACGTGGGGCGACATCCTCGAGGACCGCGGCTCGCAGATCACGTTCTCGGCGCTCGGCCAGGCCGCGCCGGTCGACGCCAAGAAGGCGTGGGACCCCACGGGCGAGCGCAAGTCCGCCCTGCGCGACGCCGTGGCCCTGCGGGTGCCCGACCTCGAGGTGCGCTCGGGCGGCTCGACCTCGGTCGACATCACCCGCAAGGGCATCGACAAGGCCTACGGCATGCGCCGCCTGGCCGAGGAGACGGGCATCTCGCTGGCCGACATGCTGTTCTACGGCGACCGCCTGGACCCGGACGGCAACGACTTCCCCGTGCTCGCCATGGGCGAGGTCGAGTGCGTCTCGGTCGAGGGCTGGGAGGACACGGCCGACAAGCTCGACGCGCTCATCCCGACGCTCGGCGTCCGCGTCTGACGCGAAGCTTCCACGCGAACGGGGCCCCGGATGATCCGGGGCCCCGTTCTCGTGTCAGGGCGTCAGTCGGCGACGGCCTTCTCGGCGGCCTCCACGGCGTCCGATGAGCGCTCGACCGCCTCGAGCGGCGTCGTGCCCGCCTCGGCGGCCGTCTCGGCCGCGGGGGTCTTCGCGGCGGCCTTGGTGCGGGGCTTCGCTGCCGCCTTGCTCGCGGCGCGCGGCGTGAGCGCGGGCGCGGCCTTCGGGGCGAGCACCTCGGCGGCCTCGCCGTAGGCCACGGGCACGGGCAGCACGCGCGTCAGCTGCGTCACGTGGCGCGGCTCGAGCTCCTCGAGCGACTGCACGCCGAGCAGCTTCATGGTGCGCTCGATCTCGCTGCGCAGGATCGCGATCGTGCGGTCCACGCCCGCGCGGCCGCCGGCCATCAGGCCGTACAGGTACGCGCGACCGATGAGCGTGAACTTCGCGCCCAGCGCCACGGACGCGACGATGTCGGCGCCGTTCATGATGCCGGTGTCGATCATCACCGTGGCGTCGCTGCCGACCTCCCGCACGACGCGCGGCAGCAGGTGGAACGGGATCGGCGCGCGGTCGAGCTGGCGACCGCCGTGGTTCGAGAGCACCAGTCCGTCGACGCCCATGTCGATGAGCTTCACGGCGTCGGGGACGTTCTGCACGCCCTTGATCACGATCTTGCCGGGCCACAGCTCACGGATCACGGCGAGGTCCTCGTAGCTGATGGTCGGGTCCATGGCCTGGCCGATCAGGTCGCCGACCGTGCCGCCGGTCGACTTCAGCGAGGCGAACTCGAGCTTGGGCGTGGTGAGGAAGTCGAACCACCACCACGGCCGCGGCAGCGTGTCGAGCACGGTCTTGACGGTCAGCTGCGGCGGGATCGAGAAGCCGTTGCGGTAGTCGCGCATCCGGTTGCCCGCGACGGGGGTGTCGACCGTGAAGTGCAGCGTGTCGAAGCCGGCCGCGGCCGCACGCTCGACCAGTCCGTAGGAGACCTCGCGGTCGCGCAGCACGTACAGCTGGAACCAGTTGCGGCCGTCCGGGTTGGCGGCCTTGACGTCCTCGATCGAGGTCGTGCCGAGCGTCGAGAGCGTGAACGGGATGCCCGCGGCGCCCGCCGCGCCGGCGCCGGCGATCTCACCCTCGGTCTGCATCAGGCGCGTGAAGCCCGTGGGGGCGATGCCGAACGGCATGGCGCTGGGGCCGCCCAGGATCTCCGTCGAGGTGTCGACGTCCTCGGCGGGGCGCAGGATGTCCGGGTGGAACTCGATGTCCTCGAACGCCTGGCGCGCGCGCAGGATCGACAGCTCACCCTCGGCGGCTCCGTCGGTGTAGTCGAACGCGGCCGCGGGCGTGCGCCGCTTCGCGATCGCCCGCAGGTCGTAGATCGTCAGGGCATCCTGCAGGCGGCGCTGCCTGCCGTTGAACGTGGGCTTCTTGAACTGGACGTACTCGAAGATGTCCTTCGGGTTGGGGAGCTGGCGCTTGACCATGGGGATCCTCTCTCGGGTCGGTTCACGCGTCCGCGCCGGCGGGAGCTCCGCCGAGCGCGTGCGTGCGCGTGTAGAAGCCGGTGATGTGGGTGCGGATGCGCTCGCGCGCGAGCTCCGGATCGCCGGAGCGCACGGCGTCCAGGACGGCCGCGTGCTCGGCGCGCAGCCCGGCCACCAGCGCGGGCCAGTCGGGCACCGCGGCGGCGCCCTCGCGCGCGTAGGACTCGATCGCGGTGCGCAGGCCCGCCATGACGGCCACGACGACCGCGTTGCCGGACGCCTCGGCGAGCGACAGGTGGAAGCGCGCGTCGAGCGCGAGGAAGTCGTCGGGGTCGAGCCCGTCGGCGGCCATGGCGGCGAGCAGGCTGTCGGGCTCGGCGAGGTCGAGCACCTCGCCTTCGCGCGCGCGGGCGGCGAGCGCCTCGACGACCGAGGCCTCGAGCACGGCGCGGGTCGCCACCACGTCGGCGAACGGGAACCCCTGGGCCGCGAGCTGCAGGCGCAGCAGGGTCGCGAGCCCGCCCTGCGGGGCCGCGACGATCATGGCGCCGGCGGACGGGCCCGATCCGGTCGCCGTGCGCACGAGCCCCATCGACTCGAGCACCCGCAGCGCCTCGCGGACACTCGAGCGGCCGACGCCGAGCTTCGCGGCGAGGTCGCGCTCGCCGGGCAGGCGGTCGCCCGGCGCGAGGCGACCCTCCAGCAGGTCAGCCTCGATCCGCGCGAGCACGGAGCGCCACGCGCGCGGCGAGATCTCGTCCTGCGCCATGACACCCCCTTCGCTGTGGTCCGACCACACTACCGCGGTGTGGTCAGACCACGCAAGGAGCCCGCCCCGCGGGTGCGGGACGGGCTCCGTGAGAGGCCGGGGCTCAGCCCTCGTAGCCGCCGGGGTTGTTCTGCTGCCAGTGCCAGACGTCGCGGGTCATGTCATCGATCGTCAGGCGCGCCTTCCAGCCCAGCTCGCGCTCGGCCTTGCCCGGGTCGCAGTAGGTCGCGGCGAGGTCGCCCGGGCGACGCGGCGCGATCTGCTTGGGCAGCTCGCGACCGATCGCCTTCTCGAACGACGCGATCAGCTCGAGCACGCTGACCGGGCGGCCCGTGCCGAGGTTGTACGCCTCGAAGCCGGGCTTCGCCTTCTCGAGCGCCGCGACGTGCCCCTCGGCCAGGTCGACGACGTGGATGTAGTCGCGCTGGCCCGTGCCGTCCGGGGTGTCGTAGTCGTCGCCGAAGACGTTGATCACGTCGAGGCGGCCGACCGCCACGCGCGCCACGAAGGGCATGAGGTTGTTCGGGATGCCCTGCGGGTCCTCGCCGATCAGGCCCGACTCGTGCGCGCCGACCGGGTTGAAGTAGCGCAGCGACGTGATGCTCACCTCGGGGTTCACGCGCTGGACGTCCTGCAGCACGACCTCGTTCATGAGCTTGGTCTTGGAGTACGGGTTCGACAGCTCGACGAGGTCGCGCGTGGCCTCCTCGGTGAACGGCAGGTCGGCCGGGTCGGAGTAAACGGTGCCGGTGCTCGAGAACACGAACGACCGGATGCCGCGCGCCAGCCCGACGCGCAGCAGCGCGAACGTCGAGTCGAGGTTGTTCGCGTAGTAGTCGAGCGGCCGCTGGGTCGACTCCCCCACCGCCTTGTGCGCGGCGAAGTGGATGATCGCGTCGAACGGGCCGTGCTCCGTGAACGCCTGCTCGACGATCTCATCGTCGGCCGCGTCCCCGATCACGAGGGGAGCCTTCTTGCCGGTGATCTGCTCGATCCGCTGCTCGACGACCGCACTGGTGTTGTCGAGGTTGTCGAGCAGGATCACCTCGTGGCCCGCGTCCAGCAGGGAGACGGCCGTGTGGGCGCCGATGTACCCGGCGCCGCCGGCAAGGAGAACCTTCATGGCTCCATCCTTTCAGAACCGGATCGCCCCGAGGTGCCGCGTCTCGACCCGCCACCCTGCGAGCGCAGCGAGCGTGGAGCGAAGCGACCCCCGCGGCGCGAAGCGCTGCCGAACGGAGCGTCAGCGACGTTCCTCGCTCGCGAGTGTCCGGCGCGGAGCGTCGGCGCGAGCGTGCGAGACGCTTCTCAAGAAGAAGGCGCGAGCACTCCGCCCGATTCCTGCAGGTAACACGCACCGCAGAGCGACTCGTACGTGACGAAGTGCTCGTCGCGCACCGCGGCGGTGGCGGCATCGATCGCGACCTGGTCGCCGTCGAACACGAACCGGCCGCCGATCACGCGGCCGTTGAACAGCGCCTTGCGCCCGCAGCGGCAGATGGTCTTGAGCTCCTCCAGCGAGTGCGCGATCTCCAGCAGCCGGCGTGATCCGGGGAACGCCTCGGTGCGGAAGTCGGTGCGGATGCCGTAGGCCATGACGGGGATGCCGTCCTCGACCGCGATCCGGAAGACGTCGTCGACCTGCGCGGGGGTCAGGAACTGCGCCTCGTCGATCAGCAGGCACGCGACGTCGGCGGGGGCCTCTCCGGGGATCAGCGCGCCCTCCTCGGCGCGCACGCGCTCCCGGTGCGCGCGGAACAGCTCGCGCGCGGAGTCGCCCGGCGGGATGAGGAAGTCGACCTTGCGCGTCATGCCGAGCCGCGACTCGACCTGGTCGGCGCCCTTGGTGTCGATCGCGGGCTTGGCCAGCAGCACGCGCTGCCCGCGCTCCTCGTAGTTGTAGGCCGCCTGCAGCAGCGCGGTGGACTTCCCCGAGTTCATCGCGCCGTAGCGGAAGTACAGTTTGGCCACGGATCCAGCCTAGGGCCGGCCTCAGCCGAGCCCGAGCAGCGGGGCGACGAGGCTCCAGGCGCCGTACAGCGCCAGCGAGCCGCCGCCCACCGCGGCCGTCACGATGCCCGTGCGGCGCAGGCTCCGCGATCCGGGTGCCCGGCGCAGCCGCCCGCGGCGCACGATGGGCTCGACCGCCGTGACCGCCTGGGTGGCGGCCGCCGTGCTGCGCAGCTCGATCGGCGCGAGGGGCGAGCCCGTCCACTTCTCGACGCCCCACGCGGCGGCCTTGACGGCGTGCACGCGCAGCGCGCTGCCGGGCTTCGCGGGGGCGCTCAGGTGCCGCGCGGTCTTGGACACGTGCTCCGCGTCACGCAGCCCGGCCTCGGCGACCGACACGGCGAGCGCGTGCAGTCGCCTGCGGGCGCCCTTGCGGAGCATGGGGTCGCTCGCGCGCGCGTCGATCCGGTGCATGGTCGCCCGCACGTCATCGAGCACGGCGTGGGCGTCGGCCACGTACCGCGCGGCCTGGCGGTTGTCGCCCAGCGCGAGGAAGCCGGCCTCCTCGCCGATGCGGTCCACCGCCTGGTCGAATGCGAACACCACGTGACGCGGGTCGGACGCGAGCGGGTCGAGCGGGCCGGTGCGCGGCAGGCGGGGATCGGGCGCGGTCATCCGGATCTCCTCACGTCGCGTGGCTCGCCCTCCAGGATACGAGGATGCACCGACAGCGGACCCGGGGAATCCGCCGGGATCAGGCGAGCTGGACGAGCAGCGGGAACACCAGGTCGAGGTTGAGCGGCGCCTGCGCGTCGTCCGGGTCGGCCGGATCGGCCCAGCGCAGGTCGTCGATCTCGGCTTGCGCCACCGGATCCACGGGCTCCCGCGTCACGAACACGGTCGCCCGCAGCGCGTGGCCCGCCTCGTTCGCGGCGTGCGAGTCGAACTCGCCGAGCGGCCGCAGCGCATCCGGCCCGATCTCGATGCCGAGCTCCTCGCGCACCTCGCGCACGGCGGTGTCGATCGCGCGCTCCCCCGCCTCGGGCTTGCCGCCGGGCAGCATGTACCGCTGCGTGCCGCGCTTGCGCACGGTGAGCACACGGCCGTCGTCGCGCAGGAACGCGATCGCCGAGACCGTGATCGACGGCACGATCAGGCCGTGATGCCGAGCGCCTGCGCGGTCGCCTGCGTGTTGGCGGCGGCCTTCGCGGGGTCGTCGTTGAGGAAGTCGCCGTAGCTCGGGATCAGCTCGCGCAGCTTCGGCTCCCACTCGCCGAGGCGATCCGGGAAGCACGACTCGATCAGGTTGAGCATGATCGTCGCCGCGGTCGAGGCGCCCGGCGAGGCGCCCAGCAGGCCCGCGATGGACCCGTCGGCGGCGGCGACCACCTCGGTGCCGAACTGGAGCTTGCCGCCCTTCATGACCTGGGCGCGCTGGCCGGCCTGGATGAGCTCCCAGTCCTCGTCCTTCGCGGTGGGCATGAACTCGCGCAGGCTCTCGAGCTTCTTCGCGCGGCTCTTGAGCAGCTCGCCGACCAGGTACTTCACGAGGTCGAGGTTCGTCGCGCCGACCTTGAGCATCGAGCCCAGGTTGTGGGCGCGGACCTGCGTGACGATGTCGAGCAGCGACCCGTCCTTGAGGAACTTGGGGCTGAACGTCGCGAACGGGCCGAACATGAGCGATCCCTCGCCGTCGACCATGCGCGCGTCAAGGTGCGGCACCGACATGGGCGGCGCGCCCACGGCGGCCTGCGAGTACACCTTGGCCCGGTGCTGCGCCACGACCGCCGGGTTGGACGTCTTGAGGAACTGGCCGCCGATCGGGAACACGCCGTAGCCGCGGATCTCGCGGATGCCCGCGCCCTGCAGCAGCTTGATGGCCCAGCCGCCGGCGCCGACGAACACGAAGCGCGCGCGCAGCTCGCCCGGGGTCTTGCCGACCTTGTGGCGGTACTTCACGAGCCACGTGCCGTCCTTCTGGCGGCGGAGCTTGCGCACCTCGTGGTTGAGGCGCAGGTCGAGACCGTTCTCGGTGAGGTGGTCGAACAGCTGGCGGGTGAGCGCGCCGAAGTCGACGTCGGTGCCGGACGGCGCGCGCGTGGCCGCAAACGGCTCGTCCTTCTTGAGGCGCTTCTGCATGAGCAGCGGCGCCCACTGGTTGATGACGCGCGAGTCCTCGGAGTACTCGATGCCCGCGAACAGCGGCTGGTCCTTCAGGACCTCGTAGCGGCGGCGCAGGTACGCGACGTCCTTCTCACCGCGCACGAACGTCATGTGCGGGGTGGCGTTGATGAAGGTCTTCGGCTCGTCGAGCACGCCCTTGGCGATCAGCGACGCCCACAGCTGGCGGCTCTGCTGGAACTGCTCATTGATCTGGATCGCCTTGGAGGGGTCCTCGGCGTTCGGCATGTAGTTCAGCTCGCACAGCGCGGCGTGACCGGTTCCGGCGTTGTTCCACGCGTTGGAGCTCTCCTGCGCGACCTCGCCCTGTCGCTCGAACGCGACGATGTTCCAGTCGGGCTGAAGTTCTTTGAGGAGGGTGCCCAGGGTGGCGCTCATGATTCCGCCACCGATGAGCACGACGTCGACGGTTTCGCTCACCGGACCAGTCTAGGCGGCGCGAAGAGGGCGCCCTGACCACTCAGGGCCGCAAGAACCGGGGTTCTTGCGGCCCTGTGAACGGGGTCGCCGGGGCGTCCGAGACTCAGACGGCGGCGCGGGCCTGCAGGTCGGCCGCGACGAGCTCGGCGATCTGCACGGCGTTGAGCGCGGCGCCCTTGCGGAGGTTGTCGTTCGAGACGAACAGCGCCAGGCCCTTGCCGTCCGGCGCCGACAGGTCGGGCCGGATGCGGCCGACGTAGCTCGGGTCCTTGCCGGCGGCCTCGAGCGGGGTCGGGACCTCCTCGAGCGCGACGCCGGGGGCGTCGGCGAGCAGCTCGCGGGCGCGCTCGGGCGTGATCTCGCGCGCGAACTCGGCGTTGATGCTGAGCGAGTGGCCCGTGAAGACGGGGACGCGGACGCACGTGCCCGAGACGCGGAGCTCGGGGATCTCGAGGATCTTGCGGCTCTCGTTGCGGAGCTTCTTCTCCTCGTCGGTCTCGTTGAGGCCGTCCTCGACGAGGTTGCCGGCGAACGGCACGACGTCGAACGCGATGGGCGCGACGTACTTCTCCGGGGCCGGGAACTCGACGGCCGAGCCGTCGTGCACGAGACCGAGGACGTCGTCCTGCGCGAGCACGGCCTTGGCCTGGCCGTACAGCTCGTTGGCGCCGGCGAGGCCCGAGCCGGACACGGCCTGGTAGGTGCTGACGACGAGACGCTCGAGGCCGGCCTCGGCATCGAGCACCTTCAGCACGGGCATGGCGGCCATGGTGGTGCAGTTCGGGTTCGCGATGATGCCCTTCTGGGCCTCGGCGATCGCATGAGGGTTGACCTCGCTGACGACGAGCGGCACCTCGGGGTCCATGCGCCACGCGCTGGAGTTGTCGATCACGACCGCGCCGGCCTCGGCGAAGCGGGGCGCGTGCGCGCGGCTGCCGGTGGCGCCGGCGGAGAAGAGGGCGATGTCGATGCCGGACGGGTCGGCGGTCGCGACGTCCTCGACCACGACGTCGACGCCCTGGAACTCGATGGTCGTGCCGGCCGAGCGCTCGGTGGCGAACAGGCGCAGCTCGCGGATCGGGAAGCCCCGCTCGACGAGGATCTCGCGCATGACGGTGCCGACCTGTCCGGTGGCGCCGACGACGGCGAGGGAGATTCCTGATTCTGCGATGCGGGTCATGACGGATCCTTGATGATGCGGGTGGGGTTGGTCGATTCTACCGGCGCTCGGCTGCGCCCCCGCCCGCTGTGACGCCTCCCGCCTCGGGAGCGGCGGGATCCGCACGTCGGATGTCCGGATGCCGCCGCCCAGCGGCACCCACCCCCGTTGAGCGGAGGCGCGCCAGCGCCGGAGTCGAAACGCGGCCGAGCCTCCCCGACCGGCCGGGCCGCTTCCGCCCGTTTCGTCTCCGCTTCGCTCCGCTCAACGACCGACACCCTTCCCCGGTCGAAGCTTCTATGTTTGTCAACCGGCTTCGAGGAGTCGGTAGAGGTCTCGGGCGAGGTAGCGCTTGAGGATGCGGCGGATGTCGCGGTCGGTGCGTCCTTGGGCGCGGCGGCGTTCGACGTAGGCGATCGTTTCCGGGTGTGAGCGCCAGCGGGTGATGATCACCCGGTGCAGGGCGGCGTTGAGCCGGCGGTCACCGCCTCGGTCGAGGCGGTGCCGTGTGTGGTCGCCGGAGGAGGCGGGTTTCGGGGCGGTGCCCGACAGTCGCCCGAAGGCCGCGTCGGAGCGGACGCGTCCGGGGTGTGACCAGGACGCGAACACCTGTGCGGCGCTGATCGGGCCGACGCCGGGCTGGGCCAGCAGCTGCGGGGCGACCTGCCGGGTCAGGCCCAGCAGGGCCTTCTTGTTCGCGGCGGCGTCGTCGTGCAGGGTGAGGATGCGGGTGGCCAGGCGGGTCGCCTCCGCGCGGGCGGTGGCGATATCGACCGGGTCCTGGGCGTCGGGGGTCCAGGCGGCGATCTGGCGAGTCTGGGCGACGGTGAGGGAGCGGCCGACGGTGACGCCGAGGTCGAACCGGCGGACCAACGCGATCAGTCGGTTGACGGCCTTGGTGCGCTCCCGGGTCATCTCCGCCCGCGCGGTCAGCAGGATCTGGATCGCGTCGCGTTCCGCGCCGGCCTTGACATCGTTCAGTGCCTCCTCGTCCAGCGGGAGGACGGCCGCCGCGGCGGCGCGCGCGTCGAGGCGGTCGTCTTTGCCCGCCGGGCGGTAGCGGGTCTTCGGGGCTTCGACGACGCGGACCTTCGACCCGGCGAAGGCGACGGACAGCTGGCGCCCGTAAGACCCGGCGCCGTCGACGGAGGCGAGGAACTCGGCCCCTCCGGTGACCTTCTCGATCCAGGTTGCGGCGCGGGTGATGCCAGCCCGGTCGGCGGGGAACGAACGCTCGTCGAGGAGCCGACCGGTGTGGTCGATGACGGCGTATTGGTGCTTCTTCGAATGGGTGTCGACCCCGGTGATGAACCGGTAGCGGTCTGCGACGATGGTCACTGCGATCTCCTTCTTTCAGCGGACGGACGGTCGTAGCCGACGTCCGGGCACTGAGTGAGTCGTCGCGGGACGGAACTGTCACGAGCCACTGCGAGGCCGTGCTTCTATCAAGTCACCGCGGCGGGCAGCGCCCGGCGTCGGCGCCCCCCACCGGGCGGACGAATCGACCACAAGACACACGCAACCGTGGCCAGTTGAGCGGAGAGTCACACCCGGCAGGAGCACCAGCACCGACCCTGCCAGTCGGCACGGCCAGCCGCCATCGACACTGACAGTTGAGCGGAGGCGCGCCAGCGCCGGAGCCAAACGCCGCTGGCCCTCCCCGACCGGCCGGGACGCGTCAGCCCGTTTCGACTCCTCGCTGGCGCTAGTCGCTCAACGACCACCGGGGTGCCCGGCTTCGACTCGCTCCGCTCTGGGCCCACGCGGCGAGGGGCCCCGCGCGCCGCGAAGCGGCGTGTGGGGTAGCCGTGGGGATCAGCCCGTTTCGTCTCCGCTTCGCTCCGCTCAACGACCGGCACCCACCCCCGGTCGTTGAGCGGAGGCGCGCCAGCGCCGGAGCCGAAACGTCGCCGACCGTCCGGGCCGCGTCAGCACGGTTCGACTCCTCGCTGACGCTCGTCGCTCAACGACCACAGGGCAGCCCGGCTTCGACTCGCTCCGCTCGCTCAGCCCGTTTCGTCTCCGCTTCGCTCCGCTCAACGACCGGCAAGAAACTCCGGTCATCTACGGTCGTGCGAGCGAAGCGAGCGTGCCGCGGATGCGGCCAAACGCAGCGCGAAGCGCTGCCGAACGGAGCGTCAGCGACGTTCCTCGCTCGCGAGTGTCCGGCGCGGAGCGTCGGCGCGAGCGTGCGAGACGCTTCTAGAAAATCAGCGGCCGGTGCCGGCGTAGACCGTGGCTTCGATCTCGCTGTCGAGGCCGTAGGCCGAGTGCACGACGCGGGCGGCCTCGTGCACGTCGTCGTTGCGGACGACGACCGAGATGCGGATCTCGCTTGTCGAGATCATCTCGATGTTGATGCCGGCCTTGCTGAGCGCCTCGAACAGCGTCAGCGAGACGCCCGAGTGCGTGCGCATGCCGGCGCCCACGACGGACAGCTTGCCGATCTGGTCGTCGTGCACGACGTTCTCGTAACCGAGCGTCTCCTTCTCGGCCGTGAGCACCTTGAGCACCTCGGCGGCCGAGGGCTTCGGCAGCGTGAACGAGATGTCGGTGCGGCCGGGCGACGCGCTCTGCACGTTCTGCACGATCATGTCGATGTTCGCGCCCGTCTTGGCGACGAGGGCGAAGATCGCGGCGGCCGATCCGGGGACGTCCGGCACGCCGACGACCGTGATCTTGGCCTGGCTCTGGTCGATCGCGACGCCCGCGACGACGGGCTCCTCCATGCCGGTGACGTCGGTCACGTCGGTCTCCTTCTTCGCGTGGCGGGGGTGGGCCATGCCCTCCCCCAGGACGTAGGTTCCCTCGTTCGCCGTGAACGTGGAGCGCGCGTGGATGAGCACGCCGTGGCGGCGCGCGTACTCGACGGCGCGGATGTAGAGCACCTTGGCGCCGTTGGCGGCGAGCTCGAGCATCTCCTCGGCCGAGACGTGGTCGAGCTTGCGCGCGAGCGGCACGACGCGCGGGTCGGCGGTGAAGATGCCGTCGACGTCGCTGTAGATCTCGCAGACGTCGGCCTCGAGCGCCGCCGCGAGCGCGACGGCCGTGGTGTCCGAGCCGCCGCGGCCCAGCGTGGTGATGTCCTTGGTGTCCCGGTTGAAGCCCTGGAAGCCCGCGACGATGACGATCGCGCCGTCGTCCAGCGCCTCGCGCACGCGCACCGGCGTGACGTCGACGATGCGCGCCGAGCCGTGGTCGGCGGTCGTGATCATGCCGGCCTGGCTGCCCGTGAACGAGCGGGCCTCGTAGCCCATCGAGTGGATCGCCATGGCGAGCAGCGCCATCGAGATGCGCTCGCCGCTCGAGAGCAGCATGTCGAGCTCGCGCGGCGCCGGGAGGGGCGCGACCTGCGACGCGAGGTCGAGCAGCTCGTCGGTGGTGTCGCCCATGGCGCTGACGGCCACGACCACGTCGTTGCCGGCCCGGCGGGTGTCGACGATGCGCTTCGCGACGCGCTTGATGCTCTCGGCGTCGGCGACCGACGAGCCGCCGAACTTCTGCACGATCAGTGCCACTGCTGCTCGCTCCAGAGGGGTGGGGACCGGACGCCGCGGGTTCGGCGCCCTGCTGACATCTTAGGAGCGCGCCCGAGTGCTCCCCGACGATGTGACATCCCGCCCTTCCGCTCGCTCACGGCGCGTGCGTCCTGCGCGCGCGGGCCCTTATGGATTGCGCAGTTCGGGCATATCCTGCGACCACACGCCGCTTTCGCGCGAAGGGGACGACGATGACGACGAGCTCTGCGGCACAGGCCCCGCTCGGGGTCAGGGTCGCGCACACGCTGGCGGTCGGGTTCGGCTGGGCCGGCGGCATCCTGCTGGCGGGCGGTCTGCTGACCGGCGGGCTGCTCGGCGACCTCGGCGCGGTGGGCGGGCTGCTCGTGCTGGCGATCGTCCTGCTCGTGGCCGCGGCGGTGCTCCGGATGGCGGTGCGCACTACCGCGCGTCGCGCCCGCTCCCGCGCTCTCGCCGGCATGGATCCGACGGTCGCGACCACGGCCGTGGTGGCCGCCACGGCCGTGAACATCGGATGGTGGGACGGCTTCGTCGGCGGGACGGGCTTCTTCGGCGGCGACGGATCCGGCGACGGATCCGGCTCCGGCGGGTGGGACGGCGGCGGCTCGTCCGGCGGTGGCTGGGGCGGAGACGGCGGCGGCGGGTTCGGCGGAGACGGCGGCGGCGGGGTCTGACGCCGCGAGGGATCAGCGGACCGCGGCCGCGGGCACCTCGACGGCCGGCGCCACCGCGCTCGGCTTCTGGCCGCGCGTGAACACGCCCGCGGCCAGAAGGCAGCCGGCCAGGACGATCGGGAACCCGACGATCAGGCCGAGCGTGAGCGGCTCGCCGCGCACGAGCATCCCGAGCACGATCGCCACGACGGGGTGCAGGTACGTCATGAGCGGCGCTTTGACGGGGCCGACCTCGGCGATCAGGGCGAAGAACGCGATGAACGCCACGGCGGTGCACAGCACGGTCAGGAGCGCCATGCCGGCGAGGCTGCGCGTCGTGGGCGGCTCGGTCGTGGTCACGATGCCGATCGGCAGGTAGACGATGCCCACGGCGGCCATCGACAGCGTGATCACCCCGAGCGACGGCACGTCGGGCAGGTGACGGGCGACGATGAACGGTGCGATCGCGTAGCAGACCGCGACCAGCAGCACCTCGCCGATCGCGAGCAGGCTGATCTCGCCGTCGAGCGCGCCGCTGCCGAGCGCGACCACCGCGACGCCCGCGAAGCCGAGCGCGAGCCCGACCGCGCGCGAGGGACGCAGCGCGCCCCGGTCGCCGCGCGCCACGGCGATCGCCGTCGCGAACAGCGGCACCGTCGCGACGAACAGGCCGGTGAGGCCCGAGGCGAGGGTCTGCTCGGCGTGCGCCAGGAGCACGAACGGACCGGCCATCTCGACCGCGCCGAAGGCGAGCACCCACGGCCAGTGCTTGAGCGCCGGCTTCAGCGCCCCCTGCTTCAGCGCGAACGGCAGCAGCAGGAGCGCCGCGCCGAACGTGCGGATGCCGACCACCGCCGCGGGCGAGAACGTCTCCACCGCCTCGGCGATGAAGAGGTACGGCATGCCCCACACGAGCGCGAGCAGCGCGAACAGGGCCCACCCCTTCGGGGTGAAGTGAGTCGACGATGGCACGGGACGATCCTGGCACGCACCACCGACATCCGGATCGGACGGCGGACCACCTGTCCGTCAACGGATGAAGGTTGGCAGGGTCAGATGGCCCGGCGGCCCTCGAAGGCCCGGCCGAGCGTGACCTCGTCGGCGTACTCCAGGTCGCCGCCCACGGGGAGGCCGGACGCGAGGCGCGACACCGTGATCTGCAGCGTCGTGAGCAGCCGGCTGAGGTAGGTCGCGGTCGCCTCGCCCTCGAGGTTGGGGTTCGTGGCGAGGATGACCTCCTGCACCGTGCCGTCGGCCAGGCGCGACATCAGCTGCTGGATGCGCAGATCGTCGGGGCCCACGCCCGCGATGGGGCTGATCGCGCCGCCGAGCACGTGGTACAGCCCGCGGAACTCGCGCGTGCGCTCGATCGCCGCGACGTCCTTGGCGTCCTCGACCACGCAGATGAGGGCGGGGTTGCGGCGCGGGTCGCGGCAGATCGCGCAGGTCTCCTGCTCCGAGACGTTGCCGCAGATCTCGCAGAACTTCACGCGCTCGCGCACCTCCCGCAGCAGCTCGGACAGGCGCGAGACGTCGAACGTGGGGGTCTGCAGGATGTGGAACGCGATGCGCTGGGCGGACTTCGGGCCGATGCCGGGCAGGCGGCCGAGCTCGTCGATCAGCTCCTGGACGATGCCGTCGTACATGTGGGGGCTCTCTTGCTGGGGCCGCTACTGGAAGCGGGTCGGCGGCTCGTACGGCTCCTCGTGCAGGAACCGCGCCTCGAGGATCTGACGCACGACGGCCTCGCCGTAGCGCTGCACCCCGTCGGTCTGGATGACGCGGCGCTGCACGACGACGCTCGGGGTCTGGATGACCGGCGGCGCGGGGGCGGCGGCCTCCGGCTCGTCGTCGGTCTCGGGCTCGTCGTCCGCGTCCACCGGGACCTCGGTGGGGATGACGTCGCCGTCGCGCTCGAGCGTCGCCACGCGCGCGGCGACCGGCACGGCCGCCTCCTCGGGATCGTCGTCCACCGCGAGCGCCACCGGGGCCTCGCTGTTCGGGATGGGCGCGACCGCCCACTCCGTCACGGGCGCAGCGGCGTACGAGGCCCGCGCGGGCGCGGTGCGCACGGGCTCCGGCTCGCGCGCGGGGCTGACCCGCTCGGGCCGGGCCGCGGCCGGGCGCACCGGCTCCGGGCGCACCGGCTCGGGGCGCGGGGCGGGCTGCCGCGCGGCGGGCGGGGCGTAGGGGTCTTCGCCCGCGTAGGGGTCGCCCGGCTCGTCCGGGTACGGGTAGTCCGGCTCGGGAGGGAGGTCGTCGTACGGCGCGGGCGCCGGCTCCGCGGGGCGTGCGGCCCGGGCCGGGTCGGGGTCGGGCGCCGGCTCGGCGGCGGGGCGGGCGCCGCCG
>Ga0208492_1000726_pt1 | contig 25591 bp, 17 predicted proteins | sample Subbioar_CSW14AB_FD_184820 | JGI IMG/M metagenome (GOLD analysis project Ga0208492, IMG submission 184820) | Serpentinite rock and fluid subsurface biosphere microbial communities from McLaughlin Reserve, California, USA - CR12Mar_CSW14AB (SPAdes) | ecosystem: Environmental > Terrestrial > Deep... | reverse complement strand
ACGGTGATGACGCCTTCCTTGCCGACCTTGTCCATGGCTTCAGCGATGATGCCGCCGACGTCGGAGTCGCTGTTGGCCGAGATGGTGCCGACCTGGGCGATTTCCTTGGAGGTGGTGGTGGCCTTCGAAGCCTTCTTGAGCTCGGCGACCAGGGCGGTGACCGCCTTGTCGATGCCGCGTTTGAGGTCCATCGGGTTCATGCCGGCGGCCACGTACTTCATGCCTTCGCGCACGATGGCTTGAGCCAGCACGGTGGCGGTGGTGGTGCCGTCGCCAGCGTTGTCAGAGGTCTTGGAAGCGACTTCCTTGACCATCTGGGCGCCCATGTTCATGAGCTTGTCCTTGAGCTCGATTTCCTTGGCCACGGACACACCGTCCTTGGTCACGGTGGGGGCGCCGAAGGAGCGCTCGAGCACCACGTTGCGGCCCTTGGGGCCCAGGGTGGTCTTGACCGCGTTGGCCAGGATGTTCACGCCTTCGACCATGCGGGCGCGGGCGTCAGAACCGAAGACGACGTCTTTAGCTGCCATGTTTGTTCTCCGAAGAATTCAGTGTGGGGGGGTGGCTTACTTGGCGATGACGGCGAAGAGGTCTTCTTCGCGCATGACCAGCAGCTCGTCGCCGTCGACCTTGACGGTCTGGCCGGAGTACTTGCCGAACAGGACGCGGTCGCCGACGGCGACGTTCAGGGCCACGAAGTCGCCCTTGTCGTTGCGCTTGCCGGGGCCGACGGCCAGGACTTCACCCTGGTCGGGCTTCTCGGTGGCGGCGTCAGGGATGAAGATGCCGGAGGCGGTCTTGGTTTCGCTTTCCAGGCGCTTGACGATCACGCGATCGTGCAGAGGACGCAGTTTCATGGCTTCTCCTGTCTAGGGGACAACAGTGTGGGTTGGCAAGCGCTTACGCGTGAGTGGTTGCTCACATCGAAGCTGTTTTTAGGGTCTCGTCCACCTGGGGAGTCGGCTGCTGGAGCGGATTCCCGGGTGGTTCGGCAGGCATGTTAGCACTCACCGATATCGAGTGCTAATGATTATATGGACATGCCTGCTGGTTTCAAGGGGGCGGTGATGCTGTCGAGCGCCGTTCAGTTCTGTACTTTTGTTCGTTCAGTTCTGTACTTTGGGCTGCTCCCCCAGGAAAGCCCCTCCGAGCTGGCTCCTGAAACGCTTGAATCGAGAACTCACAACCCCTTCAATGAGCAGTCGCAGATTCATCGTGAGCCCATCTCCCCGGGGCGATTCACGGGCACCACCTGCGCATTGCCCACCTTCGGCGGCGTGAAGACGAGGTCTCGGTAGCTCTTCAGCTCACCGGCCTCCGCCGCGCCCATCGCAGGCACAGCCGATTTTTGAATGGGTGCACCTTCTGCCAAGCTGTGAACGCCTGCGATCAACCCTTGCGGATCGAAGACGACTCCCCATTGGTCGCGTCCCGTCAGTGGATCAATCGGCACCCGCCTCAGGTGACGAACCAGCGTCGGGTAGCGATCGTCTCTTAGGAGCAACTCTAAGCGTCTGGGGGCGGTGGGTTGCCCCAACGGGGTCGCCTTGGCGTAGCTTGCCAGCGCCTGCGCAATGGACTGGCCAGCCAGGCGCATGTGGCGCTCAGAGTCGCGCCTGGCCATGGTTGACCCAACCGAAAGGGTGAATGCCGCCGCAGAACCCAGCACGGCAACAGCAATCAAAACAAACAGGTACGAGAAACCGCGTTCACGAGGCGTGCTACCACTCGCCATATGGCCTCCCGTTAGCGTCCTCCCCGGGAGCTCCGCTTCGCAGGTCATAAACACCATCGGTCGCGCCATCTCCTGGTACCGGCACGATCACCCAGGTCTCAGCCGACTCAGTCAGGGGGTCAACTGGTAGCGCACGCAAGTAGCGCAAGTCAACCAGCTCATCAAGCGACTTCGGATAGCGACCTTTGTCTCCATAAAAACGATCGATCACCGATCGAGTCAGGTTCAAGTTCTCCCGCAAAACTGCTTCTTTTGACCGCTCGAGATGCTGCAGATAACGCGGCACCGCAATCGTCAGCATCAAGGCCATGATGGCCAGCACCACCAGCAGCTCGATCAAAGTGAATCCACGACGTTCAGTCACAGCCATCTTTCACCACCGCTGGTAAGGAATGCCATTGAGCCCCGTAAGAGGTGATCTGCTGTAAACGTCGTAAACGTCAACGCCTGGCTGCGGATCGTCCGCTTCACTGGCATAAGACCGCAGCCCCCATGACTCATCGGCTTCCAGGCCGGCATCGACATGAAAGGGATCTCTTGGGATTCGACGAAGAAAGCGCAGCTTGGCTCGCGTCGGGCTCCTGCGATCCTCGACACCGTCAACCAGCACATCCAGGCTGGGTGGATAACCTGAACTCAGGGCATCCCGCTCAATGCGCCCTTCATCGGCAGCCTTCTTGTATGCGTCGATGGCCGAGCGAACCTCGTGCAGGGCATCCCTGAGTTCACTTTCCTTGCGTCGTTGGCTCTGCACCTCAGCGACAGGAACGACAATCAACGCGAGCGTTGCCAGTATCGCCAGCGATACAAGCAACTCGATCAAACTCAAGCCAGCGCCCCGCTGTAGTTGCCTCATGGGAGCGTCAAGGTTTGATGCGAAGCACATGCGCCATCGGCAAGCTCGTTGGCAGCAGTTGCCCCGCCGCTCCTGTCGAGGTCGCGCTCAGCGTGTTGATCCGCGTTTCGACATCTTTTCCGCCAGTTGCCTCCATGGTGATGCGAATCAACTCCCCTTCACCCTTGACGCCCCCATCCGATTTGCCAATCGACAGCAAGACCCTGCCCTTCTTTTGGTCCGTGTTCACGCTCAGCGCCGCTTTCCCTGGCCCTTGCCGCATGAAGCCGCCCTCGCTCACCTGCAAAACCTTCAATTGGGACGGATCAAAGCTGAAGGCCAAAGGAAGGCTTGCCAGGTCATCCAAAGCAGAAACGTTCAGCACCAGGTCAAACTTCTCGCCCGACCTGACTTGAGCGGGAGCCGACCAGGTCAACTTGATGGCTGCATCACCGGCAGTGGGCTCGCCACTTGTCGCATCGGTCGCGTCAGCGCCACTGACTCGTCCAGCCTCCGTCGAGCCAGACGCTGTTCTATCTGCAACTTCAGAGCTTTCAGACGAAGAGGCCGCAGCCCCGACGGACCCAGTCGAACCAGAGGTGCCATTGCCTTTGTCGTCCCTCGTCTTTCGTTGTCGCTTCTTGGACAGCCCAGACAAGACCCGATTGCTCAAACTGGACTCTGTGCCCGATTCAAACTCCATGACCCCTTCATGGGGCTGCTGAAGTCCACGCAAGATGCGTGGAGTGATCGAGAGGACGATCTCGGTCTTCAACTTCTCATCTGCCTGTGACCCGAACAAGCGGCCGAGCACCGGAACATCGCCCAATGCGGGCACCCTGTAACTTGAACGGCGATCCTCATCGTTGATCAGCCCAGCCAACACTTGGTTTTCACCGTCCTTCAAGCGAAGAACGGTTTGCGCCAACCTCGTGCCGATTTGATAGGCCTGCGTGCCTGATTTGGTTTGGATCTGTCCAATGATGTTGCTGACCTCAAGAGAGATCTTCATGGCAACCTCTCGGTCAGGGAAAACCGTCGGCTCCACATCGAGTTTCAACCCAACATCGACATAGGTCACCGAGTCAGAAACGAACCCAGTCGAAGTCGCCGTTGTCGTGATGTTTGGCACCTTCTCACCAATGAGAACCTTCGCCTTTTCCTTGTTCTTGGCCCTGATCCGCGGATTCGCCAAGATGTTCACGGCGCTGTTCTGGTTTTTCGCATTGATGGATACCGACCCAACGGCGGCCCCGATGGACGACCCATTGAGGTTGCGCAATTGATCCACGGTCAGCGCACCATTTGCCGTCGCAGGAAGCGGAGTCAAGCTCAACACCTCAGGCCATCGAACGCCCAGATCTTGCAGTTGACTCCGTTTGACTTCGAGAATTTCAACCTCAAGCATCACCTCGGCTTCAGGAACATCGTGCATCGCAACGAGCTTCTCGGCCATCCGAACCGCCTCAGGTGAGTCTCGCATGATGACCAGGTTCAGCTTGTCATCCACGATCACGTCTCTTGACTTGAGCAGGGTCTTGATGGTGTTCGCCACGGCCTTGGCCTCAGCATTGGCCAGGTAAAAGCTGCGCACGACCAGCGGCTGATAGTCCTTCAACTTCCCCTGTGTGCTCGGAAAAATCAGAACCGTGTTCTCATCAAGCACACGCTGCTCAAGCTGATTGGTCAGCAACACCAAATTGACCGCAGCCTCAACGGTGGCGTTCTTGAAGAAGATGGACGTTTTCTGATCAAGACGAACATCCTTGTCAAGCAAGAAGTTCAGCCCGGAGGTGCGAGACAACACTTCGAAGATCGTCTTGATCGATGTGTCCTTGAACTCAATCGAGATTGGTTTTTTGTACACATCCGCGAGCAGTTGCTCTGGGCTCATTTCCTCCGCCAGAGAATCATCGATCTTGCGCATCAACGCCAACGCCCCTCGGTGATCGGGTTGCTCCATCAGCACATTCCTGACCCGCGTCTTGGCTCGCTCATGGTCATGGTTTGAGGCGGCCTCTTGCGCATCCTTCAGCCATGCATCGTGTCGCCTGGATGCATCCACACGCCTTATTCCTGACAACGCTCGCGCATCACCGGGCTCCCGCGAAAGCGCTTGTGCGTAGAGCTGCTCAGCCTCATCCAGCCTCTGTGCGAACAACGCCGCCTCCGCCGCATCAAGGATGGCCCGTTGACTTGCCGACTTGGCGTTCATCAAGGCGAGTCGATACGGAGCCGAATTGGGCCGCTCCTTGAGCGCCTCCTCGAAGCGGGCCACCGCCTCGCTATGGCGCCCTTGCTTGACAAGAGATTGCCCCTCTTCGAATGCCTGCTGCGACGCGCAACTTGCAAGCAGCCAAACGACAGCCAACACAGCAAGCAGGCTCTTGGTCTTTCGCTTGCGATCCACAGGACCGCTATCACAGTACTTCACTCGAATCCCCCAACATCCAAAGTCTGCTCTTCCGACAATGGCAGGTACTCAAAAACCATCATGGGTGGCTCCAGGCGTTTGACACGATAAACGCCATCAATCTCATCTCCGGAAGAGACAATCAAGGTCTGATCCCCGCGAGACAGGAACACCTCCCATCGGCCCTCTTGGAGCTTTTTCCCCAACACCACAAATGGCAGAGGTGGGGCACTCGGACGGACATCCTGCAGGGCCTCCTGTTTGGGCGCGGGCTGCCAGGAAGTGGCCGCGAACAAATCCACCGATGGCGTGCCTCGTGCTCCCCCTGCTCTTGAATCACCATGGGTTCTGGCTGGCAGGCCATGACTGATGCGACCAGGTACCTCAGTCTCGACAAGTTGCGCCACGCGGGGTTCAGTGGCTCGCTCTTGCACGGAATCCATCCTTGAGGGAGCATGCGCACCCACGCTCTTCAACTGATCGGGAGGCGTCTTGTCACCAAAGATGGCCAACCATCCGGACACCAAGACCCCCAGGACCAGCAATGCGCCTCTTTGTCGCGCGGTGAGCTTCATGGCACTGCACCTTTCTCCGCCTGAGGCCAACTCCACAGAGAAACGGAGATCACCGCCGTCGGATTCGGTTGCTCAGCCCCATCGCGCTTGACTTCAACCGCATCAACCGATGCCTGCGGAATGTCTCGCAAGATCTGTTCGATGAACGCACGAATCTGTGGGTACGGCGCAGACACATCCAGGCGCACCTGAACGCGCAACAAACCGGATCCAGCGTCCCGGGTCTCGCGGTAGTCCGTCGATCGCCACGACCACCCCCGTTCACGCATCAACCGAGTCAGCATCGATATGGCTGTCAACTCGCCCGCATCCTCTGTCACGCCACTCGCCTTCAAGGCTGAGCGAAGCTCTTCAATCGGGTCTCTCTGTTGCTCGACGCTGTCACGCTGCGCACGCATGCGTTGGATGTCCTGATCCAACAACGCCAAATTTGCTCGGTGGGTTTGCAGGATGCCCTGTGATCGAAGCTCCAGTCCAACACAAAGGCTGAATGCAGCAACCACGGCGAAGATGGCGACAAAAAACAACCATCCCCAGCGCCAAGTCAAAACCTCAATGCTCAGCCTGCTGCGGCGCAAAGCGCTGCCCCACCGGAACTCAGTCATTTTCATCGACTGACTCCAAGTGATGCGGGGTCCATCTTGGCCCAGCGCCATGCCAGGTCCAGGGTCAGTCGAACAGGCTGGTTCGGATGCTGCTCCATCACCTTGTGGCTCACTAGCTTGACGCGTTCGATTTCGTCCTGATTTGCCAGAAGATCTGCGGCCTCTTGAACGTCTTCAAGGGAGCGCCCCTCCAGGACCAATCGCATGCCGCCGTCCTGAGCCACAGGCTCAAGCGCGATCACAGCGACCTTTGGCGACTTCCCCCTCTCCAACACATCGAAGATGGCGGGCCAGGGCGTGTTGATCTGCGCTGCGACCATGGCCAAACGCTTCCGAAGCGGATCATGGGTTGAGACGGGCGACACACGCTTGACTGGGTGCTGCCTCATCGATTCAAGCTGGCGTGAAGCGGCAGCTTCGATCTCTCGCATGGCTTCATGCTCGCGGGCTTGCTGCTGGAACCGCATGAATCCCCAGGCGAGTCCAGCCACAGCACCAAACACGAGAATGAACGTGATGACCCGCACAGCGGTGTTCGGCCTGTGCCCGAAAACGAGGCGAGAGGAGCCCGAACCAAATTCAGCGTGTACAACGCTCAGCAATCGATTCATTGCCCTCACCCGTTCGCAAATGCAGCAAGAACCGACAACCAAGAGGAGCCGCTTTCTTGCACCAGGGTGGCTGCAGGCCGGTGCCATAGCTGGCGCTCCGACGCTTGGAGTCGATCGAAGGTCGAGAGTCGAACCCCCTGCTCACAACAACGCACAATCTGCAGGGTTTCAGGCACCTCCAGCCCTGACGCAAGGGCCAAGGCATCGATTTCAGGCCAACCTCCCCACGCGGCATCGACATCAGCCGGTGTGGCGCCGATCCACCTGGCGCCAAGTTGCTCCCAGCCTCCTTGTTTGCCTCGAAGCAGGAAGTGCTCCCTGAAAGGCGTCTGGAGCAGCATCCACCCGTTGACAGGTTGACTCGTGGCTTTCACCGACGCCATCAAGACGCGTATTGACGATGTCAACCGCCAGCGGGCGCCCGCATCCCGGGCTTTTTCACTCACCAGTTCAAGGAGTTTGGACGACACAGCCGAGCACACGAAGTGTTGCGTCGAGCTCCAGTCCCCCTCAATGGCCCAGTTGTCCTCTGCAGCATCACCAAACAACTGCGCCCTGCGCAATCCTGCGTACTGCCTGAGTTCTTTCAGTGACGCCACACCCTCAGGGGCGCCACAAACCCAGTGTTGCACGAGATCACCAGAAACGATGATGGACCAGTCCCGAACACCCGCAGAGCCGGCCATGTCCAAGACCCTGCTCAGCCCGTCCGCCCATGCTCCTGTGTGCTTGGCCACGAGCTTCTGAGGCACCTCACGCCCAGCATTGAGCACCGCGATGGCTTCGCGTTCATCCATTGCGATGACCCATTGCTCAGGCTGCCAGCGTGACACGGCGGACCTCCTCCAGCGTGGTCATTCCATGCTTGACCAAGGACAGCCCTGCGTCAGTCAAAAGCCTAGTTCCGGACCTGGCTGCTGCCTCACGCACCAGCCGCATCGGGCTCCTGTTGACCAACATCTCGCGAATCTCCTCATCCATCCGGAGGAACTCCGCAACGGCCCTGCGCCCCTTGTACCCGGTGCCGCGACAGTCTCCACATCCGTGACCACGCATGAACTTGAAGCCGTCCCAATGAGCGTGATCCCGTCGGAACCGGGCAAGCTCGTCGATGCTGGGCTCATATGGAGCAGCACAACGAGGGCAATTGACTCTCAGCAACCGCTGAGCCCAAACGCCATTGAGCGCCGACACGAGCGAATAAACATCCAGGCCCATGTGAGCAAAACGGCCAAACACATCGAACACGCTGTTGGCGTGCACCGTGGACAGCACAGTGTGACCCGTGAGTGCTGACTGAATGGCGATCTCAGCCGTCTCTCGGTCCCGGATTTCGCCCACCATGATCCGGTCAGGGTCGTGACGCAGAATGGATCGCAGCCCACGCGCAAATGTCAGGCCCTTTTTCTCATTGACCGGGATCTGAAGAACGCCAGGCAACTGGTATTCAACAGGATCTTCGATGGTGATGATCTTTTCCTGACCTGTGATGGATTCTGACAGGGCGGCATAGAGCGTCGTCGTCTTGCCGGATCCCGTGGGCCCCGTCACCAGCATCATGCCGTAGGGGGCCTCCAGCAAGTCCCGAAGCATCGCCAGCGACTCGGCTTCGAAGCCCAGAGCTTCCAAGGTCAGCCGACCATGAGCCTCGATCATGGCCTGTTTGTCCAGGATGCGGATCACCGCATCCTCACCATGAACACTCGGCATGACCGAAACCCGCAGGTCAATGTCACGCCCCATCGCGCGCACCCTGAAGCTGCCATCCTGCGGCGTGCGCCGTTCAGCGATGTCCAAGTCAGCCAGCACCTTGATGCGGCTGATCACCTGTTCGGCCTGGGCGTCGCCCGGAAACTCCGCCTCGGTATCCAACACGCCATCGACCCGGAAACGAACAACAAGGCCACGCTCAGACGCTTCAATGTGAATGTCGCTGGCGCCCGCCCGAAGCGCGTCGTAAATGGTTGAGTTGACCAACTTGACGACGGGGCTTGCGGCATCGGACACCGCAGCCAAAGACAACTCCTCAGGGCCCGACGGCTTCGTCGCAGCCGGCTCGTCTGCCGCCGCCAACACGCTCATGGCACGTGCACCAGCCTCGTGACGGTTCAAGAAGGCGTGTAAGTCCTCTACTGTGGCAAGTGCATGAGTCAACGGGGCTTTGATTTGTGACGCCGCCCATCGCATCAGATCCAAGTCAAATGGATCGGTGGTCACAACGCGAAGCGCTGCCGCAGGTTGGCCCCCCTCATCCTCGACCAGGACCACCACTTTTCTTTGTTGCGCCTTGGTTAACGAGATGGCCGAGAAGTCAGGCGTGGCAGCAAACAGATCCTCTGGCCCCAAGTATGGGCAACCAAAGGACCTGGCCAACTCTGCGGCAGCAGCACGCGGCTCAACATTCAACAGGCGAGACAGTGTCGCAATGGGATGGCCGTCTCGTTTGACGAGTTCAACCATCCAAGCGGATTGAGCAAGCATCTGAGTCATGGCTGAAGGCTGCCCGCTAGATCGAAAATTGGCATGTAAAGCAGCATCACGATGACACCGACCACGACTCCGATTGCAGCCATCAGCAACGGCTCAAATGACTTGGTGAAGCGCTCGATCCAACGCGCATTTTCCTTGTCATAGAAGTTGGCTGTGCGAGTGAGCATCTCTCCCAAGCGGCCCGACTTTTCACCAACACGGATCAATCTCAGCGCCATGGGCGTGCTGAGTTTGGCCTGCTCCAAGGCCTGAGAAAGTGGTACGCCACTTTCGATCAACCCGGAAACTGTGCGCAAACCTGGTTGCCGATCCGATGTCATGACAGGCGAGGCCAGGCCAAGCGCTTGGTGAAGAGGTATGCCCCCCTCCAGCAACATCCCAAGGGTCATGTACAGCCTGGAAAGCTCGAAGGCCTCAATGCGCAATGAGGCACCTGGCAACACCCTCATCACACCCAATACGCCTGACTGCTGCCAACGCCAGCGCACCCACGCTGCAGCCATGCCGAGAACCGCGATGCCCGCAGAGGCAACGAGCCAAGGATTCGAGGAGGCGAACTCGCCCCAAGTCAACAGCAATTGCGACGCCCAGGGCAGCTCCCGTCCAGAGCCTCTGTACACCGTCGCGAACCGGGGAACGACGTATCCGACCAAAAATAGCGCGACGCCTCCACCGACCATCAACAAGATGGCTGGATAGATGGCTGCACTGACGACCTTGCTTCTGACGGAGTCCACTCGCGTCTCGTAATCAAGGTATCGCGCCAGCGCTCTGGGTAGGTCACTGGTGCCCTCGGCTGCCTGAACAACACCAACGAGCAGGGGACCGAAGAGCTCTGGCTGATCACGCAAGGCTTGCGACAGGCGCAAGCCCTCATTGAGGCGAGCGAGGATGCCCGCCAAGGTGGTGCGCGCATTGGCTGTCTGCGCGTGCTCCAGCTGCGCCTCAAGCGCCTCGGTGAGGTTGAGTCCGGCCTCCAGCAGCGCCAGCAACTCTTCAACAAAGAGGTTGGCGCTGAGGGCAGCACGCGCACCGGACAACACTTTGCCTTGCCCTGAAATCGCACTGAGTGACAACACTGCCAAGCCACGTGCGACGACATCGCGCCGAGCGCTCGCCTCATCAGAGGCATCGACGTCCAAGGTCGATACCACCTGCTTCGCATCGATGACTCGAACGGCAAATCGCATGGGTGCTCGTAAGTGGCCGGATCAAAGGCTTCGAACGGCCAGACTCAAGACGTCATTGGCCAACGATGTCAGCCGCATCGCCCTCGCCGCCAGGCTGACCGTCCTTGCCATATGACAGCAGATCGAAGTCTGATCCGTTCGCTCCGGGGGCGCGATAGACGTAGGGCCGCTCCCATGGATCCACCGGTACGGATTTAGACAAATAGGGGCCGTTCCACTTGGAGGTGGCAGAGGCTGGCTTGACCACCAAGGCACTGAGTCCCTCCTCGGAGGTGGGGAAACGCCCGACGTCCAAGCGGAAAGTTGACAAGGCCCGACTGAAGGCCTCGACCTGAGCCTTGGCCACGCTTTGCTCGGACTTGCTGATCTGGGAAAAGTACTTGGGACCCACATAGGCTGCCAGCAGCCCGATGATCACCATCACCACCAGGAGCTCCAGCAGCGTGAAACCACGCACCAAAGCACCACCTGCTCGCCTTGATTGCTCGCGCACCATCCGCCCACCCAGTTTCGTTTGTTCTACCTTTGAGCGCAGGGAGGATACAGGCATCCAGCGGTTTTAACTACTCCTCAAATGGGGGCTGAGGCGCTCACTCGACAAGTCATATCCCGCATCGGTCGTGCAGCCCTGTTGTTGAGGGCACAGCACACCTCAAGTCACCACCCACACGGAATAGGCGACTCACGACCGATACGTCGACAAATCATGACCAAAAATGCCTGCGAGCAAGTACCACACTCGGTACGCCCGGCCACCTTTCCCCCAACCATTCCAGAAAATGGGCCACGGCGGCACGCTCATCTTTAGAGTAGAAGCTGGCCTGCCTAGCAAACCAACCGAGCCCCAGAGCATTGCTCGCGAGTTTCGCATCATTGTCGACGCGAACTGCATCGATCTGATCCCTCACCCCTAAGCGCTTACATGCGTCGTCCAAAGACTCGAGGGAAGAATATGGATCCAAACCGAACTCCTCAAGCATGTGGTCCGGAAATCGGAATGGCTGCGTCAACTCAAAAAACTCGTACACATCCAGATTCCGAACCGCCAACAACAAAAATGTCGGCGCGAAATACCATATCGCATAAGGCGTCAATCGATATAGCACCCCGAAATCGATCCACTCAACATGCCCCAAAAGTTCATACCTCCGCCTGTTACGGAATAGATCTAAACCCTCGTTTGCAGAACTAGCATCATCTAGGCCAACACTGCATAGCTCCTCATCCGAGATGCAGGGCAATTCCAGAAATGACTCCCGGATCATTTTCTCCAGCTCGGAGCTACTTAGACTCATATTCAATAACCTCAGGGTCCAGCTTGTACCGGACAAGCCCCGACGCCAGCCATGCACATGCAGTGCCCAAGTACTTTCATCACCTCGCCCAACTCATTGATGTGCGCGGCATCCCCAAACGTCCCAGGACCAGTCGGATAACACTTCTGCATGACTTCAATGCGCGCTGCGGCACAGGCAACCCCATTGTTAATTTTGAGCTGATAGTCGGGGCAGGGCTCTTTGCCGCAACTCCGCGGTTGACCACAAGCCAGGTTTTTGGCTGACTGCAAGGCCGCCCGAGTCCCAGGATCACAGGTAGGCACCATGGCATCGGCAGCCACGTCAAACCACTTGCCGTATATCTTGCCAAATGTACTTGACCAAGCGTAGTACCCATAGCCATTTAGTGCCCTTACAGGCACAAAGTTTATTGACTGAGCCATGGCCTCAGTCGTCAGAAAGAGCCCCCCAACCGCAGCGACTACAGGAGCCAAGCCACCACCGCAAATGCCCAAGGTACCAATCACACACGCGACCACCGCTGCTGCCAGCACGATCATGATCAATGCAAAAAACAACTTACCCAAAAATCCGAGGTCTGGCACTGGTGCCGGCTGCGGCTGCCTCTCGGGATCCTTAGAACAGGGATCTTCAGACCCACCGTTTGCTGCGCCATTAATCAAGTACGCGCCAGCGCCTGTATCAGGATCTGTGATGATCAGCCCTGTACCCTTCCAATTGCCAAGCTGAACACTCCTCTCCGGGAGAAGAACCTCTTTGCCTTGTGCAATTGCCTCATCAACCAGCGCTCGATCGGATGCAGGCAAGGCAGACAATTGCGCTGCAGCAGATGTGTAATTGCTGCTGTCTACATGGAAAATTCTCAACCCCTGCTTATTCGCAGCGCTAAGCACCGACACAGCCGAAGCTGACGCCCCCACTCCATGCCCAAACAGCAAATCAAACGTAACCCCCTCCAAAAATGAGTCAACGTTTCCGCTAGCTGCGGCAAAGCCAACAGATAGGCCACCACCTGACTGGACATTAGCGACAACACTCTTACGCACATCCATCATGCGTCCAGCATAGTGACCTCGCGAGGCCACACCCCATTGGTACTGAATCTGCACAGGCTGAGCAAACATACCAACAGAAGGTAGCCGTATCGCTACGACATCAACGTTCGCGGCAATGATTGCATGCATTGCGTCTGTCAAACCCCAGTAGTTCAACGCAGTCAAGAAGAGCGTTTCACTTGCGGTCTGATTGGGCACGCGCGCCATACGATCAGCAATCTGCTTACCATCTACACCCCCAGCATCAAACCCAAAAACGATCTCGTCACCAACAGCGCCTTCCGCCTTGAAATCGTACTCACCGGAACCGCCTCCGCTTGGATCGTCAAATTGAACGGCCCAATATTGAGGCGTCCCCATTGATGCCACGGGCAAAGTCTTGGCAACACTGCCATCCAAACGGATTTGCCCTTGCATACTGATCAGATATGCAGGAAGCATCCCTTTACCCTGCCCTGCACTATCAATGACGGCTTGATCACTTGCTGTTGCAGGTACATATGTCACAGCTAGCTTTTTGCTAGCTTGATGCAGTGGCAACTTGTATTCAACGCTTGGAGACCCCATCGCTCGATCTAGCTCGCTTGCGTACATACGCAAGGTGACGTAGTGAACCTGTGCATCAGTGAGTCGAGCCAGACTCATCACCTGGGAAATAACTTTTGTAGTCGGCTGCCCCAACAATGTTGCCGAAGTCCAAACTGGCAATATCTTTCGCCCAACAACCAACCCAACGTCACCATTTGGGTAGCGATCTTTAACTATGTCGACAAGCCGATCCTTATAAGACTCAATGTCCGAAGCGACCGAATTTGCGCTGAAATTCTGCAAAGCCCCGGTAGCCGGATCCAACGACGAGTCCTTGGCTGCATTGCTCAGGATCTGCTTAACATCCAAAGGCGCCAAGCCCAGAAAATCAACTTTGGGCTCGTAACGGTATTGTTTGAAGCTTGGATCGAGAGGCACCCAGGCATTGCGCTGAGCCAGCGGGTTGGGATGCTGCGTGGCGCTGCCCTGCTTGGCGCCACGGCTGGGCACCCAGTTCACATACGCCTGCACCCATGCGTGCTCCATGCGAATCTCGCTGATCTTGCCGCCTTCGATCAGCCCTCGGTTGGCAATGCCGCCTTGGCCCAGCAACTGCTGCGCGGCCTCCGGCTTGCTCACCCCGCCCACCCAGTTCATCACCTGATCGGCCGGCACCTCGATCGTGCCGAACTGGTAGCGTGCCGGGATCTTGGCCGCGCGCAGCAGTGCAATCTCCAGGCTGGCAATGTCAATGGCGTTGCCGCGCTTCTTGTTGAGCGTGTCTTCCGCGCTCTGGATGGCGCCCCAGGTCGGCACCCACTCCACGTTGTTGCGCACCCAGTTCTGGATGGCCACCGGGTTGTTGCCCAGCTCCGTGGCCTTGGCCACGATCGCCGCCGTGCGCTGCGTCTCCGGCGTCTCTGCCAGATCCGCTTCCGTGGGCGCCGAGCCCGCGTCAGGCGGGGTGATGAAGGTCAGCCCAGCAAGGCTGTTGCCCACCTGCGCCAGGCGTGTGCCTTCGCGCCCATACAGGTTCTGGAACCACGCTGTCTGGGTCTCGGCCGGCATGCGCTTGGTCGGCTCAGGCGTGCGCCAAGGCAGGTTTTTGGGGTCGACCGGTGCAGCGCGGCGCTTGGTCGGGTTCTCGTCGAAGAACGCCGTCAGTTGCGCCAGAGCGGCCTCGTCGCCTGAGGCAGCCTTGGTTGCGGCCTGGTTGAACTGCGCCACGCGCTGCTCGAACTTGGCCACGGCTTCGTCATGGCGCGCCAGAATCACGGCAGGCAGCTTGCGCTCGATGAGCATCTTGCGCGTCTGCCCGAACTCGCTTCTGACCGCGCCCTGGTCTTGGCCTTGCTGCGCCAGCAAGCTCTTGAGCTCGCTCCACAGCGCTGTGCGCCGGCTTTCGCGCTGCAACTTTTGCTCGGCCGTCAGTGAGCGCACCTTGGCCTTCGTCGTTTGGCCGATGGCACGCACCTGTTCCTGGCCAGACTTGGTTGCCGCGCCTGCCTCATCACCTTCCTCGCCCAGGTAGCGCAGGTCTCGCACCAACTCTTCAACCCTTGCCAAGTTCGTGCTGGCGCGGTCTGCTGGACTCAGGGCTGCAGCAGCCTGCGCCGCTTTGCCTTCATCCATGCTGCGCTGCAGCGCCTGCATCTGCTTGAGCTGCGCTTGGGCCATTGGCGAAGATGCGCCTTTGTCTTCCCTCGTCGCAGCCATCAAAGGCTGCATGGCCAAGCTCAATTGAGCCAGGACCAACGTCGCAGAAATGCTCCGGATGGCGGTCTTGTTGAACTTCATGGTGACGTTCCCTGTTTCTTTTTACTTTGGCTGGGCCAGATACCAGCGGTATTGAGCCTCTTGCATCAAGCGGTCAATGGCCAAGCGCTCGGCCTTGAGGTCTGCACTGAGCTTGCGCACCGAGTTGGCGGCTTCGCCGAGCTCCTCAACGGCCTCGTGGTAGCGCCCTTGCTGGAACAAGCTGATGCCGTAATCCAGATTGACCTTGGCATCAAGCAACGTCAGCGCCTCCAGCAACGAGACACTCAAGCCCTTGAGACGCACCAGCGCCTGCTTCGCCGGGTTCACCGTGTCCATGACCGTCATGGACTGGCTGCTGTTGGCATACGACAGCGTCTGCCCGTTCCGCACCACCGACACGTCCTGGCTGACGGCATAGCCCCCCGACGTGAGCGGAGCCCGAACCATCGCACGCAAACCTTGTGTGGCGCCCGCAGGCAAGTTGAGCTGCCAAAGGACCTTGTTGCCAGGCTCAAGCGTGCCGGCCGGGTTCATGCCAACCACCAGCGCTGAGCTGGGCACCCCCAGCCTCACCCGGATGTCTGCCGGGCTAGCCTGGTTGGTGACCTGCGTGGCAAGCGACATGTACTCGCCAGGCACCAATTCACGCACCTCATCGGCAGGCGTCAAGTAGCCAACGGTTTCGTTGACCAGCTTCTTCCAGTTGCCAGCGTCGGCGCCGCCGTTGCGCAGCGTGCTGATCAGATCGAACGCAAGCGCAACCGCCCGACCACGTCCGTAGGTGTTCTGAACCATGGCGGGATAGGCCGCACCTGTCGGGTGACGGGTGCTGTCTTCACCGTCGTAGTCAACCTTGTAGCAAAGGTTGTTCGCGTAGCTGGCTTGAACACTCCCGCCGAACAGACTGAGGCGCAAGGGTTTGCCGGTCGTGGTCAGACGCGCAGGCGTGTAGGCGGCACCTGTGACGTCCATCGTCTTGCTGGAGAGCCAGATGTGCCCGCCGTAACGCGCGCCCGCGAGACGGATCAGTTCGTGGTTCTCGAAGGCTGCCAAGCCACCATCAACCAACAGCGTGGTTCCGCGGTTCACGGCCTCGCGCACCTCGTTGGTCAGGTGACCGCTGCAATCGGGCAGCCCGCCCAACATCCACACCGTGCTGTAGGCACCGCTGCGCAGCTCCTTCCTGAAGGCCGTTCGGTCATAGGTGATGAAGTGCGGCACGTTCAAACTGCTGAGGTAGCTGCTCAGGAATTGCTTGCGCTCTGCGTAGCAGCTGTGCGAGTAGCTCAAGCGCAGCCAAGCCAGGAGGTCCCAACCATAGTCAGATTCGCAGTCGTACAAGACGAGCACCTTGGCTTGCCCGCCTGTGCCGGCAGAAACACTTTGGTTCAGATCCAGCTTGACCGGGGGCGGACCAACGACGAAGTTGGTCTGCGCCAGGTCTGTCGCCCGGCCTGCCACCTCCGCAGTCAGCACGGCAACCAGCGTTTTGCCAGCCAGAGCGTCTGATGTGGTCCAGCTCACAGAGCGAGCGACATCTCCGCCAGCAGCAAGCAACAAACTGATGTTCCCAACTTGGCCGAGTTCAACACCCGCGGCCGGATCCACGATGCGCACACGGATCGAGGCAGGATTGACATCGGTGTTGCCCCGGTTGGCCACGCTCCAGGACAAGGCAATCGCATCCCCCGCCGGAACAGGCGAACCCAGCGCTGTCAGCGTTCCGCTCAGGCCAACACCCGTCTCGGCTGTACTCTGCACCTCGAATGCAGTAGCAGAGCTTGCTACGACTTCATCGGATGCATTGAGTACCGTGAGCGTGGCATGGTATTGGCCAGCTTTAGCGTTACCCAAAGGAAGGCGGTAGCTCAACTCCTTGACAGCACCGCCCACAAGTTGAGCCAGCGGTTGCGACGACTCCCACAGCAAATCACCGCTGCCATGGCGAACGGATGTGCGCGCTTTGAGATCCTCCAAGACGCTGTTGCTAGCTTTATTAGTGATTCGATCCAACAACACCACGCTATCGCTGGGCACGTATTGACGTTTATCAGCCGATATTCGAGCACCCACACCCATGTCCTGAGGTACTGCAATCGCGAACTTGGTCTCGCTGGCGCCAATCAATCGTCCCTGAGCGTCCAACAAGTCAGCCTGAACTTTGTAGCCCTCAGCAGCCAACCATTGCCCTGTATTCCAGATGGTCGACACATTCACCGTAGCACCTGGGGCGAGGATCTTTGTCGGGAAAGCGCCCAACTCCTGGATCAGTTTGCCGTCCGGCGCATAAACGCGCATCACCACGCTGCCATCTTGTGCCAGCAAAGCACTGTTCACCACAGACGAACTGATCACCACGGGCGAGTCCGGACCATAGCTGAGCTTGTCTGTGCTGAGCGAAGCGCCAAGGCCGGTCGTGGCCGTGACTTTCGGAACCTCTAGATCCAGATCGACCGGTTGATCCGTGAAGGTGTTGTTGAAGGTCAGATACGCACGAACAGCCGCCGCGCGCACCTCATTCGGCGCGAGGTTGGGCATTTCCAAATCGAACTGTAGCGCGCGGCCGGCAGAGGTCACCCCATCAAGCTTCCAGGTCAGCTTGGTTGTTCCGTCTACCTGCGCTGTTTGTGTAGTCGGCGCCAGCGTGAAGCCTGAAGCCTGTACATCGGCCGGCAGCACCGCAGTCAAAACAGTGTCAATTCCGCCCAGGCGGTCCAGCATCACCGGTAGCCAGATCTCCACCCATGTCGATGTCAACAGAGGCACCGATGGCGCAATGGAGGCCGACACCCAGGTGCCATCAGCACGTTGCTTGGACAACAGCCACTCAACAGCCTTGCGCACTTCTGGCGACTCGGGCGAGGGATTCAGAACATCCAGGGCAATGCCTACCATGGCGGTAACCAAAGGATCCGACACAGTTTCTACCCCTTGACGCCAAACCCAGCCTCCGTCGCTGCGCTGACGACTTCTCAAGACCGTTGCCACATCGTTGATGGCTTGATCGATTTGTGCCGACTGAGTTCCACCCACGTTGCGCGCCTTGATTTGGCCCAGGCCATACAACCGAAACGCCAGATCAATATTGTTGGAGGCCGTCACCTCGGAACCACTCAACAACCAGGTTGTCGCCTTGGTTAGGCTGTTGTCAATCTGTGCCTTCACGGTCGACAAATCGACCGCCGCTTGTGTGATCTCCATGATCTTGTTGCCAGCATTGACCAGCACGCGGCCGTCCGGCAACTCAACCAAACCAACGACCCGACCAGTATGCCAACGCTCACCCACCCACTCGCTGTTGTAGAAGAACAGCCCGGCCTCTGTACCGACCAAGAAGCCATCCTTGTATGGAATGGCGTCAATCGGCCTGCCGTCCGTCAAGGCTATCGGAACATTCATCAAGCCTTGCGCGTTGAAGCGTACGAAACGATATCCCCCATGGCCGTGAACCAAGAAGGACCCGTCAGGCAATTTGTTGATGGTGCCTGACGATGCAGCAAACAGATCGCTGTCGAAGTAAGGCGTCTGGATGCCTTCTTCAGTGAGTTTATAAATGGTGCGACCACCCCAAGGGCTGACCATGTACGTGCCATCGTCCAAAGCGACGGCATCCCAGGCATCTTGCTTGGAGATCTGGCGCAGCGTACCCGCTGTATCCATGAGGTAGACACCCGATCTGGCCGAAACAAGCAGGCGCCCATCCGCCAGGGCTCGCACACCGGTGACGCTTATGGCGCTAGCGATCTGGGTGAGCGTGCCGCCTGGCGGCAGCTTCCAGATTTTCTGCGCCGACAGGTGTGCCACGTAGACCGTGCCATCAGCTGCGGAAGACATGCGTATATCTCCAGTTGGCAGCGCGGCCATAGCGGGCACTGCCGCCAACTGCGGCTGAGTGATGGGCTTGGCGTCCGGAGCAGACAAAGAACGAGACAACGCAGACAGGCTTGCGACATTCAAGCCCACATATGGCGCCTTGGTCGCCCACCACACATAGGCATGATCAGGGTTCCAGCTGCCGTTCGGCTGCTGCATGCCCATGAGGTACTTCGCCATCTTGTAACGCGACAGCCCCAGATCGGCCTTGCCATGCCACTCCTCGGTGGCCCACAAGCCCAAGGTCGTATTGGTTACCTTAAAACTGTTTCCTTGATGAGGAATCGACCCCTCATCGATGACGTACTGGGTGATGCTGTTCATCAGCACAGAACGCTTGAGGGGATCCAGCGGCTTGAGGAACTTGAGATTGCGCTCACCACCCACGATGGCTTGAGTCTGGACGTGGCAGGCATAGCACTTCAGGTCGTTGAGATAGTGCTTGTAGGCGAAGTCATCAGCGTAGTTGACAGCCTTGGTGATGGCCGCCTTCACCTGAGGCACAAGTGGATCACTGATCGTGCCATTGGCCAGATCCTGGCCACGGATATCAATGCTGGCGCGCACACGCTGCGTCCCCGTGGGCACGATGGGCTTGTCAACCTTGAAGGTGGCAGAACCTGCGTCGCCCACATACAGCTTGCCGGTGATCTTGCCCGCACCGGGGTTGGAGCCTGTCAGTTCGAGCACATAGTCGCCCGCATCGCCTGGTGTCCAGCCCCCCAGATCCAGCGATGCCAGTCCATTCACCGCCATCGCGGACGCCGATTGACTGGTTGCAAAGACCTCCACATTCGTCTTGGAATTGCGGACGCTGAGCTTGTAGGTGTCTGCAGGCAACTCCGAGTTGCCACCGTTTTGCAGCTTGCCCGTCAGTGCGACTGCTGTGCCAGTACCTGCTCGCAGCACAGGCGGATTGGCCGTCACGGAACCCAGCAACTTGCTAGACGGTTGAATGACGAAAGCGGCTGCGCGCTCTGCCAGCACGACACCCGCCGGATTGGCGGTGCTCTGGCTGCCCGGCTCGATCAAACGAGCCACCATGGAATAACTGCCCGGCGCAAATTGGGCGGCATTCCAGGCCAGACTCATGCTGCGCTCTGCCCCGGGGTTGAGCGCCACAGTGCCCAGAGGGATGCCTGCCTGTGTCGCGACGCCAGTGGCCACCACCTGGCCAGCCGTATCTCGAATCTGAAATTGGGGCACGAACTGGACAGCCGTATTGCCCGTTGCGACCACCACGGCCTGACCCACCACATCTGCACCGCCCGCCACAGAAGCCGGACTGACAGACAGCTGATAGACAGAAGCGCCTGCTGTACCCTGTATGGACAGGTTGAACGTGTAGCTCATGTCCGTGGGCTGCGAGCTCTGCAGGGTGACGGACTGGGTGTCATACCCGACAGCGGACGCGCGCAAGGTCACCGTTGTGGTGCCAGCGTTAGTAATGCCATAGCTACCGTCTGCCGCTGTCTGCGCAGACAGGTTGTCGCTGCCCACCACGACGACCGTGGCGCCGCTGATGGGCAGGCCGTTTGCGTCAAGCACCTTCCCCGACACATTGCTCTGAGTCCGGATGGCACTCAAGGCGACCAGACCGCCGTCCACGCGCGCACCGGCAGTCAGCAGGAAGCGCTGCTCCACGCCACCGTAACCGCTGAGGCTGTAGCGCGCGACATAAGAGCCCGGCGGCAGCGTCAAAGAGAAACGTCCGTCTGTGTCCAGCGTGGCAGTCGTGACCACTCCACCCGCTTCTGTCAATTGGACTACGGCAGCAGCCAGCGGCGCGTTATCTGCCGCATTCACGACCAGGGCAGAGAACGTGCCCGTCGTGGGTGCCGGTTCCGCCTTGGGGAGAACCGGTGAAAAGACCAGAATCTGACCAGCCGCCAGCGATGCGCTGCCCGTTGCCTTGACATACCCAGTGGCAGACGCCGTCAGTGCCACATTGCCCGGTGGAACCGTCGCAAACTCAAAGCGCCCATTGGCGTCGGTCACCTGCTGCAGCGAGGCTGCACCAGACATGGACACCGTCACGCCTGCCAGCGGCAAGCTTGTGTCCTTGGCTGTCACCTGGCCCCTAACAATGCCTGTGGAGGCCCCGGTATTGGCGCCACCGTCAACCACCGGCGCGGCAGCGGTTGCCTGTAACACCATGGCAGGCGAGAACACGAGCGTCTGACCGGCCACGATGGCCCCGGCACCAGAAGACCCCACATAGCCAGGCGCCGCAGCCGAAACCGTCACGTTTCCGGGGTTCACGGCACTGAACTCGAAGCGGCCACTGCTATCTGTCACGCGTGTCTGCGTGGTCGAGCCACCCAGGGTGACCGTGACCCCCGCCAGAGCCTGCCCGGTGGACTGCGAGGTCACCACGCCCTTCACGATCGACGTCGACGCATTGGCTGTGAGCTGCACGCGCCCTACATCGAGGGACTGCCCTGCAGACAAGGTCACGCTCATCACGCGGGACTGATAGCCGGCTCGGCCGAAAGTGACCGAATAGGATCCTTGCGTCAGCCCCGACAGAATGAAGGAACCGGTTGCATCCGACAAGGCGGAGACGCCACCATCGGTGCTGACGGTCACACCGTCCAGCGACAGTCCCGAGTCCGCATCCACCACCTCACCCAACACACGGCCAGGCGCAGGAGCAGGATTGGCGCGTGCGCTCAGCGCACGCATGGCCACCGCCGTGATGTAGGGGTCACCGCCCCAGCTGCCATCTGCCGACTGCTTGCCCTCCAGGAATGCGGCCGCAGCAGAACGAACACCGCTGTCACTGCTGACAGGTGCAATGGCCTGCAAAGCCCAAGCCGTGATCAGCGTGTCAGATTGCCACCCACCATCTGTACCCTGCTGAGCCAGCAGATACGCGGTGATGCGGGTCACAGCTTGTGCGCTGCTCACATCGGCGCCCGACTGCAAGGCCAGACTGACCAGAGCGCTTGCGTACACGCGTGAACCAATGGAGTGCCCGTTGCCCAGTGCCATGCCACCATCAGCGGACACCTGCCCAACCAGATAGCGGCGCGCACTGGCTGCAGGCACATCGGCACCACGCCCCGCCGAGGTCAGAGCCAGCACAGCCCATGCAGAGTCCAGCGCCGACGAAGGCGTGCCCTGTGCGCCTCCAAAACCACCATCGGCGGCCCGATGCTTCAAGAGCTCCTGGAGCAGGGCCGAATAATCCAGCCCACCCATCGATCCAACCAGAATCCGACGAGCGAGCGTCTCGGTATCCGCTGCAGCGGGATCGATCGGACCACTGACGATGCCCTCGCCCAGCGGAGCAGGCAATGTAGCCAGCGTTCGCATGGTCTGCGAGACTTCTGCGCGCGTCTGGAGCACCGTGCCTGCGGCATTGCCCTCACCCGTCAACGAGGCACCCTGGATCTGTGCACTCAACCAGTCCAGCGCCTTCTGCACCGAAGGACTCAACTGCGCAAAGGTGATCAATGGGACGAGGAGCGCCGTCATCAACAACAAGCGCCGCACCCACGATTGCGTGCCGACACCCGGCAGACCTCGAACAGACAGGTCTTGACGATGATGATCCATGCTTTCCCTCTCCCAGACTTAACCGCGTCAACAAGGCCATTGCCTTGCGCAGCGCAGGAGAGGAAAAAGGCGCGCGACAACGCGCCAATCGGCATCACATGCCGCTCCCCCTGACTGACTCTGACAACACCATTTATGGACCCGACGCCAGCTCAAACGCATCGGTCACGGCTCAATTGGCCGCGTGAAGGAGTGTAAAGAGCGGGGGTGGCAAATTCGAAGAGCAGGCACCCCCGAGAGTGCGGGGTCATCAGCAATCTTCGAAAAGCTTCAGTCCCTGAGCAGGGTCAGCCCGACGAGGGCCTACAGAGCGATGGCCACCAGCAAGACCAAGGCATTGGCCAGGTGCATCAATGCGGTTTGTGGCGGCCGAACTTGATCGCACGCCTGAGCAGATAGGCCACGACCAAGCCGCCGACAATGAAGAGATAGAGCGATTGATGCATGCGTGCCAGGTCACCACAGGCAAGCAAAGAGAGTGGCCGTCACCCCCATCAGCAGCACGCCAGCCGCTGTCATGCCCAGCACAGATGCCCTCCAGGCCGGCGACGGCTCCAGAATCAAAACCGCATCAGACGGGTTGCCATGCTTGACGAAAGCGCTTGTGACGTCCATCTGCTTCATGAAGCGCAACATCTTCTCTTTGGAGGAGTGGCTCATATCCCCAGCCAAATAGATGCGGTCTCCTCGCGCCTCCACACCATCCACGCGATACGTGTATTGGATGGCAGGAACAAACTCGACCCATCGAAACCGACTCTGACGCACAACCTCGTTCAAGCTGAACTGACTGGCTGTGACAGGACACCTCGCTCGATCTGCTGCTGCAGAGCGTATCGCCTGCCACCTCAGTACACCTGAGGTGGCCCAGTACAAGCCGAGCAGGAACAATGCGCCAAGTGCCAAGTTCACTGCACTACCCCCCTCGACATGAAGTTTGCATCACTGCAGGTTTAATCACAAAATCCGCCAATAGATTCGCAAATATTGACATTATCAAAACCTCAATAAAAGCCATTGCAAAGATTGTGGCGACAAGGAAAAGCCACAAACTCATAACCAAAGTGATGATAGTCCAAATCAATATCGTTGCGATCAAGTCATCACCGCTGCATGTCAGCGAGAATGAGATGATATCGATGATGAAGCTAAACAGGCCTGCAAAGTTTGCAAAAGTGTCAGCAAATACCTTGAAGCCGGCACCATATGAAAAACCGACAATGTGAGGTGTAAACAAGTATTTCTGAAGGTTGTCGATCAGCTCCAGCAACCCCCCGTTACCCGCATCTTCTATTAGGTATCCGCCAGCGCCCGTTCCGGGATCGATCGTTGTATAGCCCGCACCAGACCATGCCCCGCGAGTCAAGGGCCGCTCATGAATGGTGACCTCCAAACCGGAGGCAAGGGCCTGGGCGACCCGAATCTTTGTATTGGCACTGTGCTGAGAAAGCCTGGCTTGCACAAGCCCAGAATCATCTGCATACATTTGAGGGGTCAGCTTGAAAACTTTCTGGCCATCTGCCATGGCCATGCCGATAGCTTTCACCGCACTCATACCTACCGGACACGTTGGCAATACAGATGCTGATTGGTTCTCCGATCGACAAGTTTGACCACGATTGAAGAACTTCTCAGGTGTCGCGTGCTCCAAGGCACTCATACCTTGCCCTCTAGCGAGGTTGAATGCTATCCAGTTGCTCTTATTGTTTGATCTATCCCACGCAATAGCACGCAGATGTCCGATATCGAAATTCACAGCGTTGTAGTTGACATTGCGCACAACGCCCCAGCTGTAAACGGGCTTTGCACTACCGTGAAACAACCCATAGCTAAGCCCTTGGTACTCCACAACACCCATGTTCCGCTGCATGACCACGCTTTGCGCCTCATTGGCTGCAAACCACCCCCACATCGCGGCAGTGAGCGTATCTCCCACCATCATCTCGCCAGTTAAACCCTCAACACTGTTGAGTTGCAGCTTGTTCCTAACAGACTCCAAACGTCTTTTCAACGCATCCATCTGCTGGGTACTGACGCCTTGGGCGCTGATGCCAATGGCTGTGGCTTGCCCAACGATGAGACTGTCATCCGAAGTCACATCCCATGCGGCAAGCTCACCGAAGCGAGTAAACGCCCCCTCGCCGAGAACATCGGAGCCCATTCCCAATGCTTGGGTGCCTGTTGCCACCACTTGACCATCAAGACGTAGCTCCACCTTCATTTTTAAGAGGTAGCCGGGAAGAGTTGTTGGCAACTCTTTGATCTCGATCGGTGAACCATCAGTATGTGGCTTAGGCAAGTAGGAATTGAGAAGATCCGTATCTGCCTGCGTTGCTGGCAGATACGTCAAGGTAAAACGTTTGCCAACCAACTGGGATACCTTCTCCGTATAAGTCAGAAGAGGGACCCCCTCCGCCCTGTCGATTTGACTAGCAAATAACTCATACCTGAACCGGTGCTGAAGCCCAGAAGGAACCGACGACGCAACCGACTGCGACTGATTCAGGCCGTACGGCAGACTACCGGGCAGCAATTGAGGCACTGAAGCGGGAATGATTTTTTTGCCAATGACATCTGCAATCGATGTCAATCCACCAGAGCCCTGCCGTTGACCCAAATAAGTCTTGATGCGTTCGCGATCGGTCTCCAGTAGACTCATCGCACCGGCCGTATTGAGCCCTTGGATAGAGCCTTCTACTTCATTCAAAACAGCGCTGCTTTTGGCTGTATCAACATACGCCTGAGCATTGACTGGCACCTGAGCAGCCAGATTCAACGCCTCCGAGAACGCGTACTGCTTGAAGCTGGGATCAAGAGGCACCCAAGCATTGCGCTGAGCCAGCGGGTTGGGATGCTGCGAGGCGCTGCCTTGCTTGGCGCCTCGGCTGGGCACCCAGTTCACATACGCCTGCACCCATGCGTGCTCCATGCGAATCTTGCTGATCTTGCCGCCTTCGATCAGCCCTCGGTTGGCAATGCCGCCTTGGCCCAGCAACTGCTGCGCGGCCTCCGGCTTGCTCACCCCGCCCACCCAGTTCATCACCTGCTCAGCGGGCAATTCAAT
>Ga0208492_1000725_pt1 | contig 25621 bp, 16 predicted proteins | sample Subbioar_CSW14AB_FD_184820 | JGI IMG/M metagenome (GOLD analysis project Ga0208492, IMG submission 184820) | Serpentinite rock and fluid subsurface biosphere microbial communities from McLaughlin Reserve, California, USA - CR12Mar_CSW14AB (SPAdes) | ecosystem: Environmental > Terrestrial > Deep... | reverse complement strand
TCCGGCCACACCGCGCGCACCGCGTCGATCGCTTCGAGATGGAAGCGCACCCGATTCTCGAGGCTGCCGCCATATTCATCGTCACGTTGATTGGCGAGCGGCGAAAAGAAGCTCGAACCGAGATAGCCGTGGGCGAAATGCAGTTCCAGCCATTCGAAACCGGCATCGACGGCGCGACGCGCGGCCTCGGCATAGGCGCGATGGATGGCCTTGATCTCCTCGCGGGTCAGGGCGTGCACCGGATATTTGTATTTGCCGCCGTAGGGGATGGCGGAAGGCCCGACCACCGGCCAGCCCTTGGGATCGTCGGGCGGCAATTGCGCGCCACCTTCCCAGGGTTTCACTTCGCTGCCCTTGCGGCCGGTATGGCCGAGCTGGATGGCGGGCACCGCGCCCATGTCCTTGATGATGTCGGTGACGCGTTTCATGGGCGGGATCTGCGCGTCGTCATAGAGGCCCGCGCAACCGACACTGGTGCGGCCATCGGGGGTGATGGCAATCTGCTCGGGGAACACCAGCCCAAAGCCGCCGGCCGCGCGCGAGCCCATGAGCATGACGTGGAAGTCGTTCATGAGCCCGTCGACCGAGCGGTACATGGTCATGGGCGACATGGCGATGCGATTGCGCAAGGTCACGCCCTTGAGGGTATAGGGGCTGAAGAGATCGGGCATGCAGGAATCCTCGGGATGGACGGCAGGATAAGCTCTGGTTTTGCACTGCGGCAAGCATGGCGACCTGAGGGGGCCGGCAGACTCTGCGGGTGATGACCGTCGACGGTCGCGGATCCATTCGCACGCTCGGTTCCGTACCGGTGCCTGCCCCCAACCCCGCGCCGTCTGCGACAATGGGCCATGCCTCACACCGCCGTCGTCGTCGTCACCTACAACCGTCGCGCGTTGCTCCTCGACTGCCTGGCGGCGCTGCGTGCGCAGAGCCGCGCCCCGCAACGCATACACCTCATCGACAATGCCTCCAGTGACGGCACCGCCGAGGCCCTGCGCGCGGCGGGCTGGCTGGACCGCGCCGAGTTCGATTATCACCGCCTGGCGGACAACCTCGGGGGCGCCGGAGGCTTCGCCGCCGGCCTCGAGCGCGCGGTGGCGCAGGGTGCGGACTGGGTGTGGATGATGGATGACGACGCCATGCCCGCGCCCGACGCGTTGGCCGCGCTGCTCGATGCCGCGTCCGATGCCGCCAATCTCTACGGTTCGGTGGCCGTGGCGGGCGAGCACCTCGCCTGGAGCATGACCTCGACCGGCACCGGCCAGCGCATCGCCCGCGTGGCGGATTTGCCGCCGCGGGCCGAGGTCGAGTTCCTGCCGTTTCTCGGCATCCTCGTGCATCGCGATCTGGTCGCGCGTATCGGTGTGCCGGATGCGCGCTATTTCCTGGCCGCCGACGATCTCGAGTATTGCCTGCGCGCGGGGGCGAGCGGCGCGCGCTGCGTGCTCGTCGCCGCGAGCCGCATCGAGCATCCGGCCGCGGTCAGCTATACCTTCGCGCTGCCCGGCAGGACGCTGCATTGCCTGGCCCTGCCGCCGTGGAAGCGCTATTACGACACGCGTAACCGGCTTTTTGTCGCGCGGCGCTATTTCGGATGGCGTCTGTATACCCAGACACTGCCGAGCATCGCCTTACGCCTGCTGGCGGCCTTGTGGCACGAGCCGCGGCGCGCGGCGCAATGCCGAGCGACGCTCGCCGGCGTGATCGACGGCCTGCTGGCGCGCGGCGGTCGGCGGCATGAGCGCTGGGGTATCGCGCTCTAGAGCGCTGTCACCGTCAGCACTTACGCCGACGCCTGCGCGGCCCTGGTACCCGACCACGACGCTAGTACTGCACCCTGCGGGTGAAGCCGCCGTCCACCACCAGGTTGGCGCCGGTCATGAAGCTCGCGGCGGGACTCGCCACGAACACCACCGCGTTCGCCACTTCCGCCGGCGTGCCCATGCGGCCCATCGGATTCTGCGCAAGCGCCGCTTCATAGATGGCCGGCATGTCGCGTTTACGTGCACCCCACACGCCGTCGTCGAAATAGATGGTGCCGGGCGAGACGGTATTGGCGCGAATGTTCCTGGGCGCGAGCTGGGTGGCGAGATTGGACATGTAATTGATGACCGCAGCCTTCACGGCGTTATAGGCGCGCGGTCCGCCAAAGGCTTCGAGCGCGGCGGTGGAGGAGACCGCCACGATGGACGCCGCGTTCGATTTTTCGAGATGCGGCATGGCTGCCTCCACCGTGCGCACCGTGCCAAGCACGTCGATTTCCATGCCTGCGCGCCAGCTCTCTTCACCCGGCGCACCGGCCAGCGCACTGACATTGGCGACCACGATATCGATGCCGCCGAGTTCGTCGGCACTGGCCGCGACCCAGGCATCGACCGCCGCGCGGCTCGCGACATCGGCGACACCGCCACAGACCTTGGCCTGCGCTCCGCCGAGTTTTTTCAATGCGGCGACGGCGCTCGTCACTTCGTCGGCCTTGCGGGCGCAGATCGCGACCGCGCAGCCTTCGCGCACCAGTTGTTCGGCGATGGCGCGCCCGATGCCGCGCGTCGCGCCGGTGACGATGGCGCGTCTGCCCGTGAGTCCGAGATCCATGGTGCTCCCCCTTGTCTGTCGTGTAGTGCCGGCTGGGCGCGTCGCGCGCCTTCTGTCCGACTATAGCGAGGTCGACGGCGCGATACGAGGCGGGTGCTATAGTGGACCGCGCGACGTCCTGGCGGCGAGGGAAGGCTATGAGAACCACCAAGCTCGGCAAACTTGAAGTGACGGTCATCGGTCTCGGCTGCATGAGCATGTCGCAGTCCTATGGTGAAGCGGACCCGGCGGAATCCGAACGCTGCTTGCATCGCGCGCTCGATCTCGGCGTGACTTTTCTCGATACCGCCAATGCCTATGGCATGGGGCATAACGAGGAATTGCTGGGGCGGTTGCTGGCCGGGCGCCGCCATGAATTCAAGCTCGCGACCAAGTTCGGCATCGTCAAATTCGCGGACGGCAGGCGCGGTGTGGATGGCCATCCGGCCCAGGTCGCGGCGCGTTGCGAGGAAAGCCTGAAGCGCCTCAACACCGATCACATCGACCTCTACTACCTGCATCGTCTCGACCCCAAGGTGCCCATCGAGGACACCGTCGGTGCCATGGCGGCACTGGTCGAGGCCGGCAAGATTGGCCACATCGGCCTCTCGGAAATCTCCTCCAGGACGTTGCGGCGTGCGCACGCGGTGCATCCCATCACGGCTGTACAGTCGGAATATTCGCTGTGGACGCGCGATCCTGAAAGTCATGTGCTGCCCACCTGCCGTGAACTCGGCATCGGCTTCGTGCCCTTCAGTCCGCTCGGTCGCGCGATGCTGACCGGGCGCGTCAACGACGATGCTTGGCCGCAGGGCGATCTGCGCGCCGACATGCCGCGCTTCATCGGCGCGAACTTCAAGACCAATCGCGCCCTGGTGGCCGCGCTCGAAACGTTCGCGGCCGCGCGCGGCCACACTGCCGCACAGATGGCGCTGGCCTGGTTGATGGCCCAGGGCGAAGGCATCGCGCCGATACCCGGCACCAAGCATGTCGCCTACCTGGAAGAGAACATCCAGGCCGCGCAGCTCAATCTGACGACCGCCGAGGTCAGCTTCCTCGACCAGCTCTTCGCGCCGTCCGCCGTTGCCGGCCATCGCTATACACCGGCGTTGGCGGCATCCATAGACAGCGATTGACGGGCGCATGGGCGCCAGGCCTGCGCCCTGCGGCCCTGCTACAGAAAGCCACCGCCAGCGCCGCTAAGAGCCGCTATGTTCAAGACCAATTTTCCGAGCAACCTGCTCGCCCTGCTCGTGGGCCTGGCCATGCATGCGCAGGTGCTTGCGCTTGCGCAGTCAGCCGCCAATGACGCCTATGAGAAAGCCAATCAAGCCCACGCCAGGGACGCCGTGGTCGATGCGATCATCGAGCTCAAGGCCGGACTGCAGGCCGACCCCGAACACCTGCCGTCGCTGATCCTGGCCGGACAGATCTATATCGAACAAGCCTTGGGCCTGGCGGCCGAGGATTCATTGCGTACGGCCCTGGCCGTGGGCGGCGATCGTAATCTCATCCTGCCCTTGCTCGGCGAAGCACTGTTGCAGCAGGGCAAGACCGCGCGCCTGCTCGGCGACTTGCAGCCGGACGGATTGAATGCCGACGGTCAGGCTCGGGTCCATACGTTGCTGGCGCAGGCCTATACGTTGCGCGGCGAGCCGCGCTCGGCGCGCCGTGAGCTCGACGCCGCCCATGCCGCGTCGCCGGCCCTGCTCGAGGCGCGTCTGGTGGAAGTGTCCTGGTTGATGAACGACGGCCAGGTCGCGCGCGGCATGCAGGAACTCGATGCACTGATAAAAGAACACGGCAACAGGAGCGAAGTCTGGAGCCTGTCCGGTGCGGTCAAGCACGCGCGTGGCGATTTCGCCGCGGCCTTGCAGGACTACGATCGCGCGCTGTCACTCACGCCCCGCAATCTCGATGTGCGCATCGCGCGCGTGGGTCTGCTGATCGATCTCAATCGCGATGGCGAGACCGCCGCGGATTTCGCCTATCTCGAACGCGAGTTCAAACAGGAGCCGCGTGCCGCCTATCTGCGTTCGGTGGTCGAGGCCCGCGCCGGCAACACACAGAAGTCCCAGGACGCCCTGCAGCAGGCGCTGACCTCCCTCACGCCGCTCGACGAGGAGTCCTACGTCAGCAACCCGACGCTCTATCTCATCAAGGGGCTCGCACACTACGGACTGCGGCAATTCGAACTCGCCATCCCGGCCCTGCAGTCCTATGTGGTGAAGATGCCAGATGATGCCGGCGCGCGCAAAGCGCTTGGCGATTCCCTGCTGAAAACCGGCTCAGCGAAGGACGCGGTGCCGATCCTGGAAGCCGCCGTCGCACTGCGACCGCAGGACAGTCGCGGGCAGATGCTGTTGGCCACGGCCTATGCGGTGACAGGCATGGGCAACAAGGCCACCGCCGTGTTGGAAAAGATCGCTGGCGATCAGTACTCCGGTGCCGCCGCGCGTACCAAACTCGCCATGATCAACATCGGCGCGGGCCGTATCCAGGAAGGCATATCGGAGCTGGCGACGTCCTTCGCCCGCGATCCCTCGGATGCGCAGAGCGGCATCGCGCTGGTGGTGACCTATCTGAAATCGGGGCAGAGCGCCTTGGCCACCGAGGCTGCTCGCAAACTGCTGGCAAGTTCGCCCGACAACATCGTGTACATCAACCTGCTGGGTGTCGCGCTGTTCATGGACAACAAACCTGATGAGGCGCGCACGCATTTCACGGCGGCGCTCCGCCGTGATCCCGGATTCACGCCGGCGGCCATCAATCTCGGCAAGCTCGAACTCAAGAGCGGGCAATTCGAGGCCGCCCGCGCCCGCTTTCAGCAGATGCTGGGCCGCACGCCGAACGAGCCGAAACTCCTGCTCGAGGCTTCGCGCGTGGAAATCGCCGCCGGCAACCGGCGTGAAGGCCTGCACCTGGCCGAGGCCGCCGCCAAACACAAGGACGCCAGTCTCGATGCGATATTCCACTTCTACGATCTGCTGCTCGCTGATGGCAAGCTCGACGAAGCCCTGGAACTCACCTTGCGTGCCTCCGCGCAGAACGAACTCAATTTCGATTTGCTCGAGCGACTCGCGCTGCTGCAGTTGCGCATGAAGGACCGTGACGCTGCGCGCGTGACCATGAAGCACATGTCGCAGGCATCGGCATTCGACATCGACAAGCAACTGCGCACCGCCGGCTACATGGCCAGCATCGGTCAATATGCCGATGTCGAGTACGTGCTGTTCAAAGCTTTGCAGCAACGCCCCAAGGACCGCACGGTGCGTCTGGCGCGCGTCGACAACTCATTGCGTAAGAGTGCCTTCGACGAGGCGCTCGAGCGGGCTTCGGAACTGATCGCTGACCAGCCGGATTTCGCGCCGGGCTACTATCTGCGCGGTGAGGCCAGGCAGGCCTTGCGGCGCTATGATGAGGCCTTGCTCGATTTTGACAAGGCCAACGGGCTGACGCCGAATACCGATGCCGTGCTGGGCGCCTACCGGGCGTTGCGCGCCGCCGGTCGCGATGCCGAGGCCCGCGCCCGACTCGAGGCGCGACTGAGATCACAGCCCAAGGACACGTTGGTGCGCATGACGCTGGCTGAAGATTTCATCGCCGGCGGGGCGTATGGTCCCGCGCGCGAGGTCTACCAGACACTGCTTGCGCAGCGCCCAGAAGACCCTGATCTGATAAACAACTACGCGTACACCTGTCTGCAACTCGGCGACAAGGTCGAGGCGCTGAGCGCGGCGCGCAAGGCCCACAAGATCGCGCCGCAAAATGCCATGGTCAATGACACCCTGGGATGGATCCTCGTGCAGTCGGGCCAGTTCGAAGAGGGCTTGCCTTTCCTGCGCGACGCCGCGGCCCGCGCCTCGGACGACGGTGAGATTCACTATCACCTTGCGGTGGCGCTGCATGGCCTTGGCCGTATGGACGAGGCGCGTGCCGAGATCACGCGGGCACTGGCCGTCGGTCGACCGTTCGCAAGTGCAAAGGAAGCACGCGCATTGCAGGACAGCCTCCCGCCCCTGGCCAACTGAGGGGGCGCCGTACGGCGGATCTGGCAGGCGCAGGCCGTGCTCCCGTCAGTGACTCAAATGGGTGTCAGTAAATTTTACAAAGCCGCTCCGCGGCTCGAACCGCATGCGTGATACGTACTCAATTCCTTGAAAAGGCTGTAAAAGAGCGGCCATGCTCAAGTGCTTCATGAAGTCTCGCCCCTGCCGTGGTGGCTCGGGCGCTGCCTACTCGGCCTCGAAATGTGAACTTCTGTCACCGCTTCGCGCCTCGATGATAACCCGTTTCTTCAATCGAATCAGAAAGTTGGGAAACGTTTGGAGACCGTCGACGCGGGCGGCCGCGGTGCTATTTCCGGCCGTTGTCAACGGAATTTACAGAATTGCGCCGAACGCACGCGAGATTTGATTTGAGCGTTTTAAGGTCTTGAATTTTATGAGCTAGATGAGAATGGCCCCCAATTTGCTTTGTCGAAATTACAAAGTCTGATGGCCGCGCGCCGGGGCGCATGAGCCCTGGGGGATGCCTACGGTCGGGCAAGCCAACAATGGTGGACACCAATGTATAAAAAGATAGTTCTCGGAGCGCTGTGCTTCGCTTTCGCTCAAGGTGCAATGGCAACCTACTCCTACCACGGCTGTGGCGGAGGCGGGGGCGGCACGCCGCCGCCGTCGAGCACCTGTGATGCCTATAGCTGGAATTTCTCCAGCGTGTCGCCTGGTTCCAATCCGCCGGGCGTCGCACTCAACGCCACCGGTTACCACCAGGATACCGTTTCCCCCATCGACGTTTTCACCGCCCGGCCACTGACGATCTATTCGCCGGACCATCTGGCGCTGAACTACAACGATTCCTCGGGCGGCTCGTATACCGAGGGTTCGCCCACCCATGCCTTCGACAACAGCAGCGGCTACGACCTCGTCATCTTCGAGTTCGCCAAGCCCGTGACCCTGTCGCAGATCTCGATGGGCTATGTGTCCGGCGATTCGGATTTCTCGCTGTTCGCGTTCAATCCCGTTGCCCCGGGCAGCGACCCGGTTGCGGGCGCGCCGCCCGGCAGCAACCAGTTCAGTCTGAACGCCGGCGCGAACAACATGCTGACGCTCGGTTGGGACTTGATCGGCAGCTTTGATTACGATTCGCAGGCGACCGGCGGTGGTTCCTATCATGTCGGCGGTGTACTCGACATGGAAGCCGTCACGGGTGGGGCCATTCTGAACTACGCGTCCAGCTACTGGGCGATCGCGGCCGTCTATGATGGTATTGCCAACACCGGCGCCAAGTATGGCAACGTGGGGCAGGGCACCTCGGGTGACGATCGCTTCAAGATTGCCTCCATCGCCGGTTGCTATACCGATCCCGATCAGCCGCCGCCGCCCGACGTGCCGGAACCGGCCTCCATGGCCCTGGTGGCCCTGGGTCTCGTCGGTATGCGCCTGCCGTTCCGCCGCCGCGCGAAACGTTAATCAGGCGAGCCTGCGCGACATACTCGGAAGCCCCGCATCGCGGGGCTTCTGGTTTTACAGGCTGGATGTCGCCCGGCTTTCCGCCACGCGCGTTCACGCAGTCCCGCAAGCGCACTGTTCCTCGTTACACTGCTGCCCATCATCGGGCGCACAGCAGTCGAGTTCATGAGCAAATATCGCATCGCCGTCATTCCTGGAGACGGCATCGGCACTGAAGTGATGCCGGAAGGCATCCGCGTGCTGGACGCCGCCGCGCGCCGCTTCGGCATCGAGTTCCAATGGGACTGGTTCGATTTCTCGAGCTGCGCCTATTACGCGCGCCACGGCAAGATGCTGCCGGACAACTGGTTCGAGACCCTGGCCGCATACGACGCCCTCTATTTCGGCGCGGTCGGCTGGCCGGACGCGGTGCCGGATCATATTTCCCTGTGGGGCTCGCTGCTGCTGTTCCGCCGCGAGTTCGATCAATACGTGAATCTGCGCCCGGTGCGCCTGTTGCCCGGTATCCGGAGTCCGCTTGCGGATCGCAAGCCCGGCGACATCGATTTCCTGGTGGTGCGCGAGAATACCGAAGGCGAATACACCAATGTCGGTGGCCGCCTGTTCTCCGGCACCGATCGGGAAGTGGTCATCCAGGAAACGGTCATGACGCGCACCGGCGTCGATCGCATCCTGAAATATGCCTTTGAACTCGCCGCCAAGCGGCCAGCCCGACACCTGACCTCGGCCACCAAGTCCAATGGCCTGTTCATCAGCATGCCCTACTGGGATGAGCGCGTGGCGGCGATGGCCGCCCACTATCCGGCCATCAAGGTCGATAAATTCCACATCGACATCCTGACCGCGCACTTCGTGCTGCATCCCGACTGGTTCGACGTGGTGGTGGCCAGCAATCTGTTCGGCGATATCCTGTCGGACCTGGGGCCCGCCTGTACCGGCACCATCGGCGTGGCGCCATCGGGCAACATCAATCCCGAGCGTCGTTATCCCAGCCTGTTCGAGCCGGTGCACGGCTCGGCGCCCGATATCGCCGGCAAGGGCATCGCCAATCCCATTGGCCAGATCTGGTGTGGCGCGATGATGCTCGACCATCTCGGGCACGCCGAGGCCGGTGCCGCCGTGCTGGCCGCGATTGAAGATGTGCTGCGAGCCGGGCCCGAACACGCGCCGCTGACCCGCGATATCGGTGGGCGCGGCAACACGGTCGATCTCGGCCGTGCGATTGCGGAGCAGGTCGCTCCCGGATGATTGTGCCGGCGCCGTGCCGGTTGAATTCAAGAAGAAGACAAGAGGCGCACCATGGTTATCGATCCCAAATCGACTGAACCTTTCAATATCTACAAACTGCTGATCGGTTCCATCCTGCCGCGTCCCATCGCCTTCGTCTCGACCATGGGGGCCGACGGCATCTACAACCTCGCGCCCTTCAGTTTCTTCACCGCGGTCAGCGCCAATCCGCCCGCCATCGCCTTTGCGCCCATGCTGAGTCTGGAGGGCAAGCGCAAGGACAGTCTCAACAATGCCGAGCGTCTCGGTGAGTTCGTCGTCAACGTGGTGTCGGAAGACATCGTGCGGCCGATGAATGAAACCTCGGCGGACTTCCCGCCGGAAATCGACGAGTTCGAAGTGTCGGGCCTGACCCCGATCCCGAGCGATCTGGTCGCGGTGCCGCGCGTCAAGGAATCCCACATCGCGATGGAGTGCAAGCTGCGTCAGATAGTCGAGATGAGCAGCCTGCCCCTGGGCGGTTCGCTGGTCATCGGCGAAGTGGTGCGCTTCCATGTCGACGATGAGTATTTCGACAATTTCCGCATCGATGTCGACAAGCTGAAGCCCGTCGGGCGCATGGCGGGCTTCACCTACACCCGCACCACCGATCGCTTCGAGCTGGTACGGCCCGGCGCCGTCGTCCCGCCGCCGGAGCGTTGAGCGTTCACTGCTCGGCGCGGCGTGACGCGCCTCATTGCAGAATGATGTTCTCGATGCGACCGAGCCGGTTGCCGACATAGGAGCCCAGCAGGAGGCGGTTGCCGACCGGCACCGCCACCGTTACCGCGCCCATCGGCAGTTGCCCGCCTTCCAGTACCGTGGTCTTGTTACCCGTCGCGACATCGATGGCGACGATGGCGAAGGGCAGGATGCAGGTCGGCGTTTCGGCCTTGGCGCATGCGCTGATCTCTTTCATGCCGACGCGATGGGAGGCGATCAGCAAACGTCCGTCGTTGCTCCAACTGGCGTTGTCGGGCGCGGCGACATCCGCTTCCCACAGATGCTTGCCGCTGGCCCGCTCGATGGCGACGACTTTGTCGCCGAAGTAATAATTCACGTACAAGACCGAACCATCGGGGCTGACCTGGATGCCATTCGGCAAGGCGCCTTCGCTGCCGCGCTGATGATCCCAGCCATCGCGCGCATGCCAGACCCATACGAAGCCGGTGTTGATGCGCGAGGCTTCCATCTTCAGCAGCGTGTCCTGGTCGGTGCCGCGTTTGACCATGTGACCGGTGACGAGACCGCCATCGGGCAGGCCGGCGACATCGTTCAACCAGGCGTTGGTCGGTGTCATCACACAGCCGCGCCAGCGCAGCCGCGCGTCGCGCCCGCCGTCGGCGCTCTCGACTTCAAACATCTCGATCGATTCGCGTCCGCCATGGTTGACCACCAACAGGCGCAATACGCCGTCGACCGTCGATAGATGTACGCCATGGGGTGAGAACGCGGAGCCCGGCGCGCCCGGACAGGTGCTCATGCCCCAGCGCACGCCGTCGTCGGGCAACAGATCGGTATCGGCGCGCGGCGGATAGAGGCGCGTGACGCTGTCATCGTCGGGACGATAAAGACTCAGGCGTCCGGCGCGCGCACCATTGAGCGAGCCGTACTCGCTGACGATGACCGCCTTGCCGCCGGGCAGTGCTTCGAGATCCTCGGGCCTGTCGACCTTGCATACCGGAATGATGCCCATGCCGGGTGTGCAGGGCATGTCGGTGACCTGGGCGCGCGCCGTGAGCGACAGGCACACGAGCGCGCCGAGCAGTGCACCTCGCAAGCGTTTCCCTGCAGTGAGCATCGTGCGCCTTCCTCTACAGGGGTTTGGCAAGGATGTCGATCAGGCTCTGGCCACCGACATTGTCGACCTTGAGTTCGGCGTGATAGCGCACCGAGATGCGCAGAAACTTGAAGCGCCAGCGATCGGCCTCGCGTCGCATGCGGTGCTGATATGTGCCTATCAAAACCATGTTGTTGGCGACTATCTCAAAGAAATAGGCGAGCGTGGTCGCTTCGTCGCCGGCGAGATCAATCTGCATGTTGGTGCTGATATGGCCGGTCGCAAACAAGCCCTTGCCGAGATCGGTGGCGCTTTCCATGGCCGGCACGTAGAAGCGCTGAATGATGTCTTCGCGACCGCGATAGCAGCCGTCGATGCCGGCCACCAGCTCATTGAGGCCGACCATTTCCAGCACGCCATCGGCGGTGTAGACATCGGCGAGGCCTGGCCAGTCGTGAGCGTCCAGGCATTTGCAGTAGTCACGCCAGGTGTGGCGTATCGCTTCCTGATCTTCGAGCCTCGAGAGGCGGGCGGCGAGGGCGTCGAGCGTGATACTCATGATCTGTTCTCCCCGAATGGCGCGGTTGCGCGTTGCCATTGAACGGGATGGCCACGCCCTGTGGCAAGGCTACCGGAACGGGGAGGCGTGGCTCAGTCCAGTGTCACCGCGTTCGATTCATGAGCCAGATCCGGTTCGCCGCAATGGGCGAGGATATGCGCGCGCGCATCGTCACGCAGCTCCAAGGCCTGCTGCCATACTTCACCCGCGCGGGATGCCTTCTGCGGCAGGCCGGCGATCACGGTGATACGGCCGGGACGCACGAACCAGCTACCCGAACGCAGGATCGTGCGCGTGCCGCTGAGTGCGATGGACAGCAGCGGCACATGGCTTTGCGCGGCGATGGTGAAGGCGCCCATGTGAAACGGCAGCACGCCCGGCATGCGTTTGAAGGTGCCTTCCGGAAATATCACCAGCAACTCGCCGGCCGCCAGCGCCGCGGCCGCCACGCGCATGCTGGCGATACCGCCGGCGGCATCGAAGCGGTCGACGAACAGTGCCCCGAGGCGCGCCAGCGGTCGCGCCAGCGCCGCCGATTCACGCAGCTCGGCCTTGACCAGAAAGCGCGGCGGTCGCGGCAGCACCGCGAGCATCAGCATGCCGTCGAGATAACTCTGGTGATTGACCACCAGCACCGCCGGCTGCCCGGCGGGCGGCAGTTCGTGCAAGCCGACGGTGCGCAGCGGTGTGGCGGTCAACAGTGCGAGCAGACGCGCAAGACCACGGGCACCGCGCCACACCCAGGCCTGTGGCAAGGGCAGGGTGGCCAGCACCCAGGCGGCGATGGCCAAGGGCACGAACGCACTCCAGGCGTAAATCGAATATGCCCAGGCACGGGCATTGCGCGTGGCGCGCGCGAGCTGCGGGACGATGCCGGCCAGCGCCAGACGCGCGACCTGCACCCACAGCGCGGTAGCGGTCTCACCGATGCGGCCTTGTTCATAGAGCGTGCGACAGGCGCCGCGGCGGATCTTGCCGCTGGAGGTGCGCAACACGGTATTGGGGGGCGCCAGCACCACGACCTCGGGCGGCGTGGCAATGAGATCGGCAGCCAGGCTTTTGATCTCCCTTTCCAGGGTGGTGCGCGATTCGGCCGTGCGCTTACGGGTCTCGGCCAGCACCACCACGCGTTCTGTGCCGGTCAGCGGATCGGGCGACCCGAACACCGCGACATGTCCTTTACGGATGCCATCCAGGGCACCGATCGCGTCTTCGAGTTCGGCCGGATAAATGTTGCGGCCGGCGCGGATGATGATGTCCTTCACGCGGCCGGTCAGATACAGCTCGCCCGCCACCAGGTAGCCGCGATCGCCGCTGTCCAACCAACCATCGGCCCCACACAGGCGTGCGCTTTCCTCGGCATTGCCCCAATAGCCGCACGTCGCGGATGGCCCGCGGAACTGCACGTGGCCTTCATGTCGTTCCGGCAGTTCGCGACGCGCATCGTCGACCACCCGCAGTTCATGACGCGGCAGCGGCACGCCACAGGCGACGATGCTGCGCGTGCCTTCGTCCGGCAGCCCGGCGGGGGCGATGCCGGCGCGGCCTTCGCGCGCCAGCAGCTCGCGGTCGATGACGTCGATGCGCGGCCCGCGCCCGAGCGGCGTGAAGGCCAGGCCGACCGCGCATTCGGCCAGACCATATACCGGCAGCATCGCCTCGGCGCGCAGGCCATAGTGGGCATAACGCTTGCTGAAGGCGGTCATGGTCTGGGGACTGATGGCCTCGGCGCCGTTCAACGCAAGGCGCCAGCGGGTGAGGTCCAGTCCTTCCAGATCCTTGTCGGCGATGCGCGACACGCACAGTTCATAGGCGAAGTTGGGCGCGGCCGAGAGCGTGCCGCGATGGCGGTGTATGGCCCATAGCCAGCGTTGCGGACGGGCGAGGAAAGTCAGCGGCGACATCAACACCAGCGGCACGCCGTGATAGAGGCTGCCCAGCCACGCGCCGATCAATCCCATGTCGTGGTAAAGCGGCAGCCAGCTGACGAAGACATCCTCGGACGTGACGGCGAGCGCCTGGCCATCGGCACGGATATTGGCGAGCAGATTGGCGTGGGACAACACCACACCCTTGGGATCGCCGGTGCTGCCGGAGGTGTATTGCAGAAACGCGATGGCATCGCCGGGCGGCGCGGCGCGTTCGAACTGCGCGCCGTGGGCGCCTAGCTCCTCGACGGTGGTCACGCTGCCGAGGCTCGCGACCGCGGCGGTCAACAGGCGCGCCACCCGCAGCGCGTCTGCGGTCGTGATCAGCACCGCCGCCTCGCAGTTGGCGAGGATGCGGCCCTGCCGGCGCAGATGCTCTTCCAGCTGTGCGCGTCGCACCGGCGGATAGATGGGCACCGGCACGCCGCCCGCCAGCAGCACGCCATAGAAGGCGAACAGATAATCGATGCCGGTGGGCAGCATCAGGGCGACCCGCGCACCGACTTCGAGACCGTCCCCTTGCAGGCCGGCCGCGACCCGCGCCGCGCCATCCCACAGTGCGCGATACGTGATCTCCGCGCCGTCACCGGCGTCCTCGAAGAATTGGATGTGCTGACGCTCGCCATGCCGCTCGGCGTGCCAGGCCAGCATCTCCACCAGGTTGTCGGCGTGCTCGGGCGCGGTCACGTCGCCGGCATCGGCGGGCGCCGGCGCGCCGCGGGGCGCGAACTCGATATGACTCAGGCCCTGCGCAGCGGCCAGCGCCAGCAGCAGGTCGCGCGGGGTCTCGGCTTCGAACAGGCGCTCGTCGGCGAGGGTCTGACCAAACGCACGCTCGATGCGCAGGCCAATCTCGACCCGCGCCAGGCTGTCGATGGCCAGGTCCCGTTCCAGCGAGGTGTCGAGCCGCGCCGGCTTCAAGCCCTGATGGCCGCGATGCAACTCGCCGGCCACGGCGTTGACCAGGGCCAGCAACCGGCTTTCCGAGGCGGCCAGCGGGTTGTCGGCAGGGGCGGGATCTGGACTCATCGCGCGCACTATACCGAGTCGCCGCACGGGCGTGGGAATCGCACTGTCGTCGGCGCGCTCAAGTGCGTCACACAGCCGCCGCTAACGCCGAGGTATGGAGCTCATGGACAACGCTCAGCGTCGCCGCGAGCCTCCCGAGTCGCGACGGCACTGCAGCTGCGCGCGGCGCATGCGGTGTGTTTCACATTGCGGCGTTTGCACACTCGCTCCTGCGCAGTCGCTCGTTATGATGACATTCGAGGACGAGGCGCGAACCCCGCGCGTCGTGGGAAGGAAACACGCATGTCCGGTTCGTTGTCTTCGTGTTGGTCGAAATCCGCCGCGCTGGCGCTGTTCAGTGCGGTGTTGTTCCTGGGCGGTTGCGCGAGCGTCACGCCGCCCCCCGCCCGCAGTGCTTCGCCCGCTGTCGAACCGCAGGCCAGTGAGGACACCGAGGCCCGCGCCAAGCGCGTGTTCGTGTTCCAGAGCAGGGTGGCGGACGCACTGCTCGATCGCTACCCCTTACGCGAAGATTTTGCCGCCGCCGAACCCCGTTTGCTGAAGGCCGAGAGCCGCATGACCGAAGCCTGTGGTCCACTGACCCGCGCGGTCGTGCGCCATCTCGAAGGCCGCAAGCAGTCAGTCAAACAGAAGCTCAAGGTCGCGCGCAGTCTCAACGACTGTGAATCGGCCGCGCAGCGTGTCGAGGCCATGATGGCACTCCCGCCGGGCGGGAGTCTGGTGGCGACCGGCGGACCCTAGCTTCGCGCGCGACGCCAGGCGCGTCGCAGTCTCTCACTCCCCGGGTGCCTGCGCCGCGCCCCGCGCGGGCAGACTTTCGATACTGTTATGCTCTGCCTATGACGGCCCGCTGCGGCCGTCCCCTTCGTTCGGCAGGGCCACCGCGTGCACATCAGGAAATTCAATTTCGATTTCGCCCGTCGCCATTTTCTTGGCCAGACCGCGCGCGGTGTCGGCCGCGCCGGCGTGCTGACGGCACTGTGGCCGGAGATCTGTCGCAGCGCCGAAACGCAGCGCGCCTATCCCGATGAACTGCTCGACATCGAAACCTTCACCAAGGGCCGCATCAAACCAGGCGACGTGATCGACGCCGACAGCATCGATCTCGTGCAGGACCTGGTCGATCCGATCCTCTTTCAGGAAGTGAAACAGGATCGCCGCAAGTTCGTCATCCAGGAAGCCGAGTCGCGGGTCGACGCGATGTACCCGCCCTACTTCTTCGACGCGACCATGAAGAACCAGGGCCAGGGCGGTTTCGACGCCGATGGCAATGTCATCAATCGCGATGGCCAGCCCTGGATAGGCGGCCTGCCGTTTCCCGACGCCCAGACCGGCGCGGAAGTCATCGCCAATCTGACCTTGAGCTGGGGCCGCCACGATCGTGCGCTCTACGCCATTCCCTCGCTGGTGTTCGGCGCCGACGGCGACATGGAATATCAATATGATTTCGTGTGGGCCGAGCAGCAGTGCACGGGCCTCGTCCATCCCGATGCCGGCGGGCCTTATCTCGCCGGCTATGAGGACAAGACGCGACTGCAATCGGTGTGGTTCACCTACACGCTGGACGTCAAGGGTTCCTGCTTCCTGAGCGTCTGGGAATACGACCAGCGCAAGTTTCCCGAGCTGTTCGGTTTCATGCCGCAGTTCAAACGCGTGCGGCGCTTTCCCTCCAATCAGCGGTTCGAGCCCTATATGCCGGGCATGAATCTCTACCTCTCGGACGCCTGGGCGGCCGGCGATCCGATGCTGACCTGGGGCAACTTCAAGATCATTCATCGCGGCCCGTTCCTGGGCTCGAGTTCCAAACAGTGGCATCCCGAATACGACAACTGGGAGCCGCGCACCGTCGGGGGTGGCAAGGACAGCACCTATTACTACGTCAGCAAGGAATTGATCCCCGAAGTCATCGTCTTCGAAGGCGAACCGACCGGCTACCCGCGCGCGCCGGTATCCAAGCGGCGCATCTATGTCGACGCGCGCAATATGAGTCCGGTGCAGGCGGTGTCCTACGACAGACGCGGCGAAGCATGGAAGGGCTTTGAAGGCGGCGGCGGTCAGCGCATTGCCGGTGACCGCAAAACCCTGACCCGCGACGGGCGACCGGACTGGAGCTGGAACTGGGCGATAAGCCACGACGTGCAGTCCAACAAGGTCACGCGCTTTCATCAGGCCGAACAATGCCGCGGCAACTGGAAGACCCAACTCGACCCCGAAGGCGACATGGTCAATCAATACCTGACCAACGCCGCGATGTTGCGCATGGGAACCTGAGCCCGCCATCGATGCGAGGCAGCTGGGGATTCATGCCCACCTGCCCGCCGAAACCTGAGCGGCGCTGCCGGCCATGAATATGGGAAAGAATTCGCACCTGCAATGGTGCGCACAGGGACACTGAGGAAAGCGACATGAGCACTCCGACAAGAGTCGCCATCGTGACCGGTGGTTCGCGCGGTATCGGTCGCGCGATCGCACTGAAACTCGCGCGCGACGGCTGTCGCGTGATGCTCAACTATGCCGAGCGCGCCGACGCCGCCCAGGCCGTGGTGCGCGAAATCATCGAGGCCGGTGGCGAAGCCCGTGCCATGCGCGCCGATGTCACCGATGCGGCCGCCTGCGGTGCGCTGATGGCGGCGACCCTCGACGCCTGGGGGCAGGTGGACATCCTCATCAACAACGCCGGTGTCGGCACCAGCGGGGCGACCATCGTCGATGCGCCGGCGGCGGACTGGCAGCGCATCATCGAGATCAATCTCTATGGCACCTGGCATATGGTGCAGGCGGTGGTGCCGCACATGCGTGCACGGCGCGGCGGGCATATCGTCAACCTGTCGTCCAATGTCACCAATCGGCTGCCGGCCAGGTTCGGCGCCTACACCATCTCCAAGGCCGCGGTCGAAGTGCTGACGGCGATCCTGGCCAAGGAGGAAGGCCCGCATGGCATTCGCGTCAACTGCGTCGCGCCGGGACCGACCATGACATCGATGCTGGAAGAGGCCTTGGATGTGATGGGCACGGAGAAAGCACAGGCCTTCCTGCGTTCCGTGCCGCTGGGTCGCGCGGCGCAACCGGAAGAGATCGCGGCGATGGTGGCGATGCTGGTGTCCGACGTGGCGAGCTTTTGTACCGGCCAGACGATATTCGTCAATGGCGGCGGGCCGGCGGGGTAAGGCGGCAGGCGCGCCTTGAGGGATGCCCTGCGCCCGCGTTGCCGCGGCGGCGAGGGTGAAACGACCTTCAGCGCACGCGAGCGGCCCGCGCCCTCAATCGCTGCACGGCCTGCGCATGTTGTGCGCGACACAGGCGCCGCGCTTCGCGCGCGACTTTCTGGCATTCCTTGTCGATGTCGGCTTGCAGCGCTTCGGCCTCGCGTTCCAGGGCCGCCGCCTGGGCGCCGGGCGGGTCTTGTGCTTGCACGGCCCAAGCACCGGCGTTGACAAACATCAGCGTCGCCAAGGCCAGCGGATAACACACTCGTTTCTTGTTCATGCGCGGAACATTCCTGACAAATCGACACCTGCCTCGAGCGGCGCGCTGGCAATGTTCGGAAACACCTGGGCCTTGGAGCCCGGCATCACCCAGTCGGCAATCCGGCCGAATACATGTTCGATGGCGTTGACGCCTTTGATCTGCGCGGAGTCGACGTGGAAGCGCGCCAATTCCTCCTCCGGGAACATGGTGCCGTAGACACCCCCCTGCACGGCATCGCCGATCACGATGGTGACCAGGCCTTCGCCGTGATCCGTGCCGCCACCGCCATTGGCCGCCAACTGGCGGCCGAACTCGCCACCTACCACGAACACCGTATTGGCGCGCGCATCGTCCGGCAGATTGGCATGGAGGGTGGCCAATGCGCCGCTGCCACCAAACAGGGCGGCGGCATTGCGCGCGAATTCGTCGCGCTGGGCGTTATGCGAATCCCAGCCATTGAAGTCCATCGAGGCGACCGAGAAATTCAGCACGTCGCTGCAGGCCAGTGCGTCATAGAGATTGCGGGTCTGCAGGGCGAGGTCATAGCCGATGCCGCGGGCGTCATCGAACATCGCCTCGATGCCGGCCGGTACGGGAACGGTGGCGAGACGCGCGTCGACAACCGCGCCGAGTTCACGCAGCTTGCGCTCGTGCTCGAAGAACTGATAGTAGACCGAGCGCTTGCTGACCGTCGCGCGGCGTTCGGCGTAATACTGCATCAAGCCGCGTTTGAGCTTGTCGTTGAAACTGTAGTAGTCGGTGCCCGGCGCGGCTTCCGCGAGCGCGATTTCGCGCATGTTGGCGGCCGGTATCATGCGGCGGTTGTCGATCAGACTCAGATCGCTCAAGGCATTGGGATTGGGCGCGAAGGAAAAACGTCGCGGCGAAGTGGTCAGTGCAATCACATTGCGGTTGGAGGCTTGCGCCAGACGCCCGCCCCACCCCGAGCCGAAGGTGAATTTGTTGGCCGCGCGATTGCCCATTTCCATGGTGCGGATGGCGAGTTCGTGATCGCGCGAGGGGTTGTTGAGCACGCCGCAGACGAACGCCACTTTGCCGGCGTCCCACATGCCGTGCAACCAGTCGGCCGCTTTCAGGATGCCGAACGCGGTATTGCCGCTGGCGACGGCGAAGTAGTCCTGGTTCCAGCGCTGTTCGAGCACCGACGCGGTGTCGTTGGCGCCCTGTGCCGAAGCGCGGACGCGCCAGAACTCGCGGCCGTAGCTGCCGGTCACTGCCGAGTAGGGCGGCATCAGCAGATGACGCATGTCCGGCCCGCCATTCAACATGATGTTGGCAAGCACCGGATGATTGACCGCGGCGAAGCCGTCGGCACGCGCCGCGCGCATGCCCAGCGGCAGACCATTGCCGAGCACGGCGGCCAGCGCCAGGCTGCCGCGCAGAAAATGTCTGCGTGAAGGTTGGTGGTCCATATTCAACGTCCTTCCTCTGCCAGCATGAAGGGCGTGGCGATAATGAAGTCGACCGCCGCGCCGATGCGATCATTGGTGCGTTCGCGGATGTCGGGGTCTTTGCTTTCGAGCGGCAGACGCGTCGCGCCGACCTTGGTCAACCAGGCCTTGCCCGCGCCTTGTGTCAGCTCGGCCAGGGTCACCGGCGTGTCCGGAAACTGCGGATGCAGCACCGCCGCCAGATCGCGGCCATAGCCAATCAAGGCATAGAGATGGGCACGCTCCAGCGGACCGAAGTTCTTGAGGCCGTCGGCCACGAAACGCTCCCATAGCCATTCGGCGGTGCCGCCGATGAAATAGCCCGTGCCGCGCGGCATGCTGACGCGCCAGTCCTTGGCCCGTTCAGTGCCGTTGAAATCCTGCAGGCTGTAGCTGAAGCTGGCATCGGTCGCACGCTTGTAGTTCTTGCGAAACAGGGCCGCGCTGCCGGCGGTCTCCGGCCCGTTCTGATGGCCGAACACGTCATGCCAGGGTTCGAAGGGAATCACTTCCTCTTCCCAGTACAGGCGCCAGAATTCAGGCACGTCGTAATAGTGCTCGAGGTTGGTGTCGGCAAAGCGATTGGCCACCACCATGCTGCGTTCGATGCTGGTCAACTGCTTGACCCGCTGCGTGGAGTGGAACAGCGTCGAGACAGCGTAGGCACGCAGGAAGCGCAACAGATCCTTGTCCGCCATGCTGCTCCAGGCACGCCGCAGGCCGCTCGCCTCGGTGGCCGAGATGCTGTCGTCGGCGATGGACTGCACGATCATCAGCGGCAGATTGGCCACGCTTTCTTTGTAGTCGATGTCGAAGCGCGCGAGCATGCGGATCTTCTCGCGACTGGTGGCACCGGAGATGGTGTGGTGCAGGATCGAGACCGGCTTGGGCACATGGCCGTTGGTGCCGAACACCACGTTCTCGGCCTCCCATTCATTGGGCGCCTCCTTGGTGGTGAAGACCATGCCGGTCAGGGCGGCGGCGGTGTTCTTGATGGTCACACGTTCGTGATAGAGCGTGTCGCCGGTGCCCAGGATGCCGAAGCCCAGCTGGTGGAACTCGCGCGCAAAGTCCTCGTTGCAATAGCATTCGCCATCGTAATAACGGTTGTCGCGGTGCCCATAGTGCTGGCCGATGGCCGCCGACAGCGCACCGGTGCTGATGACCGCGTCGTAGCTGTCGCCGCGCGCGAGGGAGGCCATGATGTCGTCGTAATTGCGCACCAGCTGATAGTTGGACACGCCGCGGGCGTGGTTGGCGGCGAGATGGAAATTGGTCTCCCAGTAACCGACACGATGGCGGAAGGGATTGCCGCCGCGCACGCGCGCGGCCAGTGACCAGGTCAGCATCGCGCCGTGCCAGCTGCTGCGCGCGTAGCTTTCGCGCTCGTCGCGCGGAATCATGTTGGCGCTGTTGTTGGTGGCCCAGAGATTGCCGAGCGCACGCAGCGTCTGCGGGCGGACTTCCATGGCTTCCCTGGGAAGTTTCTTGTCGGGCGGCGACAGCCGCAGGTTGTGTTCGTCGAACGTCAGCATCTGCAGGATGGCGGCCTGCGGCTTCATGTTCGCCCAGGCTTCGATCTGCGCGTCGGTGGCGTGGCCACCGAAGGCGAACGTACGTAACACCTTGCGCACCGCGGTCGGTGTCCAGCGTGCATCGGTGATCGGCGTGAGGCCGGGCAGTGTCGCGGGCTGGCCCGTGACGGCCGCGCTCGCTGTCGTCGCGAACTGCAGCAGCATCACTGTCATTACACCGCCGAGCAGGGTGGGCCATCGTCTTGTGCGGTGCTGATACATGATGTCTCGTGCTTTCAAAGTGATGAAGTCCGTGTCAGGAATTGTTTCCTCGGCGCGCAGCCTAGGAGGCGGCGAAGTCTCATACAACATCGTCTCCGCGTTTTTGCGAACCCTCCGGCAGCCCGTCGACGTGCATGTGCGCGAGCTGTGACGAGGCTCGCAACGCCAACATGTCGCCCTACAGTTTCACGCCGCGCAGACGCCTGCTTGGCGCTGCGGCTACACTCCACGCTGACGTCGGTAGTCGAGCAGGGAGTGAAGACATGTCGCTGAAGTCGTGGACTATGGCCGTGATGATGAGCGTCGCGGTCAGTGCGGTATCGGCCGCCGAACGTTTGCGCGTCGATGAAGTGCCGGCGCCCTTGGCGCCCTGGGTGTCATGGGTGCTGGACGCTGTGCCCGACGGCGAGTGTCCTCAGTTCTTCGATAGCGACCAGCGGCGCTGTGTCTGGAGTGGTGCCTTGCGCGTAAGCGTCGATGCGCGCGGCGGAAGTTTCGACGTGGCGCTCGCCGGCTACGCGCCAAGTTGGGTGGCCTTGCCCGGTGGCGAAGGGCAGTGGCCGCAGTCGGTGACGGTCGATGGCAGTCCGGCGGTGGTGGTTGCACATCTCGGTCGTCCGGCGCTGGAACTGCCGGTCGGCCGTCACAAGCTCAGCGGCCGCTTCGAATGGCCGGCCTTGCCCGAAATCCTCAAGGTGCCGCCGGAACTGGCGATGGTCGAATTGCAGGTCGAGGGCGCCGCGCGTCCACGCATCAGCGCCGCGAGTGGTGGGCAGTTGTGGCTCAAGCTCAAATCCGCAGAGGCGAGCGAGGGCGATCGCGTCGAGACCCGTGTGTTCCGCCAACTCGTCGACGATTTGCCGATGACGGTCGAAACGGTGCTTGAACTCGACGTGGCGGGCACGCCGCGCGAATGGCGTTCCGCCGGCATGTTGCTGGAGGGCGCCGTGCCCATGCAGTTGACGAGTCCCTTGCCGGCGCGTCTGGAAGCCGATGGCATGTTGCGTCTCCAACTGCAGCCCGGCCATTGGCGGGTGATCTTGCGCAGTCGCCAAAGCGCTGCCACCACGCGCCTCGCGCCGCCCGCCATCGAGGCGCCATGGCCGCAGGAGGAAGTGTGGGCGTTTGCCGCACGCAACGAACTGCGACTGGTCGACGTGCAAGGCGGCGCGGTGGTCGACCCGCGGCAGACCAATGCACCGCAGGACTGGCAAGGCCTGCCCACCTGGCGCATGACGCGCGCCGATGCGCTGGAGTTTGTCGAACAGCGTCGCGGCGACCCGCAACCCGAACCGGATCAACTGAGCCTCGATCGCGACCTGTGGCTGGACTTCGACGGCGGTGGTTACACCGTGCAGGATCATTTGAGCGGACAGATGACGCGTCAATGGCGACTCGACGCCACGCCAGCGCTGCAACTCGGTCGTGCCAGTTTGAATGGCGAGGCGCAGTTCATCACCGCCTCCGGTAGCGCCGGGCGTGGCATCGAAGTGCGACGCGGCGCCCTGGACCTGTTGGCCGACTCGCGGCTGGCGCCCGGCGCGCTGCCCGCGGTGGGTTGGGCGGTGGACGTCAATCAATTGTCCACCCGTCTGCATCTGCCGCCCGGCTGGCGCCTGTGGTCGGCGCGCGGCGCAGACAATGTGCCGGACACCTGGCTCAAGCGTTGGACGCTGCTCGATCTGTTCCTGGTCCTGATCATCACCATCGCGGTGGCGCGTCTCGTTGGTCGCGCGTGGGCGGTGGTCGCCTTGCTGACGCTGGTCCTGATCTGGCACGAAGCGCAGGCGCCGCGTCAGATCTGGTTGCATCTGCTTGCCGCCCAGGCACTGCTCGGTGTTCTGCCGGACAATCTCTTGCGACGACTGGTGGCGGGCTATCGCAATGTCGCGCTCGCCGTCATGGCGGTGCTGTGTCTGGGTTTCATGATGACGCAGGTGCGCGTCGGTCTGTTTCCGCAACTCGCCCGTCCCTATGAAGTGATGGGCGCGCAAGGCGCGGCCACGGCCGGCGCCATGCCGGCACCGGCGCCGCTGGCGTCGCCCGAGTCACTGGCCATGGACGCAGTCGAAAGCGGCGTGGAGAAGATGGCAGTGATGGGCGCGCGCGCGCGCAAGCTGGCGGCGCCGTATTCCAGTCTCGACAGCGGCGCGGTGAGTGCGGGTCAACACGAAACCGATCCCCATGCCACCATCCAGACCGGGCCGGGGCTGCCGGCCTGGCGTTGGGACACCATCACGCTGAGCTGGAATGGTCCGGTCAAACAGGATCAGAGCCTCGACCTCTATCTCATTTCGCCGCGCGGCAATCTGCTGCTGTCCGGCGCGCGGGTGTTGCTGCTCGCGGCGCTGGTGACGATGTTCCTGCGCGACGCGCTGCGCGGCTCGCGCGCCTGGTGGGCGAGTCGCGGTGGCCTGCTCGCCGTGCTGATGCTGGGCGTGACTTTCGGCGCGATGGCGCCGCGCGCGACGCAGGCCGCGTTGCCCGATGCCGCCATGCTGGAAGATCTCAAACAACGCCTGACGCGCGCGCCCGATTGTCTGCCGAGTTGCGCGGCCCTGCCGCGCCTGCGGGCCGAACTGCGCGACGAAGCCTTGCACCTGTCGCTGGAGGTCCATGCCGCGCACGCGGTGGCGATACCTTTGCCCGGCGGCGCCGAACACTGGGTGCCGCGCACGGTGGTGGTGGACGGCGACGATGAGCGCGGTCTGTTGCGTGATCCGGCGGGTGTGCTGTGGCTGGAGCTGACGGCAGGGCGCCATCGTGTCGATGTGCAGGGCGCGGTGCCGGAGGGCGCCAGTTTTCAACTGCCCTTGCCCTTGCCGCCGCAACGCCTGGAGGCCGCACTCGATGGCTGGACCATGAGCGGCCAGCGGCCCGATGGCAGTGTCGAGCCGCAGCTCATCTTCACCCGCGCCGCGACGCGCGCGAGCAGCGGCGAACAGGCCTTGGAGCCGCGTGCGCTGCCGGCCTTCTTTCGGGTCGAACGGCTGCTGCGCTTGGGTCTCGACTGGCGAGTGGAGACGCGTGTCACGCGTCTGACACCGCCGGGCAGCGCCGCGACGCTGGAGATCCCGCTGCTGGCCGGCGAATCGGTGACGAGCGCCGGCACGCAAGTGCTGGCCGGGCGTGTGGCGCTCAACATGGCGGCCAACGAGAGCGAGGCGACCTGGCATTCGGTCCTGACCCAGACCACGCCACTGGTCTTGACCGCGCCCACAGCGCAGGACTGGGTCGAAACCTGGCGCGCCGACATCGCGCCGCTATGGCATGCGGAACTGGCGGGGCTTGCGGTTGTGCATCACCAGAATGCCCAAGGCCAGTGGTTGCCGAGTTGGCAGCCGTGGCCGGGCGAGACCGTGAGCCTGACCCTGACCCGTCCGCGAGGTGTGCCAGGACAGACGCTCACCATCGACAACAGTCACCTCGCCGCGCGGCCGGCGCAACGCGCCAGTGATTTCACGCTGGTCTTCAGCCTGCGCAGTTCCAAGGGCGGCCAGCATGTCATGCGTCTGCCGACGGGCGCGACGCTGAACAGCGTCAGCATCAATGGCGTGGCCCAGCCCATCCGTCAGGACAACGACAAGCTCACCTTGCCGGTGGTGCCCGGCGAGCAGCAGTTCACCGTCAACTGGCACAGCAGTGATGCCATCGGCACGCTCTATCGTCTGCCGCAATGGAGTTTGGGCACGCCCAGCGTCAACAGCAGTGTCGAGCTGTCCTTGCCGCAGGACCGCTGGGTGCTGCTCGCCGGCGGCCCGCGTCTCGGTCCGGCGGTGCTGTTCTGGGGCGTGTTGCTGGTGTGGTGTCTGGTGGCCGTCGCGCTCGGGCGCACGCGGCTGACGCCGCTCACCACCGGTCAATGGCTGCTGCTGGTGATTGGCCTGACACAGATTGACATGGTGTTCGCGCTGCTCGTCATCGCCTGGTTGTTCGCCCTCGCCCTGCGCGAACGCGTGAACGCACAACTCTCGCACCACGTGTTCAATGCGCTGCAGATCATGCTTGCTCTATTGACGCTGTTCGCGCTTGGCAATCTGTTCCATGCCATTGAACAGGGACTGCTCGGCCAACCCGACATGCAGATTGCCGGCAATGGTTCCTATGGCAGTGAACTGAAGTGGTTTCAGGATCGCGTGAGCGACGCTCATCCGCAGCCCTGGGTGGTATCGGTCTCGCTGTGGTTCTATCGCGGCCTGATGCTGGCCTGGGCGCTGTGGTTGGCATTTGCGCTGCTCGATTGGCTGCGCTGGGGGTGGCGCGCTTTCAGTCTGCACGGCCTGTGGCGCGCGG
>Ga0208492_1000724_pt1 | contig 25633 bp, 21 predicted proteins | sample Subbioar_CSW14AB_FD_184820 | JGI IMG/M metagenome (GOLD analysis project Ga0208492, IMG submission 184820) | Serpentinite rock and fluid subsurface biosphere microbial communities from McLaughlin Reserve, California, USA - CR12Mar_CSW14AB (SPAdes) | ecosystem: Environmental > Terrestrial > Deep... | reverse complement strand
TAATTGTGGCGGGAGGTTCCTTTTTGGTGATGAGATCGGCGCCGATTTCGCCGAGGCAGGCGACGGTCAAGGCGAGGGGGTAGGGGACCTTCCAGCGGGGCATCGGCACCCCGGTTTGCCGGGAAAGTTCGGCAAAAAGCTCCAAAATCCGGGTGTTGTGCGCACCGAGGATGTAGCGCCTGGCAGGCCGCCCGATTTCCATGACCTGGACCATTCCCCTGGCCATGTCGCGCACATCCATGAAGTTAAGCGTCGCGTCGAGGTATTCCTTGCGAATTCCCTTGCAGAAATCGACGATCAGGCGGCTGGGGGGACTGAGATGACGATCCCCTGGCCCGCAGGGCAATGTCGGGTTGACGATGAAGACCGGATGCCCCTGGTTGGCCAGGAAAAAGGCATGTTTTTCGGCCAAAAACTTGGAACGGCAGTAAGGACCGATCACATCGCTCATCATTACCAGCTGGTCGCAGCGGATCGGGGTCGTTTGCCGAGCCCGGGTCAAGATGCTCTCGGTGCTGCAGTGCAGGATTTTCTTGATCTTGAGCTTCACGGCCGTGTCGAGCACGGTTTTCGCCCCGAGGTAGTTCACCTTGAGGAAATCGCCGCGCCGAAGCGTCCAGAGCCGTGGATTGGCGGCGAGGTGATAGACCTCATCGCAGCCGGCAACGGCTTGATCGACCTGTTGCGCCTCGGTGATATTGCCATGCACGAAGTTGACGAGGCCCGAAGCGAGGAGATCGGCCGCGGGTTCGACCAGGTCGAAAATGCGAACCTGGCGGCCCCGGGAAACGAGCTCGCGCACCAGGTGGCTGCCCAAAAATCCGGAACCTCCCGTGACGAGGGCCAGGGGGGCTGGGGAAGCCTGCGCACCCTGACTTCTGGAAGGGACCGCGAGGTTTTTATCCGCCAACGGTGTCTCCCAGCAACTTGCCGAGGTCGAGATTTGGTTGTTTGCTAATGCGGGCAAAATAGGCCCGAATCGTGGGAAAGGCCTGATTCATGGTGTAATTGCCAAGGCGCCCATGGCGCTTGGCGCCGATCAGGTCAAAACCACCAAGTCTGGGGGGATGCGGCTTGATCCTCGAGAAATCCTCGTCGACCGGATCGAGCGGCACGCCCAGTTCCCGAAGCAGAGTGGTTTCGGGCATGAATCCCTTGTGACAAATCAGCCGCTCCGCTTCAAAAACCTTGGGGCCGTCGGGGCCATGGCAGCGCACGCGAAAACCGGCTTCTTCACTAATCCATTCCACCTGGTCGACATGCATGCCCGCCGAGAATTCGACATGCTTTTCGCCGCGAGTTGCCAGAGAGTTCGCCTCGGCGGCCAAAAGGTCGCGCTCTCGATAGGGATCGTTGGCGATGCGGCGCATGGGCATCGCTGAATCGGTGCCCGCCAGCCAGATCACCCAGGTCGCCGGAAACTGCTTGGCGAGCTTGGCCAGGCGCGTGACGGATGCGGCGGCCATCAGGCCATGGCCGATCACCATCACCGATTTGCCCGCGAAGAATTTTTGCGACTCGCCCAGGATGTCTTCCAGTCCAAAGACCATTTTGGCGCGGGCCGCCGCCTCACCGGGCGCGGGCAACCCTCCGCGGCCCAGCCAGCGGGGATTGCCATAAGTGCCGGAACAATCGACCAAAAAGTCGGCCTCCTCCATCGATTCCTTGCCGTCTTGCTGACGGATGAGAAAGACGAAACCGTTCGGCTCGCTCTTGGGCCTTTCCATCCGTAAACCCACGCGCAATACCGAAACACCCGCCTCAACGCAGCCCTTCAAGAGCGGGCAGTTGACCACGGGTTCGAAATACTCGGCAAACAGCTTGCGCCCCGTAAGCAGAGTTTCCGGATCTCTTTTGGCGTGAGGCAGGCGCAATCTGTGAAGGATTTCCAGCCCAAGCCGGCTGGTGTTGGCGCTCCAGGGGGTGAAGCAGGTGGCATGGCCCCAGCGCAAAACGTTTTCGCACGGCCGTCCTTTTTCCAGGAGGCGGACCTTGAACCCCAGAGCGCGGCCGTAAAGAGCCGTTTCGATTCCGGCCGGACCCGCACCGATGACTACCAGAGTTTTACCCGCTCCCACGCCATGGACTTTTTCCAGACGCGGGGGGAGAAACCAATCCATAAGCACTCACCGGATCCGTCAGAAATGCGATGCCAACCCCTAGATACCAGAGAATCAAAGAGGCCGAACAGGCCAAAGGAGTTCACCCAGGCCGAGCGCGACACGGTCTCCCCGGGAAATGTTCCAATGACGCGTTACGGGAAGATGTGCGAACGGGGCCCGCAAGCCGAGCAACGCAAGATCCTTGCGCAGCAATTCAAGCCAAAGCGGCCGATCTTGAACGGGTTCGCTAAACGAAGGGAGGATCGATGCCGGGGCTTGGCCGCACACGATCGAGCCTCGTTTCATGGCCGCGCCGGGACGAATGCCGCAACCGCCCAAAAGCACCAGGCTACCGGCGATCATGCCCAGGCCGGCGAAATCGCCCGCCGAGCCGGTGACCACGATCAGGCCGCGGCGCATCAAACTTCCCAGTTCGTTGCCCGCGTTGCCGCGGATCAAAATCTGGCCGCCGCGCATCCCGGAACGGGCGCCCGCATATCCGGCGCCTAGGCCATGTCCTGCATTGCCCTCGATTTCCAGGAAGCCCCCCTTCATCTCCGCGGCGGTCCAGTCGCCGGCATCGCCACGGATCAGAAGGTGGCCCCCCTTCATCCCGGAACCGGCATGCATGCCCGCCGGTCCATCGATTTCGAGCCGGCCCGACTCCATGGCCTGGCCGATCCTTTTGACGCGGCTCCAGTCTCCTTCCAGAAGAAGGTGCCCATCGGAGGAGTCTCCCTCGATGCGCGCAAGATCCCCCAGGGCGACGATCTTGTTGCCTTTCCAACAAGGGATATTTTGGATATCGAAAGGGGTTAATGTGGCCAGGGTGTCCGGCCGCAACCGCTCGCACTCAAGCGGCACCGTGTCCTTGTAGTCGAGCGAGATTTTCAACATTCCCGGCGCGCCTCAACGCTCAGCAGTTCGCGCAGATGGATATGGTGAGGCCCGAGTTTTCCGCCGTAATTTCCGGCCGTGATGCGAGTCAGGGGAAATCGCGAAGCGGCTTCGATGGCCCGCTTCATCGATTCCTTGACGCTTGCCAGCGTCAGGCCATCCATCACCAGTTCGTAGACGCAACGTTCGCCTTGAAGCATGCGGCTTTGAGGCAAGTGCGAGAGGGTGGGGCACCAGGCGACATTGGTGCTCGCCCGGAGTTTCGGGTACTTGGAGCCGACCTGACTGCCGCTACGCACCACGCCCGCGGGAAACGGAAGGATCACTTCGGGTACGGACTTCGCCGCCTGCGCGGCCGCCAAGGCAGCGTCGAGCACCAGGTCCGAATCGGCTCCCGCCATGAGGATGTTTCCCCCGGCGACGCCGGTGACGACGCCGAAGCGGTCCTCGCAAAGAAACTCACCATCCATGACCGGCACGCGCCAGTAACGCGCGGCACCAAGTTTTTTGGCGATCTGCTGTCCGTCGCCATAGTAGCGCAGGCCGCCGCCGATCTTGATTTCGGACTTTTTGTCGACGGGCAGGCCGTTGAAACAGGCGGTGGTGGCGCAGGTCATCACCGTCTGGCCGACGCGGTTGAGCACCGCTTTTTCCAGGCTCTTGCGATCGAAGGCAAATGCGAGCAACGCCGCACCGGGCCGGCCGTCGGGGGTTTCTTCGGGTTTGAGGCTTTTTTCAAAGGCGACTTCCGCGTCGCAACCGATCACCGAGGTGGCATAGCCGGTCATCGCGGCGATGGCCGCATCCAGGAGCAAAGGACGCTGCGCGGTGATGATGATCCGGGCAGCCCTCATGGGAAAGGCTTCGGCGAAGGTGTCTTCCACCGGTATGCCGCGGACGCGCAAGATGTCGCCTCAACCCTTGAGTTGACTAGAGAAATAACCAGAAAAAGGCCAAGCCGGGGAATCGCCCGGCTTGACCGCTCATCTTATGGCCTTCGCGGCCCCTGTGCTTTATGTCTGCTAGATGAAGGGCGTTTTGCCTGGCATCGCCACGGGGGGTTCGGGCAGGGGGCCGAAGGCGTAAACTCCGGTGCGCTTGACCGGTTCGGGGGTCAGGTCTTCCTTGGAGTTCACCATCTGCTCCCAGTTGATTTGCTTGCCGGTGTAGGTGGCGGTACGCCCCATGATCGCCATGAGGGTGCTTTGGCACATCCATTTACCGTCGTTGATCGGCTTGCCGGCCCGGATGCTGGCAAACAGCGCATCGTGCTCGTTTTGGTACATGTCGTCGGGCCGGTCGCGGTCAGCCTTGTGCTTCCAGGCATGTTTCCCGGTGATCGTGTGTTTCATCACGTCGCACTTTCCTTCGGTGCCCATGAAGAAGTCGTTGACTTCGTTGAAGCAGCCGTCGATCTGGCGGCAGTAGCTAAAACACTTCGCCCCGTTTTTCCATTCGTAGACGACCGCATGGTGGTCGAAGATGTGGCCATAGTCTTTGCTTGTGCGCACCTGGCGGCCGCCGAGCCCGAAAGCGGTGACCGGAGGCTCATCCTTCATCGCCCACATGCACTTATCGAGGCTGTGGATATGCTGTTCGACGATATGGTCGCCCGACAGCCAGGTGTAATACATCCAGTTGCGCATCTGCGCTTCAAAGTCCGACCAACCGGGCTGGCGCGGGCGATTCCACAGACCCCCCACCACGTAGTTGGTGTGCATGGCGACGATATCGCCCACCTTGCCTTCGTGGATGCGCGCCATGGTGTCTTGCTTGCCGCGGTGATAGCGCCAGCAAAGGCCCGAGACCACCGCGAGGTTCTTCTTTTTCGCGTCCTCGCAGGCGGCGAGCACCTTGCGCACGCCGACGGGATCGACCGCGACCGGCTTTTCGGCGAAGACATGTTTGCCTTTTTCCACGGCGTAGCGCAGGTGCTCGGCCCGAAAATGGGGAGGCGTGGTCAAAAGCACGACATCGACGCCGGAATCGATCACCTTTTTGAAGGCGTCGAACCCGGTGAAGCAGGTTTCGGGGGTGACTTCGATGCGCGAGGCGACTTCGGCTTCCGTCTTGAGCTGGTTCAGGCTTCCCTGAATCTTTTCGGGAAACATGTCGCCGATGGCGGTCAGGCGGACATGAGGGTCGGCCCGCAAGGCATTGTTCGCCGCGCCGGTGCCGCGGCCGCCGCAGCCGATCAAGCCCACCTTGATCACCTCAGAGCCCTGAGCGAAAACGCCACCTGGCAAGGTGCTAAGGGCCGCCATGGCACTCGTCGTGCCGAGGAAGTTCCTTCGAGTGGTTCCTTTGAATGCTTTTTCCATGCTTCATTCTCCGAAAGCGGCGGTAACTGGGGTGTTCAGGTAAGTAAGGGGTTGGGTAAGCGTCGTGCGGCGGGTTTCCCTACTATCGTCCGGATTGAAGGCCGGATGGTCAAGGCTGGCGTGGCAAGTAGCGGCCTTGGCGTCGTTTGAGGATGACGATTCGGTAACGATTGATCAGTCCAATCTCAGCTGCATTTTTTATCCGGTAACGCATGTCATTTTTCCCTGCAGATGGTCTTGACCCGCGAACCAGGGCAAGGATATCGCAGCGATCCTGGATCAGGAGGATCTGGTTTTGGCACCCGCGCTTAATCGCAATGACTTTCCGTCGAACGACCCACCGCGCGAGGTCTCCAACCGCTGGCTGGGCGGGTTGACCTTCGGCGGACGCCTGGTTCACCCGGCGGTGCTTTTTCAAAACGAAGCTTTTTTGAGCAAGGCCAGGGCCGTTTCCCCGGAGCCTTTTTCGGGAGACTGGTTCGATCAGGCGAGCCGCATTCGCTTTGAGCGCAGCGCCACCTGGCTGCCCAAGCTTATGGAATTTCACAAACACGAAGGCGAACAGGTCGTTTGCCTGGGGCCCACGCTGGGTTCCGACTGGGTGCAATATTCGCTTCACCGCGCGGAATTGACCGTTTTTGTGCCTTCCGAGCCCTGGATGCGCGTGGTTCAGCGCCATTTCTCGCTCCTAGGAGGCAAGGCCAGAGTGCTCGTTCATGCACCGGGAACGCTGCCCTTGGAATCCTCGGCGGTCGATGTCGTCTGCTGGAATGCCCTCAATGAAGATGGCGATCAAGTTGCCGCGACCGCGCGGGAAATCATGAGGGTGCTCAGGCCAGGCGGTAAGGTCATTCTGATGGGGCCATCATTTGCCAACCAAAAAAGCTGGCTGGGAGAATCGTCCATCGGCTGGTCGGGACCGATGCTCACCCGGGCGGCCACGGCTCGCGTGTTCGAAGGCATGGTCGAAATGCGCTGGCATCAACGCTGTCTGAAGCGTTCCGAGATTCACTGGCTGATCCGGTGGCTGCCTGTGTCGCTTTTGCAAAGGTTGATCGGCCGCTGCCTGATCTTCAAGGCGTTCAAGCCGCTTCCCAGCATCAAGGGCAAGCCGATGCCCGCAAGCGAAGGCGATACCGGCATGCACCGAAGCGGTTCTCGGCCGGGGCTTGATCTGGGCTTTTCCCCAAGCGCTGACAGGGCCTGATTTTTCTTCGAACTGCCTCTTTCAAGGCGAGTCGACTTCAGCCTGGACTTTTTGCGCCTAAGTCTCATTCCCCTCGGGATCCGGAAGTGGCGGCGAGGGCTTGTTTGGCTTGCGGCGATTTCCTTCTTCGTGTTTGGTTTTGGACTCTTGCCGCTCGGGAGAATCCCGCGCCTGGTTCTCTGGGAAATAGGCAGTCGGCGGATCCTTGATGGCCAGAGGCCCCCAAAGATAAAGATGGCATTTGAGCGCGCCGTTGGGGAAGACCCAGCGCTGCCGGTAATCGAGCCCCGTTTCACGGGCCAATTCCGGCGTGGCGGTGAACAGGCCCAAAGACCATCCCTTCCAGCGTGAGCCCACCATTTCGCCCAGGTGCCGGTAGGTCTCGATCAAATCCCGTGCCGCGCCGATACGGACTCCGTAGGGCGGATTGCAAAAGACCCAGCCGGGCGGGCCTTCGGGCGGTTCCAGGTTGCGTAGCGACTTCTGCGTCCATTTCAGAAGATGGCCGACACCGGCCAGCCCCGCCGCTTCGGCCGCGATCCCCAGCGCGTCCTGGCGCTCGTCGGAGCCCTGGATGAGGTGGGCCAGGGTCGGTTTGGTCAACGCCCGCAGTTCGTTGCGCACATCGGCAAACAGGCCAACATTGTGGTGGATCCACCCCTGGAAAGCGAACCACTTGCGCGTCAGGCCCGGGGCCCGGTCGGTCGCGATCCAGCTCGCCTCGATCGGCAAGGTTCCGCCGCCGCACATCGGGTCGACGAGAGGGCATTGACCCAGATAGCCCGATCGCAATAACAGCGCGGCTGCCAGGGCTTCATTCAAAGGAGCGCGGGGCTGAATGGGTCGATAGCCCCGTTTGTGCAGCGATTCCCACGAGGTATCGAGGCTCAAGACGACCCGGTTGCGGTTCATATGGAGATTGAGACCGATCATCGGCCATTCCCGGTCGATCGACGGGCGTTTGCCGGTACGGTCGCGGAAGCGGTCGCAAATCGCGTCCTTGACGCGCAAAAGGGCATATTGCGAATGGGTGAAGACGGAATCGCGCAAGTTGCAATCCAGAGCCAGGGTGTGGTCTGGAGTCATGTGGTCTTCCCAGGTAAACGCGTAGACCGCTTCGTAAAGATCGTCCTGGGTGGCGATTTCCGTTTCCAGTAGCGGCAGCAAGATGCGGATGGCGGTTCTGGCGCCCAAATTGGCGCGGTACAATTGATCCAAACCGCCAGAGAAGTGAACGCCGCCAAGTCCCAGTTCGATGCCGGGAACGTTGAGACGGGCCAACTCGCCGGCGAGCAACGGCTCGACTCCGCGCGCGCAGGTGGCGAAATACCGATATCCAGCAGGGGAAGGGCTGGCTTTTCCATGACTTCCCGATTTGCGCTTCTTATCCATGATCTGCCTGAACTGCACCTCGACCTGATGTTGGGTCGAGAGGAAGTTTTATGGACATGGAGGCTGAAACGCTGGCCGGACCCCTCCGTTTGGATCGCGGCCGAGCGGATTTCCGATCACAGAACCGCTTATTTGGATTTTGAAGGGCCCGTTTCCCAAGATCGCGGCACGGTCCGGCGCATCTTGCATGGCCGCCTTGATTGGCTCGACGGTGGATCCGGCCTGCGCCTGAAGGCGCACTATGGCGGCAACGCGGTTATGTGGGAATTGCGATCCGTTTCGAAAGCAGGCGATGAGGTTGGAGGAACCGCCCAAGACTGGCAATTTCGGCGATTGGCGTGACGCCTGTGGCGAAATCCTAGCGGCTTGTGTTCGACATCGGCGATTGGCGTGACGCCTGTGGCGAAATCCTAGCGGCTTGTGTTCGACACGGCCGGATCGGCGCTGAGGAAGGTGTCGTCGTCGACGGAATTGCCGCGGATGACGAGCATTCCCTTGTCGATGACCAGGCTTCTCAAGAGGAAGGTGGGGCGAGGCCGGTCGGCCTGGAAGCGAATGATGGCCACGGGGGCGCCTTCGTGGCGATACCAGGCGACTTCGATGCCATTTTGCAGAGCCGTTTCGGAAATTCGTTCAAGGACCGACTGCGGATTGAAGGGAACGGCCCCCGCATAAGCGGCGCAGAGCTTGATGGCGAGGGTGTTCGGCTCGGCCTTGGCCAGCCAGAGCTGCGCCTCCATGTGGATGACCGAATTGACCGGGCCGATCCGGTGCCTGAAGCCAATGAGGATCCGGTCCCCCTGGAAGGCGACTCTTAAATGCTTCAGCTTTTCGTTCCACTCCTGATTCTCGTTGCCGAGATGGGCCTTCCCCTCGGCGAGGTAGGCATTGATCTGATGCTGATTGAACCGGGCGAACCATTCCTTGTCGCCACTGCCGATGGCATTGATCAGTTCGGTGAATTCTTCAAGGAATTCCTGCGCGTACTTGTCCTGTTCAGCTGGTTTGGTGTCAATCAGGTCGCGATAAAAGCGCGGAATCTGATTGAGGGCGATCCAGCCTCCCGAAATCGCGAGCACGGCGACGACCGCGGTGATTCCCATGCTGATGAAGGCGGACAACCTGGACATATTCGTGATTCTCCCAACCCTGATTTACCCGAGGGATCGGCCGGAAATCAATCGAACCGGTCGGATGGAGCCGTTTGCTGTGAATCTGGGTTGTCTGGCGAGGATTGGGTCCTGAGCAACATGCCGATCCTACCGAAAAGTTCAAGTGAAACGATCAATCAGCCGATTCGTTTTTTGAGGGATAAATTTTTTACGCCGATCGCACCGGACACAACTACTGGCGCGGTTGCGTAATTCGAGGCCTCGGTTACCCAATTCGGGGCGAGGGGTGATGTATGACCAGATGGGCTAAGGCAATGGGTGGGCTTGCCTTTTGGGCATTGAGCGCGTTTGTAGCGCAGGCTCAATTCCCTGGCGGCGCAGGCGGCGGACCCGCTATGCCTGAGCCCGTTGGGGTTCCTTCGGGTGCGGGCATGCCCTCGGGGCCAATGCCGCAATACGGCGGCGGTGGGCCAGTCGAGCTGCCCGATTATGTGAACCTGCCGGCCGGCAGCCCGTCGGCGTTCACCTGCGATGAGCACATCCCCGAATGCGCGGTGTACCTGCACATTGGCGGTCAGGCCTTGCAGCGCAATCGCCCCGTGGGTCCTCCCCTGGGCTACTTCAACCCGATTCCGGCGGCGCCTGGAGTCCCCGGAACGGCGGTGCAGTGGGACAACATCAATCCCAACATGGCCTGGGGGCCCAAGGGCACCTTGGGGATCCTTTACGAAAACCATGCCTTTGAACTGACCGGCTTTTATATCCCCAACAGCACTTCAAGCACGACCATCGCCCCGGCGGGCGGGATGTCGTTGCCGTTCCTTCCCTTGCCCCCGGAACTGGCCAACTACAACAGCATTCTCACTTCGGCGACTTCGGTTCAGCCCAGTCTGAAGACCGCCCTGGGCAATATCGAAGCCAACTACCGCACCACGAACCTGGCCATTTTCGGCTGCGAAGCGATCGTTGGTTTCCGCTACACTGACTTGCAGGAAACAGGCACGGTCATTTCCTCGGCCCCGACGGGATCGCTCAACTACCAGACCCGCTCGTTCAACCGGATGCTTTTGCCCCAGATCGGTTTCGAGCACAATTTGCGACCCTGGCACGGGATCTCGCTGGGATCGAGTTACAAGGCGGCCATTGGCCCCAACTTGACTCAAAGCTATTTGAGTGTGAACGACGGCCAGGGGCTCAACCTGCAGTCGGGTTCGCAGGCAAATAACTACTTCTCCCAGGTGTATGAAATCAACGCGTACGCCAATCTTCTCTTGCTGGACCGCTTCCGCCTCAAGATGGGTGTCGATCTGCTTTGGCTCAACGGCATCATGGAACCGGGCCGCATCTACAGCCAGAATCTGTCGAGCCCGAACATCACCAGCCACACCGGATCCAGTTTCTTCTGGGGTCCAAGCATCGAGTGTCAATTCCTCTTCTAAATCTCCCGCCCCCTGAGGCCGGTTTGACTTGAAGGATGGTGCCACGGGCCGGGTCAAACCGGCCTGTGTCATTTCCTGGAGGTCTCAAGCACCAAGGTTGATCGTTCGCTCGGCGCCCGCAAAAAAGAAGGTCACTGGCTGTGTTGTCCGGTGCGGCCAATCACATCATCGATCACGGTTGGATTTGCGCGGCCCGCTTGATCTCCACTTTTCCGGCGGAGCCGACCGCGTAGTCGAACTCGGTTCCCGGTGTCGCGGCCGCGCCGGTTCTTCCCTTGGGATCAAGCGCGATGAAGGCGGCGCCGGGAGCATGTTTTCCTCTTCGCCCCGCCACTTTGTGCAGCGTCTTGACGGCTTCCTCGCAAGCTTGCTGCGGCGATAATCCCCGCTTCATTGCCTCGACAATCCGAAATCCGCCGCAAATGCGGATGATCTCCTCGCCCAGGCCCGTGGCGCCTGCCGCCCCGCCTTCGTTGTCGACATAGAGGCCCGCGCCAATGATGGGCGAATCGCCCACGCGTCCATGGAGCTTGTGCGATAAACCGGAGGTCGAACAGCACCCGGCCAGATCGCCGCCGGTGCCGGCAATGAGCACGGTAACCGTATCGTGTTGGTCCGGTCCGACCGGTTTGGGCTTGGGCCGCGTTTGATCCCATTCTTGAAAACTCGCCCGCGTGGTCAGGCATTCCGCCTTGAACCCCTGCTTCAGCGCGAAGTCTCGCGCGCCATCTCCCACGAGAAAGACGTGCGGGGTCGACTGCATCAGCTTGAGCGCGACTCGCGCCGGATTGCGAATATCCTCAAGCCCCGCGACGGCGCCGCAATCAAGCGTCTTGCCGTCCATGACGCAGGCATCGAGCGTGACGATGCCAAGCGCATCGGCCAAACCTCCATAACCCACCGAATGAACTTCCGGATCGTCTTCGACCGCCTGCGCGCCGTCGACGGCCGCCTCGACCAGGCTTTTGCCCGCTTGCAGCGCCTTGAGCGCCGTCGCGACCGCGGTTTTGCCAAATGGCCAGGTGGCGATCACCGTGGGAAACGCGGCGGACGGAAAAGTAGCCATAAAAGATCCTTTATGGTGAATTTGAGGGCGCGGCCCTTGCCAGCTGAATTGTAACTTAGGAACCAGCCCCACGATTTTCCCGGGATTTTCGGGCATTCCCGTCCTGATCCCCCGGTAAAATAAGGGCTTTAGGTATCCTCCCTTTGAAAAAACAGGGAAATTCCCGGGATTTTCCCCACTTCGAGAATTGACAGTCCTTCTCCGAACATCTAGGGTCATCTTCTAGCAGGGTCTTGATTCCCCGCAGTTTCCAAGGGACAAACCGTCTGGTCTCCCCTTGTCCTTATTAGAGGTGAACGATGTCAGAAAAGAAAAAACCAGTCACGAAGTCCATGGTTATCAAGACCATCGCCGATGAAACCGGCAAGAGCGGTAAGGAAGTGGGCGTATTCCTCGACGCGCTTTCCGCGCTGGCCAAGGAACAACTGGGCAAGAAGGGCCCCGGTGTTTTCATTCTTCCTGGTCTCTTGAAGCTGACGCTGGTCAAGAAGCCCGCCACCAAGGCTCGCAAGGGAATCAACCCCTTCACCAAGGAAGAAGTTGTTTTCAAGGCCAAGCCCGCCAAGAATGTCATCAAAGCCAAGGCGCTCAAAGGCTTCCAGGAAGCGATCAAGGTCTAAGAACGGTCGAGATTGGTCCGGTTTTTTCAACCGGACCTTGGCTTGAGACCTGTTCGATGTCGATAATAAAAAGGCCACCCGCATTCACGGGATGGCCTTTTTCTGTCTCGGGTGGGCTTACGCGGAACGCAAAGCTGCGCGGTGGGGCTTAGAGCGGCCCGAAATGGCGAGGCGCCGTAAGAGCGAGGGAACTCGTGGCGACCAAGGTGGATTCGTCCTCGATGATCTTCGATCCCCGATACGACGATATCGAGGACCGCTTGGAGCATGTGGAAAAAGAAATCCGCCAACTGCGCGAAGAGATATCCCGCCCAGGAATCTTGACCCTTCCCGAAGCCGCGCTCTTTTCACTCAAGCCACCCGCACGCGATCCGGCCGTCGAACTTGCACATCCCACCGGTTTTCGAGCCGTGCTCATCTGGGCGGCCGACATCGCGCGCTGGGCCATTGCCATCCTGAGCCCTTTATTGAAATTCTGCCTGGTCCCCTGGGTGCGCAACATGGTTTTCGGTTCCCTGACGATGGCGATCCTTTTTTCCGACTGGTGGCTCCCCTTTTCCAGCGTTTGGATCTTGGGCGCTCTTTGGGAACGGACGGTCGTCCTTCTCATGGCAGGCATGTGGTGGTGGCTGCTCGCCCTGTATTTCGCGGACCGGCCCAAAAGAGCGCTTGCCGTGGCCGCGCCGGCGAACGCCGGGTCCCCTCCGCGCAAGCCGGAAAAAGACTCTTCCCCGGCTCGCCCCGCGGGCGAACGCTTCGGCGCCCGAGCCGGTTGATCTCGTTTCACAAAATCGGTTCCTGGTAGCTGCCGCTGACCAGGCCACCGAGAGGTTTTGTTTCCCATTTCCAGTATCAGGATGAACGCAAGAAATGATTCGCTTGGGAGTGAATGTCGATCATGTCGCCACGGTTCGGCAGGCCAGACGGTCGCTGGAACCCGATCCCGTTGCCGCGTCGGTCGAAGCGGTCCTCGGAGGCGCCGACGGCATTACCGTGCATTTACGTGAGGACCGGCGCCATATTCAGGATCGCGATGTCCGCATCCTGAAGGAAACGCTGCCTTGCCGATTGAACCTGGAAATGGCCGTCACCCCCGCCATGACCCAGTTCGCCTTGGACATCGCTCCCCATGAAGCGACGCTCGTCCCAGAGAAACGTGAAGAGCTGACCACGGAAGGCGGCCTCGACGTCCTGGCTCACCTCGCCGCGGTCGATGCCTGCGCCAAGAAACTACTGGACAAGGGGATCGTTGTCTCCTTGTTCATCGATCCCGACCCTCGACAGGTTCAGGCCGCCCACCGCCTGGGAGTCCAGGCGGTCGAATTTCAAACGGCGACTTACAGCGAAGCACGAACCCCAAACGAAACACACGAGGCGTTGACCCGGCTCAGGGAATCGTCCCTGCTCGCTTCTTCGCTGGGAATTCACGTGCATATGGGCCACGGGTTGAACTACCAAAATGTGTTCCCGATCGCCGCGATACCGCAGGTCGAGGAACTGAACATCGGCCACAGCATCGTGGCCCGCTCGATCCTGGTTGGCATGCGCGAAGCAGTCAAGACGATGAAAGAAGCGATTCGCCTGGCCCGAGAAAAACCCTAAGTGCGAGAAAAACCCTAAGTGCGAGATCAAGCCTAACTGCGAGATCAAGCCGAGCTGATGGATCACCGCCTCATTCTCTATTCGGGCCCGTTGTTTGCGAGCAGTCGCGGGCAATGGGCCTGACTCGCTTGGATCACTTTTTTGTAATGATGCGGCGCCGCGGCCAGAACGTTGGTGCCCTGGGACCTTTGCGCGCCCTCTCGGAATCAAAAACTCCTCTCGACATCAAAAATCGTGCCGGATATCTGGTAGATGCAGAACATCCAGAACCAATACGGTTATCGCTGGATTGAGTTGGGGAGTAAGGGATCATGCGAAAATTCAAGGCGTTGGCGTTTTGGGCTGGATGCGCGGTGGTGGGAAGTGAAATGGCGCTTCAGGCGCAACCGCCGGCTGCGCCGGCCTCCGTGGCGCCGGCAGGCGATCCGAGCCGTCCTGTCGCCACGGTGAATGGCGCGCCCATTAGTTACTTGGCGCTGGAACGGGCGCTTGAGCGTTTTCCCGAAGAAAAGCGCGCGGAAATGAGGACGGAAATCCTTTCGTTCCTCGTCGATAATATTCTCATCGATCAATATCTGACCCAGATCAAGATTGAGGTACCCGCCAAGGAAATCGAAGATCGCCTCACCGCGATGAGCGCGGAAGCCAAGACCGAGGGCAAAGAGTTTTCCAAAATCCTCGAAGAACTCAAGCTGGGGCCGGCGGAACTTCGTCAACATTTGACCGCGGACATCCGCTGGGACAAGTACCTGGATAAGCAGGCCACTCCCCAGGTGATGCAGCAGATGTTCGATGCCAACAAGGATGTGTTCGACGGCGCGACCGTGAGGGCACGCCACATCCTGTTGCCAGTCGCCGAAGGAGCCAAGCCCGACGAGGCCAGGGCCCAGCTCATGGCCTACATGGCCGACATTGAAAAGCAGGTGGCCGCCGGTTTAGCCAAGCTGCCACCGGGCACCGATAACCTGGCAACGGAAAAGGAGCGGGTGAAGCTCCTTGATGACGCGTTCGCGAAGATTGCCACCGAACATTCCACCTGCCCCTCCAAGGCGCAGGGCGGCGATGTCGGCTTCTTCGGCCGCGAAGGCGCCATGGTCGAGCCTTTCTCCAAGGCGGCGTTCGCCCAGCAACCGTACAAGCTCGGTGAACCGGTCGTCACCAAGTTCGGTTGCCATCTGATCCTGACCCTGGAAAAGAAGCCCGGCCGCGAAGTGAAACTCGACGACGTCAAGGACGAAGTCAAGGAGTACTACGCCGAGAAGCTGCGCGAGCACCTGACTCTGCATTTGCGTAAGTCGGCCAAAATTCAAGAATTTGAAGGGGCGAAGCCCGCACCTGCGGCCACTCCGGCCGCGACCGGCGCGGGAAATTAGCCGCTTCGGCTTTGGAAAAGCGTTCATCGAAAGATCGAAGTCCCGAGGTGTCCGCCTCGGGACTTCGATCTTTTTCTTTTGGTTTGCACTCTCGCGCGGCCAAGAGAGCTCGGGCCTTCGAGCGGGCGAAATGGCTTTTTGTGTCGTTTTCTTCCGTTGGGAATGATCCCCCATTTCCCGTGGGAACGAACGCTCTCGAACTTCCTTTGACGAGCGCAACGCCTAAATTAATCGAGTAGGCCTGGCCGCCAGCAGGGCGGGTTCGTGCCAGATGGGATCATCATCGTTTTTCCCGCGAGGCGAATCGTCATGAAGAGTAGGTACAGCAGGTTATTATCCCTCATCGTTCTCCTTTCGATATTCCTTCCGGCCTGGGCAATCGCGCCGGATTTGAGCGGCCACTGGGTTCTCTCGACCGTGACCCCGACGGGAGAGGGGGCCGTGCTGATCGTGAAATTCGAAAACCAGGGCGATGGTCCCAAGGCCACGGGAGTCTACCAGCGTCCCGTGACAAAAGGGATGCAAACCAAACCGGAAATTTCGGAATTCCAAAGCGATGGCCACTCGATTTCTTTCGCGGTGAAGCAAGGCAAGGCGAGCAAGAAGCTGTTTACGGGCCTGATTTCCAAGGATGGGAAATCGGTGCTGGGAAGTTTCGGGGCCGACCCGAGGCCGCTGCGGGCCAAGCTCTTGCCGACCGACAAAGTCAAGCTCGAAGCGGGCGATGTGTATGTACGCCGTAGTGCCGAAGCCTACAGCAAAGCGGCCGATCTTCAAAGCAAGGCGATGCTTTTGAGTTTCCAGGCGCAAAATGAAAAAGATGCTGAAAAAAAGAAAGCTCTTGCGGAGAAGTTGAAAGAGGCCAAGAAAGAGGCAGATACCAATTTGCCGGAACTTTGGCGAGCCGCCGTCGAAGCGCATCAAGGCGAGCCGGCTGCCTACGATGCGAGTTTGGCGGTCCTTCGCGGCGGATCCCGTTATAAGGTGACGGCCGCCGAAGCGCAAAAACTGGCTGACTCGCTGGAAAATCAAGCAGCGCCCTATGGCGCGCGTTTTCGCCGCTCGACTTTGCAGCAAATTGCAGAACTTTTGGCCAACGACAAACCGCTTGCCAGGGTCGGCGCGGTGGCCGCCGGAAAACTCGCCAAGGAAATTACCGAAAAAGATCCGGCCGATTATCAGGCACAGGTCCTTGGGCTTTGGAAAACCGCTCTCATCAATGCGGGAGAAACCCAGGAGGTTGAGGCGATCAAGTCAAGAATTGCCAAGCTCGATGAGAAGCAAGATGCCGAGTACGCCAAGAATATCCCGCCCTTCAAGCCGGAGGCCTACAAGGGGCGACAGGACAAGGAGGCCAACCGCGTGGCGGTGCTTGAGCTATTCACGGGGGCTCAGTGCCCGCCGTGTGTTGCGGCGGATATCGCGTTCGATGCGCTTGAGCATGCTTATACTTCCAAGGATTTGATCCTGATTCAGTATCATCTGCATGTTCCCGGCCCCGACCCGCTCACCAATGCCGCCAGCGAATCGAGAATGGAGTACTACAAGAAAATCCATCCCGAAAAGGTGCGCGGCGCGACGCCGACCACTCTGTTCAATGGTTCGCCCAAGGCCGGCGGAGGCGGTTCCCTGGCCGACTCGGAAACGAAGTACGGCAAATATCGCGAAGTGATCAACCCGATCTTGGAGACGAAGACGCCGATTGCCTTGACCGGCAAGGCGACGCGCAGGGCGAATAAGATCAGGGCCGCGGTGCAGGTGCAGGGCGCCGATACGAAGGAGGAGCTCGTCGTCCGGTTTGTCGTCGTCGAGGAGAAGATCAAATATGTCGGCGGCAACAAACTACGGTTTCATCATCAAGTCGTCCGTGCCATCCCGCAATCGGTGGGCCCCCTTGCCGGGAATCCGTCCAACCATTCCATGGAGCTTGATCTGACGAGCCTCCACCAGGAACTCACCGAGTATCTGGATGGATTTGCCCGCAGGCGGCCATTTTCAAACCCCTCGCGGTCCCTTGATTTTCAGGGCTTGAAGGTCGTCGCCTTGGTGCAAAACGACAAAACCGGGGAGATCGTTCAGGCCGCTCAATTCGATCTCAAGGACTGAGTGAAGGAATCATCGAGCGGGAGGCGATTTTTTGCGCTGCACTGCAATCGAGTTTGCGATATCGGACCGGATTTTTCGGTAGCGGAATCGATGGGTTCCATTCGCTGCGGGTTTTCCCGCAGGGCTTGAGCATGCGGACATGGGAAACGCTAGCGGCCGTTCCCCTTGGTCAGTCCTGGAGCAAAGGGACCCTGGCGGAAAGGGCGATGCAAGCGCAAGGCCTCCATCGTGCGCAGCATATCCTTCGGAATGGGTGCCTCGATCGCGATCACCTGTTCGCGCCGCGGATGGGTGAACCGCAAGCGGTAGGCGTGTAAAGCCTGCCTTTCAAGCAGTATGTCCTGGCTGCCGGCGGCGACTGCCGATCCGGCGATATCCGCCATGAGAATCTTGTCGCGGCCGCTGTAAGTCTTGTCGGCCAGGACGGTGTGGCCGATGTGACCCATGTGGATGCGAATTTGGTGGGTGCGCCCGGTACGGGGCTGAACGCGCACCAGGGTGTAGTTCTGATAGCGCTCCTCAACCTCGTAGTAACTCAACGCGTCGCGCCCAAACGATTCGACCAGGCTCGTCGCCATCTTGACCCGGTCATGGGGATGGGGACCTATGCGCGCTTCGATGTAGTCGCTGTCGCGATCGAGGTTCCCATGGACGATCGTCAGGTATTCCTTGAAGACCTTGCGCTTTTCGAAGGCCATCGACAAGTCGCGATGGGTGCGTTCTTCCTTCGCGATCAGGATCGCTCCGGAGGTGTCCCGATCGAGCCGGTGCACGATTCCCGCGCGGTAATCGCCGTTGATCCCGCTTAACTGCGGGAAGTGAAACCGCAAGGCATTGACGAGCGTACCCGACCAGTGACCCTTGGCAGGGTGGACCACCATGTTGTAGGGCTTGTTGACCACCGCCAGAAACTCGTCCTGGTAGAGGATCTCAAGCGGAATGTCTTCGGCGATGGGCGCCGGGTGCGCGGGTGGCGGTTTGCGGTAGACGAGTACATCGTCGTGATGAACCCGGCTTGAGCTTTTCACCGGTTTGCCGTTGAGCGTGACCGCGCCCGATTCGATCAGTTTTTGCACCGTCGAGCGGCTTTGTTCGGTCATCAATCCGTGCAGGAACTGATCGAGCCGCGGAGGATCCCCTCGCAGTTTGGCAACGAGTGTCGTTTCGGGAGCGCCGTCGCTTGAGGGTTCTTCGTCTGGACCCAGGTCTTCGAGGTCGTCATCGTCGCTTAACGATGGGTCCATAAGGATGCCCAATGCGCGCAAGGCAGCCTGCCTGGCCGAAAAATGTAAGGGGGGGACATGGAGAAAAAGAGAAACGCTTTTTCCCTAGCTGCGCGTGCCCCGCGCGGCATTGAGGAGTTTTTCTTGCATGGCCTTGATCTCGGCCGCGTTTTTGGTGAGCCGTTCGATACCGGCCTTGGCCTGGGCGGCCATATCGGTATCGGGTGCGAGGGTCACGACTTTCTCATAAAAGGCTTTGGCTTCGGTGAAGGTTCCAAGTGCCTCATTGGCCTTGGCGGCGCCCAGGTTCGCTTCAATCTCAAGCAACCTGGGCAGGCCGCCGGTGCGGGAAAGCTCTCCATACGATTTCGCGGCGCGCGTCAGCGATTCGATCGAGGCGAGGATCGGTTCGCTCTTGGTCGCTTCCGGCTTGAGCGGATTCTCGGCGGCCTTTCGTTCGGCAAATTTGCGGGTTGCGAAGTCGCGCAGGCCATTGCGCAGGTCTTCGCGCGCGAGCTTGAATTGGGCGACTTGTCCGGCGATCCCGACATCGGACCGTGCGGCAAATTCCTTGAGGGCTTCGGCATTGTTGAGCGAATCGAGACGGTACCAGATGTCCGAGGAGGCGTCGATCGATCGCTGGCGTAGCGTGATGAAAATCATGTAGGAAACGAAGCCGACGATGAAGGCTCCGATCAGGTACCGAGCCCACACCGGAACGACAAAAGACAGGGCGGCAGGTTGGGGCGCAACCGTGTGGGGGTGTGCGGGGTGGGGAGCCGGGGCGTTCAAAGCTCCAGAGGACGCGGAATCCTTCATGAGTCAACCTTCCGATGCGAGGCAAAACCAAACGAGTCGCGCCATGGCGGTCAATCCATGGCGAGTATCCAGGTCGGCGCCACCGCTTTTTTCCATGGCGGTGCGTGGCGTCGAGGCCGACCTGCCTACCTGGACCTGCTTACTTGGCCCAAAAAGGAATTCTATCAAGAGTGGGAAAAAGGAGACCAGTCACATTTGGTCCAACAGACTTGAATCATCGAAAAAGCATTAAACGGAAACGGAGTAGCCGAAGCGGTCGAGCCAGCCTTTGAGCCTCTGAGCCGATTTTTTGGCCATGGGAGAATCGAGGCCGGCCTGGCAAATGGCCTGATACCAGAATCGCTCGCGGTCACGCGGCGCCAGTTTGGTGGGGTCGACCCCCAGTTGTCTGACCATCGACGGGTCCCAGCGGACCTTTTTCAAAAGCAGTGCCAAATCGCGCCAACTAATGCCGGAAACCAGCCGGTGTCCCTCCGGGGACACAAGCCCGCCCCCCACGAGCACATGGAGAAACCCGAGAAAGCTCTCATGCGGAAAGGACTGGGTCCTGAGCTTGAGAAGGAAGGATTCCAGGGAATCGGTTGTAACCGGCATCGGCAGGACCCACCAGAGGCCAGGGGATTGGCTAGGTCCATCATCGGCACAAAGTCGTGGAAGCATTTACCAAAACGGGAGGCATGGGTAGTTTGGGAGGCGCTAGGGCTAGATTGGGGTTTCAAGTAGGGTGCGCTTGCTCGATGGGGGTGCCGTTCCTCGCCCGCCAAAGTGTCCTTTACCTTATTTTCAAGAAACGCTCGAAGTTCCAGGAATGGAAATACAATCGTTGGGGGAATTCGCTTACTCAGCCCCTTCCCAGGGCGGGTTCTCGTTTTGAAAATCAATCGACTGCGCAATTTTCTGGATTCTTCTCCGCGATTTTCGCAAACGGGCGAGGACGGGCTGTTCAGCGACGAGGATTTGTGCCCTTCCACGGACCGCAAACGGTCCAGCTCGCGAGAAATTAAGGAAAATTGGCGAATCTTTGGCGACGATGGAGCAACTTTAGCGAATATTCCGCGTATTGAGAGGGAATGGATGCACCACTTCCCCATTTGAGCCGTAAAGTGTGGCATGCCAATTGCCCCTGAGGATTTTGTCGATTGGATTGACGGTTCGGTTAAGCAGTGTACAATGGTTCACTAGTGAGGTGCCATCATGTCCAAAGCGATCGCCGTGCCTTCCTCTCTCGGGCCCCTTTTTGATATTCCCAAAGCCCCCGAGCAGATCACGTGGGCTCCCAAGTCCATCAAGACTTCCGTCCCGCCCGATTTCCGGGCGCTTGCCTTACCGGGCAATGGACCGGCCATCCTCGCCATCGATTGGGCGCAGGGGCCTCCGCGTTTGCACGACTGGCTGGAATGGCTGCGCTCGAGGCTGGCGACGAAACCCAGAATTCTCTTTGGCTGGTCGGGCGATCCCCTCGTGGGAGAGCTTGGCCACCGCGAGGCCTTTCTGCGCATGGTCCGCGCCACCTTGCGCTGGGGGATGCAGGTATGCGTCCGCACCGAGTCTCAGCTTGACGACACCGAAGCGGCGTTGCTCAAGCCTTTTCGCTCGCAGCTCAAATTCCTCGTCCCCTTGCTCGGTTTTGCACCGACGCCCTCGGAAATTGCCAAGGTCCCGAATCGGCTCGATTCGATCCGCAATCTGGCGACCTACGGGTTCACCCCCAAGGTTGCGCTCGAACCGATGATTCCGGGCATCCACGATCGGCCCGAGACGATCACGAAGATCTTGAATGACATGGCCATTTTCTCTCCCGCGTCGATGCAGGTCGGTTTTTTGACCCTGCCTGAAGATCGCCGCGGCAATCTGCTCGCTGGGCCGCTTGAGGCGGCCAGGCGCGGCGGCTATGCGGAGGCCTACACCGAAGGACCTTCCCTGGAAATTCTGGGCACGCGGATGAGGCTGCTTCCACTGGCCGCCAGACAAAAGGCCTACGCACGCGTTCACGCGCTGGCCGCGGTGCGCGGCATTCGCATCGATGTCTGCCCCTGGACGAATCCCGACTTCGTCAAGAAAAGCCCATCGATGCAAGATAAGCAAGCGATGCATAATCCGATGCAGCCCAGGCCCAACCTTCTCAAGAGGTTTTTGGAGCTGTCGCATCCCGGCTAAGGCGATTGAGGCGCCGCAAAGGAAACAGGCCCCAGGATCATTCCTGGGGCCTGTTTCCTTTGCGCGAGTGGTTTGAGGTGTCCAAGATTTCGGGGCGACCCCGGAATCCTACCTGAGGGCGTCGAGCGGTTTGACAAACATGGCCGTGATAGCCGGTACCAGGCCGCCAATGAGCCCTACCGTCATGGAGCAGAGCATTCCCATAAGCAGTAGCTGGTAATCCACCGTCATTTTCAGGACGACGCTTTTGCCGCCGCCCTGGCCACCGCTGACGATACTGTTGGCCGACCAGCCGTCGGCAAGCATGCCCACCGCGCAGCCGAGTAGTCCTCCAAGAAACGCCAGGAGCAAAGCCTCCATCAGAAAACAACAAAGGATCTGCCAGGGCTGAAATCCAATGATCCGCAGCACGCCGATATCCTTGATGCGTTGACTGATCGCGGCAAACATCGCGTTCATCATGCCCAGGCTGCCGCCGATCAGGACCACGACTCCCACTACGAAAATCGAGTAGAGAAACTGTTCGTTGGTGGCGCTTAATCCAGCGTAATAGTCCTTTTCGGTTTTGGCGCCGACCGCCGAGGTCTTGTAGTTGGCCGCAAGGTCTTCCGCAGTCTCCTTGGCCGTCGCGGCGTCGCTCGTGCGAATCACCAGCGTCGAGTAATTGATCTTTCCAAAGATTGGTCCAACCAGTTGCCTCTTGGCCCAAATCTCCGAATCGAAAGTCGATCCCGATGATTTCATCACACCCGCCACGACCCAGTGTCGATCGGCCACGCTAAATAGATCGCCAGGCGCAAGGATCTCTTTTTGGCGATCTTTGCCCAGGGTGCGGGCAATCCCCTCACCCAACACGACCTCCCACGCCGACACCTCGCCGCCTGGTTGGTTGGCAAGCTTGACCGTGCGCACCCCCGCCTGGGAAAAGACCTCTCCGCCGGTGTGCAAGGAAATGTTGTGCACTGCAAGCGAGCGCGCGGGATTATCGATCCCTCGCACTTGCAAAAAGCGCCGAGTCGATCCGGTGGCCACCACTCTTCCCAATTCGCCAGTCAAGTTAACGACCGAGGTGCCGCGCGAGACTTCGAGTTTGGCGTTGCCCTCAAGTTTGCCTGCCAGCAACTTCTGCAGGCTTTCGTGATTGTTGACGGGGATGCCCTCAAATCGGGTCAGAGTGTCGCCCGCCCTAATGCCGGCCGACTGCGCAAAGCCGCCCCACTCGGTCGAGACGATCGCCATCGATTCCCCCTCGAACTGGCAACTCAGCTTGACGGCATTGATCCGTTCCGGCGGAATCGGTTGGTTGACAAGGATATAAACCTCCCAACTGGCGAGAGGTCCCGGATCGGCGGGATCGGTGCTTTGCAGCACGTTCGGATGCCTTTCGATATCGGCGATGTCGGAAGAACTCAGGTTGGAAAACACTTCATCTGTCGCGCCATCGGCAAGCACAATGACATTGCCCGGCACTCCGCTGTCCTGCGTCAGTTTGTACATGCCGTTGACAAAAGCGAACATGAAGATGAGCACGCCGATTTGCATCGTGAAAGCGGTCAGCATCAAAAGCGTGACCTGCCAGCGCACAAAGAGATTGCGCAGGTTGTAATTGATCGGCACCTTGGCGAGCCAGGCGAACAGACAAAGGCCCGCCATCGCCGCGATCAAGCAAGCCGAAATGATCGATATCGTCAACGTGGAAAACATGCCCGCGAACCTCGTTCGGTTCCGCTCAGGAAATCCTGGCGAAGACTTCGGAAACCTTGATACGGCAGGCGTTGAGCGATGGGATGACGCTGCCCAATATGGCGGTGAGGGCACCCAGGGACGGACCCCAGGCAAGCGCTTCCACCGGGATCAAGAAGGCCGGAAAAAACGCGATGGGAAATTTGATTCCCCCGACGAAGTAGTTGATGAACGCAAAGGTGGCGACCGAGCCCATCACGCCGCTGAGCACCCCCACCATCATGGCCTCGCCCATCACCATGATCAGAATTTGTCCCGGAGCGAATCCCAGAACCTTCAAGATGGCCATCTCTTTACGCCGTTCTCGCACACTGATGCTGATCGCCACGGCAATGATCAAGGACATGGTCAAAAGAATGAACGGAACGAGAATCCAGCGCATTCCCCACAAGAGATCGCGATAGGCATCGAGGAACGAGGCGACACCCGACGACGCGGTTTCGCATTTCACCGCGGGTGTCTGAAATTTCGATGAGTTGTTAATCTGCGTTTCGACCTTCTGAAAGGTCTGCGTGTTGGGAACGCGGATCCAAACCAGATTCAAACTTTTCTCGGACAGCGGATGTTTCTTGCCGACATTTTTGCGGTTGTAATCGTCCATGGCCGCGTTGAGGTAATCGCGGTGCATCACCGCGCTTTGGTTGTAGCGGCCATCGGGGAAAACCCCGGCGACTTCAAACTCCAGATCGATTTCCTTGTAGTTGATGCTCGTCAACTTGAACGATTCGCCCACTTGCTTGTTGATCGCCTTGAGCCGGTCCTTGCCGATGACCACCTTGCGCTTGTCGGCGAGAGACAATTTGATCGCCTTGCACATGGCCACCAGTTCTTCCGGCTTCATTTCGTCCAGGCCGTCCATCATCGAGGTGATGCGCCCGTCGCGGCGAGCCTGATCGATTTCCTTCAGCGCGCTACGCTGCGTCGCGTCGAGGGGCACGACCTTATCCTCGATCATCTTGCCTTCAGCGTTAACCTTGTATGGGTAGGTCGAGGAAATGGGCAACGAATCGATGGCCTCGTCAATCGCCTTGTCATTGACGGTCAAAAGTTTGACCGGGTCCATGCAAAAAAAGAACATGATGTTTTCGCGAGTTCTTTTCGCGGGATCGAGCGTGCCGGCATAAAACTGCCAGGTCATGGCATCGCGGCTCGTATCGACTTTGTAGTCCCCTTCCTTGGAGGGAGCGCCTTCGCTCAAGTCGGCCTCATAGGAGAAAGGCATTTGGCTGGGAAGCTGCCACCTTTCGGAGATGATCGCCTTCAAGTCCTTGGCCTTTTCCGAGGTCACATTGTTCAGGAACCAAAGAATCGTCCAGACGAGCGTCACGACAAGCACGAGCACCATGGTGGCCATCGCGGTCAGCCCGGTGCGTAACCAGTTGCGCAAGAGGTTGCGCAAGATGAATCTCAAATAGAAGGAAGCCCAGCCCATAAGCCCAGCCAGGAGAAACAGGCCCAAGAAAAGGCCCGCTTCGATAAGCGTCAGGCGTACCGCGTCCATCGGCGTGGGGATGAGCGGCAGGACGAGGCCATCGATCGATTCGGCAATCCCTTCCATGGCTGACTCCTAAGCTCCCGCAGTCGCGGGGGAGGGACGAAAACCTCGGCCGTGATAAGTCTCGCTGACCAGTTGTCCCTTTTCCAGATGCAGGCACCGTTCCGCCCGATCGGCCGCGCGGGGATCGTGGGTCACCATCAAGATCGTTTTGTTGAGCGCGCCCTTGAGCGTGACGAGCAATTGCAGAATTTCCTCGGCCGATTTCGAGTCGAGGTCTCCTGTCGGTTCGTCGGCGACGATCAGGGTCGGGTCGGTCACGATGGCACGGGCGATGCCGACGCGTTGCTGTTGACCGCCGGAAAGTTGGCCAGGCCGATGGGTGAGCCGGTTGGATAGACCCACCAGGTCGAGCGCGGTGAGTACTTGCCGTTTGCGCTCGCTGGCAGAAAGAGGCAGCAAGAGAAGGGGTAGCTCTACATTCTCGTAGGCGGTGAGCACGGGCAGTAAATGGTAGAACTGGAAGACAAAGCCGACATGGCGGGTACGCCACCGGGCCAGTTGGGCTTCTCCCATGCCGCTGATGATTTCCTCACCGACCCGGATGATTCCGCGGCTGGGGGTGTCGAGCCCGGCGATCAGATTGAGCAAGGTCGTCTTGCCCGAACCCGAGGGACCCATGAGCGCGAGAAATTCCCCTTCGGGAACCTTGAGGCTCAGTTCAGCGAGTACTTGAATTTCTTCCGACCCTCGTTTGAAAGTCTTGCTCAGGCCGGTGACTTCGACGATCGATTCCATGGAGCGCGTTTCCTTCAAGTTGGTGGCGCGATTTCGCTTGGCGCATCGGCTTCAAGTCAAATGGCGCAGCAGAACCCGCAAACGCCCGTTTTCATCGATGGGCAAGATGTCCCTACGACTTGGTGCCCTTGCTCTTTTCGCGGCTCGAACTGTCGGGCCGC
>Ga0208492_1000723_pt1 | contig 25643 bp, 25 predicted proteins | sample Subbioar_CSW14AB_FD_184820 | JGI IMG/M metagenome (GOLD analysis project Ga0208492, IMG submission 184820) | Serpentinite rock and fluid subsurface biosphere microbial communities from McLaughlin Reserve, California, USA - CR12Mar_CSW14AB (SPAdes) | ecosystem: Environmental > Terrestrial > Deep... | reverse complement strand
GCCGCGTCGTAGACGCGCATCGCTTCATCGTAGCGGCTTTTCTCGGTCAGAATCTCACCCTTGGCGCGCGCCACGCTGAAGCGCTGCTCGTCATCCTCGGTGGTGAGCTTGCCGAGAAAGACGACGGCCTCGTCGGTCTGGCCCTTGATGGCCTTGACCAGCGCGATGCGCATCTGCGCACCGAAGTAATTGCTGCCGCCCTGCACCCGCTTGTAATGGGTCAGGGCCAGCTCCGGGTCCTTCTGCGCCTCGGCTATCTGGCCGAGATAGAAGTGCGCCTCGTCCAGCCGCGCGTCGAGCTTGAGCAGACGGGTGAAATTCTTGGCCGCCTCGTCGATGCGGTTGGCCTGCAGATTAAGCAGACCGAGCGCGAACACGATGTCGGAATTCTCGGGCGCCTCGGTCGCCAGCGTGCGGAACTGCAGGCGCGCTTCCTCATAGCGGTTGGCATCGGCCAGCAGGCGCGCATAGATCAGGCGCAGGCCGAACTGCTTGGGATTGGCGGCCAATACCGAATCCAGCCATTCGATGGCCTGCGGCAGCTTGCCCTGCTTCTGCAACACGGCGAGATAGGCCATCGCGACGTTGGACGACAACTCGGTGCGCTTGACGATGCGGTTCATGGCGTCGCGCGCCTTGTCGAGCTGTTCGGCGCGGATGGCGAGCAGCGCATAGGCCAGCAGCGCATCGCTGTCCTCGCCATGCCGGGCGACCAGCTTCTCCATGACCTCGAGGGCGGTCTGGCGGTCGTCCTCGTGGCCGAGCAGGTTGGCGACCATGCGCAGACGGTTGCCGGGCTGGCCGGCATCGTGGGAGACCACGTAATCGAGATGTTCGAGGGCGGCCTCGGCATTGCCGTGGCGGATGAACATGGCAGCCAGGATCTGGCGGGCATCCATGTCCTTGGGATCGAGCTCGACCCAGGTGCGGGCCGCGGTCAGGGCCGCTTCGTCATCGCGGGCGAACACCGCGATGCGCGTCGCACGCTCGGCGAGGCCGGCATCGCGCAGACTCTGGGCGAGTTCGACGTAGTTCTTGACCGCCACGTCCAGATGCCCGCGCTGTCCGGCGAATTCGGCCATCAGCAGGCGGTAATAGGGGTCGTTCTCGTATTCGAAAGGGGCGGCGGGTGCGGGGGGCGGCGCGGGCATGACGGCGACAGTGGGGGCGGCCGGCGCGCCATGACCCTCGACAGGCTTGGGCGGTGGCGGTGTGGCGCAGGCCGCGAGCGCCAACAGACCCGCGCCTGCGATGACGCGCACAAAGGGACGAAATGATCGATGCAAGGTAGTGCGCAAGATGTCTTTGCCGGGTGCCGTCCGCGTCGCGGGAGTTGCCGCCGTCACGGTCGTTAGTGGTTTCACAGGTGTTCTGACTTAAACTATAACCCAGTTAACGCACAAGCTTAATTTTGATAGGACCGAAGAGCATTCGTTCCCACGCGGTGGCGTCCCGACTTCTTGGCAGGCTGGTGAAAAACGTAGCGAGCGAAGGCAGTATGCGCCTCGCCGGAGTGGAGGAACCCGAGCGTATCCGGAAATACGTGAGGATCCCGAGCACCGCCGGGGCGCAGAATGACGAGCGCATCAGTTTTTCATCAGCCTGCTAGCGGACGCCGAGCGGGAATTCCTGCCCGCCCCGCCCATGACCCTGTTCATACTCGGACTCAGCCACAAGACCGCACCGGTCGAGGTACGCGAGAAGGTCGCCTTCGACCTCGCGCAATTGCCCTCGGCGCTCGGTGCCCTGAACGCGTGCCCGGGTGTGACCGAGTCCTTGATCCTGTCGACCTGCAATCGCACCGAACTCTATTGCGATATCGATGAGGCGGCCTTGCGCGAACCGCTCGCCTGGCTGACCCGCTACCGCAATATCGGCTCGGACGACATCGAGCCGCATCTCTACCATCTCGACAGCGAACAGGCGGTGCGCCACGCCCTGCGGGTGGCGGCCGGTCTCGATTCGCTGGTGGTGGGCGAGCCCCAGATCCTCGGCCAGTTGAAGGACGCCTACCGTACCGCGGTGGACGCCGGCACGGTCGGCAAGTTCCTCAACCGGCTCATGCAGTTCTCGTTCTCGACGGCGAAGATGATTCGCTCCGGCACCGACATCGGCAACACCCCGGTGTCGGTGGCGTATGCCGCGGTCAAGCTCGCGCAGCAGATCCATGGTTCGCTGGAAAGTCGCTCGGCGCTTCTGATCGGTGCCGGAGACACCATCTCGCTGGTCGCCAATCACCTCGCCGGCGCGCACATCGGCAAGCTGGTGGTCGCCAATCGCTCGCTGGAGAACGCCCAGGCCCTGGCCGAGCGCGTCAACGCCACCGCCATTGAACTGTCGGACATCACCACCCATCTGACCCAGGTCGACATCGTGGTCAGCTCCACCGCCAGCCGCCTGCCCATCGTCACCCGCGGCATCATTGAAGTGGCGATGAAACAGCGCGGCTTTGAACCGATGTTCATCGTCGACCTCGCGGTGCCGCGCGATGTCGAAGCGACGGTCGCGGAGCTGGAGGACGTCTATCTCTACACCGTCGATGACCTCGAGCACGTGGTCAGTTCCAATCTCAAGCTGCGTCACGAAGCGGCCGCGCAGGCCGAGGAGATGGTCCATCTCCAGGTGCGCGACTACATGGACTGGCTGAAGGTCCAGGGCAGCGGTGCGACCATCGCCGAATACCGCGTGCAGGGTGAGCGTGTGCGCGACGAATTGATGAACAAGGCGCGGGCGCGTCTGGCGCGCGGCGACGACCCGGCGGCGGTGCTCGAATCGCTGGCCCATACCCTGACCAATAAACTCATGCATCACCCGACCGCGAGTCTGCGCCAGAGCGGCGGCCGCGAGGACTATGTGCGCGTCGCGCGCGAACTGCTCGGCCTCGACGGACCCTGACTCCATGCAAGCCTCTCTCTTACGCAAACTCGAAACCCTGGTCGAACGGCGCACCGAACTCGACGGCATGCTGGCCGTGCCGGAAGTGATCAACGACCAGGAACGCTATCGCACGCTGTCGCGCGAACACGCCGAGATCAGCCCGGTGGTTGAATGCTTCGACCGCTATCGCCGCACCCAGGACGCCATCGCCCATGCCGAGGAGCTGATGCGCGAGGACGACGCCGAGATGCGCGCCATGGCGCAGGAAGAGGCACGCGACGCGCGCGATACGCTGGACTCCCTCGAAGTCGAACTGCAGAAACTGCTGATCCCTAAGGACCCGGACGACAATGCCGACGTGTTCCTGGAAATCCGCGCCGGCACCGGTGGCGACGAGGCCGGCCTGTTCGCCGGCGACCTGCTGCGGATGTACCTGCGTTATGCCGAGAATCGCGGCTGGCGCAATGAAATCATGTCGTCCAACCAGGCCGAGCTTGGCGGCTACAAGGAAGTGATCGTGAAGATCACGGGACAAGGCGTGTATGAGCGCCTGAAATTCGAGTCCGGCGCCCATCGCGTGCAACGCGTGCCGGATACCGAGTCCCAGGGCCGCATCCACACCTCGGCCTGCACCGTGGCAGTGATGCCGGCGGTCGAGGCGATAGAAGACGTCGACATCAATACCAAGGATCTGCGCATCGATACCTTCCGCGCCTCGGGCGCCGGTGGCCAGCACGTCAACAAGACCGACTCGGCCATACGCATCACCCATATTCCGACGGGCGTGGTGGTGGAGTGTCAGGACGAACGTTCGCAGCACAAGAACCGCGCGCGCGCCATGAGTCTGTTGCGTTCGCGGCTGCTGGCCGCCGAACGCGGCAAGCAGCAGGCGGAGCAGGCGCAGACGCGGCGCAATCTGGTTGGCAGCGGCGATCGGTCGGAGCGCATCCGCACCTACAACTTCCCCCAGGGACGCGTCACCGACCACCGCATCAATCTCACCGTCTACAAGCTCAACGAGTTGATGGAAGGCGAAGTCGATCTGGTCATCGAGCCGCTGCTGACCGAGCATCAGGCGGATCTCATGGCGCAACTCGCGCTCGACACTTGACGCCATGGGCACGGCGCTGACGGTGGCGACCGCGCTGCGCGCCGCGACGGCGCGTCTCGAGATGAGCGAATCGGCGCGCCTCGATGCCGAACTCCTGCTCGCCCATGCGCTCGGCGTGACGCGCACACGCCTTTACACCACCCCGGAATTTCAACTGGACGATATGAGCGCCGCGCGCTTCGAGGCACTGGTCGAAGCGCGTGCGCGTCACACGCCGCTGGCCTATCTGACCGGTCAGGCGGAGTTCTGGTCGATGGCGTTGCACGTCACGCCCGATGTGCTGGTGCCGCGCCCCGAGACCGAGTTGCTGGTCGAACTGTGCCTGGCGGCGTGGCCGCGGAACAGGCCCGGTGTGTTGATCGATCTCGGCACCGGCAGCGGCGCCATCGCCGCGGCGCTGGCCCATGAGCGACCGGCCCTCGAGGTGTTCGCCAGCGATGCCTCGGCGGCCGCGCTCAGCGTGGCGCGCGCCAATTTCGAACGCCTGGGACTGGCCCGTATCGGCTGCCTGCGCGGCGAATGGCTGGCGGCGATTGCGACGCAAAGCTGCGATGTGATCGTGTCCAATCCACCCTACGTCGGCGCCGATGAAGCGGTCGACATCGCGGTCGGCTTCGAACCTGCCCAGGCGGTATTTGCCGCCGACGATGGCGGCGCGGCCTTGGCATGCATCATCGCCGAGGCGCGACGCTGCCTGAAGCCGCATGGCTTCATTGCCCTGGAACACGGCTGCAATCAGGGGGCGCTGGTGCGCGCGCTATTCGCAGGGCAGGCTTGCGTGCGTATCGCCACCCATCGCGATCTGGCGTGCCAGGAGCGTGTGACCGTCGCCTGGCGCGATTGAACATCACGCCGGGCTCGGCGAAACTCCTTTCCCCTACCGCGCCATTCGCGATTCGCTCGGAGAAAGACGATGGATGATCAACTGCTGCTGCGTTACAGCCGTCAGATCCTGCTGCCCGAGATCGACATCGACGGTCAGAACCGTCTGCTGGCGGGTTCGGTGATGTTGATCGGCCTCGGCGGCCTTGGCTCACCGATTTCCATGTATCTGGCGGCGGCCGGCGTCGGTCGGCTGGTGCTGGTCGATCACGATCATGTCGAGCTCTCGAATCTGCAGCGGCAGATAGTGCATGGCACCTCCGATCTGAAACGTCCCAAGGTCGAATCGGCCCGCGATCATCTGCACGAACTGAATCCCCACACGCGTATCGAGACCATCAATCGTCGTCTGGAGGATGAGGATTTCGACGCGCTGCTGCCCGGTATCGACGTGGTGGTGGATGCGACCGACAACTTCGACACGCGCTTTCTCATCAACCAGGCCTGCGCGCGCCATCGCAAACCGCTGGTGTCGGGCGCCGCCATCCGCTTTGAAGGTCAGGTGACGGTGTTTCATCCCGGCACCGAGGCCAGTCCCTGCTATCGCTGTCTTTACAACAACGACGCGACCGGCACCGAAACCTGTACCCAGACCGGCGTGATCGCGCCGCTGCTCGGCATCATCGGCAGCGTGCAGGCGATGGAAACGCTGAAGATCCTGATGGGCGTGGGTCAGGATCTGACCGGGCGCCTGCTGCTGCTCGATGCGCTGGCGATGGAGTGGCACAGCATGCGTTTTCGCCGCGACCCGCGCTGCCCGGTGTGCTCGCCGCTGGTGGCGGCGACCGTCAGCGCCTGACGCGACTCAACGGGGCGGTCGCTGCCCGCCGCGCTTGAATTTGAAGAACATGTAAGTGCCGCTCAGCGCCAGCGTCAGCAGACAGAGCGCGGCGGCGTCGACCACGAATTCACCGACGCGGCCGAACATCCGTCCCGAGTGCAGATCCAATAACACCCGCTCGTAGCTGACGCCGCTGCCGCGATAGGCATCGGCAAGACCGGTCTCGAGTTCAGGCGGCAGCCGCGCCCCATGGGACCAGCCGATCATGGCCTCCTTGGGCGCGACGCTGACCTTGCCCTGTTCGAGATCGAAATACAGCACACCGGACGCGGTCTCGACCGCCAGTGCCCTGGCATCGCTGCCGAGCCGCGTGAGGGGCGGCGGCAATCCGTCCAAGGCGCCGTAGCTCTCCACCCACTGGCCCGTGCCGTCGTATTGCACCAGGGCATCGCGGTAGGCGACGAGCAGCATGTCATCGCGCACCACCGCGCCGACCAGCGGGGTGTCGTGCTGGGCGATGGACTGCGTATCGAGATAGGTCTGCGCACCGAGTTGCGTCACCCAGCCGCGCGGCGTGCCATAGCCCTCGGGCACGCTCGCCGCGCTCTGGCGATAGAGCTTGTCGACCACGGCGTTGTCGGGATGACTCTGGGACAGACTCAGGGCCTCGCCGTGATTGAGCGCGAGACCGGTCATTACCGTGACGATGACTACCAAGGTGCTGGCGATGCCCAGCACCCGATGCCAGCGCGTGACGGGGTGCACGCGCTGACCATTGGCGCGCCGCAGGGGGGGTCTTTCCGGTCTCACTTGAGTGGCGTCCGCGCCGCCTGGTCGAGCAGCAGCGCGACCCGCGCGAGACCGCTGATGGCATGCACCGACAGCGTGGCGCCGGTGATGCCGTCGATGTGCCGGTCGAGCCCGCCGTCGCTCGCGAGCGTGGCGCCTTTGAACTGATCGGTGAAGAAGGGATGGCGCACTTCGGCACCGCGACTTTCGCGGTAGACCAGGATGGCGGCGCGCGCGACGGCACCATGGTCGACCACATAACCGGCCGTGATCGGTTTGTCGCGGCCTATCGCTTCGAGGATCCACACCGTGCGTTCGCCTTCGCGCCAGTATTTCTGACGTAGCGCCAGGGTGCTGCCCACGATCGCTTTCACCTTTTCATTGAGCGCCGGCGCCACCCATAACTTCTGCGGCGCGGGAGGCTTGCCGTCAAAGGCTGCGCTGACGAAGGCCGTCGGTTCGAGATAGACCTCATCGGCCTGTAATGGCGGGACACACAGACAGAGCAGCGTGTACCAGGCCGCGCGCCATGGGGATGGGCGCGGCCTGGTGCACGCTTTCGCCTTAGAACTGGTAGCCGAAGCCCAGGTTGAATCCATCTAACTCGTTGCTCACCCGCCCATCGGCGTCTTCGAACTGGCCGTCGATTTTGAACACTACCTGCGGTACTGGCCAATAATTCAGACCCAACGACACGCGTTCGTAGTTGCGGAAGCGCAGACCGAGCCCATCGACCTGGTCCCATCGCGCATATCGCGTGAACAGACCAACCTCTCCCGGCACCGGCACGAGGCCGGTCAGATTGAAGCGATAGGCAGGCTCGATGTACCAGCCTTGCAGGTGATCAGCACCGCGGCTGCTGGGGTCGAGACCATGGTTGCGGTCCGAGCCCAGCTCCCAGCGCGCGTAAAGGGCGCGCAGCCCAAGGCCGCTCTGGTGACGATAGTCGACATGGGTTTCGACCAGGTAGGCGGCCGCTTCGGCGCTGTCGTCAGTGCCAGTGTAATCGGCTTGATACTGGGCGCTGGCCGCCACTTCCAACCCCGCAATGCCGGTGTAGCGCAGGCGGGTGGTGAACGCGGCATCGTTGTTGTCTGCTTCAGCGACCTTGGTGCGCCCGGAGCGCGGCCGGAACGCACTGTTACCCGTGATCGGAATGGTCAGGCCGGTATGCATCACGACATCGTAGGACAGGCCCGGCCGCAGTTCACCGGCCAACGCCGCGCCCGCTTCCCACCAGGTGCTGGGAATGATTTCCGATTCGATCGGATTGCGCTCCACGCCGTAGAAGGTGTGCGGTTCATGGGTGGTATTGAGGATGCCGATGGGCAGCAGGTCGAGACCGGCGCGCAGGCGATGTTTTTCGTTCAGGTCCATTTCGACCCAGGCCTGCTCGATTTCGACTTCACCCGGCCCATCGCTGGACGACAGCGCATGTTCGACTTCGAGTTCCGAACCGAAACGTATCCAGTCGTTGAATTCGTGATTGGCGTACAGCACGAAGCGATGCAGATCGGTGCGGTTGAGATCGGAGCCGGTGCCGCTGTTGTTGAGGTTGTTGTAGTGCAATTCACCATAGCCGCCGAGGCTGGTTCTGTCCGCCCAACTGGGCGCGGACGACGTCGCTTTGCCAGCGCCCTTGGCCTCGACGGCGTCTGCGGTCGCTTCAATCTTCTTGTCCTGGTCGGCAACCTTGGTCTCGGTGGTGGCGAGCTTGGTCTCGGTGCCCGCCAGCTTGGTTTCGGTCTGGGCAAGCTGGGCCAGCGTGGTGTCGAGCTTCTTGTTCAATTGCTCGATGGTGGCCTGCTGCTGCTGCACGACCCGCCACAGGTCTTCGAGACTGGGCGTCGGCGCGGCCAGAACCGGCAGCGCTGGCGCCAGCAACGCCAGCACGAGACTCAAGGAACGTCGAATGCGCATGGAATACCCTCCATTGCGGCCAGCGTGGAAGCGGCCGGTAAATTACTTGTAAACACTAATGAAATTGGTGCGTGAGAAGCCCCGTCGCGCCGTCGGGGGCGGGGCAGCCGTCAGGAAGCTATATCCAGCTCCAGAACGCTGGGGTTGGCGTTCTGCAGGGCGTCGTCCAGCACTTCGCCGGCGAAGCAGCGGCACTGCCCGCAGCAGGTCGACACGCCGAGTTCGCGTTCCAGACATTCGAGACTGCGCGCGCCACAGCGCACCGCCTGTTCGATGTCACGCTCAGTCACGTTGTTGCAGATGCAGACGTACATGGCTTGGAGGCTCAGCTTGATTTATGTGAACCATAGTACTAATGAGAAACATTAGCAATATGGAAAACGGCGGATCCCACCGGAGCGGTGCCGGCGGGATCGAGCAGGCTAAAGCTGCGACTGCTGGTAGTTCTCGAGACCGATGCTGTCGATGAGCGCGAGCTGGGTTTCCAGCCAGTCGACGTGCTCTTCCTCGGCTTCGAGGATATCGGTGAACAATTCCCGCGAGACGAAATCGGCGCTGGCTTCGCAGGTCTGGATGGCCGCGCGCAGGTCGGGCAGACCGTCGTTCTCGAGCGCGAGGTCGGCCTTCAGCACCTCGACCGTGTTCTCGCCTATGCGCAGCCGTCCGAGGTCCTGGAGATTGGGCAGGCCGTCGAGGAACAGAATGCGCGCGATGAGCTTGTCGGCATGCTTCATCTCGTCGATGGACTCGTGATATTCGTGCTCATCGAGCTTGCTGAAACCCCAGTTCTTGAACATGCGCGCATGCAGAAAATACTGGTTGATGGCAGTGAGCTCGTTCTTGAGCACGCGGTTGAGATGTTCGATGACTTTCGGGTCGCCCTTCATATCCAGTTCCTCTGCTGGGGGGCACTGCGCCGCCCGCTGATCAAGAATGGCGCCGACGCGCCGATGTCCTCCCCCATAATAGCCATCCCGTCACCCGAGCAAGGAACCGCCCCCCATGAATGTCGGCACCATTGTCATGCTGGTCTGCATCACGCTGCTGTTGGGCTATGGCATCGCCCTTTACAACGGCCTGGTGACACTCAAGCACAACGTGTCGAAAGCGTGGGCCAACATCGACGTGCTGTTGAAACAGCGCCACGACGAATTGCCCAAGCTGGTCGAAATCTGCCGCCAGTACATGCTGCACGAACAGGATACGCTGGTGAAGGTCACAGACGCACGTGCGGCGGTGTTCGGCGCCAATCAGCGTCACGACGTGGCGGCGGTCGGCGCCGGCGAAGGTTCCCTGCGCAAGAGTCTGGGCCAGCTTTACGCGGTGGCGGAATCCTATCCTGATCTGAAAGCCGACCAGCAGTTCAAACATCTGCGCGACCGCATCAGCACGCTCGAAAACACCATCGCCGACCGTCGTGAGTACTACAACGAATCGGTGACTCTGAACAACATCCGAATCGAGACTTTTCCGGACGTGGTGCTGGCGCGCTGGTTCGGCTTCCGCCATCAGACGATGCTGGAATTCACCGCGGCCGAGAAGGCCGATGTCGACTTGAAAGCCCTGTTCAACTGAGGTCGCTCGCGGCCGCTCGACACGATGCAATTGTTCGCCGACCTGGCGGTTGCAATCCATGCCGCCCAAGCCGGCCCGTTCTGGCTGATGAGTGGCCTCGGCGCGCTGCTCGCAGCCGCGCTCCTGTATGGTGCGCAGCACAGTCTCCATCGCAAGCGCATGTTCCAGAACATGCCGACCGCCCTCATCCGTTCGGCTGCCCAGGGTTATACCGAATTTCGCGGCATGGCCGAGATGATGGACGGCGACCCGATCCGCGCGCCGGCCTCGCTGCGCCTGTGCGTGTGGTTCAAATACCGGATTGAGCGTTACCAGGAATCGGGTCGCGGCCGTGAGCGGCGCAAGACCTGGGTGGTGGTTGAACAGGGCGTCAGCGACAGCCTGTTCAACCTGACGGACACCAGCGACAGTTGCGCTGTCGACCCCGAGGGCGCCGAAGTGCATGCCACCCAGCGCGACGTGTGGTACGGACAGACACGTCTGCCGGGCAGCTTCCGCCCCGCGGGCAACAACCTGTTGTCGCGCTGGTTCTTCTCCATTGGCAAGGAATATCGCTACACCGAGCATTTGATCCTGCCGGGCGATGCCCTCTATGTGATCGGTCAGTTCACCACCCACGGCGGCAGCGCCACGAGTCCCATCGCCAGGGATGACACCGTTGCCGAGCGCCTGCGCGCCTGGAAACGCGATCAGAGCGCGTTGCTGCGCGAGTTCGACAGCAATCGGGACGGCCAAATCGATGCCGCGGAGTGGAATGCGGTGCGCCAACGGGTCGAGCGGGAGGTGCGCGCCGAACGCGAGGCAACGGTCGACCCGCCGCCGGTCGACGTCATCGGCCACACCCGTGACCGTCGCCGCCCTTTCGTGATCTCGAGCGCCGGCGAAGATGGCGTGATTGCCTTTCATCAGCGCCGCACCATCTGCCTGGCCGTGCTCGGCGCGCCGCTCGCCGCCGTCGTGCTGTGGGCCTGGGCGCTGCGCCTCGGCTGAATCACCGGCGGTTTCGCGCCGCGCGCAGTTCTGCATAATGCGCGGCATGAATGCCAACGCCAGCCACACCCTCACCCGCCTGCCGCATTTCGCCGGCATCGATGTCTCCACCGTGGTCGCGCGCCTTGATGCGCTGCTTGCCGCGCAACGCAGCCGCCTCGCCGCCCTGACCAGCACCGACGCCAGCGAGTGGGACGCCATCGTCACCCCCATGGAGGAAATGGCCGACGAACTGCACCGCTTCTTCGGGCCCGTTTCCCATCTGCACAATGTCGCCGACAACGAAGCGCTGCGCGCGGTCTATACCGAGTGCGTGAGCCGCGTATCGGCCTTTGCTGCCGAACTCGAACAGAACGCCGGTCTGTGCGCGGCCTATCAGCGCCTGCGCGCCCAGCCGGGCTTCCCACAGTTCGATAACGCCCGGCGCAGACTGGTCGACAATGCACTGCGGGACTTTCGCCTCGGCGGCGTCGATCTGCCGGAACAGACCAAGGCGCGCGTCACCACCCTCAAGGTCGAACTGGCGCAACTTGCCGCGCGTTTCGAGGACAACGTGCTCGATGCGACGCAAAGTCATGTCATCGACGTCAACGACGAGGCGCGCCTCACCGGGCTGCCGGCCTCGACCCTGGCGATGGCTCGGCGCAAGGCCGAGGAAGCCGGCCAGGATGGCTGGCGGCTGACGCTGGACCTGCCCTGTTATGTGCCGGCCATGAGCAACCTCGCCGACCGCGCCCTGCGTCGCGAGCTCTACGAGGCCTACACCACCCGTGCCTCGGACCGCGGCCCGCAGGCCGGCAGCCACGACAACACGCAGGTCATGCACGACCTCCTGGCGCGGCGCCAGGAACTGGCGCGACTGCTCGGCTTCGAGAATTTCGCGGCCTTGTCGCTGGCCACCAAGATGGCGCCCTCGCCCGACGCCGTCGTCGCTTTCCTCGAGGATCTCGGCCGCCAGGCGCGGCCGGCGGCGCAACGGGAATTCGAGGAACTGCAGGCCTTCGCCCGGGCGGAGCTCGGCCTCGATACGGTCGAGGCCTGGGATGTCGGCTACTGCGCCGAGCAGTTGCGGCGTCATCGCTATCAACTGAATCAGGAAGAGTTGCGGCCCTATTTGCCGTTGCCGCGCGTACGTGCCGGGCTGTTCGACATCACCGCGCGCTTGTTCGGTGTGCGCTTCGAGCGGGTGGATGGAGTTGAAACCTGGCACCCGGATGTCGAGTTTCACGCCTTGATCGACGCGGCTGGCGAGACGCGCGGCTATTTCTATCTCGACCTCTACGCCCGTGCCGGCAAACGCTCGGGGGCGTGGATGGACGACTGCCTGACACGCTGGCAGCACGGCGGCGAGACGCAGCTGCCGGTTGCCTATCTCAACTGCAATTTCACCCCGCCCCAGGGCGAGCGGCCCAGCCTCCTGACCCACGACGAGGTCACGACCTTGTTCCACGAGTTCGGCCACGGTTTGCACCACATGCTGACCACGGTCGGCCGGCCGGCGGTGGCGGGCATCAATGGCGTGCCATGGGACGCCGTCGAACTGCCCAGTCAGTTCCTCGAAAACTGGTGCTGGGAGCGCGAGGCGCTGGACCTGATCTCGGGACATTTCGACACGGGTGAGCCCCTCCCGCAGTGGCTGTTCGAGCGCCTGAACGCCACCCGCCATTTCCAGGCCGCCATGCAGATGGTGCGGCAACTCGAATTCGCCTTGTTCGATTTCCGCGTGCATCGCGATTACACGCCGGGCTGCGACATCCAGGCCGTGCTCGATGGCGTGCGGGCACAGGTGTCGGTAGTGACTCCGCCGACCTGGAACCGCTTCCAGCACAGCTTCTCGCACATTTTCGCGGGCGGTTATGCGGCCGGCTATTATAGTTATAAATGGGCCGAAGTGCTGTCGGCCGACGCTTTCGAGCGCTTCACCGAGGAAGGCATTTTCAATGCCGCGACCGGCCACGCGTTTCGCGACAGCATTCTTGCCAACGGCGGCGCGGAGGACGCGCTGGCCTTGTTCCGTCGCTTTCGCGGCCGGGACCCCGAAGTCGCAGCGTTGCTGCGCCAAGCTGGACTCCTCGCTTAAGCGGGCCGGATAATCGATCGGATGCGCCTTCCCGCTCGCCTTCTGCCGACCCTCCTGCTGCTCATCTGTGGTACCGCTTCGGCGGCCGACACCGTCTACGTGATCGACAAGCTGCTGGTCGGCATCCATGAAAGCAAGGACACCGACAGCGCCATCGTCAAAGTGGTGCCGACCGGCACCAGACTCGAAGTCATCAAGCGTGAGGGCGATGTCGCCAATGTCAGCGAGCCGGGCGGTGCATCGGGCTGGGTCGATGCCGCCTATCTCAGCACCGACCCGCCCGCGCAGCTGCGTATCGCGGAGCTCGAAAAGGCCAAGGCCGCGCTCGAAGACCAGTTGAAACACATCGAACAGGCCTCGCGCGGCGGACCGCCGCTGGCCGGCGCACCGCTGGTCGAAGGAGCGAGCGCCGAAATCGACGCCCTGACCAAGGAAAACACCGATCTCAAAGGCAAGCTGTCGGACGAGAAGCTGCGCGCCGAAACGTTGCAGACCGAAGTCTCTTCCTTGCGTGCCCAGGTCAAGAGCACGAGTGAGCCGCCGGACGCGCGCCTGGTCGAACTCGAGCGATCTCGCGACGAACTCGAGCAGGACCTCGAGGACGCCCAGGAAAAACTCGCCGAATACGCCGCGCGCGTTTCACTGGACGACACCGCCACCCTGGTGCCCGTGGTGCTGCGCGAATACGCCAAGTCCATCGTGCTGCTGGTACTGGTGCTGGCGGGGCTGGGGTTCGGCGCCGGCGTCTACGTTGTCGACCTCATGAATCGTCGCCGCCATGGCGGCTTTCGCGTCTAACCCCCGACGGGCCGTCCATGACCACCATTGCCACCTGGAACGTCAATTCGATACGCGCGCGTATCGAGCACCTCATGACCTGGCTGAACAGTGCGGCGCCGGACATCGTCGCCATTCAGGAAACCAAGGTGCAGGACCCGGATTTCCCGGTCGCGGAACTGGCCGCGCTCGGTTATCACGTGCTCTTCAGCGGCCAGAAGTCGTATAACGGCGTGGCGCTGCTGACAAAGGAGCCGGCCATCCTGCTCGCGACCGCGTTGCCGGGCTTTGAAGATGCACAGCGACGCGTGCTGGCGGCCCAGGTCGCCGGCCTCACCCTGCTCAATCTCTACGTGCCGAACGGCTCCGCGGTCGGCACCGAGAAATACAGCTACAAGCTCGCCTGGCTGGATGCGCTCGGCGACTGGGTGATGGGCCTCGCCGCCAGCGGCGAGCCACTCATGCTGGTCGGCGATTTCAATATCGCGCCCGATGATCGGGACGTCTACGACCCCGTCGCGTGGCGCGGCAAGATTCTTTGCAGCGACGCCGAGCGCGAGCGTCTGCAACGGCTGTTGCACCTCGGTCTGACGGATGTGTTCAGGCAGTTCGAGCAGGCGCCCGACACCTATTCCTGGTGGGACTATCGCGCTGGCGGCTTCCGCCGCAATGAAGGTCTGCGCATCGATCTCATCCTCGCCAGCGCCGCGCTCGCGGCGCGCTGCGAGACCTGTGCGGTCGACCTCGCGCCGCGCCGTTGGGAGAAGCCCTCGGACCATGCGCCGGTGGTGGCGCGCCTGCGCCCGTGACCGACACAATGCTTAACTCAAGTTTCCGCGATTGTGTCGACCAATTCGCGCCGCGGCGGCGCGCGGCTCGCTAGGCTGCGCCCATGAACAACGAAAACAACGACGAAGAGTTTCCGTTCGATGAATGGGCGAATCTGGCCCGCCACGACCCGCGGGCCTTTGAATCGGCGCGCCGGCAGGTCTTGCAGAGTCTGATCGAATCGGCACCGCTGACCCAGCGCCGCCGCCTCGAAGGCCTGCAATGGCAAATCGACCGGGAGCGGGAACGCGCCGACAACCCCATGGCATCCTGTCTCAAGCTGTCCGGCATGATGTGGGACAAAGTGCTGGGTGAAGGCGGGCTGGTGGACAACCTCGAGCAGTTGGCCGGCGTCAAACCGGTGAACGAGCAGCCGGCCAGGCAGGCCACCATACTGCCGTTCGGCCGTCGCCCGGATCAGGCCTGAGCCGCTGCGTCTTGCAATGCAGCGACACGGGACCTAGAATTCGGCCCCTTTTGCGAGCGATCGAGCAGCGTCCATGAAATCGGATACCCATCCCAATTACCACGACATCACGGTCAAGTGCAGCTGTGGCAACACCTTCCAGACGCGCTCGACGCTGCATGGCGAACAGTTGCAACTGGACGTGTGCTCGGCCTGCCATCCGTTCTATACGGGCCAGCAGAAGGTCGTCGATACCGCCGGTCGCATCGACAAGTTCCGTCGCAAGTACGGCGGCCCGGCCTGAGGTCTCCCGCCCACGCCCATTGAGCGGCGCGGGCACGCACTGAAGCTTCCCAAGTGGCGCGTTTCGACGCGCCGCTTGCATTTTCGGGCCGCGAACGCCGACGGCTTCACACCCCGCCGGGTTTCGTCCGATTATTTTGCGGCGAGGTCGGAACCAAGCCCCGATCGCTCAGTCACAACATCACGTTCGCCAGAACGAGCCTGCCAAACCCTCCCAAGGTGGGCGACGCCCGATCCCCCAATCGGGCAACAAAGTGGCCCCGGTCAGTCAGTCCCCCTAACAGCCTGTACCGGGGCCCTTTTTTTATTCGAGCTGCAACCACCCCGCCAGCACCTGCCAAGCCTGCTCGGTGCCGTCCTGCTTGAGCGCCGAGAACAATTGCGCGGTAGCCGCCCAGCCCTGCTTGCGCATCGCGGCCGTGACTTGATGCAAGGTTGCGGTGGCGGGCCCGCGGCCGAGCTTGTCGCATTTGTTGAGCAGTACATGGGCCGGCACACCAGCGTGGTTGCACCACTCCAGCACCGCGATGTCCTGCGGCTTGAGCGGGTGACGGATATCCATCAGCAGAATGAGGCCCGACAAGGATGCGCGGGTCTCGAGATACTCGGGCAGGGCTTCTTCCCAATGGGCGCGCATGGACTTGGCAACCTTGGCGTAACCGAAGCCCGGCAGATCGATCAATCGCCGCTCCTCGTCCAGTTCAAAGACCACGATGTGCTGCGTGCGGCCCGGCGTGCGACTGGTGCGGGCCAGGCCGCGTTGCGCGCAAAGCACGTTGAGGGCGCTGGATTTGCCGGCGTTGGAGCGTCCGGCAAAGGCGATTTCGCGCCCGACGTCCGCTGGCAACAAGCGCGCTTCAGGCACACTGAGAGTGAAGCGCGCCTGATTGAGCAGCTTGCGCGCCCGCTCTGTTCCGTTATCGATCATTCTGTGGTTCCGTCATTGGCTGCGTCATGCGCATTCGCCGCACGCATTAGTGCAGATCACGGCCTTGTCCCGTATATAATCACGCCTGACTTCCCGCAAGCGAGAGCAAGAGATGCATAAGAGGAACGGGTTCCTGGCGGTGGCCGCGCTGTGCGTGGCATTCGTCGCTGCCTCAGCACAGGCTGATGGCAAAGCCAAGGCGATGGTGTGTACCGCCTGCCACGGACCGGATGGTAACAGCAGCAATCCGATCTGGCCGAATCTCGCAGCCCAGAACCCGGGCTACATCGTTACCCAGTTGAAGGCCTTCAAGGCCGGCACCCGCCAGAATCCATCGATGTCGCCGATGGCGGCACCGCTGAGCGAAATGGATATGGTCGAGCTCGCCGATTACTTCGCTGCGCAGACCTTGAACGTCAAGCCGCTCGCCGCCGATCAGGCTGCCGCTGCCGCTGCCGGTCAGAAACTCTATCGCGGTGGCGATGCCGAGCGTGGCATTCCGGCGTGCATGGCCTGTCATGGGCCCGACGGCGGCGGCAATCCGGCCTCCGGTTATCCAGCTCTGAGCGGCCAGCAGTTCGAATACGCCGTTGCGCAGTTGCAGAACTATCACAACGGCACACGTCAAACCGATCCTCAAGCGATGATGCGCACGATTGCGGTCCGTCTGAGCGAAGCGGACATCAAGAACCTCGCGCGTTACGTTTCGGCGCTGCATTAAGGCTGGTCCCCGCTCCAGGCCGAGCGTCCTCGGCCGATAGCGAATTACCGCGGCTGCACAACAGTGGGTACCCGAGAACTATGAAGCTACACAACATCGTGTGTTCGGCCTTGCTGGCAATGATGGCCATGGCGAACAGTCAGGCGGCGGAAGAATTCGTTGCCGGCCAGCATTACCAGGAAATCAAGCCGGCCGTCGCCACCGCCGTCAGCCCCGGCAAAGTGGAAGTGCTGGAACTGTTCTGGTACGGCTGCCCGCATTGTTATGCCTTTGAGCCGCAACTGACCGAGTGGGCGAAGAACAAACCTGATTACGTGGAGTTTGTTCGCGTGCCGGCAGTGTTCGCGCACAACTGGGAAATCCACGCACGCGCCTACTACGCGGCGCAGCAGCTCGGCGTGCTGGAGAAGATTCATCAGCCCTTGTTCGATGCCATCCATGAGCACGGTCGCAAGGTCTTCTCTGAAGAAGAACTCACGCAGTTCGTTACGGAACTCGGCGTCGATGGCGAAGCCTTCAAGAAGGCCTACAACTCCTTCGACGTCGATACCAAGACCCGCCATGCCATCGCCCTGACCCGCGAATACGGCATCACCGGTGTCCCCGCCCTCATCGTCAACGGCAAATACCGCAGCAGTGCCCAGGAAGCGGGCGATTTCACCACGCTGTTAAAGCTGGTCGAATCGCTGGCCGATAAGGAACACAAGCGGTAATCTTCCGCGCCCAAAAGCGCGGACACAGTCAGAAGAACAATAGTGTTCTTCTGACTGTCTGAGTCTCTCCCACTCACGAGATCCTACCGGCAGGTGCGCAGCTACTGCGTCGTGCACGTTCTTCATACGGATGCGATGTGGTAGTAGTGCGAACGTCCTTCACGACGTCGGAACAGCAATGTTGGTCTCGCACTTGAACGGTACCATCACCAATCCCAAGACTCCCCCCGCGCGCCGCGACGGGGTGGTCGACCGCGCTTCGGCGGAAACGATCTCGCGCTTGCAACGCGGCATTCTGCGCCTGGCACTGGCCTATCACGGACGCAGCGCCGACCTCGACAAGAAACTCAAGGAATTGGGTGGTCTGGTGCGCGCCGGTCGCCGCGACGCACTGCTGCAGAAACTGATCGACGAGATCGTCAATACCATCGTCACGCTGGATCTCGAGCCGGCCTCACGCAACGGCGCCTCCGCGCAGGCGGCAGTCGCACACGCAGCCCCCGAGCACCCGGATCTGTTCAATCACTTCGTCGACCATCTGCAGTTGCCGCCGGCACTGCTGATCGAAGTCGAGCGGGTGCGCAAGCGCATCGCCGCCAAGAGTGATACCGCTGAACTGCTGGAACAGGTCGAACACGCCTCCGCCGCGATCTCCGACCGCCTGGCGCAGGCCGCCGACAACAAGCGCACGATCGACAGCGCGCGTCAGTCGCTGTTGGATCTGGTCGATCGCGTGCCGGTCTCGCGTAATCTGGCCGCCGAGGCCGCGCAGGTCCGCCGCACCATCGAGACCATCGCGAGCGCGGAGGATGTCCGTCCCTGCACCATCGCGATCGCCCAACTGATAGGCAAGCTGCGCGAAGAGATGCAGGCCGAACTCGATCGCCTTGCCGAATTCCTGCGCGCCACCGCGCGTCGGCTGCAGGAGTTCGAACAGGTCATGCTGCGATCGCGCGAGATGTATGCCGATAGTGAGGCCGATGCCCTGCAGCTCAGCGAAACCGTCTGTATCGGCGTCAGGGAAGTGCGCCACAGCGTCGGCGAAGCCGAAAATCTCGACGACCTGAAACGGCTCATCGAGGGCAAACTCGAAGTCATAGACAGTGGCTTGACCCAATTCGTGTCGACCCAGACGCGCCGCGCCGCCGAGGCCGGTGACGTCATCGATCGCATGACCCATCGCCTGCGGGACCTTGAACAGCAGGCCATGCACCTGCGCGAAGATCTCGAAGTCCAGCACGCCCGCGTGTTGATGGACCCCTTGACCGGCATTCTCAATCGCGCCGGTTATACCGAGATGGTCACCAAGCATTTCGCGCGCTGGAAACGTTACGGTGGGGCGCTGAGCCTGGCCGTCATCGATCTCGACCTGTTCAAGGCAATCAACGATCACTATGGCCACGCGGCCGGTGACAAGGTGTTGGCCACGGTCGCCGCCAAACTCAAGGAAGTGATCCGCGAGAGCGATGTCCTGTGCCGTTACGGTGGCGAGGAATTCGTGCTGCTGCTGCCGGAAACGGCGGTTGCGGACGCGCGTACCATGCTCGAAAAGCTGCGCCTCCACATCGCCGAATGCCCGTTCCGCCACAAGGACACGCCGGTCCGCGTGACCATGTCCTGCGGTGTCGCGCAGTTCCAGGCGGCGGACACCATGGACAGCGTATTCGAGCGCGCCGATCGCGCCATGTACGCCGCCAAGCAAGGTGGTCGCAACCGCGTCTGCACAGAACTCGACGCTCTGCCGGAAGCACCGCCGGCTGTCGATTGAGCCGCCGGCCCCCGGGCCGGCGCGCTGTTCCGCTGGAGCTTCTCCGCCCTCACCAAGATTGCGGTTTCGTCACATCTTGGTCATAAAGCCATCACATACTGCGCCCAGTTCAATAGAGCCATGGGAGATACCCTGTGATTAGACGCCAATTCCTAGGCCTTGCCGCGCTGCTGCTCGGTGGAGCCACCTTAAGCGCCCAGGCCGCCGACGCGGCCAGCGGGCATCTGCCTTACCAGACCGAGACCGGAGTTTCCGGCAACGTCACAAGCGTCGGTTCCGACACCCTCGCCAATCTCATGACTCTGTGGGCGGAGCAATTCAAGCGCTTCTATCCCAGCGTCAACATCCAGATCCAGGCCGCGGGCTCCGCCACCGCGCCACCGGCACTGACCGAGGGCACGTCCAACCTCGGCCCCATGAGCCGACTCATGAAATCCAACGAACTCGAAGCGTTCGAAGGCAAGTACGGCTACAAGCCGACGGCGGTGCCGGTGGCGGTCGACGCCCTCGCCGTATTCGTACACAAGGACAACCCGATCAAGGGCCTCTCCATTGAACAGGTGGATGCGATTTTCTCCGCCACCCGTCAGTGCGGCCACGCCAGCGACATCACCAAGTGGGGCGAGCTGGGCCTGGCGGGCGAATGGGCCAGCCGCACCATCCAGCTCTACGGCCGCAACTCGGTATCCGGCACCTACGGCTATTTCAAGGAACATGCGCTGTGTAAGGGCGACTTCAAGAACAATGTCAATGAACAGCCGGGGTCGGCTTCCGTCGTGCAGGGCGTGACCAAGTCGCTGAACGGCATCGGCTACTCGGGCATCGGCTACCGCACTTCAGGCGTGCGCGCGGTATCGCTATTCGACAAGTCAGGCGCTCTGGAAGAGGCCACCGAAGAGAACGCGTTGTCGGGCAAGTATCCGCTCAGCCGCTACCTGTTCATCTACGTCAACAAGGCGCCGAACAAGCCGCTGGCGCCGCTGGAACGCGCATTCCTGCGCATGGTGCTGTCGAAGGAAGGTCAGGAGATCGTGACGAAGGACGGTTACATCCAGGTGCCGACCAAGATTGCCGAGAAGCAGTTGAAGGGCGTGCTGGCCGACTGAGCCTGCATCGCCACGGGAGTTTCCATACCGGGCGCGAGCCCGGTATTTTTTTGTGCGCCTGGCACGTCGCCCTCCCTTACCATGGTCGCCTCAGCTCCCTGACAGCCGCGCTCGCATGACCGAAGAAGAACCTCGCCGCTCCCGTGATCCCCTGCATGGCATCACACTCGAAGCTGTCGTCACGGCGCTGGTCGAACGTCATGGCTGGGCCGAAATGTCCCGCCGGATTCCAATCCGCTGTTTCTTCAACGAGCCCTCCATCAAATCCAGTCTCAAATTCCTGCGCCGCACGCCCTGGGCGCGGGAGAAAGTCGAGGCCTGGTATGTCGAGGATATGAAGCGCGAGTAACGCGCGAGCAGCCGGCCGCGACGCGCGCCGCTGGCCGCCTGCTGCATTGACCATTTCCGCTGTTCGCCCCGGCGGCTCAGATCCGCTCACGCCGGCGCGCGGCACTCGCCGCGCGTTCCGGCCGCCGTATGTGGTCGATATGTTCAAGCGGCAGTTCGGTCTTGGCGATCACCCGGCGCAGCACGAAACTCGAATGCACGCCCGTCACCCCTTCGATGCGGGTCAGGCGCCCGAGCAGGAATTCCTCGTAGTAGGTCATGTCCGGCAGCACCGCCTTCAGCAGGTAATCGGCGGTCTGGCCGGTGACGATGCTGCATTCGATGACCTCGGGAAACTCTCTGACCTCGCGCTCGAAGGTCGCGAAGCGTTCGGGCGTGTGACGGTCCATGGTGATGCCTATCATGGCCGTGATATTGAGGCCGAGGGCAGCCTGGTTGAGCAGCGTCACGTGCCGCTCTATGACCCCCGACTCTTCCAGTTGCCGCACCCGTCGCGAGCAGGGCGTGGGCGAGAGGCCGACCTTCTCGGCCAGGTCCAGGTTGCTGATGCGGGCGTTGGCCTGCATCTCGGCAAGAATGCGTTTGTCGATGCGGTCGAGTTTCATGGGTGGCGGCTCGCGGGCTGTGATTTTACGGGACGGACGAATCTTGGCTTAATTCCCTACAAAATTAGCAGAGCCTGGCGAATTATTGCAAAACAGAAGTTCATCTCTGGCGAATTCGCCATCTTTCGCTAATCGACCCTCGCTATACTTCCCTCCGTTTCCGGTGCCCGGTCCGATGCGCTTTCCTGTCGAGCGCCCACTTCCGGTCACCGCTTGTTCCACCGTCAGGCACGCGCCCTGCGCGCAAAAGGTAGTCCCATGAGCGCATTCGATCACCGCAAGTACAAGCCCTATGCCCCCATTCAATTGCCCGATCGCACCTGGCCCGACCAGGTGCTGCTGGCTGCGCCGCGTTGGTGCAGCGTCGATCTTCGGGACGGCAACCAGGCGCTGATCGAGCCCATGAACGTTGCGCAGAAACTGCAGCTTTTCCAGCAGCTGGTGAAAGTCGGCTTCAAGGAAATCGAGATCGGATTTCCGGCCGCCTCGCAGCCGGATTTCGATTTCGTGCGCCGCCTCATCGAGGACAAACTGATTCCGGGTGACGTCACGGTGCAGGTCCTGACCCAGGCCCGCGAGGAATTGATTGCGCGATCCTTCGAAGCCCTCGTCGGCGTCAAACGCGCCATCGTGCATCTCTACAACTCGACCTCGACGGTGCAGCGCGAACAGGTTTTCGAACTCGACCGCGCCGGCATCAAGGCCATCGCCGTGCAGGGCGCCGAATGGGTGAAGGCCTATGCCGCCCGCCATCCCCACACCGAGTGGGTGTTCCAGTATTCGCCCGAAAGCTTCACCGGCACCGAGCTCGATTACGCGGTGGAAGTGTGTGACGCGGTGGTCGAGGTCTGGCAGCCGACCGCGGCCAAGCCCTGCATCCTCAATCTGCCTTCAACGGTCGAGATGGCGACGCCCAATGTCTATGCCGATCAGATCGAGTGGTTCTGCCGTCACGTGAAACACCGTGACGCGGTGATCATCAGTCTGCATACCCATAACGATCGGGGTTGCGCGGTGGCGGCGGCGGAACTCGCGACCATGGCCGGCGCGCAGCGCGTGGAAGGTACCTTGCTCGGCAACGGCGAGCGCACCGGCAACATGGACATCGTGACCATGGGCATGAATCTCTACAGCCAGGGCATCGATCCCAGACTCGATTTCTCGCGCATGGACGAAATCATCCGCTGCGTGAAGGAGACCACCCAGTTGCCGGTGCATCCGCGCCATCCCTATGCCGGCGAGCTGGTGTTCACCGCGTTTTCCGGCAGCCATCAGGATGCGATCAAGAAGTGTCTTGCCAGGCGCGACGATCGCCAGCCCTGGGAAGTGGCCTATCTGCCCATCGACCCGGCCGATCTCGGCCGCTCTTATCAGGAGGTCATCCGCATCAACAGCCAGTCCGGCAAGGGCGGCATCGCCTATGTGCTGGAGCAGAGCCAGGGCTATCAATTGCCGCGTTGGTTGCAGATCGATTTCAGCGGTGTGGTGCAGAAATATGCCGAGGACAGCGCGACCGAAGTCGAGCCGCGCAAGATTGTCGAATTGTTCGAGCAGTACTACCTGGCCTCGCCCCAGCCCTATGAACTGCTCGGCTACCAGGCGACCCGCGAAAACGGTGAAGACCGTTTGACCGCCACCATGCGCGACACTGGCAAGCAGGCGACCTTGCAGGGCCACGCGAGCGGCGTGGTCGGCGCTTTCGTCGATGCGCTCGAGCGCTACACCGGCAAGAAGCTGGTGCTGGTCGAGTACAACGAGCACACCTTGAGCAGCAGCGGCGGTGCCGGCGCCGAAGCGGTCGCCTATGTACAGTTGAACCTCGACGGTCAGCGCCATTGCGGTGTCGGCCGCAGCAGCGACATCGTCGAAGCCTCGCTGCGCGCGATCCTCGGCGCGGTCAATCGCCGTGCGCGGCTGGCACCGGGTGTGGCTGCCTAGGCGGCGCTTCTTGAAGTAATGACGACGACGGCGCCCGCGGGCGCCGTCCTTGTTTGCGTGCCGTGCCGATTGGCAAGCCGCGCGTGCGCGGCCAGAATGCCAGCTCGCCCGCCATCCGTTCGCCCCATGTCCATCGAAAGCCAGCCCATAGACGCCGTCCTGCCCGCGTTACTCGCGCGTCTCGCCGATGCGCCGCGCGCGGTGCTGGAAGCGCCGCCCGGCGCCGGCAAGACCACCCGCGTGCCGCTCGCCCTTCTGCAGGCGCCATGGTGCACGGGCAAGGTGTTGATGTTGGAACCGCGCCGCATCGCCGCGCGCGCCGCGGCCGGCTACATGGCCGCGCAGCTCGGCGAGCAAGTGGGCGACACGGTCGGCTATCGCATCCGCTTCGAGCGCAAGGTTTCCGCCCGCACCCGCGTCGAGATCGTGACCGAAGGCATCCTCACCCGCATGTTGCAGAACGACCCTCTGCTCGACGGTATTTCCGCGGTGGTGTTCGACGAATTCCACGAACGGCATCTGGCCAGCGATCTCGGTCTTGCGCTGTGTCTCGAAATACAGAGCGGCGTACGGCCCGATCTGCGTCTGGTGGTGATGTCGGCGACACTGGATGGTGAACGCCTCGCGAGTTATATGGACGCGCCGCGGGTCACTTCCGAAGGGCGCAGCTTTCCCGTCGAGGTGTGCTATCTGCCCTTGCAGCCACGCGAGACGCCCGAGCTGCAATTCAAGCGCGCGCTGCGCCAGGCGCTGGCCGAGACCGATGGCGATGTGTTGTGCTTTCTGCCCGGCAAGTTCGAGATCGAACGCAGTGCACGGCTGCTGCAGGACATCGATGTGCCGATTGAAATCCTGCACGGCGAACTCGGCATGGAAGAGCAGGCCCGCGTGCTGCGGCCGGCGAGTGCCTGTCGCATCGTGCTGGCGACCAATGTCGCCGAATCGAGCGTGACCTTGCCCGGCGTGCGCGCGGTGGTCGACAGCGGCCTTGCCCGTGAGCCGCGCTTTGATCCCATGAGCGGCATGAGCCGACTCGAGACCGTCAGCATCGCGCAATCCTCGGCGCGCCAGCGCGCCGGGCGCGCGGGGCGTGTCGCAGCCGGGCGCTGTTATCGTCTGTGGCCGCAATCGCAGTTGCTGGAAAACGCGACGCGGCCCGAAATCCAATGCATTGAGCTTTCCGCCCTGGTGCTGGAAATGAAGATCTGGGGTTCGAAGGATCTGCGCCTGCTCGATCCGCCGCCGCCCGGCGCCTATGCCCAGGCCGAGGATCTCCTGCGTGCGCTCGATGCCATCGACGGCAACGGCCGCGCCACGCCGCATGGCGCCGCCCTGGCTGCGCTCGGCGCTCATCCGCGCCTTGCCAATGCCATCCTGCGTGCGCCGTTGCCCTGGCGTGGTCTCGCCTGCGATGTCGCGGCACTGCTCGAAGGTCGCGACCCGCTGCTGGGCGAGGCGCGGCGCAATGACGACGTGCGGGTGCGCCTGGCCGCCTTGCATGCGCAGCGCAGTGGTCGCGGCGCCGGACACGATGTGCATCGTGGCGCGCTGGCCGCCATCAGCCAGGCCGCCCGTCATTGGCGCAAGCGCATGAAGCTCGATGAGCGTGATGATCACGCCGGCGAACTCCATGCCGCCGGCGACGTGCTCGCCCTCGCCTATCCCGATCGCATCGCGCACCAGGACGACAGCAATCCACGCCGCTATGTGCTGGCCAACGGCCGCGGCGCCCAGCTCGGTCAGGATTCAAGCCTGATCGGCGAGCCGTGGCTGGCGATCGCCGAACTGCGTTTCGATGCGCGCGACAGTCTCATCCAGCGCGCCGCGCCCTGTGATCTCCGTTTTCTCGAACAGACGTTTGCCACGCACTTCACGCGCGACAACAGACGCGTGTTCAATCCCGTGACGCGCGCAGTGGAGGAAACAGAGGAACGACGTTTTGCCGCCATCGTGCTGGAACGACGCAGCCGGCCGGTCGCGCGCGACGCGCACACCGCCGCCCTGCTCGCGGCCGGCGTGGTCAGCCTGGGCCTCGCATGTCTGCCGTGGAGCGATGCGCTGCGGGAATGGCAGGCGCGCGTCGTCAATCTGCGCGTCTGGTGCCCGGATCTCAATCTGCCGCTTTCGAAAGTAACGGTGCTGGATTGCGACGACGATCCGCTGGTCGGTCCGTCCATGCGAGAGGCCGTTCGCGCAC
>Ga0208492_1000722_pt1 | contig 25647 bp, 27 predicted proteins | sample Subbioar_CSW14AB_FD_184820 | JGI IMG/M metagenome (GOLD analysis project Ga0208492, IMG submission 184820) | Serpentinite rock and fluid subsurface biosphere microbial communities from McLaughlin Reserve, California, USA - CR12Mar_CSW14AB (SPAdes) | ecosystem: Environmental > Terrestrial > Deep... | reverse complement strand
CAGATCGTGGGTTGAATTTCCCCCCTTTTGCTGCGAAATTAGAAGTGGCTGACCTTCCACTTTCCTTCCCTTATCCAGTCATGGATATTCAGGGGCGAAACGGCCGCTTATGCTCACAATCCTTGGCAATCGCCGCCGGCTTTGCGATGGCTCCACCCGCAGGGAATTCCTGAGGGCCGGTGCGACTATTGGCGCGCTCGGACTTAACGGCCTCGCGTTGCCCGGAATGTCTAGCAAGGTCTCGGCCTTGACCGTGAACGGCAAACTGCCGGCGCGCGCCAAAAGTTGCATCCTGCTTTACCTCTATGGCGCGCCCAGCCAGGTCGAAACCTTCGACATGAAACCGGCGGCGCCGGTCGAAGTTCGCGGCGAATTCAAGCCGATTCCCAGCTCGGTGCCCGGTTCGCCCGTTTGCGAATTGCTGCCCAACACCGCCCGGGTCATGGACCGGGTTAGCCTGATCCGTTCGGTCACCCACGCCTACCCCATCCACGGCGTGGCCTTTGCCACAACCGGCATTCCCAACATTGAAGTGGCGATGGAGTTGAGCCCGCGCGATGGGCGACATCATCCGTTCATGGGATCGGTGGTCGATCACCTGCTTGGGCCGCGGCCCGGATCGACTTTGCCTGCCAACATCGGTTTGCCCTGGCGATTCTCCAGCCGGCGCGAAGGGGAAGTACCCCGGGCAGGTCCCTACGCCTCGTTTTTGGGCGGCCAGCACGACCCCGTCTGGTGCTCGATGGTGGGCGACGCGAATGTGCGCTGCAAAAAGACCTTGAATCAACAGGTGTGGGAAGGGGGAGAGCCCTACCGCGGCGTCGACGACCAGGCGCATTTCGCGCTCGACGTGGGCGCGCCGGTGCAGGGCGGCCTCATTCTCGATCGGCTCAATGGCCGCCAGAGTTTATTGCAGCAGTACGAACGGCAATTGCGGGCGCAATCGTCGCTGCCGTCTACGGGCATCGATGCGATGGCCTGGGATCTGGTGCGCTCGCCGGAATTGCGCAATGCGCTCGATGTGCGCAAGGAACCGGAGCGGTTGCGCCAAAGCTATGGCATGACGGTATTCGGTCAGGGAGCCCTGGCGGCACGCCGTTTAGTGGAAGCGGGCAGCCGTTTCGTTTCCGTTTTCTGGGATGAATTTGGGCTGGCCGGCTCGGGCTGGGATACGCACTGGAATCATTTTCCGCGCATGAAAGAAGAGCTATTGCCCGGGCTGGACAAGGCCTATGCCGGGTTGATCCTCGATCTGGAACAGCGCGGGATGCTCGATGAAACGCTCGTGCTCTTGTTGAGCGAGCATGGGCGCACCCCGAGGCTGCAAAATGTCGATGGCGGCGGCCGCGACCACTGGTCGCGCTGCTACAGCGTGGTGCTCGCGGGTGGCGGCACCGCCAGGGGAGCCGTGCTTGGCAAATCCGACAAGATTGGCGGCGACGTGATGGAACGCCCCGTCAGTCCCAAGGACGTGCTCGCAACGGCCTATCACCTCCTCGGCATCGACCCGGAAGCCATGCTCATCGACCGCACGAACCGGCCCATTCCGGTCGCCGGCGGAGCCTCGGTGATCCGCGAAATCTTGACCTGACCGCCGGGAGTCCTTCCCGCACCATTCCTGTGCATCGCTGTCTGCCAATCGCGTTCTGACAGCTGTAAGAATCCCATCGATGGCGATCGTTCCTTCTGGCTGATAGGCCGAAGGACGATGGTTTATTCGTTACAGAAGCCCCATTTTCACAATTTTTCTGCTTTTCTGATTTTTCTTTCCATTTTTCTCGAAAGATTTCCAGGTTTTCCTGGATTTGTGGCCATCCGTTTTTCTTTCCCGGTCGTTTTTTCTGAAACCAGGACAGCGATCGCGCGCCTGGGAGCAACCTGCGGCCCACTTCACACCGTTGAGAAGGAGCAAGTGAAAGACCTTTGAAATCAAAGGAGTTTGCCTCTTAGGTTTTCGAATGGTGCTGATTTTTGGTTACGGTTGCTGACATTGCAGATTTTGTTTGGTGATGAAAATCGAGAATATCCGCCCGGATTGGGAGACTGTAATCTGGCTTAAGTTCACTCTAGTTGTTTGTTTTTTAGTTGCTTTTTACTTGATTTGTAGTTGCTTTGCGGCGCACGCCTCTCCTGTGACCGTTTGATCCGACGGGAAGCAATCGTTCGACCCGGCCTCGCCCGGCCTGGTTAAGGAAGGTTTCGCAATTCCTTGCACACAAAGAAATCTGATTGCGATCCCTGTGTGGTGCGACCGCTTCGTCCGCCGACGTTCGCGACCCGCTGGTTCATGGGACAACTTTCAACATTAACGGGGTGATTCGATGGGGGAACGAAAATTCCCAATTCGCCGTGGCGATGCCTGGAAAAACCGGGTGGCGAAATTGCTGAAGAGCGAGCCGGTGCGCAGGAAGCGCAAACGCATGGCAAAAGTCGCGGCCAATCCAGCCCTGAAGGTCCGGCTGACCCCGGTATGGAAACGGGTTCTGGATCTGGGATTTTGCATTCCCGCATTGATTCTGCTCGCACCCCTTTTTGGCCTCATCGCCTTAGCGATCTGGTTGCAGGATCGCCGCCCGATCTTCTTCGTTTCGACGCGCGTCGGCAAGGACGGCATTCCGTTTGAATTCATCAAATTCCGCACGATGGTCGTCGGCGCCGAAACGCTCAAAGAGTCTCTGATCGAAAAGAGCATCCATGGCCAAGGAATCACCTTCAAGGTGAAAGGCGATCCCCGGATCACCCCGGTCGGCCGGATCCTGCGCCGCTTGAGCCTCGACGAACTGCCCCAGGTCTGGAACGTCGTCAGAGGCGAAATGTCTTTGGTCGGTCCCCGTCCCGCCGTAGCGGACGAGGTCGCACGGTATAACGCCTACGACAGGGAACGCCTAACCGTGCTTCCGGGACTGACATGCATCTGGCAAGTCTCCGGCCGGTGCGAAGTGCCCTTTGGAAAACAGGTGGAAATGGACCGCTACTACATCCGCAACCAGTCCATCTGGCTCGACCTGTGGCTCATGTTGCGCACCATTCCCGCAGTGGTTTTGGGCAAGGGCGCGTACTAAGTTCTCAAGAAACGACTTCTTTTTTCACTTCTTTAAACGCCTTCACCGCAAACTCTAGCTGCTCCTGCGTGTGGGCGGCGCAGATTTGCGTGCGGATGCGGGCCTTGCCCATCGGCACGACCGGGTAAGAGAACCCGATCACATAAAGCCCCTTGTCCAAGAGCTTCGCCGCCATGTTCGCCGCGAGCACGGCGTCGCCGAGCATGATCGGCACGATCGGGTGCACGCCCGGCACGATCGTGAATCCCGACGAACCCATCTCCTTGCGAAACCAGGCGGTGTTGGTTTCGAGCGTGTCGCGAAGTTCCGTCGATTCCGTAAGGATCTTCAGCGATTCGAGCGAGGCCGCGACGATCGGCGGCGGCAGCGAATTGGAGAACAGATAGGGCCGCGAGCGCTGGCGCAACAGTTGGACGATTTCGGGATAGGTCGAGGTGTAGCCACCCGTGCCGCCGCCGAGCGCCTTGCCAAGCGTGCCGGTCAGGATGTCGATCCGGTCCATGCAGTGATGGAACTCTGGCGTGCCCCGCCCCTTCTTGCCGATGAAGCCGGTCGCATGCGAATCGTCAACCATGATCTGTGCATCGTACTTGTCGGCCAGTTCGCAAATCGCCGGCAAATCGGCGATCGTACCATCCATCGAAAAGACGCCGTCGGTGGCGATCAGGCGGAACCTCGACGACGCGGCCTCTTTGAGTTTCTCCTCGAGGTCGGCCATGTCGTTGTTCTTGTACCGCAGCCTTTTGGCCTTGCACAAGCGAATGCCATCGATGATCGAGGCATGGTTCAGTTCATCGGAAATGATCGCATCTTCAGGCCCGAGCAGGGTCTCAAAGAGCCCGCCGTTGGCATCCCAGCAGGAGGAATAAAGGATCGTATCCCCCTTGCCCAGAAATTCGGACAGCGATTTTTCCAGATCCTTGTGCAATTCCTGCGTGCCGCAAATGAAGCGCACGCTGGCCATGCCGTAGCCCCAGCGGTCGATGGCATCCTTGGCCGCTTGACGCACCCGGGGATGATTCGCCAGACCCAGATAATTATTGGCGCAGAGATTCAAAACCTCCTTGCCGCCGCTGACGGTGGCGTCGGGTTTTTGCGGGCCGGCAAGCACACGTTCGCCTTTGAAAAGACCGCTGGCGCGGATCTGATCGAGCTGGCCGCGGACATGTTCGCGCAGTTTGTTCGATGGCATGAGATTAACCCTCCTTCCAGGTCAGGATCACCTTGCCCGACTGGCCGGTGTGCATCGCCTCAAAACCCTTTTCAAATTCGGTGAAGTGGTAACGGTGGGTGATGACCGGGCTGATATCAAGCCCCGATTCGACCATGACGGTCATCTTGTACCAGGTCTCGTACATCTCGCGACCGTAGATGCCTTGAATGGTCAGCATGTTGAAGATGACCTTGTTCCAGTCGATCGCCATGTCCTGACTGGGAATGCCGAGCATGGCGATTTTCCCGCCGTGAGCCATGTTGGCGAGCATGTCGCGAAACGCCTGGGGGTTGCCCGACATTTCCAGGCCGACATCGAACCCTTCCTTCATGCCCAGTTCTTTTTGCATCGATTCCAGCGTGCGTTCCTTGACATTCACGGTGTGGGTCGCGCCCATCTTTTTCGCCAGGTCCAGTCGGAACGGATTGAGGTCGGTGACCACGACATGGCGCGCGCCGGCGTGGCGCGCCACGGCCGCGGCCATAACGCCGATCGGGCCGGCGCCCGTCACGAGCACATCTTCCCCGAGTACGGGAAATTGCAGCGCGGTGTGCACCGCATTGCCAAAGGGATCGAAGATCGCCTGCACATCGCGGGGAATTTCGGGGTTGTGGTGCCACACATTGGTCACGGGAAGCGAAAGGTATTCGGCGAAGGCGCCGGGGCGGTTGACGCCGACGCCCATCGTCGCCTTGCACAGGTGCCTGCGGCCGGCCAGGCAATTGCGGCAGCGGCCGCAGACGACATGTCCTTCGCCGCTGACGATGTCGCCGACATGAAAGTCGGTGGCGTTGCTGCCGATTTCCACGATGCGGCCGACGAATTCATGACCGACCACCATGGGGACGGGGATCGTCTTGCTTGCCCAGGCATCCCAGTCGTAGATGTGCAGGTCGGTGCCGCAGATCCCGGTGCGCAACACCTCAATGAGGACATCGTTGATGCCGATCGAGGGGACGGGAACCTCCTCAAGAGACAGTCCCACCCCGGCTTGCTTTTTCACCAACGCCTTCATCGATTTCATCGTGCCCGCCCGCTTTCGCTTGCGACCTTTGCGGCAAAGGAGGAATTGTAGGCGCGAGGCCGCGAATTTTCTCGGGACCGCCGATAGGGGCTAAGCGCCCATCGACGCCCGTGAATGGCCATCCGCGCCCATTCAAAAGAGTCGCCACAGTGGAGAGGTGCCCTTTTTCTTACCCCAGTCGAACAGAAGCGCCAACGGGTAAAGCAGAGCGATCATGAGGGCCCAGGCCAGGTAAACGCCCCGCAGACCAAAACCAAAGGTTTCGGGGAAGGCCTCCCGGCCGCTGATCGGATGTGCCAGAAGAAAATCGAATCCGCCGTGCCGGTACTGGGCCACCGCCAGGATCGCCAGATGAATCACCGGGACATGGACGAGGTAAATGAGAAGGGGCACGCGGCCGAAGGTGGCGAAGAACCGCAGAATAGGCCCATCCTTTTTGTCGAGCGCCCAAAGGAGGATGAGCGCCGGTCCCAAGGTCATCAAGGAATAGTCGAGCGATGGGGGATACTTTGTGCAATTGAGGAACGAAAGTAGGGTGGTCGTCGACTCCCAATAGAAATTGCGCGGTCGCGGGTCCCCGTATCCATTCAGCCCGCGCAGAAGCAGAAACAATCCAATGGCGATCCCACCCAGAATCATGAAGATTTCTCGGCCTTTTTCCCGAGTGCGCTGAAAGAGGTCGCCGCATCCATAGCCGAGGGCCATGATTCCCAGCCAGGGAACGAACGGGTAGGGAACAAATAGGGCGTATTCATGACTCCCCCATTTCCATTCCGCCACAAGTCCAGGGCGCAATTGCAACGAAACCAGCCAGGCGCGGTATTCGGGGATCCTGGTCCATGTGTCGAATAGATTGTGTCCTCCCACGATTGCCATTCCGATGAGCGTGACGGCCCAGGAGGGCAAGCGGATGAGCAGGGCCATTACGATCATGGAGCAGCCGATCGCCCAGATGACCTGACCAATTAGACGTGAAAAATCGAAGGTAAAACTCCAGCCCCAATGCACCAAGGTGAATTCGAGCAGAATCAGCCAGAGGCCTCGGATAAGCAGGTAGCGGGCATGTTGCGCGCGAGATTGATGCATGCCCCCAAGAAAAATCCCCATCCCGGCGAGGAAAACGAAAACAGGGGCGCAGTAGTGGGTGATCCAGCGGGTAAAGAAGAGCCCCGCCGTGGTTTGCTGCAAATCGGTCGGATCGATCGAGGCGTTGGAGAAAAAATCGCGCGTATGATCGAGCGCCATCAGGACGATGACCATGCCGCGCAGGACATCGAGCGCCAACGCCCTGTGAGTTCGTCCGGTACGTGGTTCGACCGTTTTGGGTGGATCGGTTGGCGCGGGGGAGGTTGCTGCCTGATCATGATCATGATCGCTCGACATGAAGTTCCCCGGCTTCTCGTTGCGATGAAGTCGATCTCCGTTGTTGTTTTTTTACGAAGTGCCATTCCTGCGAGAAATCCGCATCAATCAATAACCCGGGCGACGAAAAGGTCGGTCGGAGCCGGGCCTACGAAACGGTCGCCCCGGTCCGGGAGGTGCCTGCCGGAAAGGCCGGTCCGGTTGAGCCCGGAAAGGCCCTTCGGCGGAGGACGGGTCGAAATCCTCCGAGGGAGCATCGGTTGGGCGGCCTGAGGAAAACGGCTCGGTTTCCAGTTCGAGGCTTGGCCTTGGAGGAACCGGATCTCCTTCGAGGATGCGCATCCAGATCGCCTTCAAGTAGCGCCCCTCGGCGACATGCGTGAAGAAGGGGTGGTCAGGCGCGGCGCCGGTGATCGCGAAGATCTGGGCATGCTTGCCCGCTTGCCAGGCCGCCCGCCGTAGGGTCTCCAGGTAATCGGGTTCGCTAATGAGGCCCGTGCAAGAACAGCTCAGTAAAACCCCACCCGGTTTGACCACCTGCATGGCCAGGCGGTTCATGTCGAGGTAGCGCTTGAGCGCCAGTCCGACTTCCTCGCGGTCGCGCGTCTGTTTGGCCGGGTCGAGAATGACCACATCCCAGGTTTGATTCCGGGCAATCGCCTCGCGCAGCCAGGGAAACAGATCGGCTTGCGTCCACTTGATGCGCACCTGATTGAGTCCCGCATTGGAGCGGGCCATGGCCAGGGCTTCTTCGTCGAGATCGATGCCAGTGACTTCTTCCGCCTGACCCATCGCCTTGGCGTAAATGGCAAAACCGCCGCTATTGCAGCAAATATCGAGTACGGTTTTGCCCTGGCAGTAGCTGGCCAGGCGCTTGCGATTGTCGCGCTGATCGAGAAAGAACCCCGTCTTGTGGCGTGAACCCGGTGCGACGCGAAAACGCAGATCGTGCTCGACGATGACTCCCGGCTGGGGCGGGGGCGGCGCGTAGCAATCGATCGATTCCTGCTTTTGCACATGTTCTTCGGCAAACCAGTAGAACTGGCAACCGGGAAAGAGCTCGGCCAGAACCTCCAAAAGCGTATCGCGCAAACGCCACCAGCCGGCGGAAAAGTACTCGACGACAATCATCTGGTCAAAGCGGTCGATGACCAGGCCGCTCATTCCGTCCGCTTCCGAGTGGCAAAGCCGGTAAGCCGTTCCCTGGGACGGGATCTTCAAAATGTCCTCGCGCAATTCCTTGGCCCGGATCAGGCGATTGCGGATCCAGGCGGCGTCGATGATCTCGTCGGCTCGGTGGGTGAGGATGCGCAAGGAGATGCGGGAGTGGCCGTTGTAAAAGCCGCGGCCGGCGAACGCCCCTTCGCGATCCTCGACATCGACCACCGTACCCGGGGGGATCCGGGTGGCCGGCTTTTCGACCATCTTTTGGAAGATCCAGGGGTGATTGGAACGGCGTGCGATTTTCAGATGAACTTTGGGATTTTTCGTGTTTTCGGTGTTCGTGGACATGGCAAGGAAATCCTTTGGATCCCTTTCATTACAACAAATCAGGCGAAGTTTGAGGGGAGGGAAATAAAAAAAGCGGGCCTGAGCCCGCCTTTTTCCTGTGTCATCCAGAGAAAATTTGCAAAAACTTGCAAAAACTCGCTAACCAATCATTCCACTCGGGTTTTCCCGGAAGGATCGCCACTGGGCTGAGCATCCTTACCGGGCAGCAGTTCTTGCCGGTAAATTGCCACATCCCTGGGGGCCTCGATGCCGAGCCGGATCTTGCCGCGGTCGATATCCACGACCGTAATGCAGATCTGGTCCCCGATGTAGATTTTCTCGCCAAGCTTTCGGCTGAGCACCAACATGTTGCCACCTCCCTGGAGCAAGGCGCCCTATTACGACCAAATCTACCCCACAACCGCAGCACTGTGTCCAAAGGGAGGGCGGAATTTCGTTTCCTGAAAAAACGCGGGGTGCGGTACAAGGAGCGATTGGAAAAAATGGCAGAATCGGAATGACCGGGGGCTTTGCGGGCCCTTTATTTCCTCTACGGGCAGTTTTCGCTTAGGGTTCGTGAAAATCCAGCACAGTTCGTCAAAATTCTCGTGGAAAATGCAGGATCAGGTTACAATTGCTTCTTTTTTTGCGCGGCTGAGCCCATTTCGCCGTATTAAAGGGGGAACCGAACTCTGGATTGCCTGGAAAGCTCTCTTTCCGGGATTAGGATATCCAGACATTGCCAACCGGATTCCCATGGCAAAAGGAACTCCCATGTCCTCGAGCGTGACCGACTTCTCCCAGTACTATCAAGCCAAAAGCGAACCCGGCTTTTTCATCGTGACGCTGTCCAACGCCACCGGCAAAGTCAACGAAATGGAAGTGGAAGCGGTCGTGAAGTCGATGCGCCACGCGGTTGACGATCCCAAAGTCATGGGGGTCATCTTCGATGTGACCCACGTCGAGTATTTCAGCTCGGTCGGGCTGTCGCTGCTTTTGCGTGTCCACAAGGCGATGAAAGCGCGCAAGGGGCGCATCGCGATTGCCAACCCCAACGCCAATATCCGCGAACTGCTTCATGTGACTTCGCTCGACACGATCTGGCCCTTGTTCTCCTCAGTCGACCTGGCCAAGTCGGCGCTTGCCAAGCACTAATCGATGATTACGTCTGCCGAGACTCGTTGGGTCCTGGTTCGTAGGACTCAGGCTCCATGCGCCTTTTCGCATCCTGCCTGGGTTCGTCGCGGTTTTGGGAGCGCGGCGAACCGTCCATGATTCTCTCGCTAAAAAATGTGACGGCCGGCTATCTGGGCCGCTCGGTGCTTGGGCCCATCGATCTGGAAATCCAGCAGGGCGCGGTCGGCCTGCTGGGTCCCAACGGCGCCGGCAAATCGACCCTACTCAAGGTCCTCCTGGGCTTGATGCAGCCCAATTCCGGCGAAGGCACCATTGCCGGCTTTCCGCTGGGCTCGGGCGTGAACCTGCGCCGCGTCGTCGGCTACATGCCCGAAGCCGATGCCTTGATCCCGGGCATGAAAGGGATCGACTATGTCAGCCTGGCCGGCGAACTGGCCGGCTTGCCCAGGCGAGACGCGTCGCGCCGGGCCCACGAAATCCTCAATGTGCTCGAGCTGGATGAGGCTCGCTACCGGTTGCTTGATGAATACAGCACCGGCATGAAACAGCGAATCAAGCTCGGCCAGGCCCTGATTCACGACCCCCCGCTCCTTTTTTTGGATGAGCCGACGAGTGGCCTCGACCCGGCCGGGCGCGACGCCATGCTCGGTCTGCTCAAGCGTTTGACCCGCGATCATCACAAGTCGTTTTTGCTTTGCACGCACCTCCTGGGCGATGTCGAGCGCACCTGCAGCCAGGTCGTACTGATTTCCGGCGGAAAAATCCTCTTCCGCGGCCCGACCTCGGGGATGAAGCAGGGGATTCCTCACGAGTTCGAAGTCGAACTCCATGCGGAAATTGCCGGCGCATCATTTCCGGATGGTTGGGCGCGGCAGGGCGGTGCGACCCAGTTCCTGGTCAAGCTCAAGCAAGATCAAGACGTGCGGACGATCTGGAAAGTCGCGCAAGACATTGGGACCTTCCCGGTGCGCGTCGTGCCGCGCCAGGAAGATTTGCGCGACCGCTTCACCGCGATCTTGAGTCAAGAAACCGAGCAGCAATCGTTATTGGAAAGAGCATCGAAGTCATGAGGCAAGCCAGGTGATGAGCGACCGGGGCCCGCCGCGGCTTGGCGATATTTTGAGCTACCGGCCCTACCGGGGGATCCACTTGGGCCCCTGGAGGGCCAGCCTGGCCATTTCGCGCTATGATTTGACGCTGATTTTTGGCAAGTGGTTGTTTTGGGGCCTTTACCTTTTGGGTTTGCTTGTCTTTTTCCTTTACTTTTTTGGACAGTATCTGCTTGTTTGGGCGGGCACCCTCAATGATGGCCAGGTCATGCCCGCGGGGCCCTTTGGGCGCATTCAGATCAAGGACCTCGTCGATGCCCTGCGCGGCTTTTTGAAGATGGACGGCTCGCCCGAGACCTTTCGCAATTTTTTGCAGACGCAAGGCTCGATCGTCATGGTCGTGTTTGCCCTGGCCGGGGCGCAGTTGATCGGCAACGATTTTCGTTTTCGATCCTTCCCCTTTTACTTCAGCAAACCGATCCGCGCGCACCACTATCTGTTCGCCAAGGGTCTTTCGGCCGCGGTCTTGCTCAACCTTTTAACCACCTTGCCCGCGCTGGTGCTGTTTTTCGAGTCTTATGTGCTGGGCGACTGGCAATGGAGCATGGCCAAGCTCCGGTTGCTCATGGGAATCATGGGCTACGGTCTCGTGTTGACCCTGGGCCTGGTGCCGATTTTCCTGGCCGCCTCGTCCGGCTTGACGCGCACGATTCCGATCGCCATGTTCTGGATTTTTGTGTTCATTTTTTTGCGAGGAGTGGGGGTCACTCTCACCGAACGGTTGCGCCTTTCGAACTTCTTCAAATTGATCGACCTCTGGAACGATCTCAATCTCATCGGCAATCGCATGCTCGGCGCGGCGGCCGAGGCCAGTGTCGCCCCGTTCCAGCCACCCGTCTGGTCCGCATTTTTGACTCTGGCGATTCTCGGTTTGGCCAGCCTGATCTATTTGCGCTTTCGCCTCGGCCGGGTGGAGGTGGTGCGATGACCGCCGCGCTCGAAATCGATCAAGTCAGCAAGTGGTATGGCAAGGTCCTGGCGCTCAACAGCGTGAGTCTCGAACTCGAAGAAGGAATTTATGGCCTGGTCGGAGCCAATGGCGCAGGCAAGACCACGCTCTTGCGCATGGCCGCCGCGCTGGTGCAGCCCGACGAGGGGGAGGTGCGCATCCAGGGGGTGCCGACCAATGAATCGGGCGCCCGCGCGCTCGTCGGCTACAGCCCCGAGACCGACGCCTTCTATGAGGAAATGACCGGCGAAGAGTTTTTGCGCACGCTCGCCCGACTTCATGGATACTCCGGCGCCGATTCCCGGGCGCGCACCTCGGCGGTGCTCGATTGGGTCGGCATGTCGTCCCAGGCCAAGAAACGGGTCAGGCGCTATTCGCGCGGCATGCGCCAGCGCATCAAGTTGGCGCAATCGCTTTTGCATGACCCGGCGCTCTTGATCCTGGACGAGCCCTTTTCGGGAGTCGACCCGGTGGCGCGTGCCGAACTGGTCGAGTTTTTCATGGAGCTTGGCAAATCGGGCCGCTGTCTTTTATTTTCTTCGCACGAACTTGATGAGGTCGAGCGCCTGACCGACCGGATCATGGTGCTGGTCAAGGGGCGCATCGCCGCGATCGGCAGTTCGACCGAAGTGCGCGCCCGGCTCGATCAACAGCCCAACCGGTTCATCCTGGAATGGTTTACGGGGGCGTCGCAGCCGACCCTGGGCAAACTGGCCGGAGAATGGGCCGAATGGCAGGAAGTGGAAGGTTGGGATCGCCTGGAACCGCAAGAGGGGAAGCTCGGTTGCACCATCAGGGTGACCCGGCAGGCCGATTTCCTGCGGGGAATCGCCTCGCAGGTGGATCGCCATGGCTGGTCGCTTGACCGCTTGGAAAATCTGGATCGCACGACCCGCGCCCTGGTCGGCAAAATCTTGGGAGGCACGCCATGAGCACCAATCCCGTGTCGTCGGCGCTCAACACGGCCACCGGCGAGGCATCGCTCGCGAGCGACAAGAGCCCGGCCGCGAAACGGCCCATTCCCATGCATGGTTCGGCCATGCCGGGCACAACGGGGATCGAAGGAAGATCGTCGCAGCCGGAGCTTTGGCGCGGCTGGCTGGAACTCGTGCGTTTGACCTTCGTGCGCCAGGGGCGTGCTCGCACCATGGTCTGGCTGGCCTTTCTTTTCTTTTTCTTCGGCCTCTTTCAGACCTGGTACCTGACCCGCTCCAACACCTGGGAAATGTCGAAATGGCGCTATCCGAACCGGATGGGAAGGACCTTTGAAGAACTCGGCGTCAGAACGTCGGTTGGGATCAACGCCCTGACGGCCGGAAGCGGTTTTGCCCCGGTGGAAATTCCGGTACAGGTCTTTCAAGGCGTCGCCCACAACTTCCAGTGGATTGTCTTTTTCCGCGTCTGGGTGCTTGGAATTTTTCTCACGTTTCTGCTCCCATTCTGGACCTTGAGTTTTGCCACCGAGGGAATCGGCGGCGACCGGGAAAACCAATCACTCATCTGGCAACTGCTGCGGCCAATGCCGCTTTGGGCGCTCTATTTGGCCCGGTGGGTTGGCCAACTTCCCTGGTCGGTCGGAATGGTCATGCTCGGCATGTATTTGTCGTGCATGATTGCCGGAGAGCCCGGGGAAAAGGTCTGGCAAATCTGCTGGCCGATGGGGCTGGCTGGAGCGATGGTTTATTCAGCGCTCTTCTTCTGGATGGGGGGCGTACTCAAGCGCCCCGTCGTCGTCGGCATGGCCTATGTCTTTTTTCTTGAGCTCTTCCTGGGCAGCATGCCCGGATTGCTCAAGCGCGCGAGCATCAATTTTTATCTACGCTGCATGATCATGGAGGATGTTCGGAAGATGGGGGTGGAGTTTGAGGGATACACCCAGTGGCTGCCCCTGGGGCCGACCGAGGCGGCGATCGTTTTGGCGCTGGCGACGGTCGCCCTGCTTGCCGCCGGAGCCTGGCATTTTTCCAAGGTGGCCGGAGATGGAACCTGCTCGCCCCCTTAGTTCTTTCTCCCTTTTTTCTGCTCTTTCCCCCGCTCTTTCCCCCGATTGGACTCCAAGTCTCAACTGGAAGAAACAAACCCTCGCCTACCGCCCTGAATTCGGGGTATGATGAATCATCGCGAGCCGAGGGAAAAGGGACGAATCGCCATGCGCAACGAGTTGGTGAGAGGGGGAATCGACCGTCAGGAGGCCCCCCGCCATGGAGACCAGGGCGATCGCGGTCCTTCTGGTCCTGATCGATTTTTTCCTGAAGCCTCCACCATTACGATTAGCCGTGAGGCCGGGTCGCGGGGCAGGGCGATTGGCCAAAGGCTGGGCCAGCGCCTCGGTTGGCAGGTTTACGACCGCGAACTGCTCGAATTCATCGCCAACGACTCGGTGGCCCAGGCGGAATTGAACGAGGAATTGAGTGTCGCCCAGAAGGAATGGGTCGAGCGGACCTGGCGCGATCTTTTCGCTGTCTTGGGCCAGGCCAACCGCGAGGGATTTGGGTCGCTATTTCGCGTGATCTTGTCGCTGGGAGCCAAGGGGCGGGTCATCCTTGTGGGGCGCGGCGCGCACTGGATTTTACCTGAGGATCAAACCTTGCGCATCCGGGTGGTGGGCCACCTGGAAGAGCGTGTCGGCTACCTGTCGCAGACCTTGAGATTGAGCCGCAACGAGGCGAACCAGCGCTTGAAAATGCGCGATCAAAGGCGCCTGGAATTTGCCAAGACCGTTTTTGGCCAGGCGATCGCCGACCCGATTCACTACGACATGGTGCTCAATTCCAGCCGGCTGGGTGAAGATCTCTGCTCCACACTCATTCGTGAAACGATCACCCTGAAGGATGGCTTCTCCGGCCGGTTGGTCGGTGGTTGAAATGCCAGGCGATCGCGCGGCTGTTTCTTCGTTCACGGGAACCGAAGACGGGGTCGATTTGCTTCTGGTCGGCGCCAGCGTGCGCTATTTGGCAGGCTGGTTCATCGAGGCGGGATACCGGCCGCTGGCGCTTGACCTGTTCGCCGACCGTGATTTACAAGCTCTTTGCCCTGCCAAATCCATCGCCCGCGAAGATTGGCCAGACGGCCTCTACGAGGCCTGTGAACCCTACCGGGGGCTGCCGATCGTTTATGCCGGCGGGCTGGAAAACGCACCCAAACTGTTGGAAAAGCTTGCGAAAAATCACCCCCTTTGGGGTAACCGTGCCCGGGTTCTGGGGCCCGCTCGCGATCTGGCCCAGTGGACGGCCATCCTCACGGAAGGCGGTTTCCAGGTTCCGGAGTGGATTCCCGGCCCGGTGGGCCTTCAGGATGACGGAAAATCGAGCGAAGTCGCTAGCGAAAAAGCGCGGACCATTCCTGAAGGCAATTGGTTGTTCAAGCCTTACCGTGGCGCGGGCGGCCTGAACATCAAGGACGCCCCCCTGGGCAAGACTATTCCGGCCGGCTATTTCGCGCAGCGCAAAATCAAGGGCACCGGGGTCTCGTTGAGCTTTTCGCTCGGGCCGGGAGAACCCCGGTTTTTTCTGGGCGCCTACGAAATGCCGATGATTCCGGCGCTGGCGTCGCCGGCGTTCGCCTACCGCGGCAGTGTCGTCTACCGGGGGATGACGCTGGTCATGAATGCCCAGGGGAAAGCTCTTGCGCACATCCTCAAGGACAAGATGGGGTTGCGCGGTCTTGTGGGCGTGGATGCGATCAGTGTCGATGGCCACTTGCGCATCCTCGAAATCAATCCGCGGCCGACCGCCTCCATGGAACTTGCCGACTTTGGCGGCGGCTCTGCCTTGGCGCGCTGGCATGTCGCGGCGTTTCTGGGTGCAAATCACGCACTGGAAAATACCTTGCCGCGTGAAAAGCCCCTGGCCAAGGCGATCTGGTATGCCGACCGGAACTTCCGCTTTCCCAAGGAATTTGCCCAGGAGGAAATCGAAAAGGACCTGAAAATCCAGTTGGCCGACATTCCGCCAGGTTGGCAACCGATGGTCGAAGGCGAACCAATCTTGACGATCGTCCTTGAAGAATCGGACCCCGGGCGGATGATTGAACGAATCGAGGCGGCGGTGGCCTTTCTGAAAAAGCGCTTGTTTCCCTCCTCCTAGTTGCCGGGCCGAAATGATGGCGATCACCGATACACCCTTACCCAAAGCCAATCCGCAGGGCCTCAATGCCCTGGCTTCCTCGTTGCTTGCTCGGGAACGGGGCCGGGTGGCCGAACTAGGCATTGCGATCGAATCGAATGCGCTTGGCGAAAGCTGGGACCTGGGCGTGCATGAGCGCGGCGGCCTCGAAGCGGGAATCCTCCTAGGCGAAATTTGCCTGAGCGGCCTGGGCAAAGTTCAGGTTCTACCCAACCTGGAGGATGTCATCCCGTTTCCCCTCGTTAGTGTTTCGAGCGACCAGCCGTTGCGTGCCTGTCTATTGAGCCAGTATGCCGGCTGGCAAATTCAGGCGGGGTCGTTTTTTGCCATGGGCTCCGGACCCATGCGCGCCGCTTACGGCGGCGAAAAAATCTTCAAGGAACTGGCTGCCGGACGGACCGATAACCACCGCGAGGTGATCGGCGTACTCGAAGCCGGGCAGCTTCCCGGTCCAGAGGTCATGGAGTGGATCCGCGCGAAATTGGGCAGGGATGCCAAGATCATCCTCCTGAGCGCGTCCACCAAGAGTCTGGCCGGTGGGGTGCAGGTGGTGGCTCGCTCGCTGGAAACGGCGTTGCACAAGATGCATGAGATCCATTTTCCGCTCGATGCCATCCTTGCGGGCACCGGTGTGGCTCCCTTGCCTCCGCCCGCCAAGGGGACGCTCGATGCGATCGGCCGCACCAACGATGCCATTCTTTACGCCGGCCGGGTCGTGCTCTATGTGAAAACAAGCGACGAGCTCATCGCCGAACTGGGACCCAAGATCCCCTCGAATGCCTCATCGATGCATGGCCAACCTTTTGGCGACATCCTCAAGGCGGCGGGCGGCGATTTTTACAAGGTCGATCCCCTTCTGTTCGCGCCCGCCGAAGTGATTCTTTGCAATCTCACGAGCGGCAGAAGTTTTCGTTTTGGCAAAAGAACGCCCGGGATTTTCCTGAAATCGTGCGGCGGGCCTATTTGAGGTTTTTTTTTCGGTTCGCTTGGAAGGGTCATGTTGCAGCCCTGGAAGTTTCATGTTGCAAATAGGAATCATCGGCGATTGCGAAGGCTGGCACGCGCGCCAGCTCAAGGAGGCGGCGCTCAAACGCGGGCACAAGGTCGATGCGATCGACTTTCGCCGGCTCGCCTGCAAGGTTGGGGTTAGCGCCTCGCCTCTCTGGTTAGAGTCCTCGGGACAGCCAGATGCATTCATTGTGCGCAGCATGCCGGCGGGCACCCTCGAACAAGTAATCTTCCGCATGAATATGCTCGGCGAGGCGCAGGCAGCAGGTAGTCTGATCGTCAATCCGCCGCGCAGTCTCGAAGTCTGCATCGACAAATTTCTGGCAAGCGCGGTGTGCGCCAAGGCGGGCTTGGCGGTGCCCGCGCTTGAAGTCAGCCAGACGGCGGAACAGGCCCTGGGATCGTGGCACCGTCTGGGAGAGGACACCATTGTCAAGCCGCTCTTCGGGTCCGAAGGCCGGGGTATGATTCGCGTCAGCGATGAAGACATGGCCTGGCGGGTATTCACCACGATCGAACGGCTGGGCCAGGTGATTTATCTGCAGGAGTTTGTCCCCCATCCGGGGTGGGATTTGCGCATTCTGGTTCTCGACGGCCAGATCCTCGGGGCGATCAAGCGCCACGGGCATGGCCACTGGCGCACGAATGTCGCCAAGGGGGGAAAGGCCGAATCGTGTGAAGCGCCCGAGGAAGCAGGATCGATCGCCCTGAAAGCCTGCGCCGCGACTGGCGTTGTCTTTGGCGGCGTCGATCTGTTGCTTGATCGCGCGGGGCGCTGGCTCTTGCTCGAAGTCAACGGCGTACCCGGTTTCCGCGCTTTCCAAAGAGCGACCGGACTCGATGTGGCGACGTTGTTTGTGGAGTACCTGGAAAAACAATCGCGCGCAAAGCGTCCGCCTTCGGAGGTCGTCCATGGCCACGCTTCCTGACGGGCAAATGGGTCCCATTGATGGGCGCTTACTAAGCAGAATGGCGCTGATTCAGGCCAGTTGCATCCTCGAGGTCTGCTCACGCAAGCCGGGCAATGCCAGTCCGGGCCGGCCTCTCGGCGCGCTCGCGCTGGAGGATCTGCTATTGGGCGGAGCCGGCATCGCCCCAGTGCTTGCAGCGGCTGTTGGGCGACCACTGGGCGTCACGATCCTTGAGGCGGCGAAGCAATCGCGCGCGGCGCACGCGGGCAATGCCAACCTGGGTATCTTGTTGTTGTTGGCGCCGATGGCCGCGGTACCCGACGAGGTGCCGCTCTATGAAGGTTTGCCCAAGATTCTGTCGGCAACGACCGTGGACGACGCGGTGCTTACCTACGAGGCGATCCGCGTGATGGAACCGGGCGGCCTGGGGGAGGTTGAAAACCAGGACATCCGCCAAACGCCGACGATCACCTTGAAGGAGGCGATGGAGCTTTCGGCAAAGCGCGATGGGATTGCCCGTTGGTGGTCGCAGGATTTTCGTTTTCTTTTCAGCGAAGGGATTGGTGCCCTGGGTTCAGGTATTTTCGCGACCGGATCGATCGAGGCCTCCGTCGTCTTACTTTTCTTGCACATTCTGGCACGCTTTCCGGATACGCTCATCGAACGCAAATACGGCACCCTGGTAGCGGCCGAGGTTTCGCGAAGAGCGGCCGTCGTGTTGGCCGAGGAGTGGCCCCGGAAAACCAAAGGGATCGAGGCGCTGCGCGATTTCGATAGCTGGCTGCGCGCCAATCGTTATAACCCTGGAACCACCGCCGATTTTCTGGCCGCGACGATCTATGGCGCCTTCCGGCAAAATGTGCTTTCGCTGCCCCTTAATTTCCCCTTTGGCGCCGGCGCGGTTTGTTAGTCGCTTTCGTGTGATGGTTTGGGGCGACTTGATAGAATTTCCTTATTCTCCCCCGTTTATCGGACCCAGTGCACTCATGGCTCGCGAACGCTTTCGAATCCGTGTCACCAAGGACAACCTGGTCTTTTGCTCCGGTCACTTCATCACCTATGAAGGGGACAAGTGCGAACGGCTCCACGGCCACAACTACCGCACGGCGGTCGAACTCGAAGGCCTGCTTGACGAAAATCATTATGTTTTCGATTTCATCGCGCTCAAGCACCGTGCTCGCGAGGTCACCAACGAACTCGATCACCGGATGATGCTGCCGACGAAAAACCCGCTCGTCCAGCTCGAAGAAAAGAACGGGCAAATCACGGCGCGCTACCGCGACCGCCAGTGGGTGTTCCCCAAGGATGATTGCGTTTTGTTGCCGATTGAAAACACGACGGCCGAACTTCTGGCCAGGTACCTCGCCGGCCGGTTGATTCAGTCGCTTGGCGATAGGCATGGCTTTCGCAAGGGGTTGATCAAGGTCGAAGTCGAAGAGAGTTTCGGGCAGTCGGCGTTTTATGAGGTGGAAATCGGGGGGTGAGCGAAGCTTTCGGCATGGCTGAAAGTAAAGCATGGGAATGATGGGAAGCATGAGAATTATGGGAGTTAATTGTTCGTTTCCCATGCCTCCCATGATTCCCATAGGTCCCATTGAGTCTTGAAGCAGCCCAGCAAAGCCATGGGAAGCATGAAAATCATGGGCGTTGATTGTCCGGTTCCCATGACTCCCCTCATTCCCATAGGTCCCATGAAGCATCCCCCAAAAGCAGTAGTCTTCCCAAGAGGCAAGACCTAGGCCTGCCACCGATTCTCACCCACTGCCAAGGCGCAATTCCCCATGTGGACCTCGGTCGAACTTTCGCCCACGACACGGCCCTTGTTTCCTGGCCGTTGCGCGGGCTGCGGCTGCGATGCGCCACAAAAGACATTTCTGGTGGGTTGTTCGCCCGTGGTCCTCATTTTCAATCTAAGAACACCGATCCTCGAAAAGGCGCCGGCATGTGATGCTTGCCTTTTGATGTTGCGAAAAAATGCCTGGTTTTTGTTTTTTGGCGCCTTGCTTGCCGGCATCGGAACGCTGCTCGTCATTGCGGAGTTGCTCTTCCAACTTAACCTCCCCGCGCAACCGCTCTGGGTGGGTGTTCTCATCCTGGTGGGAATGGGGGCAGGGTGCCTGCTGCCCATGTTGCTGCTGGCGCACTGGTTTCCGCCGCGACCGATCGAAATCTGGAGCCTTGGCGGCAATCGGCACTACCTGTTCAAGGATGAAGGCTATGCCGAGGAATTTCGAGCCATCAATGTTCAGGCCGCGAATGGTGATTAAGCCATGCTGGCTTCGAAAATCGCCTAGGTCTTTTTGACTGCGGCCGAATGGAAGATGGCAACGTCAGATATAAACCATCGAGGAACCAGTTGCAAAGGCAGGGCCGCTCATGCGCGAAGCATCACGAGTTGTTCATGCCGGTCTTCCCAAGGCCGTTCAAGGCCAGCTTTTTCTTCCCGGTCCCGTTTTTGCAGCTCCCATTTACCTTGCCGGCGATCCCGCCAGCGCGGCCTACACCTATGGCCGCTTCGACAATCCCACCTGGAATCTGTTTGAAAAGGCATCGGCTCAAGCGGCGGACCGGTTCCTGGAAGCCTGCCGCATGATTCTGCAAGCCACCAGCTTTGGCGGATTGCAAACCACCGCCGGGCGCCGCGCCCGCTGGGTGGCGATCAGATCCCCGGCGGATTCATTCGCCTCAGCGCCGGGTGTGAACACCCCGAGGATTTGCTTGCCGATCTGGAGCAGGCTCTTCGCGCGACCCGTTGACGGAGAGAGTTGAAACACCGGCAATCATCTTGTTCGAAGAAAACTCGTCGTTTTGAAAAATAGGAGCACCGATGAAAAAGATTGATTTTTCCGTGCAAATTGATGCGCCACGGCTGCTGGTTTTTGAAACCATGGTTTCCGCGCCGACCTATGAAATCTGGACGGCGGCGTTCATGGAAGGTTCGAGGTACGAAGGCTCCTGGGAGCAAGGGAAGAAGATCCGTTTCCTGGGCCCAGAACCCAGTGGAATGGTTGCCGAAATCGCCGCGAATCGCAAGGGAGAATTCATTTCCATTCGGCATTTGGGTTCCATCAAGGATGGTGTGGAAGACACCGAGAGCGAGGAAGTGCGCAAGTGGGCGCCCTGTTATGAAGACTACTCCTTTCGGGACAAGGACGGTGGCACCGAAGTCGGCATCCGCATGGATGTCAATCCGGCCTGGGAGGAATTCATGCTCAAAGCCTGGCCGCTGGCCCTCAAGAAATTAAAGGAGTTATGCGAGAGCAAATTCGCACAGGGCTAGGTAGGGAGCAGCCATTCATCCTCAAGAAAACTCAGAAAAAATACAAAAAATACAAAAAATACAAAAAATACAAAAAATGCACTTCGCCAATCCACCAGAAGATCCCGCAAGGAGGCCGCCTCCCTCACCGCCACCCGTTCGTCTGGACGGCGGTGCGTTGGACGATTCACTGGATTCGCAGGGGGACGGGGGCGAAGGTCCGCGCACCGCGGAAGAGTCGCGCCGGTTGGGCTTTTTCCTGGAGTTGTTTCTAACGCCGACCACGCTCGGTTTGTCGAGCGGCATCGGTCCCTTGATGGCGGGAGTGGGGTGCCTCGCGATCGTGGTTGGTCTGGTGGGCTTCCTGGCCGGATCGATTGGCCTCGTCCTTTCTCAGGGTCAAACGATCTTTGTGACGGCTCCTTTGTTCTGCATCAAGTGGATTTTTGATCTGAAGGTCACCTGGTTTCATCGACCTTTCCCCCTCCACATCGGGGAGCATGAACGGACCCAAAAAATCGCGATCCTGGTGTACTTCGCGTTGGGAGTCGCTTTGCTCGCAGGCGATGGGGGCATTTTTGTTAATGACTATCGCGAGAAAAGCCGCATGGAAAACGAGCGCAGACTCGCGGCTAAACAGGAAGCGGATCGGTTCGCCCTGGCGAAGAATGAGCGCGAAGCAGCGCTCAAGGTGGAGGCCGCCAGAAAACAAGAAGAGCAATGGGAGAAAGAGTTGGCGCGAGCGCAGGAGGCGAAGCGCCTCAAGGACGAAAAGGAACAAAGGGAGCGGGAAGAAAAGCGAGAGTGGGAGAAAATGCAACGGATCGCCGCTCAGGAGCTGAAGGAGAGACGAGAGCGGGATCAGGTCGATCGCGAGAGATACGAAGCGGACCTGGTAACACTTCTCAAAGAGAAGGAGGAACTGCTGCAGAAATCGGCCTCACTTGAAGCGGATTTCAAGAAAGGCCTCACTCAAATCAAAAAAGTGGCACCGGCCATGGAAGCCGTTGTGCGGGCGCGCATCATCAATACCAAGACGAAATACGACGAGGCGCAATCAAGGATCCAGGAGATTTCTGAACAAACGAAAAGACTGAAAGATAAGATTGACGAAATAAAAAACCGTCAATAACTGGGTTTGGATTGGGTTCGTTCACAGACCGAGAGGGGAGAAGCCCGTGAAATTTGACTACTGGAATGTGGAGGACGAACAGGTCATCGAAAAAACCGGCAAAGCGTTGGCTCACTGGCGCAAGGTGCTCGACGAATTTGGAGCCAAGGACAAGAAATCCAACGACACGGTGGGCCACCTGCAGAATACTCACGCAGTGCCGCGCTATTGGGCCAGAACGCTGACGACCTGGTACGCCAAGCAGCAAAGCTAGAGTCGGCCCTGGTTTTGAAGACCTGGCGCGGCTTTGCCAGACTGGAGCGAACAGGAAGGTCGCGGCAACCAGGATCGCCCCGCCAACGTCCAGACCGGTGCCGGGTTGATTAGTCGGGGGGCCGCCCATGCGCAAAGCGGGAGCGACTGATTCTCCTCTGAGACCCTGGGGGGCATGCGATGAAAATCGCACCGATGCTGGTGACAAAGGTCCTCTTGCTTCTTTGCGTCTTGGCCTTGCCCGGCGAGGGAATCGACTGGAAGGCCTTTGACGACCCGAGCCAGAGCCTTATCACGGGTCCCTTTGCCAAATCGATCGGCCAGTTGCCTGACGCCGACAAAAGCGCGGCGATCAAGCGGTTGCGCGATTCGCTTCGGTCGTCAAACCTGGAAATCCGCCGCCGCGCGGCATTGACATTGAAAGAGCTGGGCGATGCAAGCGGTGTTCCGGCGCTGATTGAGGCCTTTCCTCAATCGACAGGCCGCGACCGCGACAATCTTGCGGTGGCGCTGCGGATTTTGAAAGACAAGCGCGCCATTCCCGTGCTGCTCAAGGCCCTTAAGGACGAATCGCCCTACATACGCTCCATCGTGCTGGGGGCCCTGGGTGAGGTGAAGGCAGAGGGCGCCTACGATGCGATCGTGGCGCTCACGAAGGACAAAGGAATGCCTCCCTCCGGAAAAACCAGTGGTCCGCTCAACTGCTTCCGCAACGCGCCGGCCGACATGGCCTGCTATGCGCTGGGCTGCCTGGGGGACCCAAGGGGCGTGCCCGTGCTCCTCGGTTTGCTCGATGACAAGGAAACACAAAGTGCCGCGTGCCAGGCGCTCGAAGTGATCACGGGGGAAAAGCTGGGAAACGACGCGGAACGGTGGAAGGCTTGGGGGAAAAGCCAGAAGTAGCGGTGCCGTCACTCAGTTTAAGAAACCAAAAGATAGCAGACGATAGGCAGATGGATCTTGTTCTGGCTCGCAGGACGAAAACTCCGCCAGGATGACGGACGCGTCGTGGGGCAGCGAATTTCCGTGTTTCGGGGCGAGTCGCATGTTACCCTTGTTCCCCTTTTTGCTCTTACTCGCGGGCCCCAACTATGACATCGGATCGGACGATCCGCCTCAAGTTTTATTAGACACGAGCCAGAGTGTTCAAGGATCCGATCTTTCGGGAAGTTGGAGGGTGGATCGTTTTCAATGGGATGGTGTGGAAGAACCTCCTCATCAACGGCTCTCCATCACCGTAAACAAGGATGGCCAATATTTCATGGAGGACATGGATGGGCTAGGCGGCATCTATGAACTTGAGATCAAAAAAACATCTGAATTGTGTTTAAATGATTTAACGGCAATTAGCGGTGACAGAAAATTTAAGGGTATCTTTTACCTGTGCAATGACAGGTTAAAAATCGCACTGAATATTCAATCGAATGAGCGTCCCCAATCATTTCGCGCGGATCCCGAAAATCGTCCCGGCCTCATGGTCTATACGCTCAGGCGGATGAGCTTCCTGGAGTGCCTGTTGGAAGATGCCGGTTCTTACCTGGAGGATCGGTTCCTTTCCGCGGGCGATGCCTTGGAAGCGTTTTTGGAAGAATTCATCGTTCCCAAGGGGAAAGGGAAACGTCGAGTCGGGGGTTTCCACATCGAAAAAATCGGAGAAATTCAGGAATGGAAAATCCAAAGAGGAGTTTCGCTGTATTGGGGGCAAGAACTTCATCTTTGGCGGACCTGGTACACCGAAGCCCGGCTCGCCTGTTCCGGGCTTTTTGAATGCGATCTGTGGCGCGGAATTCGCCCGCGCGTGAGAGTCGAATCGCGACCCAATGAGGAGAAAGAATTCCTTGACATTGCAATCGAAGTGCGTGTCAGGGGCGAATCGGGAAAACAAGGCAAATGATGGGAGAAGGATCCGTCTCCCGCTCCCATTCTCGATGAAGGAAGGCAATCCCACGGCTTGCGCTGAGATCTCGCTCAATCGGCCGAGAGCCTACCATCATGGATCGCCGAAGCCACAAGCGCGCTGCGATAACCAGCCACTTCTAGCCGCTTCAAGTCCTGGGCGTGGCGAACACCGCCCGCGGCGTGCAGCTTTGCGCCCTCATAACGACCCGATGGTTGCGGCAGGCTCTCATCACATTGTTCGATCGGCCCTGCGTAAGAACCAACCCGGGCCAGATCCATCAGGATGAGATCTTGAATGCCGCTCGAGCGCCAGGCGTTCCAGAGATCGCCGGGCGCTATAAAGCGCCGGTTGCCTGCACCCAATAGTTTGCCGTTCAGGGTGTCGAGCGAGAGGACCGGAGTTTCGGCGCGGGGGAAGTTCAAGTCGTTCGGGTGGTCCTCGAACGTTTCCGTGCCGATCACCGGTCGGGCCGCGTCGCCTTGCCAGCGATTCAGGTCGGCCGCCGACTGCAGTCCGCAATCGATCCAAAGACTCAGGCCTTTCGCAGAGAACCAGGCGGTCAGCGACCAGTCAGGCCCCGAGCGTTTTTGGATCGCATCCAGATCGGCAATATAGAAGTCGCGAATGCCGGTCGATTCCTGAATGGCGCGGACGATGTCTTTGGGATCGGTCGACCGCGTTAGTTGGCTTTCGATGGGGCGGTATTGATCCCGTTTTCCCCCCACGCCGCGAACGACAACGCCGCCCATCAAGTCAAGGACGGCACGCACCTTTATGACGAAGGCGGACATGATGAAAACGGATCCGTGATATCGCAGGTGCGCCTGATCGCGTCACCGATCGGAAAACGATCCCAGACGGCGGGTACCGGCGCCTCGACGCGAATCGGTTCATAGCGGATCGGATGGGCGAATTCGAGCGCGCGCGCATGAAGGGCGATCGTGGGCAATCCCGAAGGATTGCCCAGCGCGAAGGGGGAGCCGTAGGTCAAATCGCCAAGAATGGGGAAGCCGCGCGCGGAGCATTGCAGTCGCAACTGATGCATGCGCCCCGTCGCGGGATTCAATTCGAGGTGGCAGAAATCGTCTTCCTTTGCCAGCAGGCGCGCTTCAGTGCGAGCTTCCTTGGCTCCCGTGTCGCCCTCCTTGGCGATCGCTCCCTTTGCCTGACCCTCCAGCTTGACTAACCAAGTGACCCAGGAATCGGTCTGGCCTTCTTGCGGCAATGACGGCGTGGTGGGAACGATCGCCCAATAGGTTTTGCGTACGGTATGTTCGCGGAATTGTTCGGCGATGCGCGCCGCCGCCTTGGAGCTTTTGGCAAATAGGAGAATGCCGCTGGCGGGGCGGTCCAGCCGATGGGGAGTCCCCAAATAGACCCGGCCTTCGGTCTTTCCTTTGCGCAGCATCAAAAGTCCGCGCACGTAGTTTTCGGCACAGTCGGGGACATGAGGAGGCGCCTGGGTGGGCAAACCGGGCGGCTTGCTCACCACTAGGCAATGATTGTCCTCAAAAAGGATCTTTAACGAACTCAAGATGGCCCCGGTATCTTTGGCGGAGATTCTTTTTCAACAAACAGTCCACCAGGGGCCATCTTAGCACACGAGGGAGAATCTCAGGCGTTTGAAGGCAAAGACGGCAGCAGCGAAACGGCCTTGATCTTGGAACGCAAATGTCCCAGCGCTTTTTCCATGACCCGGTCTTTAAAATTCGCG
>Ga0208492_1000721_pt1 | contig 25681 bp, 9 predicted proteins | sample Subbioar_CSW14AB_FD_184820 | JGI IMG/M metagenome (GOLD analysis project Ga0208492, IMG submission 184820) | Serpentinite rock and fluid subsurface biosphere microbial communities from McLaughlin Reserve, California, USA - CR12Mar_CSW14AB (SPAdes) | ecosystem: Environmental > Terrestrial > Deep... | reverse complement strand
GCCGGCCTGCCGGTGCTGCTGCCGCTGATGTTCCTCGCGCTGCTCGCCTGGCGTCTCGCGGGTGCCTACGGCAAGGCCAAACTGCCCCACCGTGAGTACCGGCTGCTGTGGTTCGTCACGCAGTTCGGCGCGGTCGCGCTCTTCACCGCCGTCTACGTGCGCTACCAGGGTGGCATGGGCCGCGACGCGGGGGTCGCGCTCCTGTGCGGCCTGGTAGGCCTGAAGCTGCTCGAGATGAAGGAAGCGCGCGACTTCTACGTCGTGTGCTTTCTCGCCTACTTCCTGGTGGTCACGAATTTCTTCTATTCGCAGGCGATCGTCACCGCCATCTACCTGTTCGCGGTCGTGGTGCTGATCACGGCGGCGCTGATCCGATTCAACAGCCCGCCGTCGCAGGACGGCCGCGCCTGCGCGAAGCTCGCGGTGCGCATGGTGCTCGAGAGCGTGCCGGTGATGGTGTTCTGCTTCATGCTGTTCCCGCGCCTCAGCGGCCCGCTGTGGGGCATGCCGGGGCAGGACGATCACGGTGTGACGGGGCTGTCCGATCACATGGAGATCGGGCGCATCGCCCATCTCGGCACCTCGGACGAAGTCGCCTTTCGCGTCAAGTTCGACGGCGCGCGGCCGCGCACGCAGGATCTCTACTGGCGCGGCCCGGTGCTGTGGGAAACCGACGGCCGTCGCTGGGACGCGGGTGATGTCGCGCGCCGCGGGGACGATGTGCCGGTCGTGGTGCGCGGGCCACGCTATCGCTACGAGATGCTGCTCGAGGCGCACGGCGAGCACTGGCTGCTCGGGCTCGACGCCGTGACGGAGGCCCCGCAGGACGCAAGACTGTCCCGCGCGCTGGAACTCAATCGCCGCCAGGCGGTGAAGGAACGGGCGCGCTATACACTCGAGTCGGCGACCGCCTATGCGCTGCTCGACATCACGCCGGCCGAGCGCGAGGCGGCGCTCGCCCTGCCGCCGTCCGCCCACCCGCGCACGCGGGGGTGGGGTGAACCGGCCCGCTTGGTCAAGATTTCCAGATCGGCATTGCCCGTGGAGAAAAGCGTCCAAAGCCGCCGGACCTGATCCAGTTCCTTGCCAAAATCCGAGCGCAGGAAGATCAGGGCTTTTTCATCGAGCTTCCCTGCGACCGAGCGTTCCTGCAAAATCAGCCGGGCCATGCGCGCTTGCCATTCCCCGGGCGCCGTCAACAGGTTGGCCAGCTCCACATCGGTCGCCTTGCGCAAATCGGTCGCGACACTGCGCTGCTCGGACGAGGGCGCCAGGCGGTAGACCCGGCCATTGGTTTGATCCGCCTTGTCGTAGTTGTGGCATTCGCCGGTGTCGGACCAGTCGGAAAAATAGACATGGTCGCGCGGCCCCGTCGTTAACGAAACGCCGCGAAACCAGGGATCGGGGCTATGCGCCGGATCGAGTTCGTGGGTTGCCTTGTAGGTGGCCCCCTGTTGGATCAGCTTGTCGCGATTGATGCGGTTGCCATGGATATTGAGCATGAGCACGCTCTCGCGATAAGCTTCCGGCCAAAACTCTCCGGAAATGATCGCCGCGCCCGCGTGGGCATGACCGCCGCCGGTGATCGAATGCACCCCCTGCCCTCCGCGGCTGGATGTCCAGTGGCCGCCGCCCCAGTGCAGGTGGTCGGCAATTGTGGGAATCAAGGCGTAGGCGTGAGGATTCAAGTCGTTGCCGAACATCCGGTCGAAACGAGCGCCGGGCTGCACATGCCAAAGATGCGCAATCACGCAGTTGGTGATGAAGGCTTCGCCAAATTGATCGAAATCGAGGCCCCAGGGGTTGGTGGTGCCATGGGCGACCGCTTCGATTTTCTTTTGAGTCGGGTGATAACGGAACACCCCGCAGTTGATCGGCAAACGCTCCGCATCGGGAGTTCCCGGTTTGCCTAGTTTGCTGTTCGAGAGAATACCATTGCATCCCCAAAGCCAGCCGTCGGGCCCCCATTTGAGTGCGCTGGCCACATTATGACGCGCTGTCAAATCAAAACCGTTCAGCACGATTTGGGCCGGGCCATCGGGCTTATCATCGCCATCGGCATCGGGAACGAACACCAGGTTGGGAGTCGAGCAGAGCCAGACGCCGCCCATGCCCACGGCGATCGCCGAAAGATTCGAGCCGTTTTCCAGGAACACCTTGCGCGTTTCGAAAACTCCATCGCCGTCCTTATCTTGAAGGATCGTGACCCGGTCTTTCCCCTTGGAGGGGTCGGTGTGCCATTTCGGATAGGAGAAGCACTCGACGACCCAGACCCGGCCGCGGGCATCGGTCGCCAGCGCGATCGGCTGAAGAATTTCCGGTTCGCTTGCGACCAGCGTCACTTTCAAGCCATCCTGGACTTTCATCCGTTCGGCCGAGGCCTTGGCAGGCAGCGGAGCCCCAGGCGGCTTTTCTTGAGCTGTTTCATGAGCGACCAAAATCCAAATCAATGAGGCAAAAGGAGAGAGCGCGGTCATTGTTTTCACCAGAAACCGGGGAAGGCCATTGGAGGAAAGCCTAAGCACGGTAGGAAAGTTGTCCAAAAAAAGTGTGGCGGATTCTTCTCTAATGGTGAGAATGGACCTATCCCACTTTTACGAGGAACCTCTATGTTTCGTCACCTGGCGCGGATGGGCGCCCTGGCGGTGGTTTTGGGCCAATTTTGCTTCAACCTCTCCGGGCAAACCTCGACGACAAAAAATGTTCAATCTGGAATAAAGGGAGGCATTCGGCCCACGACGGAAGATGGCCGGGTGTTGAACCTCGATTTCGAAAAGGGCGACCTTTCCGACTGGACCGCGGAAGGCGAAGCCTTTCGCAATCAACCCATCGAAGGCGACGCCGTCGCCAAACGCCGCAACGACATGAAGAGTGGCCATCAGGGCCGCTTCTGGGTCGGTAGTTTCGAACGAGGCTACGATGCCCCCCAAGGAACTCTGACCTCGGTTCCCTTCAAAGTCACGCAACCCTGGGCCAGCTTTTTGGTGGGCGGCGGATCGACCGACGCCACCTGCGTCGAAATCATCGATGTCGCCGCGAAAAAGCCGATCGTGCGCGTCGCGGGTCTCGAAACCGAGAATATGAGCCGCTTCGCCCTCGATCTGAGGCCTCATCAAGGGAAGATGATTCAGATTCGCTTAGTCGATCGCTATAGCGGCGGCTGGGGCCATCTCAATTTCGACGACTTCGTCTTCCACGCGACCAAGCCGGCCGTGCCCAACCGCAATGGGCAGTTGGTGGCAGCTCCGCCCGATGAACACAAGTTTTCGGGTCTAAGCCCGCAAGATGCGGCCAAGGCGATGACCGTGCCCGACGGCTTTGAAGTCACGCTGTTCGCCGGCGAGCCCGATGTTCATCAGCCGATCGCACTGGCCATGGACGACCAGGGCCGCTTGTGGGTGGCCGAGGCGTTCTGCTACCCGATCCGCCGGCCTGCCAAGGAAGCGAACGACCGCATTGTCTTCTTCGAAGACACCAATCACGACGGAAAATTCGACAAGCGCACCGTCTTCATCGAAGGGCTGAACCTCGTCAGCGGCTTTGAAATCGGCAACGGCGGCGTCTGGGTCGGCGCCGCCCCCGAATTCCTGTTCATCCCGTGGGATGAAACCCGCACCAAACCCGCCGGCCCGCCCAGGGTCCTGCTCGATGGCTGGGGTTACCAGGACACTCACGAAACTTTGAATGCCTTCATCTGGGGACCTGACGGCTGGCTTTGGGGCTGTCATGGCGTGTTCACGCATAGCCGCGTGGGCAAACCGGGAACACCCGACAAGGATCGCGTTCCGCTCAATGCGGCCATCTGGCGCTACCACCCCACCAGGCACGAATTTGAAATCGTCTGCCACGGCACAAGCAACCCCTGGGGGCTCGATTTCAACGACGTGGGCGAAGCGTTTGTCGAAGCCTGTGTGATCCCCCACGCCTTCCACATCTTGCCCCAAGCAAGGTACTTGCGTCAGGCGGGCGTGCACTTTAACCCCTTCACCTTTGCCGACATCGATACGATTGCCGATCACCGCCATTACCTGGGGGCCAACCCTCACGGCGGTAACAATCGCTCCGACTCCGCCGGCGGCGGTCACGCCCACTGCGGCACGATGATTTACCAGGGGGGGAGCTGGCCGGCCGAATACCGCAACGGCTTTTTCATGGGCAATGTCCATGGCCGGCGCATCAACATGGATATTTTGAAGGAACAAGGCTCCGGCTACGTCGCCGCGCACGGGCCCGACTTTCTCATGGCAAACGACGCCTACGCCCGCTTCATCAACATGCGCTATGGCCCCGACGGCAATGTTTTCTTGATCGACTGGTACGACAAGCAAGCCTGCCACAGTCCCGTGGTCGACGTGCACGACCGCACCAACGGCCGCATCTACAAGATCAGCCACCGCTCGGCCAAGCCGGTCACGGTTGACCTGGTCAAAGAAAGCTCGCTCAAGCTCGTCGAATACCAGCTTCACCCCAACGACTGGTTCGTGCGCCATTCCCGCCGCTTGCTCGGCGAGCGCGGCGCCGATCCCGCCGTTCATGAGGCCATCAAGACGACCGTGTTGACCCACACCGACCCAACGCGTCGCCTGCGTGGACTGTGGGCGCTTCACGCGACCCAGGGAATCGACGACGCGACCATCGCGCGCCTGCTCGATGATCCCAATGAACATGTTCGCGGCTGGACGATCCGTCTGGCGGGCGAAATCGGCAAAACCGCACCAGTGTGGAAACGACTCGAAGCGTTTGCCTCGATCGACCCTTCGGCCGTGGTGCGCCGTGAACTGGCCAGCCTGGCGGCCAAAACTCCGCCTTCGCAACGATGGAACATCATCGAAGGCCTGGCCACCCACAAAGAAGATCTCAAAGATGCGAATTTGCCCTTACTCGGCTGGTACGCGCTCGAACCCCTGCTCGATATCGACGCTCCGCGGGCGGTCAAACTTGCCCTTTCCGGCCCGCCCATCTGGGGCCAGTTCGCGGTGCGCAAACTGTCGATCCGGGGCAAACCGGCCGCGCTCGACGCAGTAGTCCAGGCCCTCGAATGGGCTCCCGGTCGTCAGGCCGAGTTCTTGACGGAAATGCGCGATTCTCTGCGCGGCCGTAAGGGAATCGAAGTGCCCTCCACCTGGCAGGCGGCTTATCCCAAGCTTGCCGCATCGAAAAACCAGACCGTTCGCGACATCTCCCTGGTGCTCGCAACCGGCTGGGGCGATCCGCGCGCGATCGAACAGTTGCGCGGTCTGTTGGTCGATCCCAAGCAACCCGCCGCAAGGCGCCGTGAAGCGCTGGCAGCCCTGGTGCTCTCCGAGCCGCGCGGTCTGGGCCGGGTGTTGGCCGAGATCATTTCCAAGGAAAAAGACGCCGACAAGCTCCTGGTGGGCGACGCCATCAAGGCGATGGCCAATTTCGACCACAACGACATTTCGCCGACCTTGATCAAGGCCTACGCCAGCTTCGACGCGGCCCAGCAGCGCGATGTGCTCGCCACCCTGGCTTCGCGGCCGAATTGGGGTCAGGATCTGCTCAAGGCCGTGCAGGCCAAGAAGATCCCCCGTACCGATGTCGGCGCCGACCTGGTCAGGCAACTGCGCAACCTGGGCAACCCCGAACTGGATCGGCAAATCGCCGACATCTGGGGAATTGTCCGCCAGACGGCCGCCGACAAGAAAAAGCGCATGGAAGAAGTGCGCCTGCTCGTCAATGGCCGGGGCGCCAGCCCCGACCTGGCCGAAGGCCGCCACCTCTATCAAAAAGTCTGCGCCTCCTGCCATACGCTTTATGGCACGGGCGGCAAAGTCGGTCCAGAACTGACCGGTTCCAACCGTTCGAACCTCGATTATCTTCTTGAGAACATCCTCGATCCGAGCGCGGTCATTCCCAAGGAATATGCCGTGTCGGTGCTCGCGCTCAACAACGGCCGGTTGATCACCGGCATCGTCACCCAGGAAACGAGCGACCGGCTGACCGTGGTCACGGCCAACGAAACGCTGACGATCGCCAAGCCCGATGTCGAAGGCCGCCGCGCCTCCGATCAATCGATGATGCCCGATAACCTTCTGCAGAACCTCTCCGAAGCCGAGGTTCGCAGCCTGGTCGCCTACATGCGCAATCAGGGTCAAACGCCGATTCAGGGCAACAAGGAAACCCTCAAGGATTTCTTCAACGGCAAGGATTTGACCGGCTGGGTCGGAGATGCCAAACTCTGGTCGGTCGAAAACGGAGAAATCGTCGGGAAAAGCCCAGGCATCAAGCGTAACCAATTCCTGGTTTCGCAGATGGATCTGCGCGATTTCCGCCTGCAGCTCAAGGTCAAGCTCACCCCCAATTCCGAGAACAGCGGCATTCAGATTCGCAGCGTGCTCTTGCCCGATGGCGAAATGAAGGGCCCTCAAGCTGATGCCGGCAAGGGCTGGTGGGGCAAGCTGTACGAGGAATCGGGCCGGGGGCTGCTCTGGGACAAATCGGCCGAGCAGAACGTCAAGGAAGGCGAGTGGAACGACTATGTCATCGAGGCGGTCGGTCCCACGATCAAAACCTGGATCAACGGCAAACCGGCCGTGAACCTGACCGACGACAAAGTCTCCAAGCGCGGCCAGATCGGCTTCCAGATCCATTCTGGTGGTGCGATGGAGGTCCGGTTCAAGGACCTGCAGCTTTCGCTGGTCGAACCATCCACCCAGGCAAACAGCAAATAACCAGGCGGAGGAATCCACGATGAAAAGAGGCCCGGGATAGAATCCCGGGCCTCTTTTCATTTGCTTGAAGCAACACATCCACTTGTTGGTACGGGAGATGCGATCAGGTTGACCAAAATCGAGGATCGGTTAGACTTGATAGGAGATCAGCAGAAAACTCACTCCCAGGTAACACCTTGCCATCCTCCATCCACGGCAAGGGCGGGACGGTCCCTCACCTCCCCCTTGTTCCGGCTTTTTGTCGATTCCCCTTCGTGACATTCCGGCAATGTGCCGCGGCGATCGGGCATTTTTGCTTGAGGGCCCACGCGGCGGGAGGGCCTTTGCCATGAGCCTCCTGACCACCGCCCTTTTGCTTTTGACCGCAGGCCAGAATTCCGATTCCGAAACCTGGTGGTCGCTACGGGCTCTGAAACCCACCGCCGTTACCAAGGGTGAGCACCCGATCGATTTTTTCGTCAGGGAAAAACTCAAAACCAAGGGGCTGCAGATCGGCCCCGAAGCTAGCCGCATCTCCCTCATTCGCCGCGTGAGCCTCGACTTGACCGGTCTGCCGCCGACGCCTGAAGAGATGCAAGCATTCGTTCAGGATGAACACCCCAACGCATACGAACGGCTCGTGGATCGCCTGCTTGCCAGCCCACGCTACGGTGAGCGCATGGCACGGCTCTGGCTCGATGTGGCCCGCTATGCCGAATCGCACGGGCACGACCAGGATCGATTGCGGCCGCATGCCTGGCGCTTTCGCGACTGGACGATCGAGGCTTTCAACCGTGACCTACCTTATGCCGATTTCGCCCGGGCGCAGATTGCCGCCGATGGATACTCCTCGTTTCGCGGCGAAGACATTCCGGCTCTGGGCTTTTTGGCGGCCGGCCCCTGGGACGAAAGTTCGCTACGCGACATTCGCGAAGACACGATCGATCGCGAGCAGGGCCGCTACCTCGATCGCGACGATATGGTGAGCGCTGTCGGCAATGCCTTTCTCGGCCTGACCGTGCAGTGTGCCCGCTGTCACGATCACAAGTTCGATCCGATCAGCCAGGAGGAATACTATTCCTTGCAGGCGGTGTTTTCGGGAGTCGACAAGGCCAATCGGGCCTTCGATCCCGACAAAACGGTGACGGTCAAACGCGAGCGGCTCAAAGGTCAGATCACGCTCCTGGAAGCCAAGAACCCCAAAACCTGGGAATTCGTCGCGCTTGCCGAAAATCAGAACATGGCCGCCTCGCTTGAGGCCCAGGCGAAGACTCCAAAAAGCCAGTGGACCCATTTGCGACCTCTCAAGGTGCAATCCGATGGTGAATCCCACCTGACGGTGCTGCCTGACGATTCGGTGCTCGCTTCGGGCAAACGGCCCGAGCGAGAGGAAATCACCATAGAGGCTCCCTTTAGCGGCACGATCGGTTCGGTCCGGCTGGAAGTGCTGGCCCACGACTCGCAACCGCACAAAGGCCCGGGCCGGCAAGATAATGGCAATTTGCATCTCAGCGAAATCGAAGTGTGGCGCTTGAGCGCGCAGGGGCCTCCGGAACGCCTGCCCCTGACCAACCCTCGTGCCGATTGGGACCAGGAGGGTTGGACCGCAGCCCATGCCATAGACGGCAACCAGGCCACCGCCTGGGGCATTTACCCCAAGGTCGGCGTTTCGCATCAAGCGGCCTTTTCCCTCGTTCGACCGATCATGGAAGAGCCCGGCACGCAAATTCGAATCGTGCTCAAACAACTCCATGGCCGGGGACACTTGATCGGCCGCCCGCGCTTGAGCGTTTCCAGCGATTCCCACCAGCCCCTGACCGCGCAGGCCAACCAGGACCTGGCGCGCATCTTGTCCAAAGACCGTTCCGCACGGTCTTCCGAGGAACAGAAGGAACTGGCACGCTCGCTGTTGCTTGAGGAAACACGCCGGGAATTGGCCACGCTTCCCGAGCCGCAGTTAGTTTATGCCGCCGCCTCGCAGTTCGAACCCGACGGCACTCACAAGCCGGCCGCCACTCCCAGAATGGTGCGGCTTTTGAAGCGCGGCGACATTCGCAAGCCGGGAGAAGTCGCGAAACCGGGTGCGCTTCAGTGCCTTGACCAGGTTCCCGACACCTTTGCCAATCTTGCGCAAGGTGCGAACGAAGAAGTGGGACGGCGCACCGCGTTCGCGAATTGGACGACCCACCCCAACAATCCCCTGTTCTGGAGAGTGATCGTCAACCGGGTCTGGGCGTCGCACTTTGGCACGGGGATCGTCGATACCCCCAACGACTTCGGCAAGATGGGCGGCGCGCCCAGTCATCCCGAGTTGCTCGACTGGCTTGCAATCGATTTCCGCGATCATGGCGGATCGCTGAAATCGCTGCACAAGTTGATCGTGACGAGCGCCGCCTACAAGCAGAGTTGGCGCGACGATCCCCAGGCACGAGCGATCGATTCGGCCAATCGGTTGCTTTGGCGCTGGAAGCGGCCGCGCATTGACGCGGAACAGTTTCGCGACAGTCTGCTGTATGTCTCCGGCAAGCTCGACGAGCGGCGCGGCGGTCCTTCCGATCAGCTCTTTGCGATGAAGCCTGGGATTCATGTGACCCCCATCGTCGAACATGCCAAGTTCGACTGGACGAAGGGAAAACAACGCCGTTCGGTTTACTCGCTTGTATTTCGCACCATTCCCGATCCCTTCATCGAATGCCTCGACGGGGCCGACCCCACCGCAACCGTGCCCAAGCGCGGGGAAAGTCATTCGCCCTTGCAGGCGCTGACGATCTGGAACGGAGACTTTGTGCTGTCGCAGGTCGCGGCCATGGATGCCGGGCTGGAGCAAGTAGGCGCCAAACGATCTCCTCACGAGAAACAAGCGAATCGGACCCAAGCCAAGGTGCAATGGGTTTGCGAGAAACTCTGGTGTCGCGAACCGACCCCCAAGGAAAGCGATCTGCTGGCGCGCACGGTGGAAACCCAAGGGACCAAGGCGATGATCCGCCTGGCGATTGCCGCCAATGCCTTTGCCTTCATCGATTGAGCGCGTTGGTTCACCTTCCCAGGAATCCGTCCATGGTACCTCTTTCTCGCAGGCAATGGTTACATGGTGCCGGCGCCGGGTTTGGCTGGCTTGCCGCCGCCGATTTGTTGGCCCGAAGCGAAACGCGCCAGCAAACACCGCACTTTCCCGCGAAGGCGAAGCGCGTCATTCAACTGTTCATGAATGGCGGCGTCTCGCAGATGGACACCTTCGATTACAAGCCGGAGCTCGAAAAGCGCCACGGGCAAGAGTTCCAGCCGTCAAGCGATGAAAAAGTCGAAGCGGTCACGAGCGTGCCGGGCAAGGTGATGAAAAGCCCCTTTGCCTTCAAGCAGTATGGGCAGTGCGGCCGTTATGTCAGTTCGGTGTTCCCTCATCTGGCCAGGCAAGTCGACGAGATGGCTTTCTTGATGTCGGTGATGTCGAAGTCGAATGTGCATGGCCCGGCCAGCTTCCTGATGAACACGGGCTTTGTCTTGCCGGGTTTCCCCTGCATGGGTTCGTGGATGATCTATGGCCTGGGCCAGTTGACCGATAACCTACCCTCCTTTGTCGTGCTGCCCGACGCGCGCGGATTCCCCTACAACGGCAAGGCGAATTTCAGCTCGGGCTTCTTGCCCACTTCGCTCACCGGAACCATCATCCAGGCCCAATCACCGCGCCCGATTCCCGACATAACTCCCTCAGCCTCCTTTGCCTCTTCCGGCGGCAAGGTCTCCGACGAGGGGCTCAAAACCCTCAGCGCACTCAATCGGCTCGATGCCGATACTCACCCGCAAGATGACCGCTTCGAGGCGCGGATCGCCTCGTTTGAACTGGCGGCGCGCATGCAACTCGCCGCCCCCGAAGCGATGGATTGGAACCGCGAATCGCGTGAAACCCACGAGCTTTATGGGCTTCATGACGCCCAGACCAAGGAGTTTGGAACGCGTTGCCTGATCGCCCGGCGGTTGATCGAACGGGGCGTGCGCTTCGTGCAGGTTTGGTCAGGCGCCGGCGGCCCCGCCAACAACTGGGACAATCACACGAGCATTCCCAAGGAATTGCCCCCCATCGCCCGGCAAGTCGATCAGCCGTCGGCGGCGTTGCTCATGGATCTGAAACGGCGGGGCCTGCTTGAGGACACCCTGCTCCTATTTTCCACGGAATTTGGCCGCCACCCGTTCACCCAGGGGGCCGATGGCCGCGATCATAACCAGGGCACTTCCGTGGCATGGCTCGCCGGCGCCGGTGTCAAACCAGGCATTGCCCACGGCGAAAGCGATCCCTTTTCCTGGCGCGGCGGGCCGGGCAAGGTGACCGTGCACGACTATCACGCGACGGTCTTGCACCTACTGGGAATCGATCATGAAAAACTGACGGTGCGCAACAACGGCGCCGAACGGCGCCTGACCGATGTTCATGGCCATGTGATCAAACCGATCTTGGCTTAAAACAACTCTTCAATTGGCCTTGGATCATCGAGCACCGGGGTCGGCCGCCCAGTCGGATCGATCAGACTCAGGGTCGGGTCAATACCGAGCACCTGATAAATCGAAGCGTGAATGTTGCTTGGAGTCACCGGCCGGGATTTGGGCCGCTGACCCAACTTGTCGGTCGAACCGATCAACCGGCCGCCTTGCACTCCACCGCCGGCCAGGAAGCAGAACATCGAATCCCCCCAGTGGTCGCGGCCAGGGGTACCCTTGGAGCGCGGCGGTCCGCCGTTGCCGCCGTCGTTCATCTTGGGCGTGCGGCTGAATTCTCCGCAAAGGACGATCAACGTGGAATCGAGCATGCCGCGGTCAACCAAATCTTCGATCAGCGTGGCAACGCCCGCATCGACCTTGGGCAGGTAGTTCTCCATGCCCGATTGCAGATCCCAGTGGTGATCCCAGCCGCCCAGATGCACCGTCACAAAGGTCGACCCGGCCTCAACCAGCCGGCGGGCGAGCAGGAACGATTGCCCCCAGGTGTCGCGCCCGTAACGATCGCGAAGCCGGTGATCTTCTCGTGCCACATCGAAAGCGACCCGCGCCTGGTGCGAACGGACAAAATCGAGCGCGCGCCGGTCGAAGCGGTCCATCGCCTCCATCGTTCCGGTGCGATCAATCGTCCGGTTGATGCCATCGAAAGTGGAAACCAGCGAAGTCCGGTCTTCCAGCCGTTTCATGTTCAAACCGGGCGCCAGATCCAGGTTTTGCACCTTGTAGACGGGGGCATTCGGATCGCCACCCGGTTGGTAGGGATCATGTTGCTTGCCCAGGAAATGGCCGCCAAAATAGCCGGGGCTCAAGCCGATGCTCGCGGCATGGGGAAGACCGATGTAACCAGGAACTCCCGGCTTGCGAGGCCCAAGCTCGCGGTTGACGATGCTGCCAATCGAAGGGAATTTCGACGCGGTATTGGCACCGCTGACTCCCATGTCCTTGGCGGTGAGCATTCTGTGGCCGCCCGCGAAATGGTCGCCCGTATCGTGGTGCAGGCTTCGCACCACGGAAAAATGATGGGCAACGCGCGCCTGTTTCGGAAAAAGCTCGGTGACCTGCATACCGGGCACGGTGGTCGCAATCGGCTTCCAGATACCCCGATACTCCTCGGGAGCATCGGGCTTCATGTCGTAGGTATCCATGTGACCCGGCCCGCCATCAAGCCAGATCAGGATCACGGAAGTGTCGCGGCGCGTCTCGGTAGGTGCAGCGGCCTTGGCTCGCATGATCGAACCCAGCCCAAACGATCCCATGCCCGCCACGCCGAGTTTCAAGAAACTGCGCCTTTGCATGCCATCGCAATAGCCCGGTGTTTTGCCAAGGTCAACGCGCAGCATGGAAGGCTCCTTAAAGAGGAAGAAGGAGTTGGCTAGGTGGGAAGAAATCGAGCCGCCGCCGCGGAATGAGGGCGACCAGGTGGGTTCTTTACATTTTAACTCAAATGCGGTCCGGAGGCCAGTTGATTCTGCCTGGGGGGATTGATCCATGAAAAAAGGACACCCCGCCGGGTGTCCTTTGCAGACCGTCAAACCACAAGAAACGCGCTTCATTTCGCGTAGGTATTTGATCCCAGTGCCTTCTCCACCATGGCGGCATCGGGGCGCGCAGGTTATTTAGCCCGGCGCCTTCTCGACAATGGCGGAATCGGGCTTGCTCTTGAAAAACTGCTTCTTGAACGAGGGATCGCGCAGCATGATCGCCAGCTTTTCTTCGATGTTGGGCAGGGGCTTCGGTTCGTTTGCACCCTTCTCGACACCGGCAAGGAAATCGAGATAGATCTCGATCATCTCTTGCACGAGCTTGTTACGCGGGTAACGCTGGCGGAAGTAGGTCAGCGATTCGCTCAGGCGAGCGGCCTGCGATTTCCAGGGGTAGGCCGCCTTGCTGTTTTCCGTGTAGATACGGCTGTAGTTTTGCATGAACCGGCCAATCCAGTAGACCGTGTACTCAGGAACATATTCCGCGTCGTTGCGATCAAGCGGTGCCAGACGGGCGATGCCGGCGGCCGCTTCAGCCAACTCGTCGGTGCGGGCATCGGGTGTCAAGGCATTGTCCACCAGGCAGTTGGCCAAAATCTGAACTGTGCGGAAATCGCCCGGAAGCATCGGCGAACTGCCATTGGCGAGGGCGCCGATCGCTTTGGACCGCATGAACTTGTATCCTTCGACCTCAGGCCCCCCCTTCACGGCGCTTGAAATGGCGGAAGGAGGCGAGGTGATCACTTGAGCCACGAGTTTCAAGGCTGCCGCTTCCTTGATCTGAGTGAGCGATCTTGGCGTCGGTCGCAATTCTCTTAAGGGCTGATTGGCTTTTAAAGTTTCGCGAATGCCGCAGATCGCCATATAGCGCGTGGCATCGTCTGGTGCCTTTTCCAGAATCGCAGTCAAACGGTCCAAAAGCAGGTCGCCGATTTTGATGACCCCTTGAGGCTCCACGATGAGCGTGAGGCTCGCATCGTCGCGCGACGAAAGAATCGTTCCGACCGACGCGAGCAACCTTACCGCGTTGACACGGCAAACCAACACATCGCTTTTTGAAACCGTGGCGGCATTGTTGATGATCGCGGTGAAATACGCGTCGACGAGCGCCTGGGTGTTCATGCGGCTTTTGTCATTGCGCAGGATCGCCTTCATGTAATCTTCGGCGTCCTTGATCCGCCTGGAAAGCTCGGGCCCCCCATCAATCTTGTTCGCCTGATTGGGGGGGTAGGCCAAGCTGTAGACCTGGTAGCGCGCGACAGCCTGCACCGCATCCATTTGAGCTTTGTTCTTGGGGTCGAACGAAACCTTCCCCTCGTAGAAATCGGTAAACGTCCGCAGGCTGTTGTCCGAAAGGCGCTTGAGCTCCTTGTATTCCCCTTCGCCCAAGGGAATTTGTTGGGCGACCAAACCGGCCGCGCTCAACGCGATCAGGCCCAGGCTCAACACGATGCGCATGGGAGCAAAACCGATCTTCAACATGGGAATAAGCCTCGCCGGAAGCAAAAGCGAGAAGGAATCGATAACTGAATCTTATCCCCGTCCTGTCGGTTTTGAAAGTGGCCTCAACACGCCTTTTGCCCATCGGGGCCGGCAATGGGCCTAAGAAACGGAAGGACCCGCGAGAGTGCGCTGAACGGCCCCCATTCTTTTCCAGAGCTGGCTGCGTTCCCAGGAGGTCAGTTCTCCCTCCCATTGCAAGGTCTCGGCCTCGCACAAGGCTTGAAGCGCCGGCTGCGTCTGTCCCAGCTTGCTCCAGACGAGGTTGAGATAAAAGCGAGGGCGCGGCTGGTGAGGTTGCAACCGAACCGCTTGATTCAACTGCAGCGCCGCCTTGCACAGAAGGTTTTCGGGCAGATTGTCGGCCTCGGTGCCAGGAGCCACGGGTTGGCCGGCCAGGTAGTAGAGCCCCACTCCCCGGTGGAAATGTTCCTCGTAGGAATCATCTTGTCCTTCGGCGATTTCGAGCAGGCGGCTATGCGCGTGCAGAAGAATAGCCTCGCCCTGCCCTTGTTTTTGCGCCTCGCTTAAAAACCGGTCGATCTGCATTCTGGCTTCGGGAATCCGGCCGGAGCGGATGAGCAGTTCTCCATAATGCTGGCGCACGGAGAGGTGGTCGGGCTGATGATCGAGATAGCGTTCCATCGCGGCCGCGGCGAGATCGTCTTTACCCATCTCGAGGTAGGCCGCCGCCAGGCTCAAGTGATTGCGATGGAGCGCCGGATCGGCCGCCAGGCTTTGCTTGTAAAGACGCACCGCCGCATCGGGCTGGCCGTCCATGATCGCTTTTTGACCCTTCTCCCAGAGGCCAATCGCGGGAGGATTGCTGTTACCGGCGCGAAACAGAAACGGGATGCCGTCTTGCAGACCGAAGGCCATTCCGCCGAAGCCCGCGATCACCACGCCACTTGCCAACATACCCTTCCAGCCAGGCATATGGGTTCGCCCTGTCGGCTTGCTTCTCCCGGTTGATTGGGGAAGGGAGTCGCTTCAGCCAGAGGGGATATCGGCTTGGGAAGGTAGGACCAAATGACGGAAAAAACGCGGATAACGCCATGGCCCCACTCCGGGGCCAAAGGCGTTCGCGTTGGGAAACTGCTTCCGGTCGGGTAATTTGGGTAATTAAACGTCGATTGGAAAACTAACGCGGAGTTTGCCGAGGCACGCTTTCGATTGAGACATCGAATTGCAAACTGACGCGAAGTTTACCCAACGCTTCACTCTCGTCCTAAACATCGATTTGCAAACTGACGCGAAGTTTACCCAACGCTTCACTCTCGATTTGGCGCACACGCTCGCGGGTCAGTCCGAGGCGTTCGCCGATTTCCTTCAAGGTCTTCGGCTGTTCATCGTCAACGCCAAAGCGCATACGCAAGACGGTGGCTTCGCGCTGGTCCATCTTTTCGAGCAGATCCATGACATGGGTCAGGCTGTCGGTCTCGACCAGTTCGGTCTCGGGCGACTTGGTGTTGCCGTCTTCAAGCATTTCGTCGAGCGACCAGCCCGAGTCGGATTGATCGGCCTGCGCGGGCGTGCTGTAAACGCGGATCGCCTTCTTGATGATGTTCAGCTTTTTCTTGGGCAGCTCGAGCAAGTGAGCGATCTCTTCTTGCGTGGGGGCGCGTCCCAATTCATCGGTGAGCTTGGCATTGGCGCGGCGCCACTTGGCGAGCAGTTCCACCATGTAGGCGGGAATGCGGATCGTCTTGGCGGTGTTGACCAGCGCCCGCTTGATCGATTGCTTGATCCAGTAGCTCGCATAGGTGCTAAACCGCGTATTCATCGTTGGGTCGAACCCTTCGACGGCACGCAGCACACCCAGGTTGCCTTCCTCGATCAAGTCCTGGATCGCCAGGCCTTTGTTCGTATAGTTGCGGGCAATGTTGACCACCAGGCGAAGGTTCGACCGCACCATGCGGTCGCGGGCCTGGGCATCACCCGACCGGATTCGGTAGGCAAGAGCCTTTTCTTCGTCCGCCGTCAGCAACGGAGTTTCGTTGATCTCCTTGAGATAAGTCTCAAGAGGAGATTGGACGGTTTCGGATATCCGGCGTGTTCGCGACATGTTGCAGTTTCCACCACGGTGTCGGCAGCGGCATCGTCCGCTGGGGACCTCAACCTGAAAACGGTCGCCAACAACAGGCGTGCCGTTCCCCCACTTTCATCGTCCCCAGCCCCATCCTTTGTATTCCGTCACAGTGGGAGTTTTCGGTCAGGCGATTGCCCCATGCCCGCAGGGCGCAATCATTCGTTTCGACTCCACCACGCCGTTTGAACCTTACGACCAAAACGCCCGGTAGAATCGTTACCCCCCGAGTTTTCCCGGAACTGTTTCCCTATTTTCCCAAATGATGCTCCCGCTGAAAAGGCAAAACCGCCCCACCTTTCAAGAAAGATGGGACGGTTTTGGCAAATCATTCCGTCTTGAGGACGGAAAACAGCCCGAAACGGGTTATTCGGGCATATTGATGAGGTTGCCGGCGGCGCCGCCGGTTCCACCACGCAGTTCCCGGGCCGGAGCCTTGGGTGCCGCGGGATTGGCCGGATCGGCTGCTTCGCCTTCTTCCTCGCCGTTCCAGTCGACGCGGCGCTTGCTGAGCCCAATCTTGCGCTCGGCGGCATCGACCCTCAAAACCCGCACTTCGATGTCGTCGCCGACCTTGATGTGTTCTTCGGGATTTTCGATCTTTTCCTCGGCCAGTTCGGAAACATGCAACAGGCCTTCGAGGCCGGGTTCCAGTTCCACGAACACGCCAAAATTGGTGACCTTGGTGACCTTGCCCACCTTGAGATCGCCAGGACGGTACTTGCTCGGGATATCGCCTTCCCAGGGATCGCCCTTCATCTGCTTGAGACCCAGGGCAATGCGCTTGCGCTCCTGGTCCACATTGAGCACGACGCAGGTGACCTGATCGCCCTTCTGGATGACTTCGCTCGGGTGGGAAACCTTGCGGACCCAGCTCATGTCGCTGACATGAAGGAGACCGTCGATTCCCTCTTCGATTTCGACAAAGGCGCCGTAATTGGTGAGGTTGCGCACCACACCGGTGACGACCGTGTCCTTGGGGTAACGCTCGGCGACCTTGTCCCAGGGATTGGGCGTCACCTGCTTCATACCCAGCGAGATTTCCTGCTTGTCGGTGTTGATATTGAGGACGACCACTTCGACCTGATCGCCAATGCTGACGATTTCGGAGGGGTGGTTGATCCGCTTCGTCCAGGACATTTCGGAGATGTGAACCAGGCCTTCGATGCCCGATTCGAGCTTCACGAAGGCGCCGTAGCTCATCACATTGACCACCTCGCCCTGGTGGCGGCTGGCGACGGGGTACTTGTCCTTGACATTTTGCCAGGGGCTTTGGGTCTTTTGCTTGAGACCCAGGGCGATCTTTTCGCGGTCCTTGTCGACCGTGATGATGTAAACTTCGATCGCTTGATCGATGCGCACGACTTCGTGAGGATTGCTGATGCGACCCCAGGTCATGTCGGTGATGTGCAAGAGACCGTCAATGCCGCCCAGGTCGACGAACGCGCCGAAGTCGGCGATATTCTTGACGATACCCTTGCGGACTTGTCCGGGCTCGATCTCCGAAAGGAGCTTCGACTTCATCTCTTCGCGTTGGTCTTCAAGCAACTTGCGGCGGCTGACCACGATATTGCGGCGAGCTTCGTCGATCTTGAGGATTTTGCATTCGATGGTTTTGCCGATATATTCGCCGATATCGGGCGGACGGCGGATATCGACCTGCGATGCGGGCAAAAACACATTGACGCCGATGTTGACGAGCAAGCCACCCTTGATTTTCTTGGTGACGAGGCCGTTGATGACGTCGCCTTCCTTGTGCTTCTCGATGATCGCTTGCCATTCCTTCAGGCGCTTGGCCTTACGGAAACTGAGCAGGATCGTGCCGTTTTCGTCTTCGACCGAGTCGATCAAAACCTGGATTTCGTCGCCGATCTTGGGAAGGGCGATCAGTTCGCCGCCTTCCTCGCGCCATTCATCCTTCGGGATTTCCCCTTCGCTCTTGTGGCCGACATCGACGACGATGAAGTCGCCAAGAATGTTCGCGACCCGACCGGTAACGATCTTGTTCGCGTCGTAGGCCTGCTTTTCAGGGGGGAGCCAGTTTTCGACATCGCCGCCAATTTCCTCGTCGAGGAAGGCCGCGTTCAGTTGATCATTGAGTTCTTGTTCGGATAGTTCGTATTGCCTGAGAAGGTTGCGATTAACCATGAAGCGGAAAACCCCGGTCGGTCCGCACGCCTTTCGTTTGATTCGACAAACAGAAGCGCCGGCCCAAAAGATGTAAGAAACCTCCAGCCGGGTGAATTAGTTAAAACACCGCCTTCGGCCGGAAATGGCATTATAAATCCAATCCCGGTGCTATTCCATACACCTCGATTCTTAATTGCGAAAAAAGAAAGGCGGCCCCGGTCCGGGCCGCCTTTTCTTTTAATTCGATCACCCTAACTATTTGACAGCAAACAACTTAGACATCGATGCCGCCGTTGAAGCCGAAGTTTTGCAGTACGAAGATACTATCCGTGAGTGCCGTCGAACGGCCATTGAAGTAGCGAAGTTGGCTGGCGGCGCCCGGTCCATTGCCCGCGACGATGTCCAAACCATCGGAATTCTCCCGGTTGACGATCGCGATGCGCGAACCGCCCCGGAACTGGGTGTTGAAGGACAAAAACTCTTGCTGAGGCACGCGCATGATCGGGCCTGAGAAGACACGCACGATCGGCAGATTGCCCTTGTCCATCGAGACCACCACCTCGGCCAGACCATCTCCATTGAGATCGCCCGCGGCGACATAGACCCCGGTGGTGATTCCCGGACCGAACGCGTAGAAGTTCTGCAACACCTGACCGCCCATGCCCGAGAAGACCCGGACATGGCCACGGGTGCCCGCGCCCGAACCGGTCACGATATCGGCATAGCCGTCGCCGTTGACATCGGCCGCCGCCACCTTGATCCCGCCGGCAAACCCGGCATCGTAGGCATAGAAACTTCGAATGTTGGCGCCGTTGCGTCCGGAGAAGGCTTTGACGTGCGGCCGAGCCCCGACGCCCGAGCCGACGATGATGTCGCCAAACCCGTCGCCGTTGATGTCGCCCACCGCAACGGTGACGCCACCGGTGAATTCCTGCGCAAAGGCATAGAAGCTGTAAAGGACCGCGCCGTCCTTGCCTGAGAACACTTTGACGTGCGGTGCGCCATTGCTCGCCACCGCCACGACAATGTCGGCGATTCCGTCGCCGTTGACATCGCCGGCCGCGACGGAAAGGCCGCCGCGGAAGCTGGTGGCAAAGGCCTGGAACTGCCGGGTGCTGCCATCCGGGTCGATCACTTGCACAAACGGCATGCCGCCAACGCTCAGGCCCGCCACGGTCGGCAGCGCCGGTGCGTAGCTTACGGTCCTGCTCGCTCCGGCCACCAGGGCGTTGCCAAAGGTGTCTTTGATGCCCGCGGGGTTGATCGTGACCTTCACCGTCCCCTGCTTCACGACCTGGTTGTCGAAGGTGTAGGTCTTGCCGTCGATCGACTTGAAGTTGACGATCGTTCCGTTGGTGCTCGTAATGCTCGCGGCAGTGAAGCCGGTGACCACCTCGCTGAAGGTCACCTGGAAGGAGACCAGTTGCGAGGTCGGATTGAACCCGCCCACCGAGACGAACAGCGAGATCACCGGCGCGACCCGGTCAACGCTGAAGGAAGCCGACGGACCGAACGGCTCGGTGACCGGATTGCCCGCCTGATCGGTCATGGTCGCGGTGGCCGGAACCGAGAGGTTGACCGTGCCCGAACCTTGCAAGTTGCCTACCGTCACGATGTAAGACGCGCCACCCGAGGGCACGACACTGATGACCTGGCCGCTCAGGCTGCCCGTGAAGGCCGCGACAAAGTCGGAAATCTGGACCGTCGAGGAGTCCATGAGCTGGGTGAAGTTGACCAGGAACTGCACCGACTGGGCGTTGGTCGAGATTGAACCGATCAGGTCGATGCTGCTGACCCTTGGAGGCTGCGTCGTGATCGTGATCGCCGGACCGGTGAACGGGTTGCCGATATAGGTGTTTCCGGCAAGATCGGCGGTCAGACCGTTGCCAAGCAACTGAACCGCGACCGTACCTTCGCCGAAGAGGCGGTCCACATGGACCAGGTAGCTCAACGGGTCGCCGGCGATCGGCTCGACCGAGGAAATTCGGCCAATCAGGTTGCCGGTGGTGATCAGCTGGTAGGCGGCCGGAATCAGGCTTTCGGGGCTCAAGGGCTCGTTGAAGGTGACCTTGAACTGGACTTCCGAGGCGTTGGTGACCGAATTGCCGACAATCTGAATCGCGACCGGCTTGGGCGCGATGTTGTCGATTGTGAACTTGCCCGAGGTGTAAGCGGCGGTACCCAGCAGGTTGCCAAACTGATCTTTAAACTGAGCGCCTGCGCGCACCGCCAGGCCCAATTCCCCATCACCGGAGACATTGAACACACTGACGCGGAAGCGAGTCGAAGTCTCGTCGATCGGCACAACCGACCCGATCGAGGCGCTGGCCGAACCGGTTTTACGAATTTCAAAGCCCGCGGCGTTGATCGAGCTTGGATCCATCGGCTTGCTGAACTCGACGATGAAGTCCAGCGAGGCCAGCCTTGTGACCAGCGGTCCCTGGGGCGCAATGGCGACCACTTCGGGGTTGGCGCCCGAAACGTCGAACACCATGCCGTCGGGATTGGTCGCGATCACCGGATTGCCGCCGACATCGCGGGCCTTGCCAGGGACGGCATCGAGTCCCAGTTCGCCGCTTCCGCCGGTGACGGTCACTCCCACCGTGAAGATGGAGCTATTGCCGACGGCAGGTGTTACCGAGCTGATCGAGGCCTGAACCACATGGCCGAAGAGGTCGGTCGTCAGCAGTTTGAGCGCCTGCGCATTGACCGAACCGGCCTGCATATCCTTGGTGAAACCAATGATGAAGCTGGCGGTGCCCTTGGAAATCGTCGAGGCACCGCTCACCGCCACGCCCAGCACGGTGGGAGGCGTGAAGTCGATGACGATCGAAGGACCGGTGCTTTCTTGCACCAGTTGATTGCCAAGCAGGTCGGTGATCTGGGTACCCGAACCCGGGACGATCACGGCCAGTCCGAGCGATCCGGAACCTTCGGTCGCATTGACGGTGATCTGATAGACCGATCCAGATCCGGAGATCGAAGCGAATTCGCCCCGGGCCTGACCGTTTTGCAGCAAGAAGAAGCTGTTTTGAGTGACCGTGGCCGGATCGACCGGCTTGGTGAAGGTCACCCTCCAGGTCACCTGGCTCGATGCGCTGACCGTACCACTGAGCGACTCGATCGAGGCCACCGCCGGAGGCGTTTTGTCGATGTTATAGAAGGGACCGGTCGCCAGAGGCGCCGCCGAGTTGCCGACCTGATCGACGATCGAGTTGCCCGGCTTGATATCGAGGCGCAACTGGCCCGTGCCGCCCAGATTGTTGACGGTCACGATGAAATCGGTCGCCAAACCCGCCACCGCATTGACCGCGGTGGCCGAGGCCACGGTGCCCGAAGCATTGCCGGTAACCGAAGTCAGGCCGAAGTTGGCGTTCAAGAAGTTGACGACGCTGGCCACCTGGACCGGATTGGCAAAAGTCAACCGGTAGACCACCGAACCGCTGAAACCGCCGTTCGTCGGCAGATTGGTGTCGACCGCCGTGGTCGCCGTGACGGGGGCATTACGCACCAGCACCGTCGCCCCCGCCGCATAGGGGACGACCAGAGGCTGGCCGCCCGCATTGGTGATTCCCGGGTTGGCGGAAAGGTCCAATCGCAGGTTGTAAGACCCGCTGGGCAGGTTATTGACCACCACCGTGTACTGACTGCCGGTGATCTGAGTCACCGCGCCGATGGTGGTGCCCGTGAAACCATTGGAAAGGAACGGCACAAAACTGGACGCGGTCACTCCGGTCACGGTGCTGTCGAAGTTGACGGTAAAGGTGGTGCTTGTGCCCTTGAAGGGGCCGGTCGCCGGGTTCGTGATCGAGCTGACCGTCGGGGCGGTCAACGCCGGGGCGCTGCGAATGTTGTAAACGGTCACGCCTGTGAAGGTGCCGTTTTGGATGTTGCCAAGCCGGTCGCTGATTCCCGAGTTGGGCAACAGCTTGAGGCCGATCGTGCCGGTGCCGGTAATCCCGTTGACGGTGATGTTGAACGTGCTGTCGTTGACCCGTTCGAGCGTGGCGAGCACCGGTTGCTTGGAAAATCCGGTGGTCACAAGCTGGAACGAGGTCGCCAGCACCGTTTCGGGGATGACATTTTCGCTGAACAGCACCTGGAAGCGTACCGAGCTCGCGGCCGTCGGGCTGATGTCGAGCAAGTTGATGCCGACGATTTGCGGCGCCTGGTTGTCGATCGAGAGCAGCGGACTCGCCGCGGCAGTAACCAGGAAGTTGTTGAACGCATCCTGAATCTTGCCGGCCACGACGCTCAGGCCGATATTGCCCGATCCGTTGATGTTCGTAAGCGGAATGCGGAACGTGCTCGCCAGGCCGCCGGAGCCATCGAGAGCGATCGGCGTGCCGACGGTTCCCGAAATGCCGCCCACGGCGACGATCGCGAAGGCCGAACTGGTGACCGTCGAAATCTTGACCGGCTTGGAGAAGACGATCTGGAAATCGCCCGTCGCGAGGCGGATGACCTGGGTGGTGGGCAGCGTCGTCGTGAACGAGGAGACGGTCGGCGCGTTGGTGCGCACCTGGTAAAGCTGACCCAGAGCGTAGCCGCCGGCGAGGTTGTTGCCCAGAGGGTCGGTGATCGTGGCGGTCGAGGGAACGTCGAGCCTTAAGGTACCCGTGCCCGAAATTCCCGTCACGGTCACCGTGAACTGGTTGGTCGTGCCCGGCACGGCGACGACACTGGAAACCGTTCCGGTCGCATTGACGAGCGCCAAGGCGAAATCGCCCACCGACACCGAAGCGGCATTGACCGTTTCGGAGAAGGTGACCGTGAAGACCGCCTGATTGCTATAGAGCTGCTGTCCCGCCGGTCCCACGATTTGCGAAACGGCAGGAGCCACGCGGTCGACCGTATAACGGAACCCTTCGGAGAAGCCGCCGCCGATATTGTTGCCGGCCTTGTCGCGAATCTGCGCGGTGGGGCGGATGGCCAGGCCAAGGGTGCCTTCGCCGGTCACGCCGCCCACTTGCACGCCAAACACCTTGCCTTCGGTGTCGATCTGCGTGATCGACGAGATGACTCCGGCCGCCGAGCCGGTCCCCGCAACTTCAAAGTCGTCGGGAGTCAAACTCGACAGTTCGACCGGAGAATCGAAGGTGACGACAAAGCCGACTCCGGCCGCCGCGGTGGGGCTGGGGTTGCTGCCGGTAATCGAAACGGTGCGCGGCGCATCGGTATCGATCTCGATAAGGCGGGTCGCTTCGAAGCCGTTTCCCAGCCGGTTGCCCGCCTGGTCTTCAATCGGGCTGCCGCTTGGCAGATCGAGGCGGACCGTACCGTTGCCGCCGAGGTCGCCGACGGTCACAAGGTAGGCGAAAGGCGTGCCGGCAAGCGGCACTGCCGAAAGCACCTGGCCTCGGGCGGTGCCCGTGGTCGTCAGGGTGAAGATTCCCGGAATGACCGTGGCCGGGTCGACGACCTTGCTGAACTGAACCACATACTGGATCTGGCCGCCGCTGACGGGCGAAGGCGTGATCGGGTTGATGCCGGTGACGCGCGGAGCGACGCGGTCGGTTGCGACCACCTGCCCCGCCGTGAAGTCGCCCACCAGGCGATTTCCAGCCATGTCGAAGATGGAAACACCTTGCGGCACGACCAGCTTGACCGTTCCGTCGCCGGAGACATTACGCACCGTGATCGTGTAGGTGTCGTGGTCACCGCTGATGCTGGCGATTTCGGCGACCAGGGTGCCGGTCGTGATCAGGCGGAAGTCGGCGATGTTGACGCTCGAAGCGTTGACATCCTTGTTGAAGACGACCTTGAAGGTATTGGTCAGGCTGCCGTTGACCGTCGAGCCACCCGTCAGCGTGATGCCCTGCACCGCCGGGAAGAGGCGATCGACTTCGGCGAATTCCTGCGGCGAAGGGTTACCCAGTTGCGCTTGCACACCATAGAGGCTGCGGACATGGCCGGTGGGGGCCAAGCCGATGCTCATGAGGCCGCGGCCAGACACCGAGGTGACCGTCACCTGGTAGGTCGTGCCCGAACCGGTGACCGAGGTCACCGTGCCGCGCGCGGTCCCGCCGGAAAGGTCGATCGTGACAAAGTCGGAAGTGGCAAGCTGCGTCGCGGTGCCCACCTGGACCGGGGCGCTGAAGACCAGGTTGTAGACGAGCGTGGTGACATTGGTCGGCGAGGGAACTTCGCTGATGAGCGTGACCGAGGACACGGTCGGCACGGTCGAATTGATCTGCGCGGGCGTCGAGGGGAACGGAGTCGACGGGTTAAGGAGATTACCCAAGGCGTCGGCGATCACCGCGGTCGGCTTGATGTTCAGTTGCAGCGTGCCGATGCCGTTGACATTGTGCAACGTGATGCGGAAGAGGCTCGCTTCGCCCGCCTTGGCGTTGAGCGGTACGGCCACCGGATCGATCGCGATTCCGGGGTTGAACTGCCCAGTTTGCGTGACAAGGAAATCGGCGCCGTTGACGCTGGCCAAGGGCAAGAATTTGTTGAACGAGACCACGTAGGAAACCGACGGGCCGCCGGCGAGCACGCCGCCTTCGGGCACGATCGAGTTGATGGCGGGTGTGGTCCGGTCGACGAACACGGTGGTGGTCGATTTGCCGCCGCGATTGAGCCGATTGCCCGCTTCGTCGAAGATGGCCGCGCCGTCGGGAATGGCAAGGCCCAGGTTGCCGGTGCCCGACATCGGCAAGGCTTGGCCCAGGGTGTCGAAGCCGCCGCCCACGGTGATCAAGAAGACGCTCGGGTTGTTGGGATCGCGCGTCACGGCGATCACATGAGCGGCGAGCGTGCCGTCGGTGACGGTTTTCACCGGGTAATTGGCATAGTCGCTGTTGGGAGTCGGCAGGGCCGATACCGGCATGCTTTCGGAGAAGCGCACGGTGAACTGCACCGTGCCCGAGTTGGTCGCGATGGGGCCGTTGGCGAGGATCTCTTCCACCGAGGGCGGGGTGATATCGAGCAACACAGGGGGGCTCTGGGCGCCGTCCATGAGCTGATTGCCCGCCGCATCTTGAACCGCACCGTTGGGGAGCACCGTAACCCGCACCGAGCCGACGCCATTGATGATTTGCAGAGAAAGGATCGCGGTGTGATCGTCGATCCAGGTCACCGAACCGAAAGCGGTTTTGGCATCGCCGGTGTTCTCAATGAGCACCGATGCCGCGGTCAGCGAGGTCGGATCCATCGGCTGGGTGAAGACCACCCGGAATTTGACCAGGCGAACCGTCTGGGTCGGATCGTTCGGGTCGAGACCGCCTTGAATATTGCTGCCGACCGGGTCCATCGAAATGATATTTGGCGAGCTTGGCAGGTAGGCCGCGACGCCCGAAACGGCCGGCTGGGCCAGTTCG
>Ga0208492_1000720_pt1 | contig 25753 bp, 22 predicted proteins | sample Subbioar_CSW14AB_FD_184820 | JGI IMG/M metagenome (GOLD analysis project Ga0208492, IMG submission 184820) | Serpentinite rock and fluid subsurface biosphere microbial communities from McLaughlin Reserve, California, USA - CR12Mar_CSW14AB (SPAdes) | ecosystem: Environmental > Terrestrial > Deep... | reverse complement strand
AGGAAGCACGTGTCCTTCGATCTCGTGCACGACGACGCGTTCGGTCTCGCGTCGCGTGGCCGTCTTGTTCGCGGCGACGATCACCACGCCGTCCCCGGCGGCAGCGAGAGAGCCCACCCGCTCGCGAACCAGCACTCGCACCGGTAGACGCAGCTCCGAGAGTCGTGCGCGCATGCGTGAGAGCAACGAGCCGGGTTCGTTGGGATCGTCGGTCGCGATGAGCGTGTCGTCATCGAGGTCGCGTCGCCCCTCGTCGAAGGCAGCGGCGATTTGATCGGCGTCGCTCCGCGCGTCGTCTGCGTCGCCGAAGCGCGCCGCCGCGGCGTCGGTCATCGCCGGAGAGAACGCCGTGTCGATGACCGCGAGATCCTTGGCGAGCTCGACGAAGCGCCCGCGATAGACGGCGAGCCAGCCCTGCTCTTCGCGGAGCGAGACCAGCACCTCGTCGAGCGCGCGTCGCGCGGAGGCGAGCAGTCGACGATCGAGCTCCGGCGGCTCCCACCGAGGCGAGAGCTCGCGACCGGTGCGCCAGGCGGTCAGGACGCGCTCCTGCTCGCGGGTGGCGTTCTTCGGCGTGACCGCAGAGAGCAGGGCAAATCGCGCTGAAATTCCGCGCACCAGCGGGTCGAGCGCGCGCGTTCGCGCGACGAGCCGAGCGTCGCGATCAGCCGCCATCGTTGGCGTCGGTCGAGGCGGCGCCGGAATCGGTCGCTGCGCCCGTGTCGCCCGCCGCACCGGTATCCGTCACCGTCCCCGTGTCCAAGATCGGCGTCGCCGTGTCGCCCGCGCCGGCATCGGAGGCCTTGCAGTTGAAGTCCTGGCTCTGGCAGGTGCCGGGGGCGACGATCTCGTCCGGGCCTTCATCGTCAGGGTTGCGGCGCTTGATGCACTTGCAGACCAGGCCCTCGGAGCACTGCTCGTCGTACTCGCACTTGCCGCCGCGTGCAGCGAGCGGGACCTTCTCCGAGCAAGCGGAAACGAGCTCGACCGCGCCCACGACGAGCGCTGCAGCAAAGAACCAGGCGCGCGGCTTCATCGGCCCCTCGGATGCGCCTCTGCGTGGGCGCGTCGCACGTGGTCACGGGCCACGTGCGTGTAGATCTCGGTGGTGGTTACGTTGACGTGTCCGAGCATGGTCTGCACCGCACGAAGGTCGGCGCCACGCGCGACCAGGTGGGTCGCGAAGGAGTGCCTGAGCTTGTGCGGCGAGATCTTCTTCGCGATACCGGCGCGGAGCAAATGGCCTCGGAGGTTTTTCCAGAAGGACATCCGGGTGAACCCCCCGCCACGGGGGGAGACGAACACCCGATCGTTGCCCTTCTCGCCGCGTTTTTCCAGCTCGGTGACGATCGCCGGACGCACCTCGTCGAGGTACCGACGCACGAGCGCGAGCGCGAGATCGGCCACCGGGACGACGCGGCGTTTGCTTCCCTTCCCGAGGGGCGTGACCGTTCCGCGGACGAAGTCGAGGTCGCCCATCCGGAGCTCGACGAGCTCGCTGACCCGGAGGCCCGCCGCGTACATCAGCATGATCATCGCAGCGTCGCGGAGACCGCGTGGGGTCGTCGCGTCCGGCGCAGCCAGCAACGCGTCGATTTCGGGCAGCGTGAGGTACATCGGCAGCTTCCGCGCGAGCTTCGGACCCTCGACCAGCGCGCTCGGATCGACCTCGAGCTCGCGCTCGCGAACGAGGAACCGCAAGAAGCCCCGCACCGACGAGAGGTAGCGAGCGGACGAGCGAGCCGAGAGACCTTCCTTGGAGAGCTTCACCAGGAACCCGGCCACGTCGCCGCCATCGAGCTCCTCGAGCTTGTCGCCACGTTTCGCGAGTGCGGGCTCGGCGAAGGTGGCGAACCTCCGGAGGTCGGTCGCGTACGCCGACAGCGTGTTGCTCGACAGCCCACGCTCGACCCGCAGGTGATCGAGATACGCGTCGACGTGGGTGGAGAGGTCCATCGCTTACGCAAAGATCGCAAGTCCCGGACGTTCGGGCAAATCCACGGATCCGCCGGAGGCGGGACGTGGGTGTGAATTCCCAGGTCGAGAGTCGTTTGGGAAGCCTTGACGAGGACGCCTGCGGCTCCCTATCACCGTTGTCCTTCAGTAGGACGCAACAACGACTCGCGCCGCCACGAGCGGCACGCGCACAAGGAGAACAGCAGCATGGGCCTCCACCTCGGCAGCATCGCCCCCGACTTCACGCAGGACTCCACCGACGGGCCGATCAAGTTCCACGAGTGGATCGGCAACAGCTGGTGCGTGCTGTTCTCGCACCCCAAGGACTACACGCCCGTCTGCACCACCGAGCTCGGCTACGTCGCCAAGATCAAGCCCGAGTTCGAGAAGCGCAACTGCAAGGTCATCGCCCTCAGCGTCGATCCGGCCGACTCGCACCGCGGGTGGATCGGCGACATCGAGGACACCCAGTCGACGAAGATGAACTTCCCCATCCTCGCCGACGCCGACCGCAAGGTGTCGGGCCTCTACGACATGATCCACCCCGAGGCGAACGACACGCTGACGGTGCGTTCGGTGTTCGTCATCGACCCGAACAAGAAGATCCGCTTGATGATCACCTACCCGGCGAGCACCGGACGCAACTTCGAGGAGATCCTCCGCGTCATCGACTCGCTGCAGCTGACCGACAAGCACTCGGTCGCGACGCCGGCGAACTGGAAGGACGGCGACGACTGCGTCATCGTCCCGTCGCTGCAGGACCCGAAGGTCCTCGCCGAGAAGTTCCCCAAGGGCTTCAAGGTGATCCGTCCGTACCTGCGCATGACCCCGCAGCCGAACAAGTGATCGGTTGGTCGACAGTCGACAGCGGGCCTCGCGGCTCCTGTCGACTGTTCGCATTTTTGTCTCCCGTGTCGATGTCGTCGTTGCTCGAGAATTTTCACCACGGAGTCACGGAGGCACGGAGTTGGAGATGTCTGCCGATCGCCGCCAGCGGGCGCTCGTCATCGTCGAAGCATCGGCAGAATCGAGGCGTCTGCGAAGCACGCGGCAGCACAAATCTCTCCTCCGTGTCTCCGCGACTCCGTGGTGAGCTCTCTCCTCTTCGGGGACGAGACGGGCTCACTCGGCTGGAGTCGACTCGAGCTCCGGGTCGGGTTCGGACACGGGCTCCTCGGCGGCCGTAGCCGCTTGGAACCGCGTGAACACTCCCATGCCGGCGAACATGGCCGCGACGAACACCAGCGCGCTCGGTGCCCCGGTCACCACCGATGCGAGTGCAGGACCCGGACAGTAGCCGGACAAGCCCCAACCAACGCCGAAGAGGACCGCCCCGATCACGAGACGCGCGTCGATCCGCGTCTGCCGCGGGAGGTGGAACTTGTGACTGAGCGCGGGACGTTGGCGGCGCAGCACGAGGCGATACCCCACGAGGCAGACCGCGACACCGCCGCCCATCACCGCCATCAGGCTCGGATCGAAGTGACCGCCGACGTCGAGGAACGCGAGCACCTTGTTCGGATCCGTCATGCCCGCGATCCCGAGGCCGAGCACGAACACCAGGCCGGCGACGAAGGCAGCGAGGTTCGAGCGCGCGTTCACGAGCCACCTCCGAGCTTTCGGACGAGGAACACGGTCAGCATGCCGATGCCGATGAAGGTCAGCGTCGCGACGATCGAGCGCGGAGAGAGGCGGCTCGTCCCGCAGACGCCGTGACCGCTGGTGCAGCCGTTTCCGAGGCGCGTGCCGAACCCGACCAGCAACCCGGCGACCGCGAGCACGGGGAGCGATGCGGGGGAGCGGCCGAACGAGCTCGGCAAGGCGAGGAGCAGCGCGAGCGCGCCGACCAGGAGCCCCGCCAGGAAGGACGCGCGGAACCCGCGCTCCTGCTGGGGACCGTCGAGCAGACCGCCGGCCATGCCCGACACACCGAGTATTCGTCCGTTGTAGTGGAGGAAGACCACCGCGGCGGTCCCCACGAGGAGACCTCCAATGGTCGGGCGAATCAGGTCGGCGGCGTGCATGGTAGAAACTGATTCCGCTAAAACGAATGCGGTTTCAGTCTACAAGAGGCTGTTTGGAGTGCAAGCCGGGCCGTCGTGGGCTCAGACGAACAGGGCTTCGACTCCGGAAAGCGGCGGGTACTCGCGGTCTTTCGCCGAGAGGAGCGGCGCCGAGACGGGCCATGCGATGGCCAGCGTCGGATCGTTCCACGCCACACCGTGCTCGCTCTCGGGCGACCAGAAGTCGTCGCACTTGTAACTGACGAGCGCCGTCTCGCTCACGACGCAGAACCCGTGCGCGAACCCGACCGGTACGAACAGCTGTCGCCCGGGGTGGAGCGTGCACGCCTCCCACTGCCCGAACGTCGGCGAGCTCCGACGCAGGTCGAGGATCACGTCCCAGATCTCGCCTTCGAGGCAACCGACGAGCTTCGACTGGGGCTTGGGGTTCTGGAAGTGCAGCCCCCGCAAGACCCCGCGCGACGAACGCGAGACGTTGTCCTGGACCCAGTGCCGATCGACGCCGGCCTCGCGGTACTTCTGCTCGTTCCACGACTCGAAGAAGAAGCCACGCGGGTCGCCGAACACACGGGGTTCGAGCAAGAGGGCGCCCGGAAGGCGAAGGGAAGTGACGTTCATCGGTCCTCGGCGAGGGTTCGGGCCCGCGCGTGATCCTCCACCCCCGAGAGGAAGCTCCCTCGGAGAGCGTCGTCCGGCAAGGTCGCCGAGGTTCGACACCCGCCAGAGCTCGGCTCTCCGCGGCGCGTGCGTCCGCCCCCGACGAAGAACCGGCGAGGATCAGCGCGAGCGCCCAGCGGATGCGCGAGGGGCCCCACGTCCACGAACCTGTCGCGCGCGACCAATCCGGAGTGCCGTTTTGCCGCGGAAAACGAAGGGTCTTCCTGCTTGATGACCCCTGCACGCGCGACTAGGGTCCGAACCCGTAGATGGCCGCTCAACCGCCTCCCCCGCAAGACCCGAACGTCACGACCAACGCGGGTGGTGTGACGCCCCCCGATGCGCCTGCCGGCCCGCCCGCGGGCGGTGGCAACGGCGGCTCGTCGCGGGTGCCGGTCTCGATCGAGGAGGAGCTGCGTACTTCGTACCTCGACTACTCGATGTCGGTCATCATCGGCCGAGCCATCCCCGACGTGCGCGATGGTCTCAAGCCGGTGCACCGCCGCGTGCTGTTCTCGATGGCGGAGCAGGGCATCCGCGCCAACGGTCCGCACCGCAAGTCTGCCCGCGTCGTCGGCGACGTGCTCGGCAAGTACCACCCGCACGGCGATCAGTCCGTGTATGACGCGCTCGCGCGCCTCGCGCAGCCGTGGTCGCTCCGCTACCTGCTCATCGACGGCCAGGGAAACTTCGGCTCGGTCGACGGCGATCCGCCGGCCGCCATGCGGTACACCGAAGCGCGTCTCTCACGCGTGTCGATGGAGCTGCTCGCCGACATCGACAAGGACACCGTCGACTTCGTCCCCAACTTCGACGACTCCGAGCAGGAGCCGTCGGTGTTGCCCTGCAAGTTCCCCAACCTGCTGGTCAACGGGTCGAACGGAATCGCCGTCGGCATGGCGACCAACATCCCGCCGCACAACCTAGGCGAGATCATCGACGCCACGGTCTACCTCATTCGCAATCCCGAGTGCGGGGTTCCCGATCTGATGAAGCTCGTGCCCGGCCCCGACTTCCCCACCGGCGGCATGATCTACGGCACCGAGGGCATCAAGCAGGCGTACCTCACCGGCCGCGGCCGCGTGCTCATGCGCGCCAAGACCGAGGTGAAGAAGCTCGGCAAGGGCGACCGCGAGCAGATCGTCGTCACCGAGATCCCCTACCAGGTCAACAAGGCCACCCTCGTCGCCAAGATCGCCGAGCTCATTCGCGAGAAGCGGATCGAGGGCGTGTCGAACGTCGAGGACCACAGCGATCGCGACGGCATGTCCATCGCCATCGAGCTGAAGAAGGACGTCTACCCGCAGGTCGTCTTGAACCAGCTGTTCAAGATGACCGAGCTGCAGACCTCGTTCGGCGTCATCAACCTGGTCATCGTCGGCGGTCGCCCCAAGGTCCTCGACCTCAAGGAGACGCTCGCCGAGTTCGTCCACCACCGCCGCGAGGTCGTCACCCGCCGCACGCGCTTCGAGCTCCGTCAGGCCGAGGCGCAACACGAGTTGGTCGAGGGCCTCGGCATGGCCCTCACCGAGCTCGATCTGGTGATCGAGACGATTCGCCGCGCCAACGATCGCGACACCGCGCGTGAAGGCCTGATGGCGCTCAAGCTGCGCGGTCTCGAGGCGTTCGTCGCGCGCGCCGGTCGTCCGGCCGCCGAGATCGCCGAGGCGCGCAAGCGCCCCGAGTACACGCTCAGCGAGCGTCAGGCCAACGCCATCCTCGACATGCGCCTCGCCCGGTTGACCGGGTTGGAGCGCGAGAAGCTCGAGGCCGAGTACAACGAGCTCGGCAACACCATCGCGCGGCTCAAGGCCATCCTCGCGAGCGAGACGCTCCTCCTCGACGTCATCATCGGCGAGCTCGAGGGCATCAAGGCGGCTTACGCGGACGCGCGTCGCACGGTCATCGTCCCGGACGAGGCCGAGATCGCGATCGAAGACCTGATCCAGGAAGAGGACATGGTCGTGACGATCTCCCACGGGGGGTACGTCAAGCGCACGCCGGTCGCGACGTATCGCGCGCAGAAGCGCGGCGGCAAGGGCAAGCTCGGCATGGAGGCCCGCGACGAGGACTGGGTCAACCAGCTCTTCGTGGCGAGCACGCACGCCTACGTCTTCTTCTTCAGCGACAAGGGCAAGGTCTACGTCAAGAAGGTCTACGAGATCCCGCTCGCCGCGCGGAACGCCAAGGGCCGCGCGATCGTCAACTTCGTCGGCATGGAGTCCGGCGAGAAGATCGCGGCGATCGTCGAGGTCCCGAAGATGGAGGCCGGCAAGTTCATCGTCACGCTCACCAAGGGCGGGACGATCAAGAAGACCGAGCTCACCGACTACGAGAACTTCCGCGAGAAGGGCATCATCGGCGTCAAGATCGAGGGCGACGACCAGCTGCTCTCGGCCGCGATGACCGACGGCACGCGGCAGATCATGATCGGCACCAAGGACGGCATGTCCATCCGCTTCCCCGAGGAGCAGGTCCGTTCGATGGGCCGCGCCACCGTCGGCGTGAAGGGCATCGAGCTGCGCGAGGGCGACCAGGTCGTCGGCCTCGCGGTGACCGAAGAGGGCGCCGATCAGGTGCTCGCGATCACCGAGCGCGGCTTCGGCAAGCGGACGCCGATCGAGCAGTTCCGCGAGCAGAAGCGCGGTGGCTTCGGCGTCGCGCTGATCGACACCGGCGAGCGCAACGGCGCCTGCATCGGTCTCCGCCTGGTCAATGACTCGCACGAGATCATGCTCATCACCGATCGCGGTCAGACCATCCGCACCCGCGTCGCCGAGGTCCGCGAGACCAAGGACCGCGGTGCGCTCGGCGTCCGCGTGATGACCCTCGACGAGGGCGAGCGCGTCGTCGCCTTCGAGCGTCTCGCCGAGAGCGAGGAGACGGAGGGCTCGGGGGGCGGCGAAGGTGCGGCCAGCGAGCCGCCGGAGCCCGCCGGCGACGCGTGAGGCGGCACGCGTGCCGGGACGTGCCCGGCACGTGTCGCCCGATCGCTCGGTGAACTGAAGACAAACGTGAGGATTCCCAGCGCGACCGGGTTGGCCCGCGTCATGCTGACGAGTCCCGCCTGATGATGCGTTTCGCGCCCCGGCTCTCCGCCTTTGCGCTCCTTTTTCTGCTCGGCTGCGGCGGCTCGCGCACCCCCGGTGGAAGCGACGCCCCGGATGCGAGCGCACCCTCGCAGCGGGTTGGACCCGTCGAGCACCTCCGCACGCTGCCTTCTGTGCGGCTCGATCCCGAGCTTCACCTCTCGCGGGTCGCCTCCGGCTATCAGCTCGATGGCTTCGCGCCGAAGGGCCAGCGCGTCGGGACGTTCGTTCCGTTCGGCGCCGAGCACTTCGTGTCGACCGTGCCGGCGCGCTCGAGCGATCCGGTGCACGTCGGTGTGCGGGGAAAAGACGGCAAGGAGCGCGTGTTCATCGAGGTCGTTGCCGAGGACCTCGCGTCGGCGCCGTCCCGCGAGGGCCAGGTCTCTGCAGGCACCATCGCGTTCGCGCGCCCGATCTCGTCGGCCGATCTCGTGCACGTCGTCGACGTCGGTCGCGTCGAGGAGCTGCGCATCGTCCACCAGCCGACCGACGAGATAGTCACGCGACACAAGATCGTTCCGAGCGCGGCGGTTCGTTCCGTGCGCGCGCGCGATAACGTCGTGGAGGTCGCGGGCGACGATGGAAAGGTCGCGATCACCTCGGCGCCGATCGTCGCCTGGGACGCGAAGGGCGACGTGGTGCCGACGCGCATCGCGGTGACCGAGAAGAGCGGCATCTTCACGCTCGAGACGCGGGTCGCGGCGCGGGGCCATGTCTTCCCCATCACCATCGATCCGACCTGGGCGCCGACCGTGCCGGTGCCGCCGAACTACCACCTGCCGGCCTGGGGGCTACCGATTCCCGGCTCGTCGGGCAAGGTGGTGTTCGTCGGCGGCGGAAGGAACGTCGATCGATTCGATCCGTTCGCAGGGAGCGGGGGCGCGTTCTCCGCACTGACCACGATGACCAACGGCTCGAGCTCGTTCGCCGCGACGCTGCTCGCCGACAACAACACGATCCTCTGCGCCTCGTCGAGCCCGTACTCCTGGACCGGGACCGGCAGCTCGAGCCCCATCGTCACCTGGATCTACGACCTCGCCGCCGGCACCACGACGCGCGTGGGGGATCTCACGAACATCCACGATTTCCCGAAGATGGTGCGTCTCCCGAGCGGAAAGGTCGTCGCGTTCGGCCAGGCGCTCGGCGGCGCGGGTGCCAATGGCAGCGTCGAGATCTACGACCCGGGCACCAAGAGCTGGTCGGTCGCGACGACCGTTCCTCCGGCGCTCGGCCGCTTCAGCATGACGCTGCTCGACAGCGGCAAGATCCTCGTCGCCGGAGGCGGTACCTACGGCAGCTCGTCGGCGGCGGCGTATCTGTTCGATCCGTCGACCAATGGCTGGGCGCCCACCGCCAACGCTCTGAGCGGTGCGCGCAGCGATCACCAGGCGACCAGGCTCGCCGACGGCACCGTGCTCCTCGTCGGCGGCGCGCAGGCGGCGATCACGTCGACCGCGGAGATCTACGACCCGGTGCTCGACAAATTCACGCTCCTGACGTCGAAGATGGCGGCCGCGCACTATTACGGCCATCGGCTAACCACGATGGCCGACGGGAGGATCCTGGTCACCGGCGGTCAGGCCTCGAGCACTCTCTCGACGACCGAGATCTTCGATCCGGCGACCAAGACCTTCTCGCCCGGTCCGACCATGATCTACCCGCACCGAGACCACGCGGCCGTGCTCTTGCCGGGCGGTCGCGTGATGGTCAACGCGGGGACGTCCGACACCTGCAACTCTTGCGCGCTCGCCGAGATCCTCACGCCCGATCCGATCGTCTCGACGGATGGAACCGGATGTCCCTCGGGCATCGCGGCCGATGGGTACTGCTGCGATCGCGCGTGCACCGGCACGTGCGAGGCGTGCAATCTCCCCGGCCACGTCGGCGTGTGCACCCCGGTCGTCGGCGTGCCTCCGCGTGCCGGCAGTTGCGCGCCGTTCCTCTGCGCCGGTGCCGATTCGACCGGCGCCGGCGTGTGCGGCAAGACCTGCGGCAGCGACGCCGGATGCAGCACGGGCAACTACTGCGACATCCCCAGCGGTGAGTGCGCCCCGCAGAAGACGACCGCCGCCGGCTGCGGTCGCAACGGCGAGTGCTCGTCGGGGTTCTGCGTCGACGGCGTGTGCTGCGGCACCGCGTGCAGCACCAAGACCTGTCAGGCGTGCGACGTCGCCGGCAGCATCGGCACGTGTACCGACGTCGCCTCGGGCGATCCGCACGGAGCGCACGGGACCTGCGGAAGCTACGCGTGTCTCGCGGGCGCGTGCGCGTCGGGAACGTGCACGAGCGACGCGCAGTGTGCGAGCAATCGCTACTGCGTGTCGGGCAGCTGCGTGACCGCGCTCGGACAAGGGACCCCGTGTGCGCGCGACGCCGAATGCCAGAGCGATCACTGCGTCGACGGATACTGCTGTGACGCCGCCTGCGGCTCCTCGTGTCAGGCGTGCGACGTTCCGGGCAAGCTCGGGGTCTGCACCAACGTCGCGAGCGGCGCGCCGCACGGCAGCCGCACCTGTGCGCCGTACGCGAAGTGCAACGCCGGCGCATGCGCGACCGCGTGCTCGACCGATCCCGATTGCAGCACCGGCAACGGCTGCGCCGCGTCGACCTGTGTCGTTCGTAAGACCAACGGTGCGGCGTGTACTGCAAACGCCGAATGCGCGAGCGGCACCTGCGCCGACGGGGTCTGTTGCAACACCGCGTGCAGCGGCGCGTGTCAGGCCTGCAACCTCACCGGCTCGGTCGGAGCGTGCACCGCCGTCGACGGCTTCGCCGATCCGCACGCGAAGTGCGCTTCCGGCCCGTGCGCGGACGTGTGCAAGGCCGGTGCGTGTGGCTTCAAGACGGCCACGACGATCTGCTCCGCAGTCAGCTGCACCGCGGGGGTCGCCACCTCCGCGACGTGCGATGGCGTGTCGGCGGCGTGCCCAGCGGCCTCCGCCGCGCCCTGTCCGGGGAGTCTCGCGTGTGCCTCGGCGGCGGCCTGCAAGACCAGCTGCCTCGTCGACGGTGACTGCACGAGCGGCGTGTGCGATCCGATCTCGGGCAAATGCGTCGGCGCGCTCGACGCGGGGCCGATCGATACGGGACCGGGCGACACGGGAGTGGGCGACACGGGAGCGGCCGATTCGGGGACCGTCGCCGACACCGCGGTTGCCGATACAGCCGTCCCGGACACGGCGACTGCCGATACTTCGCCGGTCGACTCTGGGACCTTGGAAGACTCGCGCCCGATCGCCGAGGTCGGTGCACCAAAGCTCCCCGAGACCCCGACGGTCACCGGCTTCCAGCGGTGCAACAAGAGCAGCGAGTGCGTGAGCGGGCACTGCGTGGAGGGCATCTGCTGCAACACCGCGTGCACCGATCGCTGTCACTCGTGTGCGCTTCTCACGAGCCCGGGCGTGTGCACGCTCGAGCCGATCGGCGTCGACCTGAAAAACGAGTGCGGCCCCGCGCTCAGCTGCCTCGGCACCTGCGGCGGCAGCGGCGAGTGCATCGGGAGTGGCAGCGGCACCCAGTGCGCGCGGAATCGGTGCACTGGCCCTTCCACGGGCATCGGTCCGGCCTACTGCGCAGCGCCCGGTACAGCGTGCGCGACCGACGAGGCCGTGCCCTTCGACTGCGGCGCCTACGGCTGCGAGCCGGCCTTCGGGGCTTGCATGACCGTTTGCACCGCGAGCCGTGACTGCGCGCCTGGATTCGTGTGCGACGTCGCCGGCAAGCAGTGCATTGCCCTGCCTCCGGCCGCCGAAGACAGTGGCTGCAGCATCGGGGAGACCCGGTCCAGCCATGGGTGGAACCTCGGCCTGACACTTGCTGCGCTGGCGGTCGTCGCCAGGATCGTGCGTCGCCGCACGGCCGACTCACCGCTGAATCTCCGCTGAATCGAGTTGCGAAGTTTCGTTCGCACCATGATTCATGGGCGTCCGACGAACCCGTGACCGTACGCTGACGGAAACCACCGGCCGCTGGCGTTACGAATTCGGGGACATGTCGACTGCGGTGCTCATCAACCTCCGTGCGCGTCGTGGTTCCGAGTCCCTTGCCCGAGACGTTCGGCACCACCTGCCGGGCGTCCCGATGGCCCTGACGCGCACCCTCGACGAGGCGCGCGCCTTCGTCGCCGATCTGCGCACGCGGCCGCATCCCGATCTCATCCTCTCGGGCGGCGGCGACGGCACGGCCGTGTCGCTCCTCAACGAGTGGGACCGCGATCAGCTGCCGACGATCGGGCTCGTCCCGCTCGGCACCGGCAATGGTTGGGCGCGCAGCACCGGTTCGCCGCCGTTCCAGCAGGCCATCCGTCGCATCGCGCGTCACGGATCTCGTCCGTGGCCGACGCGTCGGTTCGGGCTGGTCGAGGTCGAGGGCGTCCTCTCACCATGGGCCGGTTCGGGGTGGGACGCTGAGGTCCTCGGTGACTACCAGCGCATCATGAAGTCGCTGCCGCACGAGGCTGCGGCCTGGATCGGCGGGTTCCCGACGTACATGGTCTCGCTCTTCGGCGTGACCGTGCCGCGGATGGTGATGGCGCCGCGGACCAACATCCGCCTGATCAATACCGGCTCCGACGCGTTGGCCGTCGATGCGAGCGGCAAGGTCGTCCGAGTCGACGACGGTGGCGCAGGCGCGTTGCTCTACGAGGGCCCGCTCGGCGTCGCCGGCTGCGGCACGATCGACGAGATCGGCCTCGGGTTCAAGGCGTTCCCCCACGCGCACCTTCGCCCCGGCCGCATGGCCGCGCGCGTCTACTCCGCAGGCGCCGCCGAGGGCGCTCGATACGTGCGTCGGTTGTGGCGCGGCGAATACGGTCTCCCGCACGATGCGCCGTTCCTCGTCGACGCGTGCCGCATGGAGTTCGATCGCCCGGTCAACTTCGAGATCGGCGGCGACGTCATCGGCCAACGCACCAGCGTCGACTTCAAGCTCGCTCGCCAAAAAGCCACGCTGCTCGACTGGACCAAGCTCGCGGCTTGAAGCCTTGCTCTCGGCGCGCCGCGCGGGCATTCATTCACCCGTGCCGCCGAACCTCACCGCCAATGAAGCGCTGACGCGTCTTCGCGAGGGCAACCAGCGCTTCGCGACGAACGTTCGTTCGATCGACGCGATGCTCTCGCAAGCGCGCCGTGCCGAGCTCGCCAAGGAGCAGTTCCCGTTCGCCATCGTGCTCGGCTGCTCCGACTCCCGCTCGCCGGCCGAGACCGTGTTCGATCAAGGCCTCGGCGATTTGTTCGTCATCCGCGTCGCGGGCAACATCGTCGCCTCGTCGCAGATCGGCAGCGTGGAGTTCGCCGCCGACAAATACGGCATTCGACTGGTCGTGGTCATGGGCCACACCCGCTGCGGTGCGATCGAGGCGACCATCGACGCGCTCGCTGCGCCGAACGTCCCCATCTCGCGCGGTCTCATGTCGATCATCGACCGGGTGAGGCCGTCGGTCGCGACGCTCCTCGAGACCGACATCGCCCACGACCGCGAAGCGCTCGCGCGTGCGTCGATCCGGGCGAACGTGCGCTCGTCGGTCGATCACCTGCGTCACGGCTCGATCCTGCTCGAGCGCCTCGTCGAAGAGGAGGGCATGCGCGTCGTCGGCGCCGAGTACTCCCTCGAAAGCGGCGTGGTCGGCTTCTTCGAGGCCTGAAGATCCGTGAAAAAATCCCCCGGACTGAAGTACTTCAGTCCGGGGGTAATTCTTCGACGGCTCCTGAGCTCTACAGCCCGCGAAGCCACGCGAGGAGCTGGCCCCGCTCCGCCACCGTGAGCTCGAGCCCGTAGCGGTGTCCACCCGCACGCGATGGGTCGAGCAGCACCTCGAGATCCACGATCGAGCCGTCGTGCATCAACGCGCCGCGGGTGCCGACGCCGCGGAGCGACGGGACTCGATACGAACCGGTGCCCCGCTCGAGGGAGCGCGCGAGCCCGGGATCGGTGCCGACCTCGTCGACGTCGACGAGACCCCCCGAGAGGCCCGGACCCTCGTGGCACTCGCTGCAGTGCTTCGCGAACACCGCGTTCGGCGGGGCAGGGGGGAGCGCGTCCGAAAGGCCATGGAGGAAGATGGCCAATCCGAGGGCAATCGCAGGCGGCGGCCTGCGCGTCGGCTCGCTGGTGATGATCAACGTCTCGATGCGCGCGGCGAGACTGGTCACGTCGTGCTGACGCACGGCGCCCGACCACTGCAGCGAGCGTTGCCAGCGTACGGGACGAAGATCGGGGATTCGCGCGGGCTCGCTGCCGGTGGTGGAGCTCACGTCGGCGCGGCCCTTGCCCCACGAGAGCGCGACGGCGCGCGCTTCGGCGGGTGCGTTGGGGTGTGCGTCGACGAGCGCGGCGCCGAGATCGAGGTCGCGATTCGGTGCGCCGACCACCCCTTCGTGAGTGTGGCACGTCGCGCAGGTGAGATGGGTCTGCTCACCGACGCGCGCGAGGTGCTGCATCCCGTGGCCCTCCTCGCGCGCTCCCTCGGGAGCGCGTTGCACCGGGTAGTGGAAGAAGGCCTCGCGCCCGAGCGCCGCGAGCGCGACGCGGTCTCCGCTTCGAGCCGCGAGCGACACCTCGATCGGTGACCACTCGGGGAGCGACTGCCACGCCGCCCATTGGGATCGGCGCAGCCTCGCATACGCCGTGTCCTCCTCGAGCGAACGCTCGAGCGCTGCGCGCCGGAACGGGGGCTCGTCGAGCCAACGCGACTCGGCAGTCGGTGCGCGACACGCACCGAACAGGACCAACGCGGCGAGGCCCAGGCGCCTCATCCCACGCAATGCCCGTAGCCGCAACGCCAGTACTTCTTCCCTTGATCGAACGCGCAGTAGCCCTGCTGCTTGTCCTTGGTGCACTCGCTGTCGTTGACGCACTCGTCCTTCTTGGTGTGGCAGTACCAACCGACGACGCCGAGGAACGCGCCGCACGACGAGCTCCACGATGGCGAGCAGTAGCCGCTCTCGGCGCAGTCGCCATCGATCGCGCAGTTGCCCGCCTTGCAGTAGTAGCCGCGCTCTCCCTCTTGATCGCAGGTGCAGACGCTGGTGCCCGCGGCGCAGTCTTTGTCCTCGTAGCAGCCGTCGTAGGTGCAGTTGCCCTTCGCGCACCGGCCATTCGGTTTGGAGGTGCAGTCCGCCTTGCTCTTGCACGGCGGACCCGGCGGAATCGGCATGCGAGGCCCGTAGGTGATCGTCGCGGCCGGCGGGGTGTCCTTGTTGCTGCAGGTCTCGTGGGCCGCGCGGTGCTTCTCGGCGACCGCCGTCGACTTGGGCGGCTCCGGATCCTTCTTCTTGGTCTTCTTCGGCTTGGGTTCGTCGTCCGGGGTCGCCACGTCGCCGCCATCGCGCTGGCACGCGCCCGCGCTCGATAGTCCCGCGAGCACGACCACCACGGCGAACACTCCCCGCTGCACCTTCCGCATCGGTCCAGCTTACTCGCGACCAAGCGACCCGCCGTGGCATCTCTGGCTGGTGGTTGGCTCGAAACCCTACGTCATGGCCGTCGGGCTTGCCTTCGTCGCGTGTGGTCCGGTCCGGCGGCCCGACGGGGGCACCGGGCTCCTGCAGCCGCCCGCGAGCGCCCCTGCGTTTTCGGCGCTCGACCAGGAGGGCAAGACCCGCACGCTCGGCGAGTACCGCGGCAAGCCGGTGGTGCTCTACTTCTATCCCAAGGACGGGACGCCAGGCTGCACCAAGGAGGCGTGCGCGTTCCGCGATGCGTGGAAGCGCATCCAGGACCGCGGCGCGGTGGTCTTGGGCGTGTCGCGCGACTCGGTCGAGAAGCACAAGAAGTTCGTCGACGAGCACAAGCTGCCCTTCACGCTCCTAGTGGACGAAGACGGCACGGTCTGCACCGCGTACGGCGTGAAGAGCTCGTTCGGCCTGCCTGCGCGCGTCACCTTCGTGCTCGATCGCGACGGGCACGTCGCCCGCACGTTCCCCGACGTCGATCCCGGCATCCACGTCGACCAGGTGCTCGCGGCGCTCGACGCGCTGCCCAAGTGACAAGGTCAGGTTACAAGGAGGGGGCGATGTACGAGCTGTTCTACTGGCCGACCATCCAAGGGCGTGGCGAGTTCGTGCGGCTGGTGCTCGAGGAGGCCAAAGCTGAGTACGTCGACGTCGGCCGCTTGCCCAAGTCAGAGGGCGGCGGTTCGGCCGCGGTCGCGCGTGCGATCGACGAGCTCGGCCCCCCCGCCGTCTTCGCGCCGCCCATCCTTCGGGCAACCATTCACAAGAAGAAGATCGTCCTCTCGCAGACGGCGAACATCTGCGCCTTCCTCGCGCGTCGTCACGGCCTCGTGGCGGACGACGAGGTGGCGCAGGCGCACGCGCTCCAAGTGCAGCTCACCATCGCCGATCTGGTCGCAGAGGTGCACGACACCCACCACCCCATCGGGGCGTCGCTCTACTACGAGGACCAGAAGCCCGAGGCCAGGCGCCGCGCCGAGTCGTTCAGGAGCGAGCGCATCCCGAAGTTTCTCGGTTGGCTCGAGCGCGTCGCCGGCGACCAAGCGTACCTCTTCGGCGAGCTCACCTACGTCGACCTCTCGCTGTTCCAGGTGCTCGAGGGCCTCCGGTATGCCTTCCCCCACGCCTTCGCCCGCGTGACCGCGGAGACCCCGAAGATCCTCGCCATTCGCGACCGGGTTTCGGCCCGTCCTCGCATCGCGTCCTACCTCGCCTCCGAGCGACGGATCCCGTTCAACAAGATGGGCATCTTCCGCCACTACGCCGAGCTCGACGAGAAATGATCCGACACTCGAGCTGCGCCACGGGAGTCATTGGCGCACGCAACTGACGGGTGGGTATTGGTCGAGCCCGGGCATGTCGACCGCCACGCGTCGTTCCCCGCTACACTCACGAGCGATGCCCGCCCGTGCAAAGTCGCTCGACCCGGTGGTCTACCCGGAGACCGACCACATGGGCGAGCACGAGCTCCAGCGGTTCATCGCCGAGTTGCTGAGGCCGTTGCTCGAGCGCTACCTGAAGGAGCGGGGCATCGTCGCTCACGTCGGAGCTGACACCTTCTTCTACTTCGTGAAAGGCGATCCAACGCAGCGGTTCGCGCCCGACCTCTACGTGCTCGACGGTGTCCGGCAGGACCGTGCGGTCGCTTCGTGGAAGCTCTGGGACGGCACGCCACCTCCCAGCTTCGCGCTCGAAATCGTCACCAGCGACGCGCTGAAAGACTACGACGACGTCCCCAACGTCTTCGGCCGCGTAGGGGGAGGCGAGCTGGTGTTGTTCGATCCCGGGGCGAAGCCCACCAGCCGAAAGCGGGCGCGCTTCACCGTCTTTCGTCGTGGAGAGGAGGGGTTCCGGCTCGCCGAGCGAACGCACGGAGATCGCGTCTGGAGTCAGGCGCTCGGTTGTTTCCTCCGCGCCGTCGGCGAGGGAGCCTCGCGGCGTGTGCGGCTCGGGCTCGGTCCGAACGGCGACGAGCTCTTCCCCACCGCGGTGGAAGCCGCGGAAGCCGAGCTGGCGCTCCTCCGCGCCGAGGTCGAGGCGCTTCGGGGGAGCCGATGAGCTCTGCAACTCCCAAGAATGCGCCACCGAGCGAGTCCGAGCGTGGTGCGAACACCTCTCCTCGTCACCGCGTTGTTGTTCTCGTGCGCCACTCCGCAACCGCCCGCGGCACCGACGCCACCTTCGGCGGGCGTTTGCGACGACGGCTCGCTGATCGGTAAGGCGAGCGATACCGGGCGCGTCGAGTGTGGCAGGGACAAGGCCTGCGTTCTCGGCGCAAAGGGCCCCGCCTGCGTAGCGTCCGCCGAGGCGGAGCTACCCGAGCGCTGTGGCCTCATCACCTGCGGCTCCGGGTGCAGCTGCTCGTCGTCGGCCAACAGCGAGTGTCTCTGCGCGAAGGTCGGCTCGCCCTGACTTGCTATGCTCGTGGCGTGAGCCCGTGGATCCTCGTCCCCATCGCCGTCTGCCTCGGCTGTCACGGTGCCGAGCTCGAGACCGATGCCGGCACGAGTGATTCCTCTGCGAGCGACGCCGTGATCGGCGAATCGGGGGCCGATGCGCCGGACGGAGATGGCGCCGGGTCTGAGGACGTTCCGAACAATTTGAAGAGCAACGGCTCGTTCGAGGAGGGTCTGACGGGTTGGCCCGACGGGCGGTTGGTCGTCGTCGAGGGAGGCGCCGACCACGGCAACCACTGGGCGAAGCTGGTCGACGGCGAGCCCTGGACGGGGGTGTCCAACCGGATCTCGGTCGCCGCGCCCGCGGGTACCACCTTCGAGCTCGGCATGTCGCTCAAGGCTCTCGATTCCGACACCTCCGCCATGAGGGTCTACGTTTCGACGGACGATTCGGAGACGGGAGAAGTGTTCATGCCGCTCTCGCCCGCGGGCACCTGGATCCGCGCGAAGGCGACGCTGACCCTCACCAAGCCCATCACCTCGATCGTCATCACGGTGGACACCAACGTTTCCACCAAGCGCTCGTTCGGCATCGATCGCGTCTATCTCGTCAAGAAATAGCTCGGGGCCCCGCTTGCGCAGCGTCGCCGCGGCTGAGCTGCCGGAGCGTCTTGCGCGAAGGCGCAACCACACCGACGGTTGCCTTTTGCCGTACCATGGCGAAAGCGATGCATGGGTTCGGCAACCTTCGGGGGAGCACCGTCGTCGGTGCGCTCGAGGTCTTCGAGCAGCGCTATGGGCGCGCCGCGTCGCACGAGATCGTCTCCTCGCTCCCCGCGGAGTGGCGCGGGCTGGTCAAGCCCAACGTGCCGGTGATGGGCTTGCTCCCGTCGAAGCTCTACCCCAACGGGTTCGTGGGTGAGGTCGTTCGGGCGATGGCACGCGTGACGCGTGCGCCGAACGAGGACGCGTTCATCCGTGAGCTCACGAGCGCCGGCATCGATGCAACGCTCGGCACCGTCCACCGGCTCATCCTGCGCTGGGTCGCAACGCCTCGGGAGTACGCCAAGCGTGCCCAAGACGTGTGGGACCAGTACCACGACTCCGGGCGCGTCACGGTGCTCTCGGTGACCGACCACGAGTACCTCGTGCAGATCTCCGAGTGGGCGCGCCACGACGTCACCGTCTGCAAGCTCTCGCTCGAGGGGCGCCGCCACCTGCTCGAGAAGACCAACATCCGCATCACCGATTGCCGCCGGGAGAAGTGTGTCGCCTGGGGGCACGATGTGTGTGTGATGCGGTATCGCTGGTGACCCGTGCAATGGGCCGCGCGTCCTTGGTAGCCTCGTCGGTCCATGGCTCTCGACCTCCTCATTCGTGGTGGAACGATCATCGACGGAACCGGCGGCGCTCCGCTTCGCGGTGACGTAGGCGTACGCGACGGCAAGATCGTCGCGATCGGCGAGGTGAACGAATCGGCGGCGCGCACCCTCGACGCAGAGGGCGCGGTGGTCGCTCCCGGGTTCGTCGACCTGCACTGCCACTACGACGGTCAGGTCTCTTGGGACGCCGACCTGCTCCCCTCGTCCAACCACGGTGTCACCACCGTCGTGTCGGGCAACTGCGGCGTCGGATTTGCGCCGGTACGCCCGACCGATCGCGACGCGCTGGTGAAGCTCATGGAGGGCGTCGAAGACATTCCCGGCGCCGCGCTCGCCGAGGGCGTCACCTGGGATTGGGAGAGCTTCGGCGAGTACATGTCGGCGCTCGACGCGCGGCCGCACACCATCGACTTCGCGATGCAGATCCCGCACGACGCGGTCCGGGTGTACGTCATGGGCCAGCGGGGGATCGACTCCCAGCCCGCCACCGACGACGACATCGCCAAGATGCGCGCGGTCGTGCGTGCGGGCCTCGAGGCCGGCGCGATCGGCTTCTCCACCGGGCGTTCCGACAACCACCGCTCCGCGACCGGCGCCGAGACGCCGGCCTACGAGGCGACGGCTGCAGAGCTCGCGGGCATCGCCGCCGCGTTCAAGGGCCTGAAGCACGGCGTGCTGCAGGCCGTCAGCGATTTCGACATGGCCAAGTCCGAGGAGCGCTTCGACCCCGAGTTCGACGTGCTCGAGGCGATGGCCCGCGCCGCCGACGGTCACCCGCTATCCATCTCCACCATGCAGCGCGACATGGCCCCGATGCAGTGGCAGCGCATCCTCGATCGAATCGCCAAGGCCGATGCGGCCGGCATTCCGATGCGTGCGCAGGTCGGCGTGCGGGCGATCGGCGTGCTCATCGGGTTCGAAGCGACGTTCCATCCGTTCATCGGGTTCCCCAGCTACAAGGCCATCGCGCACCTGCCGCTCGAGGAGCGCGTGGCCCGCATGCGCGATCCGGAGTTCAAGCGGCGCATCCTCGCCGAGAAGTCCGAGCCGCTCGCCGGCGACGGCAGCGCCATCCCTCCGCTGGTCGATCAGCTGCTCGGGCGCCTCGATCTCGTGGCCATGCGTCTGTTCCGGCTCGGCGAGCGCCCCGACTACGAGCCGTCGATGGACGCGTCGCTCTACGCCGAGGCTCACGCGAAGGGCATCCCGTCGCTCGAGGCGGTGTACGACGCGCTCCTCGCCGATGGCGGTCACGAGCTCTTGTACTTCCCGCTGTACAACTACACCGAGATGTCGCTCGACAACGTGCGCACGATGATGGACCACCCGCAGGCGCTGCTCGGTCTGAGCGACGGCGGCGCGCACGTGGGCACCGTGTGCGACGCGAGCTATTCGACGTTCTTCCTCGCGCACTGGGCGCGCGATCGAAAGGCGCGAAAGCTCCCCCTCGAGCGTGCAGTCCGCATGCTGACCGGCGCCCCCGCGTCGTACCTCGGCATGCGCGATCGCGGCACCATCGAGCTCGGAAAGCGCGCCGATCTCAACGTGTTCGATCTCGACAAGCTCGCGGTCGAACGGCCGCGGCTGGTTCACGACCTGCCCGCCGGCGGAAAGCGCCTGTTGCAGGACGCTCGCGGCTACCGTGCGACCCTCGTGCGTGGCGAGATCGTGCGCGACGAGAAGGGGCTCACCGGGGCGCGCCCCGGGAGAGTCTTCCGCGGCGGCATCACCGCCTGATCCTCACCGCCTGCGTCGAACCAGCGCGCCGAGCACGCCTCCGAACACGAGGTGACCGATGAGGTTGATGATCGGGCGATCGCGGCGGTCGCGGTTCGGTGCGGGCATCAGATTGAGCGCGGGCGCCCAACCCACGTAGCTCACCGCCCACACGAACGCGCCGAACCCGGCGCCGAGCAGCACGTTCGGTACACGTGTGTGCACGCGGCGCGACAACGCGGCGAAAGCGACGCCGCTCGCGATGCCGAAACCGAGATGGGCGACTGCGGTCGAGGCGTTCACCACGGCCGGGCTGACGCGCCCTTCGAGGGTGCGTTCGAGCAAGCTCCGCGTGATCTTCCGCGGAGGCATTTCTCCGAGGAGCCCCGCGCGCTGCGCGCCGAACATCAGCCCCGTGAACGCGGCCGTACCCGCGGCGCCGCCGAGCGCGCCCTCGATGTCCTTCCAGTGGATCGCTCGTCCCATGACAGGGAGTCAACGCAGCGGCTGTGCCGCGCCCCCGTGTGCGTCAGCGCGTCATCTGCTCGACCGCGTGGTACTCCGCGCGCCGCCGGCCGAGTCGGGCCTTCACCCAGGCCTTGGTGGCGTCTCGCACCCGTGCGTCGAGCCAGTCGTCGACACCTGGGACGGTCTTGCGGACCGTCTCGCGCGCGAAGACGAACGGGAACTGAGCGAGCGGATGGAGCCGCCACAGACCCGGTCGCGGCAATCCATAATGAGAATATGTACCCGGCGGGACGAACCAGCTCGTGTACCCGATCTGCAGGCCGTGCTCGAGCCGTTTGACCCACGCGTCCCGGGGCGCGTCTTCCGGCGTCGGCGCGTACGAGGCGACATACGAGCGCGCGAGGTTCACGCCGTCCTCGCCGGACGCCCGGGCGCCCTTCACCTGCGAGGCGAACATCAACCCGAGCGCCTCGTCGACGTTCGCCGGATACCACCGCGGCTGCACGCCCATCAGGTGGCCGACGTAGCGCCAGAAGTGCATCATCGATTCGATCTCTTCGCGCGAGGTGCGGTATCCGAGCGCCTTCAAGCCGTACCCGGGGACGAAGCTCCCGCCCATCAGCGTGAGCAGCGCGTCCGACTGGCTGATCGGCACGCCCCACGCAGCGAGGTCCCATCGCGGGTGCGCGAGCAAGCGACGACGCACGAACACGTGCATCAACCGAACCCGCAGTGCGGTCGCCCGCCCGGGGTTTCCCGGCTTCAAACCGTCGGGCTCGGAGACGTCGATCCAGAACGATGCGGTCTCGAGGAACCGCTTGCTCGCGGTCTCGCCGGTGTACGCGCCGGTGAACGCCAGCGGCTTGGCGACCGAGCTCTCACGGTAGCCCTCGAGGGTGATCGCGCCGGCGAACGAGTGCATGTGCGTGCCGAATCGACGGAAGACGCGGGCACCGAGGTCGACGGTCTGCGCGTCGACCCATGGCGGCGTGACCTCGAGCTCCCCGAACAGCCGTCGCAGCGACGTGGGCGCATCGGGTACCGAGTCGACCCCGTGCGCGAGCGCCTGGTCGACCATCGCACGCCCCTCGGCCTGCCCGCGCTTCAGGTAGACCTCGTCGATGAAGGCCTCGGCGACCGGATCGGCGTCGTAGTACCCCTGTGCCCAAGTGCGCACGGTCTCGTCCGGCAGCTGTGGGTCGGCGCCGAACGCGACGCGCAACGCGCGCCGGAGCCACTGCGAACGTGGGAGGTTCTCCCAGTAGCGGAACTCGGTGGGAATCGGGGATCCGCGATCTTCCTTGCGCCGCTCGGCCATTCCGGTGCATCAGCGTAATCCATGCGAGAACCGAGCACGACCTGGCGCGAAGAGATCGCGTCCGACGAAGAAACGCGCTTTTCCGAGTACGCGACGCAGTTCGCCGAGGTGCAGCGGCTCAAGTCGGCGAAGTTCGGCAAGGGCCGCACGCTCCACCGCAAGCAGCTCCTCGCCCTGCGCGCCCAGCTCGAGGTGTTGCCGGGTTTGCCCGCCTTCGCCGCCCACGGCCTCTTTGCGCGCCCGGCGACCTACGACGCGCGCGTGCGCCTCTCGAACGGCGGGACCGATCGCGCCAAAGACCTCCGCCCCGACGTGCGTGGCTTCGCGCTCAAGGTGCTCGGCCTCGAAGGCAAGGGCGCACTCGGGGGGACGACGACCGAGCAGGATTTCCTCCTGATCAACCACTCGAAGTTCTCGTTCCCCAAGAGCGACGAGTTCGTCGGCCTGGCGCTCGCCGCGGCCCGCGGTCCTGGCGCGTTGATCGGCTACATGATCAACCGCTACGGCTTCATGGCGGGGCTCTCGCGTGTCGGTGACATCGCGCGCACGTTCGGCAAACCGTTTGCGGGCTTCGCCGCCGAGACGATGCACACCGCAGCCCCGATCGCGTGCGGGCCGTATGCGGCCAAGGCGCGCCTCGTGCCGCTGAACGCGCCGGCCCCGGCCCGTGATGGAAAGAACTGGGCTTCCGACATCACCGGTCGCCTGGTACGCGGGCCGCTGCAATGGAACCTCCAGCTCCAGTTCTTCGTCGACGAGAACCTGACGCCCATCGAGGACGCCTCGGTCGAGTGGCCCGATCGCCTCGCGCCGATCGTCACGGTCGCGCGCCTGGTCGTCCCGCAGCAATCGGTGTCGGACCTGATCGCGGCCGAGGTCGAGTCTGCGAAGTTCGACCCGTGGAACGCGCTCGCGGAGCATCGTCCGCTCGGCGACGTCATGCGCGCCCGCAAGGTCGTCTACTACGAGAGCCAGAAGGGCCGCGGCGCGGCGTAGAGCATTTCTCACCCGGATCGGTCCGAAGGGATTCCCGTTCCCCCCGGCTTGGAAAGCCGGGGCCCTATCGCTCGTTTCGATTGAAGCCCGCTCGCGCGGGCTCCTTTGCGCAGGTCTCAGCGGAGTCGCGATTCGTCGCTGCGTCCACGCAAGGAGCCCGTCAGGGCTTCAAGCTGAAGACACGTGCGTTCGTGTGATTCGCGAAGGGGCCCCGGCTTTCAAGCCGGGGGGAACGGGCTGCCAGGAATCAACGCGGTCGAGAAATGCTCTGGCGTAGCGTGAACGAACGGGTGTGACGCGCCGACGACGCTCGCGGCGCCACGCCGCCGAACTGTTGCCTGGCGACCACAAAATCGACCCGGAGAGGTCGGCACGGTCGGTGCTCGAGGGCCTCTCATGCGCAATGCCGCACGAGGTGTCTTCGTCGCCGTCGCGCTGGTCGCGATCGCGCTCCTCGTGCGGCACGCCGGAGCGACGTCCTTCCTCGCGTCGCTCCGGCGCGCGCTCCCCTGGATGCCCGCCCTGCTCGCCCTCGAAGGCGTGCGGATCGCCGCCGATCTGGTCGCCCTTCGTTCCCTATGCGGATGTGATGCGCGTCGACTCCCGCTCGCAGCCTGGGTGCGCCTGCACCTCGAAGCGAACGCTGCCCTGGTCGTGCTACCCGGCGGTCGCGCGGTCTCCGAGGGGATGAAGGTCGCGCGGCTCTCACCGTTGTTCGGCCGCGGTCGCGCGACGGCGCTCGTGGTCACGCAGCACGCGACCACGATGGTGAGCATCGCGCTCGCGTGCGGAGTGGGTGCACTCGCGGCGCTCCGGGTCTCGCCGATGCTCGCGGCGGCCATGGGGCTGCACGCGGGCGTGACCTTGATCGGGGCGTTGGGGCTTCGTTGGTCGCTCGCTCGTGCCCGGGTCCCTCGTTTCCTCGCGGGGGCAAAGCTCGACGAGCTCCGCGCCGCCTCGCGTGCGATGCCGTTCGTCCCGCGGACCGCGCTCCTCGCAAAGCTCGGAAACCGCGTCGCGCAGGGCGTCGAGCTCTCGATCCTGCTTCACGTGGTCGGCGGGATCGCCAACCCGGTGTCCGCGTTCGTCGCCACCGGCGTGACGCTCCTCGGCGGATTGTTGGGCGAGCTGTCGATTGCACAGATAGGGTGCACCGATGCCGCGTTCGTCGCCGCGACGTCTGCGCTCTCGCTCACGGTGGGAAGCGCCGTCGCCCTCGCCTCGTTGTCGCGTTTCGTGCAGTTGACCTGGAGCGCCGTGGGGAGCGCTCTGTCGTTGTCGCCCTTGTCGGAGATCAAGAATGGCTGATCAGCTTTCGGGTGTGAGCCAGACGCGCGCGGCGTTGGGGGTGTTGCAGAGTCGTCTGCTCGGCAAGCACGCGCCTCTGTTCGTGAACATCGAGCCCACCCACGTCTGCAACCTCGCGTGCACGTTCTGCGACAAGCACGAGGGCGAGACGATGAAGACCGAAGACGGCGTGCGCCTGCTCGAGGAGCTCGCCGCGGCCGGCACCGTGTCGGTCTGCTTCGACGGAGGCGAGCCCCTGGCGCATCCGGGGATCGGGACGCTGGTGCAGACAGGCCGCGATCTCGGCCTCGCGATCTCGCTCAGCACCAACGGCATCCTCATCCCGCGCAAGATCGACGCGATCGCGCGGGCGAACGTCGTGAAGATCAGCATCGACGGCCCCGAGGCCATTCACGATCGCGGGCGTGGCGCCGGCAACTGGAAGAAGGCGCTGGTCGGCGCACGCCTGGCGAAGGAGCGCGGGATCTGGGTGGCGATCCGGATGACCATCGCCGAGCACAACGTCGGTCATCATCGCGCGGTGCTGCGTATCGCCGAGGACCTCGGGGTCCAGGCGCTCTTTCAGCCGGCGATCGGCTCGCTGTTCGATGCGAGCCATCACGAGGCCGCGCACTCGCCGCACGTGAAGGCCTACCGCGCGGCGATCGACGACCTGATCGAGCTCAAGCGGCGCGGCGCGCCGGTGGCCAACGAGTACGTCGCCCTGCAGCACCTCCGCAAATGGCCCGAGCCGAACCCGGTGCCATTCTGCGGCGGGGGGCGCGTGATGGCCGCGATCGGACCGGAAGGCGGGATCTTCCCGTGTGGTCGGGTGGGGCGCGATCAGCCCTCTCCGAACGCGATCACCGAAGGGGTGGCGCAGGCGTTCGACGGCGTGCTCCGCCCGACGGACTGCGCGAGCTGCTGGTGCACGCTCACGCTGTCGAACTGCTACGCGTACCGGTTCGACCCCCGCCTGCTCGATGGCCGGCTGTTCGCGGCCGCGCGCGCCG
>Ga0208492_1000718_pt1 | contig 25792 bp, 29 predicted proteins | sample Subbioar_CSW14AB_FD_184820 | JGI IMG/M metagenome (GOLD analysis project Ga0208492, IMG submission 184820) | Serpentinite rock and fluid subsurface biosphere microbial communities from McLaughlin Reserve, California, USA - CR12Mar_CSW14AB (SPAdes) | ecosystem: Environmental > Terrestrial > Deep... | reverse complement strand
ATTTAGAGCATCATAGAAATCCAAACGAAAATAATAACAGTAATTTTATTATAGAAAGCTAATACCACTTGCGGACTTTCAGTCCGCCAAACCAAACCTATGGACTTCCAGTCCATAGTGGTTTAGTCGGTAAAAATTACCAATGATACCATCTTGTTTAAATACAACGGGGTAACCTGTAATAACAGGACCCGTACCGGTACGATCAGGTTAACCTGGGCGCCGGGTACCAAATGGAAAAATGTAGGTGCGGTAATAAAAATAGAATACCTGAATTATAAAATTACCAGGGCTTCCGATCAACGTTCTATTATGTTCAACGGGACTCAGAACCTTACAAATGTATCTGGGGGAAATTGGGTGAATTTATTATTTACAACGAACTACAATCTTGTAAATACAATTACCGGTACAAATTTAAATGTGAAATTCGAGGACGGTAAAACTGCAGTGTATAATATTAACAGGAAGATCACTTACACATATGTGGGAGCGGCATTTCCAAACGGTGTCTTAACTGTTAAGGCAGAAGGCATAGGTACGAGTGGAGCTTTAAACAATCTTGAGAATTATGGTACGGCCCGTAATGGTGACGTTTTTACCAGCCAGGTAACCACGCCGATAGTCTGGAATGTAACCTGCGGAGGAGCAGTATTGCAGGGTGCCGTAACGGTAAATGACGTAACAAAAAACACAAGTCTTAAATTTTTATACGGTGTCGATGCAAGTGGTAACCCTCAGACGGTAGGGCCGAATGCCTGTCCTTATGGCTGGAAACTGGAGTGGACAGCTAATGGCAGTAGTTATTCAAAAGTATTTGGTTATAATTAAGATCTGCAAGAAAAGTATTTAAAACCCGCGGCATAGCTGCGGGTTTTTTTATGGGATTATAGCTCAAGCCCGGGGTTGGCTTATATTTAGTATATTTTTTATATCTTTATCTTTCAATAATGTCCGTAAATTAAGTATGAATCCAAAACGTGTTTATGTAAAAGTGGTCCTGCTTTGTTTGCCGCTATTATTGATGATTGGCTCCTGCAAAAAGAAAAGGGCCTTTAATGAAGAAAACGGTCAGGCAGCAGAGGATATAAGAAGTGTGCAAGGCCAGAACGATGAGGTTTTAGCTGACGTCAATATTGCAATTATTGAACAATCTCTTTTAAGAGGCCGTTCTTCTTCTGGCGCGGAGGTGAGTATTTCGGGGACTGAATTGTGCGGTGTAGATGTGGACACACTGAGAGTTTACCAGGGTATAATCAGGCTTCGCTACAATGGGATTTCCTGTAATAGCACCAGGAAAACAGGTGAGATTATTATTTCAATTATGGAATACCCCATAAAAAAGTGGAAACATTCCGGAAGCACACTCAGGATTGATTTTGTGGAGTTTAAAGTAATGCATTCCAATGGAAAAAGCGTTCAGTTTGACGGAACGGCATATATGGTGAACGAAAGTGGTGGCACCTGGTACGAAATGCGCTACCTGAATGCGTCGAATCTGGTTCAGACACATACTGCAAATAATCTTAAAGTTACACTTGATGGAAATAACACGGCCATATTTAATTTTAACCGGCGCCTGACATTTAATTATACCAATACCGTGACCATTTGCACAATGGAAGGCCTTGGTTCTTCAGATGGCCTGAATAACCTTGATAACTGGGGCCAGAACCGGGACGGTAATAATTTTACGACTAAGGTTATTTCGCCTGTTGTTTGGAAAAGTACCTGTGGTGGTAATTCGCCGGTTGAAGGTGAGGTGAGTATTGCAGTAGAGAACAAAGATTTTGAAATGAATTGTTTGTTTGGTGTGAATAAAGACGGAGAGGTGGTTTCCGATAACACTAACTGCCCATACGGATGGAAAGCAAGCTGGTCATACAAGAAAAAAACAAATAAGCGGGTGTTCGCGTATAATTAACAGATTACTGATTATGAAAACCGGGAGTAATTTTGGTTTTGTGTAATTAAATTAATAGCTTTATGTTTATATCTATGTTTCAAGGTTTGCACATGTTCCGTACTCTTTTAGTTCTACTGGTAGTTTCTGCTGTATTATTTGGCTGTGGTAAATCCGGCAATGTGAGATGGGTGCATTACGATGAAACCTATTGTGCCGACAAATGGGAGAAAAGCGTTAATAATGAAAAATTAAAATCGAATATCAGCTCTTACCTTGAGGGTAAGGGCATTAAGGTTTTTGAAATAGAGATCTTTACGGATAGGTCCGCTGAAACCTGCACGGATTGTGCGTGTAAGTCGGGGAGAAGGGTTAAGGTTAAAATTAAACGAAGCGATGTAAAAGAGATAAAACGAGAAGGTTTTTACGAATAACACGTTATTATATACAAGATTAAAAAAGCCCGTCCGGAATCATGGACGGGCTTTATTTTTAAATCTGTTATCCGAATGCGTTAAAGCCGGTAACATCCATACCGGTAATTAAAAGATGGATATCGTGTGTTCCTTCATAAGTAATTACACTTTCCAGGTTCATCATGTGACGCATAATAGGGTATTCTCCGGTGATGCCCATACCCCCGTGAATCTGGCGAGCCTCGCGTGCGATCGTGATCGCCATGTGCACATTATTACGTTTTGCCATACTGATCTGCGCTGGCGTGGCCCTGTGTTCATTTTTAAGAACACCTAATCTCCAGGTCAGCAACTGCGCCTTGGTAATTTCGGTGATCATTTCCGCCAGTTTTTTTTGCGTGAGCTGAAAAGCACCGATCGGTTTTCCAAACTGGATCCGCTCTTTGCTATAACGCAGGGCGCTGTCGTAACAATCCATGGCGGCGCCGATCACACCCCAGGAGATTCCGTAACGTGCACTGTTCAGGCAGCCAAGGGGGCCCTTTAAGCCTTTAATGTCCGGGAAAATATTTTCTTTTGGAACTTTAACATTGTCAAATACAAGCTCACCTGTAGCGCTTGCACGTAAACTCCATTTGCCGTGCGTTTCAGGAGTCGTAAAGCCTTTCATTCCTCTTTCAACAACCAGTCCGCGTATTTCGCCAGCTTCATCCTTTGCCCATACAACGGCAATATCGGCAAAAGGTGAATTACTGATCCACATTTTTGCACCGTTTAATATCACATGTTTGCCATCGCCGGCATCTTTAAAATTAGTGATCATGCCGCTGGGATTGCTTCCGTGATCAGGCTCCGTAAGACCAAAGCATCCCATCAGGTTGCCGGTTGCCAGTTTTGGAAGGTATTTCCTTTTTTGTTCTTCGCTGCCGTATGTAAAAATAGGAAACATTACCAGGGAACTTTGAACAGAAGCGGTAGAGCGAAGGCCGCTGTCACCACGCTCCAGTTCCTGCATAATTAATCCGTAAGAGATCTGGTCCAGGCCCGCACCGCCATATTCGGTCGGGATATATGGCCCGAATGCGCCGATCTCCGCCAAACCTTTGATCCATTGTTTTGGAAATTCCGCCTTCTGGCAGGCATCTTCTACTATCGGAGATACTTCCTTTTTTACCCAGGCGCGGGCTGTTTCACGAATTAATTTATGTTCGTCGCTTAAAAGCTCGTCCATTAAATAATAATCGTGTGCTTGAAAATTATCAGTTGCCATAATTTATTGAATGAGCCACAAATTTAACAATTAAACAGGAATAGAACATTGTTTTGCCCTTTGATTACTTTGAATTTAATGTGGTGTACTAAAATTGGTATGTTTTATAAAAAAAGTTTTTAGTTATTGACTTAATTTTATAATTTTCTCATTCATTTTAATCCTTTACCCCATGAAAAAAATCCTGTATTCATTAACTTATTTTATGTGTGTTGGTTTTTTACCTGCACAAACTGTTACACCCGTTGTTATTTCCAGTGACGGCGGGTTTTCTACTAACGCTCAGGGATCAATAGCCTGGACCATAGGTGAGCCAGTCAGTGAAACGTACGTTTCACCCGGGAGTAGTATAACTACGATGGGATTTCACCAACCCGAACTGATTGAGCTCGAAACAATGATCCGTGAGCAATCTGATAACATGGCCATACTCATTTATCCGAATCCTGTAAACGAAAGTTTACAGATCAGCTTTAAGGGGATTCAACATGACACTTACGCATTGGTGCTGTCAGATGCCCTTGGAAAACTAATTTATCAATCGGCTGCGGTTGTTTCAGAAAACTCGAACCTGTTTCAGATCAGATTAAACGAGATAGCTGCAGGTAATTATTTCCTTACTGTCACTGGAAAGAACTTCAATAAAACCGTTAAAATTAATAAAATCAATTAGAAACCATAACCCAACAACTATGAAAACAAAAATCCTACTCATTGCAGTATTTGCAATAATTTGTACTGGTCTTACAGCACAGGTGCCACAAGGTATTAAATATCAAGGGGTGGCCCGTAACGCTTCTGGTAGTCTTCTGGCTAACCAGGCAATCACTATTCGTTTAAGTGTTCATGATGTTAATCCCGGAGGAACCGTGGTATATAAGGAAACACATTCGGCAACAACCAACCAATTTGGTCTATACAATGTTAACATAGGGCAGGGCGCTGTTGTTAGCGGTGTTTTCACGAATATAGCATGGGGTGTGGGCAACAAATATATCGAACAGGAAGTTGATTTCGGATCCGGTTTTGTGAGTATGGGAACTTCACAATTTTTAAGTGTTCCCTACGCTTTATATTCGTCGGGTGGACCAGTCGGCCCGCAGGGACCTGCAGGGCCTGCCGGTCCAACAGGCCCACAGGGACCTGCAGGACCTACCGGCCCACAGGGACCTCCCGGTGCCGGTTCTTCCTGGTCGTTAACAGCTCCATCCTTTAATACTTCTGGACAGCTTACAGTGAATGGAACAACCGGCTCAGGCGGTCCGGTTACATCCACAGATGCTGTATGGCTGAATAATGGCAATAACTTAGCGGGAACCGGAATCTTTGGAACGACGTCCAATAATCACATCGATATTTATACCAATAATATCGTAAGAGGAAGATTATCTAATAACGGACAAATGTCTTATGGAACAGCGGCCCCGGCCTTTACAGGCGCAATTGGTTCGTTTGTTTCGAATAGCACGTACCCTACAGCCCTTTTTGCACATGCGGTTACAGGTACAGGTAATGCCATCTTCGCGTATACAGATCCTTCCAATACTACCAGTCTCTCAACAATCAGCGCTAATAACACGAGCTCCGGGAGCGGTTCCGCTGTTTTTGGCAGCTATCTGGGATCCAATTCAAACACGCTTATTTCAGGTGTGCAGGGTTCATATGCCTCAAGTGTTACTACTTCAGGCGGTGTAGGGGTGATCGGTTACAATTCTGTTTCGACCGGTTACAACCGCATGGGGGTATTAGGATCTTATAACGGGAACGCCTACGGAATAGGTGTGATAGGGCTTGGTTATAACGGAGTAATTCCTTCATCAACAACAACGGATTACGGTGTTGTTGGATGGGTGGGTAACAATACTAACTATAGCGGCTACTTTAACGGCAACCATGTTGTTTCCAATGGAACAAAATCAGGCTCTGTGCCTACATCAAAAGGAAATCAATTGTTATACGTGACTGAAACTCCGGAAGTGTGGTTTGAGGATATCGGGGGCGGTAAACTTGCAAACGGAGAAGTCACCATTCAATTGGACCCTCTTTATTTAGAAACAGTTGTTATAGACGATCAGCATCCGATGCGTGTTTTTATTCAAATGGAAGGAGAATCGAATGAAGTGTATGTCATTCCCGGAACTTCGTCTTTTGTGGTAAAAGAGAGAAATGGCGGAACATCAAATGCCGGTTTCTCTTATCGGGTTATGGCAAAACGTGTACATTTTCAGGATCACCGCTTTGGTAATGACCCGGTTTGGGGACCTGGCGATACCCGCCAATATTCAGAGTACTCACAGCCTCCATTGATTGACTACGAGGCAAATCTTATTTTACAGCAGAATAAAAAAAGTAATTGGAAGCAAACTCCATTGCCTGCAGGATTTGTCTATCCTAAAGATCTTCAAAAACAAAGTAGCCCGGGTGGTTTAAGATAAGGCCCTCTTTATACATGTGTTTCAAAAGCCAAAGAAATTTCTTTGGCTTTTTGAGTTTTAATCTGGTATTTGCCATAGGAGGAAATTTTTTTCTAAATAATTAAAACAGCAGATGCAAAGTTGATCAGATGGCCGCGTAAAACTCGTAACATTTTGTTATATTTGTTTATAGTACTTATTTTGAAACTCAAAGATTATATACTTCTTGGTTTTTTAACGGCAGCAGCCTGCAGGTCTTATAGCCAGGATATTCACTTTTCTCAGTTCAATGCTTCTCTTTTAAATCTTAGTCCGGGTTATACCGGTATGTTTAGTGGCGATTACCGTGTTGGCGCTGTTTACAGAAGCCAGTGGCAAAGTGTGCCGGTATCTTATTCAACTTTTGGGTTAAATGGTGAGAGGAGGTTTAAGCCAAAATGGCTTGAGAAGGACGTGATTGGAGTTGGTTTAATGTTGAATAATGACAGGGCGGGAGATGCGCGTTATGGAACAACGCAGCTTTACCTGAGCGGCTCCTACATTTATTTAGGAAAACCGGACAGTTCCCTGATCATTACACTGGGTGTAAACGCAGGGTGGTGCCGGGTTGGTTTTGACTACAATAAAATGACCTTCGACAACCAGTTTGATGGGTATGTCTATAATAAAACGATAAGCAGCGGGGAACAATTTGGCTGGACCAACCTGAATTTTTTTGACATGAGCCTGGGCTCAGTTATCCAGTATATTCATAGTGACCAACATCGTTTCAGTTATGGAGTAGGATTTCAGCACCTGACATCACCCATAATAAGTTACCAGGACAATGACCTGAGCAGGCTTGATTTTAAACTTACTAATTGCTTTAGTTATTCTACACCAATTAAAGAAAAGACTGACATTATAGCTGAGGCTCTTTATACAAGGCAGGGAAAAAACTACGAACTGATTCCGCACATGTCTCTTAAGTATTATTTCGACAGGGAAGACAACAAGGCCATTTTGGGTGGTTTGTGTTTACGCGCAAGGGACGCGGTGGTAGTCAGGTTTGGTTACACGAACAAGACCCTGCAAAGTGGAATTTCGTATGATATCAATGTGAGCCGGTTCAACAAGGCGACCAATCTGCGCGGGGGGGTAGAAATTTTTGTAAATTACATCATTAGGTTAAAACCCGGCTTTGTTGCAAGAAAACGCTTTTGCCCGGTGTTTATGTAGAAATGAAGCGGCATGTTTGTCTTTGGAAACAGATAATAATGAACCGGCTATTCCAACGGGCAGAAAAAAAATGATAATAACAACACGTGAAACGAAAAATATTATATCTCACATTGCTTTATTTAACCAGCACGTGTGTCTGTAAAGCTCAAAGTAATGCGATGCTCAGGTCACAGGCGCTGGAAGCGGTTAAGATCAAAGATTGGTATAGCGCATCGCAGTATTATAACCGTCTGTATTATGGCGACAGTTTAAATCTTAAGGTACAGTATGCTTTTGCCGAAGTGAGTCGGTTAAGTTATGACCTGAGCATGGCCCTTTACCTGTATTATAAAACGGCGGCCATCGATAACGGAAGACGTTATCCCCTTACCTTTTATTGGATCGGTCAGCTATTAAAGAACAAGGGGCAATACAAGGAAGCAAAAAAATGGTTCACAAAGTTTTACAAGCTTAAATTCAGAAAGGATAAATATCATTATTACAAAATAAAATCCAAGCTGGAAATGGAAGCCTGTGACCTTGCGCAGATATACCTGGCAAGCCCTTCAACTCCAGTACCGGAACACCTTGACGCGACAGTAAACAGTAAGTTGAGCGAGTATGGCGCCTTTGAAAAAGACAGTTCCTTGTATTTTTCATCCATCAGGCTGCCGGATATAAAACCCAAAACCGCGGAGGAAGAAAAGGCACTGGCAAACGAAATGGCTTATTCAAAAATTTACCGTTCCGAGATCAGGAACCATAAGTTTAAAAAAATAAAGGCCCTCGACACGCTTATCAATTCCAAAGTCTACCACAGTGCAAACACCTGTTTTAATGAAGATCAGACACAGATGATCTTGTCGCGTTGTATCTCTTTAAATGCCAGTGATTACCGTTGTGAGCTTTATTCAAGCGAACTCGTAAATAAAAAATGGAAACAGTCGGTTAAAATGGACGCGCCCGTGAATCAACCTTCGGTGAGTACAACTCAACCTAACTTTGGAATTATAAATGGAAAAACGGTTCTATTTTTTGCTAGCGACAGGCCTGGAGGAGAAGGGGGACTGGATATCTGGTATGCCTATAAAAAAGAGGATGGTACTTATGAGAATCCAATAAATGCCGGAAAGAAAATAAATACACCGGATGACGAGATAAGCCCCTGGTTTGTGAGCGGGGAAAATACCCTGTATTTCAGCAGCACATGGCATATGGGACTGGGGGGATTTGATATTTTCAAGAGCCGGTTCGTTAACAATGAATTTACTGAACCGCAGAATGCCGGCGTGGCTATTAACAGCAGCCATAATGATGTTTATTATTCCCAGAGCAGGGATGGAAAACGCATTTATTTATCCAGCAACAGGAAGGGTTCCTTTTTTGAAAACAAATTAAACTGTTGCAACGATATTTACAGGTTTACCATAAATTCAGATACGCTTGCTTCGCCTGCAAAGGTTATGGATACCATGCACATTCTAAAAGAACAATTAAAACTGCTCGTGCCCCTGACCTTATATTTTCACAACGATGAGCCTGACCCGAAAAGAATGGATACCACAACTGTAAAAAACTACGAGGCAACCTATAACGATTATAAATTATTAGCTCCTCAATACATTGCAGAATTTTCGAAAGATCTGAAAGGCACTGCAAAAGCCCTTGCCACAAATAGAATAGAGAACTTTTTCACCGATAGTGTAGACGCGGGACTGGATGACCTCAAGCGGTTTTCGGAAATGCTTGAAAAAGTTTTGAATAACAATGAAACCGTAAAAATAACACTGAAAGGATATTGTAGCCCTTTGGCCAGCAGCGAGTACAATATTAACCTGGCAAAACGCAGGATCAGCAGCCTGTATATGTTTTTTAAACAGTACAACAATGGCGTTTTTTACAAATACATTAATAATCATAAAGAAGGAGAAGGAAAAATCATATTTGAATTTGTGGGGGTGGGTGAGTTGCCTGCGAGTAAGGCGAGTGATAATTTAAAAGATAAAAAGAATTCCATATACAGCCCTTACGCCGCTTCGGAGCGGAAGATCCAGATCATTGCGGTGAGCTATGAGACCAAAGGGACTTAAAGGAACCAGGAGACAAGACGACCTATCACTGTTCATTTCAGTCTTGCCTTCTGTTCGGATTGATATTACTCAAATCTCAAACTGTCAATAGGATCTAGTTGCGATGCGCGTTTTGCTGGAAGATAACCACTGAGCAGGCCGACAAGGATACAGATAACTACGCCGGTAATGATCCAGAACCAGGGAATAAAAAAGCCGGTATCCAAAGCGAAGCTTATAAAATTACCAATAATGATCCCGAACAGGATCCCGATTATTCCTCCCATCACACAGATCACGACACTTTCAATGAGGAACTGATTTTTAATGACCACCTGGGTGGCGCCCATTGCTTTCCTGATCCCGATCTCGCGGGTACGTTCGGTGACGCTTACCAGCATAATGTTCATAAGGCCGATTGCCGCGCCCAGTAGAGTTATTAAGCCTATAATTGTTGCTCCCATGGTTACTTTTTGCAAGTTGCCAATAAGCATGTTCGCAAGACTATCGGATTTTACAATATCAAAATCAGAAGTTCCGGTGACCGGCACTTTTCTTATTTTGCGAAACAGGCCTTCCGCTTCATGCAGGAGGATATCCAGCAACAAGCTGTTTCGCGTAAGCACATTAATCGTAAAACTCATGTCCGGGCCGCCGAAATACTGGCGGGCAGTATTCAGGGGGATCACAGAGATCTTATCGCCGCCAAATCCGGCGCTGTTGCCTTTCGATTTCAACACACCAATTACTTTATATCTTCCCGAACCAATTTTAATGAATTTGTCGATCGCATTTCCCTTTGCTCCGAAAAGCGCTGTTTCAACATCTTTACCAATAAGAGTTATGTGCGAACTACCTGAAATTTCTGCAGGGTTAAAGTTCCTTCCTTTTTCCAGTTCATACCCTGAAGTCAGAATGTAATTTTCATCTCCCCCAAATACCTGAATGTTAGGATTTGTTTTAACGCTTCCGAATTTAAGCCTGGCTGAAAAGCTTGCCAATGTTGAAACTGAAGTAAGCGCGGGATAGTTAAATTCATTTTTAAAGCGGATCGCCTCTTTGTAAGATATCGGTTCATAGGATTTGGCCTTTTTTCCTTTGCGGCCAACCCGGATATTTACATCGGCATTCCTGATCGTAAAGGTATTGGCCCCCATGCTGGTGAAATTATCGTTGATCCCATTTTTAATGGCATCAATGGCCGATAAAATGCCCACAAGAGCCATGATGCCTATGCTGATGATAAGCATGGTAATGACTGCCCGTAAACGGTTCGCTTTAATGGAATCGATCGCGATAGAAATATTTTCTTTGAGGAAACTCAATGTTTAAAATTAAGAATAAACGTAACAGCCAAAGCAATTAAAAAGGGAATGGTTGTAAACAAGGTTGAAAGGCCCAGGGAAAGGTTGAATAAAGGATTAATTCATACTTTGTGGATGAACTCAGACCAAGCGGATTTTGTTATTTGAGTTTTCTTTTTACTTTAGCATTATATTAACACTTTAAAACAAAAAACATGGAAAACATTCACATTAATTTTGTGGCGATCATTATTGCCGTTGTTGCGAACTTTATTTTCGGTTTTATCTGGTACACTCCATTATTTGGGAAAGCATGGGGAAAGGAAATGGGTTTCAATATGGATCAAAAGCCTCCGGCTTCAGCGCTTGTGAAAGGAATGGTTATTATGATCATCGGTAATTTTTTAACCGCCTGGGTTCTGAGTCACAACATGGCAGCATGGGGCATTGTGGCAGCCGGAGGTACTATGCCGATGACTCCTATGTCTCAGGCCACATCAGCGGCTATATTCACCTGGCTTGGTTTTTTCCTGCCAATAGATCTTAATACTGTCGCCTGGGAAATGAAATCGTGGAAACTATTCTTTATCAATACCAGCTATCACCTGCTGGCCCTTTTGCTTGTAGCCTTTATTCTCGCTTATATGCCTGCATAAGAACCTTTCAGTCCTTATAGTCACTAAAAAAAACCTGCACTTTGACGCTGCAGGTTTTTTTATGACAATTTAAATGAGCTTTATCAATTCATCCGGATTTAACGCCGGGATCCCGGAATCGCGAAAGTCTTTGATGTTACGCGTTACAATAAAATTCATTTTTTCGACGGAGGAAGCACAGAGAATCTGCACAGCATCTTCAAAATCCTTGTGCTTCGATCTTAATCCCTTTTTAATGATGCCGTCATCCACAGGAATAACCTGGATAAAGTCCAGCAAGTTGTAAAGGATGTCACGCAGTTCTTTTTCCTGCAGGTATTTTTTGAGAAGATAGTGGGTAGTGACAATAGAATGAGAGGAGCAGAAGAGTTTTACTTTTTTTCCTTCCGCCTTCGTGAATAATTCTATCGCAAATTTGCTGTGAGGTTTTCTATCCGCTATAAGGTCTATGAGGATATTTGTATCCACAAATATTTTCATAAATGTTTCTTTTCAAGGTAATGGCGAAGTTCTTTTTCTTCATCAAAATTCCGGGGTAGCTTAACAGCGCCAATGATCTTTCTTAACTTAGGAGAAGGTTCGTTTACGGTATCCTGCGTGATGCTGTCAAGATAACTTTCGATCAGTTCGGATAAACTCCGGCCGGTGTTTTTCGCATAAGTCTTGGCTCTTTCAATAATATCTTTTTCGACCGTTAATGTGAGTTTGGTTGTCATATACGTGTTGTTTTTGTAAATATACGTGTTATTCCGAGATCTTGCAAATTCACGCCGGTAGCTCGATTATTTATAGATCTCACGTTTTGAGGCCAATAAAGTATTTTTGATCAGTGAGGCAATGGTCATTGGGCCCACACCGCCCGGAACGGGGGTAATGTAGCTGCATTTCGGCGAAACTTCATCAAATTTCACGTCGCCTTTTAATTTAAAGCCGCTTTTGGTTTCAGTGCTGGGAACGCGTGTTGTGCCCACATCAATAACAACAACACCATCTTTCACCATGTCGGCTTTTAGAAATTCAGGCTGGCCAAGCGCGCAGACAATAATGTCGGCGTTTAAGGTGTGTGATTTAAGGTCTTTGGTTTTGCTGTGGCAAAGTGTAACCGTGCAATTACCCGGACTTGTATTTTTAGAAAGTAAAATGCTCATGGGAGAGCCTACGATATTGCTTCGCCCTATCACGACACAATTTTTTCCACTGGTTTCGATGTTGTATTTACGGAGCAATTCTACAATACCGTTAGGAGTAGCGCTTATATAACAAGGCAGGTTCAGCACCATGCGTCCAACATTAACAGGATGGAAACCATCCACGTCTTTTTTAGGATCGATGGCTTCAATGATTTTCTGTTCGGAAATATGTTTTGGCAAAGGAAGCTGCACGATGAATCCATCCACATCAGGATCATTGTTGAGTGAATGAACAGTTTCCAGTAATTTTGTTTCCGTCACAGAATCCGGAAGGCGTATGAGGGACGACTTAAATCCGACTTTTTCGCAGGTTTTTATTTTGCTTGCCACATAGGTTTCACTGCCACCATCATAACCAACCAATACGGCAGCCAGATGAGGTTGTTTTAAACCTTTGGCTAACATTTGTTGCACCTCAAGGGTTATTTCTTCCTGTATTTCAAGGGATATTTTTTTACCGTCTATAAGCTGCATTGCACTAATTTAAGCCACGAATTTCACGAATTTCACGAATTAAACCAATTATTAATTTATTGTCCGTTAATAATTTCCTCTGGCCTTTTGCAGCGCAGGGGTTAATAATCCACATACTTGTATAATATATACTTCCCTTCGTTCGTAAGTACTTTTCTTTCCTGTATGGTCATTTTTGCCTGGATCAAGTACCTTTTTAACGTCTTGCTTGAAAGATCGTACGCGTATGGGGCATTAATAGAATCGCCCTGGGCAATGATTTCGGGCTGATGAAGGATCGTATAACTTTTATCCCCTATATGGAGAATATCCTTTTTGTATTTTACCTTCCCGTTCACTTCCGGTTTTCTTGTATCGCAATTCCCACTTTGGCCAAGGAGTTTACCATTGCCGTTTTTTTCGATCACGAGTACCGGACCGCCACAGGAGAAGGCGTTAGGAGCGTACCAGACTCCTTCCATCTCAAAAGGATGTTCTGAGATGTTTTTTTTACAGGAGGAATTAATTAAAATAAAGCCGAAGAAAAGGCTGGCAAAAATTATTCTTTTATAGATTGTATTCATTGGGGGGATTCTTAAGTATTCCTCCGACTAGTCTTCAACTTTTATTCCAGCGGCACTTCTAAGAGTTCCCTGAAAGAATTGCCTTGCGGATCTGGTCTCTCCAGGGCTATAAAAATTATAAGCAAGAATATGAAAGGAATCTGTAAAAAAAAGCCGCTACCCTGGATTTCAGAATAGCGACGAAGAATTTTTTATAGAACGGAATGGGTAAAAATCAACCTCTTGGCATGCCTTTGGGCATGGCACGCATCATTTTTGCCATGGCATTTTTATCGTTCATCATGCGCATCATTTTGCGCGTGTCTTCAAATTGTTTTAAGAGTTTGTTCACTTCCTGGATGCCTTGTCCACTACCTTTAGCAACACGCTGTCTGCGGGATCCGTTGATCAGCTCCGGTTTGCTGCGCTCTTCGGGTGTCATGCTAAAAATGATAGCTTCAATACCTTTAAACGCATTTTCGTCAATGTCCATGTCCTTCACTGCTTTGCCCATACCCGGGATCATTCCCACAAGGTCCTTGATATTCCCCATTTTTTTGATCTGGTGGAGCTGCGCTAAAAAGTCATTAAAGTCAAATTTATTGGTAGCGATCTTTTTGTTGAGCTTGCGGGCTTCTTCCTCGCTGAATTGTTCCTGCGCGCGTTCTACGAGGGTTACAACGTCTCCCATTCCCAGGATCCGGTCGGCCATACGCTCAGGATAGAACACATCCAAAGCATCCATTTTTTCACCGGTGCCAATAAACTTAATGGGTTTATTTACAACACTTTTAATAGAAAGCGCAGCACCACCGCGGGTATCGCCATCCAGCTTGGTTAAAACTACCCCGTCAAAATCAAGTTTATCATTAAATGCTTTGGCAGTATTTACAGCATCCTGGCCGGTCATACTATCCACCACAAACAGGATCTCATTCGGTTTGACTGCTTTTTTCAGATCAGAGATCTCTCTCATCATCAGTTCGTCAATAGCAAGACGACCGGCGGTATCCACCAATACAACACTGTTGCCATTTTCCTTAGCCTGCTTAATAGCGGCTTCTGCAATTTTGATCGGGTTCTTTTCCTCTTTATTGCTAAATACTTCAACCCCAATTTGTTCTCCCAATACATGAAGCTGATCGATCGCGGCAGGACGATATACGTCACAGGCCACCATCAAAGGCTTTTTTCCTTTTTTGGTTTTTAAATAATGTGCCAGCTTGCCGGTAAAAGTTGTTTTACCAGAACCCTGCAAACCACTCATTAAAATAATTGTCGGGTTCCCACCCAGGTAAATATCTTCTTTGGTACCACCCATTAACAGGGCGAGTTCGTCGTGCGTGATCTTAATAAGGAGCTGTCCCGGAGACAAAGACGTAAGAACGTTTTGTCCAAGCGCTTTTTCCTTTACTGTATCCGTAAATGTTTTTGCAACTTTATAGTTAACGTCAGCGTCCAATAATGCTTTACGCACTTCCTTCAGCGTTTCTGCTACGTTTATTTCGGTAATCTTTCCCTGACCTTTTAGTACTTTAAATGCGCGGTCCAGCTTGTCCTGTAAATTATCAAACATTGCAATTAATTTTTAGAGGGATAAAGGTACAAAAATTGGTTATTTTTTTTGTTTTTTTCTGAAAGTAGCTGGAATATTATTTGCGTTAGGACCATGTGAATAAAATGACGCTAAGTATTTTTGTATTAAGATATTTTAGATATTTAAGCTGTATTTTTAGCTAACGATGAACCACGAATACTATATGCAACAGGCTCTGACTCTTGCCCGGATGGGATGGCCGCAGGTTGCGCCAAATCCATTGGTTGGCTGTGTGATCGTAAAAGGAACTGAAATAGTAGCCTCCGGTTACCATGAACAATATGGTAAGCCACATGCCGAAGTAAATGCAATTTCCGCCTTGCCAGGATCTGTTTCTCCGTCCGATTGTATCCTTTACGTAACCCTGGAGCCTTGCGCTCATCATGGCAAAACGCCTCCCTGCGCGGAACTGATCATAAATAAAGGATTTAAAACGGTGGTGACAGCAGGCCGGGATCCGAATCCGCTTGTGGCGGGGAAAGGAACCGAAATGCTGAAAGAGGCCGGGATAACAGTTATTACCGGCATCCTTGAAAAACAAGCCAGGGAGTTAAACAAACGCTTCATGTGTTTTTTTGAGGAAAAAAGACCCTATTACCTTCTGAAATGGGCGATTACAGCAGATGGGGTTATCAGTAAGATCCCTCCACCAAAAAACAGGGAAGAGAATTGGATCACCCGCAGGGAAGCGCAGGAATATGTGCACGGGATCAGGGCGGAAGTGATGGGCATCTTTGTAGGGAAAAACACGGTCTTGTATGATAATCCGCACTTGACGACCCGCCTGGTTAAAGGGAAGAACCCTGTAAGGATCTTCATAGACAGGAAGCTGGAAGTGCCGGATACCTTTAATATTTATAACCGCGAAGCGCAGACGATCGTCTTTAATGGCGTTAAGGATGAGCAAAAGGACCATATTCGCTGGATAAAACTCGATTTTGACAAAGATGTCCTCAGCCAGGTAAATGAAAAGCTTTATGATCTGCAGATCCAGAGTGTTCTGGTGGAAGGCGGGGCGTTTCTGGTAAACGAATTTGTGAAAAAAGATCTGTGGGACGAGGTGCTTGTATTCCAGAACCCGGACCTTTATTTTAACGAGGGCTTAAAAGGACCCGTATTTGCTCTGAAAAATTCATTTGAACTGGTAGGCAATGACAAACTTTTCCATCATTTCAAAAATGAGGCACTTCCGGCTGTTGGCCCCCTCGAAAAAGAGATTTTTTAGTAATTTACTCCCTTTTTGAGCAGAAAACTCCAATTTTGAATTAATTTGAAGAATCGGAGCTCTATAATTTGGTATATTAATATTCTTATAGTATATTTGCGTCCCTTTTAAAAAGGAAATTAATTTAAGATAAAGATTTATATCATGTCACGTATTTGTCAGTTAACAGGAAAAAAAGCGATGGGTGGAAACAAAGTATCGTTTTCAAACACTAAAACCCGTCGTCAGTTTAAAGTGAATTTAAAGCGCAAACGTTTCTTTGTTCCGGAAACGAATGAGTGGATCGTATTACGCGTATCTACATCAGCGATCAAAAATATTAATAAAAAAGGCATCAGTGCCTGCTTAAAAGAAGCCAAAGCTAACGGCCTTCTAGCATAATTTAAAACAACAAGAGAGTCATGGCAAAAAAAGGCAATAGAATCCAGGTAATTTTAGAGTGTACCGAGCATAAAGAAAGCGGTAAGCCGGGAACTTCCCGTTACATCACGACTAAAAACAAAAAAAACACAACTGAGCGTATCGAGTTAAAGAAATATAACCCGGTTTTAAAACGCATGACAGTTCACAAGGAGATCAAATAAAAAAGTTAAAAGTTATACGTTAAAAGATAACGTGTAACCTAAAACATATAACGTTTAACATTCAGAAAAAATGGCAAAGAAAGTAGTTGCGACATTAAAGACCGGTAAAGGAAAAGACTTTACTAAAGTGATTAAAATGGTAAGATCGCCTAAGACAGGTGCTTATAACTTCAAAGAAGAGATCGTTCACAACGACCATATCGCTGATTTCTTAAAATCGAAGTAATTCATATTATGATTTTTTATAAGAATTCTTTCCTTTAACCGGGAAAGAATTTTTTGTTTTGTGTAAGTTCGTAGCGGATTTGCAGAACTCTTAAAACCTAATCCAATACATCATGAGTTTTTTTTCAAAACTGTTTACTAAGGAAAATAAAGAGAGCTTAGACCAGGGCCTGGCTAAGACCAAAGAGAGTTTTTTTGGGAAAATAACCAAGGCCATTGCCGGGAAAAGTACTGTAGACGCGGATGTGCTGGACAGCCTGGAGGAGGTTTTGATCTCAGGCGATGTAGGTGTAAATACAACCATAAAAATAATACAGCGAATAGAGGAGAGAGTTAAGCGTGATAAATATGTCAGCACTAACGAACTGAATTCCATTCTTAAAGACGAGATCGTTAACCTGCTTTCAGAAAATAATAAAGTACCGATCCATTTTTCTGAGCCACTTGCTAAAAAGCCCCATGTAATTATGGTGGTAGGAGTGAATGGAGTGGGTAAAACCACCAGTATCGGGAAGATAGCCTACCAGTATAAACAAGCGGGTAAATCGGTTATTTTAGGCGCGGCAGATACTTTCCGGGCAGCAGCCGTAGATCAGCTGATCATCTGGGGTGAGAGAGTAGGCGTGCCGGTAGTGAGCCAGGGAATGGGCGCGGATCCCGCGAGTGTGGCTTTTGATACATTGAGCAGCGCAAAAGCAAAAGAGGCAGATATTGTGATCATTGATACTGCAGGCCGTTTGCACAACAAGATCAATTTAATGAACGAACTGACCAAGATCAAAAACGTGATGAAAAAAGTAGTTCCGGACGCGCCGCATGAAATATTGCTGGTACTGGATGGAAGTACCGGTCAGAACGCCGTTGAACAGTGTAAACAATTTACGGCGGCCACAGATGTAAATGCCCTGGCTGTAACAAAATTGGATGGAACCGCTAAAGGTGGTGTTGTTATTGGTATTTCAGACGAGTTTAAAATTCCGGTGAAATATATTGGTGTAGGGGAGAAGATGACCGACCTGCAGGTATTTACCGCAAATGAGTTTGTGGATAGTTTGTTTAGCAAGTAAAAGAGGCAAGACTGAACGGAGTCAAGACTACTGATTAAGTACAATCATTATAAAGACACAACAAGTTTATTGTTTCAGAGTTAAGCTCCCAACTGTTATAGAATTAGATTTACAGAATTTTATCAGGAGCATTTCGGCGTCCACTTTTTCTTTTTCGGCGGCAGCATGTTCCGCATCCCATAAAACACGGGCCTTATCAAACTTTTCTTTATCGTTTTTAATGCGGTCTTCTTTGATAAATGAGTCGAAAAGGGCTGTTATTACTGTGCAGGCATTTTCGTCCTTTTTTTTCAGTCCATCTAAGAGCTCGGCGCGTTTCTTGAAACTAATCAGTCCGGTATTAGGAATATCATAGTGTTCGGCAAATCTGAACAGGTACTGCATCAATACATTCTTTGTGTCGTTTTCCATACTCGTAGTTTTTAATTATTCATTAATAAAAAGAAAAAAACGCAAGCGTTTATGAGTAGAAATATAGCTATTTTTATTTACCGAAGGAAATGCTTTTTAAAATTAAGATCAGAGGAATTAAGATCCTGTTAGCCGCCGTCATGTTCACTTCAATGTTAAGGGCGCAGGTTCAGGCCGGTGACTCTCTTAAATACCTGAAACGAACTTCTTACCTGAGCGATAACCCGAAACACAGCCAGCTGGACCTGTTCGTTGATTCCATTGTTTACGGTTTTATGCAAAGTCCGCAGAACTGCGGAATCAGTATCGGCATCTCCCAAAACGGTAAAACGAGCTTTTACAATTATGGAGAAAGCAGCCGGGATTCGAAACAGATAACCAAAAGCACTACCATTTATGAAATAGGCTCTCTTACGGCAGGCTTTACCGGGTTTCTTCTTGCAAAGGCTGTGACAGAAAAAAAACTTTCACTGGAAGACGATATCCGCAAATTTTTACCGGGTGAAAATAAGAACCTGGTCTATGACAAAAATCCGGTCCGGGTAAAACACCTGGCCCATCATAGTAGCGGATTGCCGCATTTACCGGGCGACCTGATCACACAACAGAATTATGATCCGGCCAATCCCTATAAGAATTATTCGCGCGACCAACTTTTAAATTACCTTCATAATGTACAATTGGCAACCTCTCCGGGAACTGCATATGATTATTCCAGCTTTGGACTTTCGTTGCTTGGAATAATACTTGAAAATGTCTATGGCGCCTCCTTTGAATTATTGGTGAAGGAAAAGATCTCTGGTCCTCTTGCAATGCCGAATACGGTCGTAAACCCTGGTCGGACGCAACCGCAGGATCTCGCTTCAGGATATACAGAGGACGGTGTTCCAACACCGCACTGGATCCTGGATGGTTTTGTAGCCGCCGGAAGTTTAAAGTCAGATGCTGCCGACCTGATCCATTTCCTGGAGCATCAATCCGACGAAAGTAATGAGGCGGTAAAACTTGCCCAGGAGGTTATCCCGCTGGCAGGTGGGAAAAAAACGAGTTTGGCCTGGTCCATAAGTAAAACAAAACACGGAAATACCCTGATGTACCAGAGTGGTGGTACGTTTGGTTCAGGTGGATTTACAGGATTTTTAAAAGAAAAAAGATGCGCGCTTGCAATTATTTGTAATTCGGGCAGGAATGTGGATTATATAGCGATTGCCTTATTAAATTATATGCAACAATGACAGTGGATGCGCTTGTTAAAAAACTGGAACTGCTTCCACACCCGGAAGGCGGTTATTATAAAGAAACATACCGGTCGGCGGAGACAATTTCCGAAAACGCTTTGCCGGTGAGGTTTAAGGGGGAGAGGAGTTTTGCCACGGCGATCTATTTTCTGATCGAAAAAAATAATTTTTCCGCTTTGCATAAAATCAAAAGCGACGAGATCTGGCATTTTTATTACGGAGATGCGCTGGAAGTAATTGAGATAGATGGCAGAGGAAATCTTAAAACAACACTTGTTGGAAATAAATTGGAGGAAGGCGAGTTGTTTCAGTACACAGTTAAAGCCGGCAACTGGTTTGGATCGCGTGTAAGGGAAGGAGGCGCGTTTTCGCTTGTTGGCTGTACGGTTTCTCCGGGATTTGATTTTTCGGATTTTGAAATGGCGGACAGGAAAAAGTTAACGGAGCAATTTCCGCGACATGCGGGTTTAATTGAAAAAATGACAAGGATCTGATATGCTAAAGACCGGAAAGTACTTTTTTTATCGTATCGAGACTTTGAATTAGCTTTTCATCTGGAATAGTAAGAGGAGGCGCGATCCGCATGGCGGTTGGGCAAAATAAAAACCAATCGGAGATCACCCCATTTTTAAGGCACGATTTAATTACACGCATGTTAAGGGATTCATCCTTAAAATCAATGGCGCCCAAAGCTCCATGAATACGCAGTTCCTTTATAAGAGGATGTTTTAAATTCTCCCGGATCAATTTCTCAATTTTTTTTGCACGTAAAAAAAGTTTTTCATCTGTGATCACTTCCAGGTTAGCCAGTGCGGCTGCCACACAAACGGCATTCCCGCCAAAGGTATTTATATGCCCAAGCACAGGATTATTTGTTAAGGTAGACATTAATTGCAAGGAGGAAACAAAAGCGCCGATCGGTAAACCACCGCCCATGCCTTTGGCAATTACTAATATATCAGGCACAATGCCATATTGTTCGAACGCAAACAAAGTGCCGGTTCTTCCAAAACCAGACTGGATCTCGTCAAAGATCAGCACTACGTCCATATCGGTGCACCTTGCTCTCAGGGCCTTTATAAATTCAGGATCTGCTTTTCGAACGCCGGCCTCTCCCTGGATTGGCTCAATGATAACCGCGGCGGCATGCTTCGTAATTTGCTCCAGGTCCTTTAAATTATTAAATTCCAGTATGCGCACATCGGGCAGGAGAGGTCGGAAACTATTTTTAAAGTATTCGTCTCCCATTACGCTTAGGGCACCGTGTGTGCTCCCGTGATAGGCATTTTTAAAAGAGATGATCCCGGTTCTGCCGGTAGCGCGTTTGGCCAGTTTTAAAGCACCCTCCACGGCTTCGCTGCCACCCGTTGTATAATAGACGGAGTCCAGTCCTTCCGGAAGTAATTTGCAAAGCGTGGTGGCGTATTTTACTTGTGGTGTTTGATTAAATTCTCCATACACCATGAGGTGCATGTATTTTTCGGATTGTTCTTTAATAGCAGAAACAACTTTGGGATGACAATGCCCAATATTACTGACGGAAATGCCGCTAATGAGATCAATGTAGGTCTTACCATCAGCATCCGTCAATATGGAGCCTTTCGCGCCTTTAATATTCATATCCACACCAAGCAATGGTAGGTCGGAGGTCTGTGCGACATGACGGAGGAATAATTCGCGTTGGTTCATTTAAGTTGTGTTTAAGGAGCCTGGAAGCAAGACGGCATTTTGGTCATGGTTCCCTTCAGTCATTTTAGTCTTGATTCTCTTAACTACGCGCTAAATTAATAAATAACTCTCTTCCTTGTCTTGGTTTAATAGAATTGCGACAGGCTTCAAATACATTTATTTTAAAAATAGAGGGATCAATATAGGACAGATATTCCTCTTTATTTCCACCGAAAGGAGGTTTATCCTTATTCAGAGCGTCATCAAATAAAACACCAACCAGTTTGCCACCAGGCTTTAATAATGCAGCCACCTTCTCAAAATACTTTTTACGCAGGGAAGGTTCGATGGCGCAAAAAAAAGTTTGTTCGATAATGAGGTCAACTTCTCGACTTCGCTCGAAGTGACTTTCTCTACTTATTCTGAGGTTAAGGTCCAGATCAAAAAAATCTACCAGTAATAAGTTTTCTTCTTTAAAAGCAGGGCATCTTTTTTTCAGATTGTCTAAAGGCTCGGTTGCAATATCGCAGACAAACACATTCCTGAAACCATTATTTATGAGGTATTCCGCTTCATAGGCGTTTCCCGCGCCGGGAATAAGGATTGTAAGATCTTTATCGGTCAGCTGATCAAAATAGGTTTTAAGTGGGGTAGTGATGGAACCCGTATCCCAGCCAAAATCATTGTTGAGGTACCTGTTATTCCAGTATTCCGGGCTAAGCGTCTGGTTCACTTTTTTCAAATACTTTTAATCGCACAGATTCCACACTCTGGCGGTTCCGTTTTAAGATGGTGATCTCGTAGCCGTCTTTTTTGCGTTTATCGTTGATGCCCGGAATTCTTCCAAACACAAAATTAATATAACCTGAAACGGTTTCGTATTGTGGATTCTCCGGCAGAGCAACAGGCAGAACCTGATTCACATCTGTAATGGGCGCCTGTGCATTAACAATGAACTCCGTATCGCTTTTTTTCTCAACATTCGGTATTTCCTCATCATGCTCATCCTGGATCTCTCCTACCAGCTCTTCGATAATGTCTTCCATGGTTACAAGTCCAGCGGTGGAGCCAAATTCATTGGTAACAATGGCCATCTGGTAATGGTGTTTTTGAAAATCGCGGAGCAGTTCATTGATCTTCATACTTTCCGGGATAAAATGAACGGGTCGCATGATCTCTTTCAGACTCTTGAACTTGTTGTCGATAATGGCTTTCAGCAGGTCTTTGCTGTGAATGATCCCCACGATATTATCCATATCGCCCAGGTAGATCGGGATTCGGGAAAATCCTTCTTCAATGATCCGTTTTGTAATTTCGTTTCTTCCAAGTTCCACATCAATGGCCATAATTCGATTCTGAGGCACCATGACCTGTTTTACGATGCGGTCATCAAAATCAAATACATTCTGGATCAGTTCATTTTCACTTGGTTTAATGGCCCCGCCTTCTTCACTTTCTGTCAGGATCAACCTTAATTCTTCTTCCGAGTGGAAATCCTCCTCTCCCACTTTTTTGACCCCAATGATACGTAGAACCAGGTTGGAAGTCTGGTTCAGAAACCAGATGAAAGGAGAACAGATAAAATAGAAGATACGCATTGGCCAGGCAATGAAAAGAGTAGCCTGCAGGCAGTATTTGATCCCGATCATTTTTGGGATCTGCTCGCCTATAGTAACGTGGAAAAAGGTAAGAAGTGTGAGGGCAATAGTAAGGGAAATTCCATGATTGGTGACGGTTTGAAGGCTGGGAAAGGTCCTTTCGAGAATCTGTGAGATCGCGTCTTCCCCTATAGCACCCAGGGCCAGGGAAGCCAGCGTAATACCCAGCTGGGTAGCCGATAAATAGGCATCTAGTTTTTCAAGGAGTGATTTTGCCAGCTTCGCCCTGCTACTGCCTCTCTGGGCCTTTACGTCCAGTTGCGAAGCGCGCACTTTTACCAGAGCAAACTCGGCAGCTACAAAAAAACCATTTGTAAGAATTAGTAAAAAGGTAATAAAAAGATCGGCGGTCATATTTTATGTGTCAAAGATAAGGAATTGCAGAAATCAGGATTTTTCTTCCAGTTTTTTCATTCGCTCTTCTTTTAATGCGATGATCTGTTTCAGGAGCCTGATCTCGACTTCCAGTTCATGGGCAGTTTTGATGTCATCGTCACCTGTCCAGAGTTTATTTATATAAAAGGGTTTTTCGTTAAAGTTAAATTTTGGCCCCTGTGAGTTAAAAAAACCATAAAGAGGCACCCTGAGGGCCTTGGATATAGCTTCCAGGTTGCGCAGCTCGAGCGTTTTATTGGAAAGTTCCAGATTCAGCCCCTCTTCAGTCATATGAAGATGTTCTGCCAGCTGACTGAATGTATAATTCTCTTTAGCCAGGATCTCTGTTATTTTAGACTTTATATCCATGATTACAAATTTAGAATAATCCCCCCATTTCGCTAATAAAAAAAGCCGGTTTTATTAACCGGCTTTTCAGTGTATTGTATAAGGTTATTAGGCTTTTTTATCGTTATTGTTCTGGATCTTTTCGCGGATACGCGCGGCTTTACCGGTACGCTCACGAAGATAGAATAATTTGGCGCGACGAACGATACCAACTTTGTTCACATCAATTTTATCAATAAAAGGAGATGCGATAGGGAAAATACGCTCAACACCCACACCATTGCTCATTTTACGCACAGTGAAAGAGGCAGTTGCTTTTTCATTTTTACGTTGGATCACAACACCAGTAAATTGCTGGATACGCTCTTTATCACCCTCTTTAATTTTGTATGAAACCGTGATGGTGTCTCCTGCCCTGAAAGAAGGGTGTTTGTGCTCAGCTGTCAGCTGTTTTTTTACGTACTCTAATAAATGACTCATTTTAAACGTTTTTTAATATTACTTGTTCCAGCATACTTTACCTTGTGTAAACAGCGGCTTAAAACAGGGATGCAAATATACTATTAATTTTGCAAAGCATATAAATTTAGGCTGTAATTTTACGGTTTTCCGGCACTTTATGATGATTTTAAGCCAAAATCCGGGGGGCCGGAGCATAAATAAGGGTATAAAAAGATCAATTTTCCGGATTCAATAAATTTTGCAGTGAATTCGCCAGACCTTTATTTACAGATCATAATTTAAAAATTATCCTGAGCATGAATATTAAATTAATGAACAAATTTTATAAAATGGGATAGAGAAAAATTGCTGCTTTGCAGCAGCTTAAATGTTTGTCCTGTCCCGATAATTATAGGGAGTTTCAGGAAGTATAACAGGCCCAGGTATTGGTCCCGATGGCTATCGGGAGGTATACAAGTACGCTTGAGGCGCGTATAGTTACATTTATTATCACATCTATACAATTTCAGTTAGAAATCGTTCGATTAATTGGTCAATGGCATCTGTATATATTCTATTTTCACTTAAACTTAATAAATTCTATGTTGGAAGAAAGTATATAATGGATTTAAAAAACTATCCTGAGATGAATATTAAATTAATAGGTAAATTTTATAAAATCTGACGGAAAAAATTGCATCTTTGCAGCAGCTTAAGTGTTTGTCCCGATTGTTTTCGGGAAGTATAACAGGCCCAGGTGTTGGAATGGTATACAAGTACGCTTGAGGTGCGTATGCCGTAAGGTGTGAGGGTTCGAGTCCCTTCCTGGGTACCATAAAGCAGAAAGGCCCTTTTCGATTTATTTCGGAGGGGGCCTTTCGCTTTATGGTACTGAAGCGAATGAGATAAAGCAAATTCGGATCAGGCTCAAAAGTTGTGGGGAACTAAAAAAATGTGATTTTTATGAGCACTTAATTCGGATATCTGTTGCAGTATCTGTCTTTATTTTCACTAATTAAACGCTGCCGATGTCTCCTAAAGTTAAATATTTTGATACCCGGTGGGTTTAGTCGCCGTTAGGGTGGCGCAATAATCAATTTACCGGATCAGGACTCGTCGTCGAACAATTTTTTGCCCACTGTTAGTTAATTCTAGGATGTAGATCCCGTGAGGCAAAATATCCGTTTTAAGTTGAGCTATTTCCTTGTTGAAAAAGAGTTTTTCTTCTTTGATAATTTCTCCTGTGCTGTTAATCAGGCGAGCAAGAATGCAAGAAGTAATGTCCTGATTTTGCAACTTAATATTTAATACCTCGGTTGCAGGATTTGGAAAGAGTTCAATATTATCAAATTGAGAAGCATATTTGTCACCAACTCCGGTTTGTAGATTTAGATACCCCCAGCTAATATTGCATGCGGCTGGACAGAGAGTTGTATCGCCCAAGTCAATCCCAAGGACGTAAACTCCATTGCACAGGTTTGTCCACAAACAAGAAAATCCTACCATTGGTAGAGTGG
>Ga0208492_1000717_pt1 | contig 25825 bp, 9 predicted proteins | sample Subbioar_CSW14AB_FD_184820 | JGI IMG/M metagenome (GOLD analysis project Ga0208492, IMG submission 184820) | Serpentinite rock and fluid subsurface biosphere microbial communities from McLaughlin Reserve, California, USA - CR12Mar_CSW14AB (SPAdes) | ecosystem: Environmental > Terrestrial > Deep... | reverse complement strand
GGTCGATGTGAAACGGGGTGATGCTGTTCGGGGAGGCAATGAACAAGTACAGCTGAGCACCCACCGGCAAATCACCAACGCCGCGTTTTTTCATCAGCGCCGAGACCTCCCCGCACAGCTCTCGATACAGGTCTGCGAACGACGGATCAGCTTCCGGTGAGCGCACCATGATGTACGAGTCTGAAGTGCGAATGGACTCGATGGTCTCTTCCAGCGACCGGTCCTTTGGCTTTTTCCGGAAGGTTGACTCGAAATCGGCTCCGACATCCAGCAGGCCCTTGGAGTACATGACCTGCTGCTCAGGCAAAGTTGGCAGGACCCTGGAGAGGTTCTCCAGAGAGAGCGCGGGGTGCCCCATCAGGTTGTGATGAAACTTGAACGGCTGTTTGTCCAGCAGTTCGCTGTTGAGATCGGTGGCAAAACAGGTGCTCATTTGGGTGGCTGGTGGGTCAGGGGAGATGAGCGACAAACTTCAGGACAGAGTCCATCAGCCGTCGTTGGGCGTGCAGGGTCGAGGCGGTGTGGTCAACATCGGGCAGCAGTTCGCACGGAACGTGAGCGACCCTGCCAAAGGCGCTGAACGTTTCTCGCCACTGTGAGGGGTGGTTGTATTGCCAGAACATGCCGCCGGAATACACCACTTGCAGCCGAACTCCCTTGTCGAGCAAGGTTTGAATCCAGCCCGCAAACTCGGATTTGGGTGGGGTGGGGTACGGGTTGTCGATCAGCATGGGCGGTTCCCCGTCGGGCGGCGCCCGGGTGTCGATGCGCATGCGGATGATCTGCCAGGCCTTGGTGACCCAACGCGCCAAGGTGCCAGCAAAGTCCAGTTGAAGTTGTTTGCGCGCGCGCACCCACTTTGTCTTGGCGCTGGGGTAGGCATGAGGGTCCATCATCCAAAGTGCCTTGAGACGATCGTCATCAATGGCTGCGGCAATGCCGTGATGCGCTCCGGAGCAGATGCCAGCCAGAGCGAAGGAGTCGGTGTGGGTCAGGCGTTGCAGGTGGTTCATGGCCTCTTGCAGATCCTTCACTGCCTGCTGCTCGAAGGGCAGGGAGCCATCCGGGGCATCGCTGTCGCCCTGCCCGGACAGGTCAAGGCGCAGGACGGTGAATCCGTCCTCTGCCAGACGTCGAGCCAGCTTGACGTTGATCCTGTGCGGCCCCATGCGATGAATGACCCCGGCGTTGAGCAGCAAGATGGCCGTGCCTTTGGTCGCCCCAGTGGGGCGCGTGAGCGTGCCGACCAGATGAGACCCTGGCCCAAAGGTGAGGATGTGCTCGTTCATGCCACCTCACCTTTGATGGCAGAGGTCAGAAGCCGAAGCAACTCGGGGGGAGCCAGGGCACTTCCACCGGCTTCTTCGGTGTGCCAGTCCATGTGTGCCTGGGTTGGCAGGTATCGCCAATCAGCCCCATGCGCTTGCAAACGCTCTGACAGGCGTTGGGCTGCAGGCGTCGGCGCTGTCGCCACGTGATAGCAGGCCTGAAGACACGACGGGTGGATTCGCTCGAGAGAGACGCTCCGCATTTCGGTAAGCCAGGCATCGCTCACGCCGATCCCCAGTGCTTCGTGACGCAATTCGGCTTGGGGCTTGTGTCGATGGATGAACGGATCAAACGTGTGCTTGACGTGGGCGACAGCCAACTCTTGAATATATGTCGGGCCGTCCAGGACAGGCTCCCACAAAACGATGCGCAGGGGGGGCGTGGCACTGCGCGCCGAGGCGAGCAGTGCCAACGTGCCTCCAAGGCGGGCGCCAACCCACACGGTTTCTCGTGCTCGTGTGCGGCGACCGAGCTCTTCTTGGGCGGCCAGGATGTCTTCTTGCCACTGCGCCAGCGAGCCTTCGGTGTCTTCTCCCGAGGACTCTCCTGTGCCGTGGTAGTCGAAGCGCATGACGTGGAATCCTTGGCGCGCCAACTGTTCCGCCAGGAGCCTGTGCAGGCGGTGTGTGCGAACGGCCTCCTGTCCGAAGGGAGCGCACAGCAACACTTGCAAAGCGGTGCGATTCGCAGGGGCCGGCGGGTGGTAGACCCCATAGAGCCTGCGCTCGGCTGGGCCAAAGAAAAATGGTGTCATCTCAGAGCAGGAAAGGGCTCGGTGTCGGCAGGGGATCAACGTCCCAGCAAGCGGCTGAACCAGCCACCTTTGCTGGCCTCGGTCGACGGTTGCACTGCTTGCTTCGGGGTGTCCTGGGCGGGGTGGTCCGCGTTGGTCTGTCGATCCGGTTGTGTGGCAGATTCGGAGGCGGCCAACTGGCCCAGGGTTTCGAAAATCAGGCGTCGCACATTGATGGTCAACCCTGTCCGACGTTTGATTTCGGTGACCGCACGCATGGCCAGGAGCGAGTGGCCTCCTAGGTTGAAGAAGTTGTCGTCAAGGCCGATGTCATCGGTATCAATCAGTTCTTGCCACACGGCTGCCATCGCCACTTCAAGCGCCGTGGTGGGTTCGCGCCTGTTGCGTCGGGTGGGTGAAGTTCGATGGGCGGATTCCGTGGGGCGAGGCAAGGCCGATCGATCCACCTTGCCATTGGGTAGCTTTGGCAGATCCGTCTGCAGCACGATGTGTTGCGGCAGCATGTAGTCGGGCAACATGGTCGCGAGCTGAGCCCTCAGTGCTGTCACATCGGTTTGCAGTCCGTGCAGGGTTCGCGGGACGCAATAGGCGACGAGTCGCACATCACCTGGCAGGTCCTCTCGCGCCATCACAATGGCTTGCCCGATGGATGGGTCGCTCAGCAAGGCGGCCTCGATCTCGCCGAGTTCGATGCGATGGCCTCGCACCTTGACTTGGTGATCCAGCCTGCCCAGGTGCTCCAGTTCACCCTCTGTCCCCCATCGTCCCAGGTCCCCTGTGCGATAGAGCCTGGCATGGGGAGCGGCATGGAAGGGGTCTCGAATGAACCGCTCTGCTGTGAGTTCCGGGCGATACAGGTAACCTGCCGTGACGCCTTCTCCGCCGATGCAGATCTCGCCAGGTGTTCCGATGGGGCATGTCTGTCCTTGAGCGTCCAGGACGTGCACTTGGGTGTTGGCTATGGGACGACCAATGCGCACACCGCGTTCAGGGTGAGACACGCGCCAGCATGTCGACCACACCGTGGTCTCGGTAGGACCATACATGTTCCAGACCGCACCGCAACGCGCCAGCAGGGCCGATGCAAGAGATGCTGGCAGCGCTTCTCCTCCGACCAGTGCTGTGAAGCCGGGGTGCCCCTGCCATCCAGATTCGATGAGCGCGTGCCAGGTGCTGGGTGTGGCTTGCATCGTGCTGATGTCGTCTTCTACCAGCGCCTTGAGCTGGAATGGGTCGCGGGTGTCATCGCTGCGGCACAGCACCACTTCTGCTCCGACGAGCAGGGGAAGGAAGAGTTCCAGCACCGAGATGTCGAAGCTGAGCGTGGTCACTGCCAGCAAACGTTCGCCAGCCCGCAATCCAGGCTCCCGAGCCATGCTTTGCAGGAAATTGGTCACGCAAACGTGTGGCACCACCACGCCTTTTGGCTTGCCCGTGGAGCCGGATGTGTAGATCACATAGGCGGCGTCGGATGAATTGGCATCGAGGGAGGCATCTGGCTCTGGTGCGCGGGTCGGCTGCTGCAGCAGCAGGGCATCGTCGATGTCCGTCAGCAGGGTTCTCTCCCGTGGCCAGGCAAAGGCCTGCATGGTGTCAGAGCGACTGACCACCCAGGCCAGTCGAGCATCTTCGGCCATGTGGTTCAGGCGCTCTGCGGGGTAGTCGGGGTCGAGCGGCACGTAAGCTGCGCCTGCTTGAAGGATGCCCAACGTCGTTGCTAGCATGTCCGGGCAGCGCGGCATGCACACGCCAACCAGGCTTCCTCGGCCCAGGCCCTGGGCGCGCAGATGGTGCGCGATTTGCGCTGCTCGTGCCCAAAGCTCAGCGTGGCTGAGTGAGCGCTCTCCGGCCAGGCTCACCGCGATTTCGCTGGATGACGCATGCGGCTGTTGCAACAGCAGGTCGATCATGTTCGCAGCGGTGGTAGGCCACTGGATGGACGTGCTGTTCCACTGCCTCAGTTGCAGGGTCTCCTGCTCCGATTGCACCGAAATGTCTTTCAATGGCGTGTTCGCGTGACTGGAGAGCTGTTTGAGCAGGTGCGACAACCGTTGTGCGAACAGTTGCACGGTCCCTTCGTCGAGGATGTCCGTGTTGTAGTTGAACGTGAATTCGATGTCGTTGGGCGTTTCCACGCACCACAAGGCCAGGTCTTGTGCGGCGCCCACCATCGGGACATCGAACCGTTTGTGCTCGACATTGCCCCAGTTCGTGTGGCGCTCGCGGGCATCCTGGTATGAGAACAGGGCCTGATACAGCGGTGCACGGCTGGCGTCTCGTGGCAACTGCAAGGTCCGAACAAGGTGGTCAACCGGCACGTCCGGATGTGACAAAGCATCAATGGTGCTGCGTTGTACCTGCGCGAACCAGTCGGACAGGGCCAGATCGGCGCGGGGCGTCAGTCTCAGCGGCAAGGTGTTGACGAAGAAGCCGATGAGCGACTCCAGTTCCGCATGGTCTCGCCCTCGAACTGGTGTTCCGATGACCAGGTCTTCCTGACCGGTCAGCTTGTTCAGCAACAAGCCGAAGGCCCCCAGCAACGTGGTGAACAAGGTTCGCCCTTGACGTTGCGCCGCCTCTCGCAGTTGGTGAGTTGTTTGTTGGTCGAGGTGAACGGTGCAAGAGGCACCCTGCCCAGACATCAGGGGAGGCCTTGATCGGTCGGTGGGAAGGGCCAGCGGTGCCGGCGCTGGTGTCATCCGGGCCTGCCAGAACGCAGTTTGGCGCTGAAGCTCCTCGCCGCTCATCCACTGGTTGTGCCAGGCGGCAAAGTCGCCGTAGGTGACGGGCAACGGAGGCAGCTGTGCCGGACGTCCGGCCATGGCAGCGCTGTACAACTCCGACAGTTCGTCGTTGAACACCTGGAACGACCACCCATCCCAGATCAGGTGATGGACCAAGAAGAACAGGACGTGGTCTCGATCAGAGAGCTTGAACAAGCGGATGGCAAAAAGCGGACCTTTTTCGAGGTCAAACGGCTGCATGGCGAGTTCGCCCATGCGGTGACGCAGCGTGGATTCGCGCTCGGACTCTGTCAGGTGACTGAGGTCTTCCAGTGGCAGCAAGGGCGCATCCAGTCGGGACAGCACATGCTGATGGTCGCCTGTGGGCGTGCGCCCGATGACGGTGCGCAATGCGGCTTGCCGGGCCAGCAGTTGCTGCCAGGCTTGAGCAAGGGCCTGAACATCGAGCTCGCCATCGAGCCTGTGAGCGGAGGGGATGTGATGCGTGACGCTGTGCGGCGTCAGGTTTTCGAGGTACCAGAGCCGTTGTTGCATTTGCGACAGCGGTGCTGTGGTCGTGTCGCCCCGGTGAGGAATCACCTGGGGGGCAGCGCTTGGCGCACCGATGGGCTGGGCACCCTCCGCAGTGGGGTGTGCCGGAGCCATCGTTGCGCTCAGCGCCTGGGCCAGGCGGCGCGGAGTGGAGTTGTCGAAGATGGTGTGGACGCTGACCGGCTTGCCCGTGCGATTGCGGATCTGCGTCACCGCGCGCATCACCAGCAGCGAGTGGCCGCCGCGGTCAAAGAAGTCCTCGTCGATGTCGAATCGATCGAGCCCGAGCAGGCCGCGCCAGATCTCGGCAATGGCCGACTCCACCGATTCGGCAGAGGAGGTCGTGGCAATGCCGCTGGGTGTTGACGCGGCCGTGGAAGGAGCGTTTGCAGGAGGTGCGTCCGACGTTGCCCCAGGGGAGAAATCGTATCGGGACAGAGGACGATCCGGGTCGGTCACGATCTCACGCAGCAGCCGCTCCAGCGCCTTCGCGAAAGCTCCGACGGAGCTGGTGTCCAGCACATCGGCATTGAACGTGAACACGAATTCGATGTGATTGCGAGTTTCCACGCACCACAGCGACAGATCTTGTGCAGCACCCAGCATGGGCGTGGGCATGCGCTGGTGGTCCACGTTGCCCCAGCGAGTGGTGCGTTCACGGACATCCTGGTAAGAGAACGACGCTTGGTGGATGGGGGGGCGACTCCGGTCGCGCGGCACCTGCATGACGTGCACGAGGTGATCGAAGGGGACATCGGGGTAGGAGAACGCGTCCACCACTTGGCGATGCACGGCGCTGAGCCAGGCCGGCAGTGTCATATCGTCTTTGGGCCGCATGCGCAATGGCAGCATGTTGACGAAGAAGCCCATCAGGTGCTCCAACGCTGGCTGCTCGCGCCCTCGCACGGGTGTGCCAATGACAAAGTCGTGCTGTTTGCTGACCCTATGCAAGGCCAGCGCGTATGCTGCCAGCAAGGTGATGTAGAGCGTTCGCCCTTGCTGTTGGGCCTGCGCACGCAGCGCATCGGTCACGTCCTTGGCCAGATTGAACTGGAAGGAGCCGCCTCGTCCAGACATGATGGCTGGACGGGGGTGGTCAAGCGGCAGATCCAGGGGCGGAGGCAGCGGGGTGAGCTGCTCCCGCCAGTAGCTCAACTGGCGCTGAAGCTCTGGGCCAGCCATCCACTCGTTGTGCCAGGCGGCGAAGTCGCCATAGCTGACCGTGAGTGTCGGCAGGTTGGGCTGGCGGCCATCCAGGCAGGCGCTGTAAAGCTCTGGCAGGTCCACGTACAGCAGGTCGAACGACCACGCGTCCCAGATCAAGTGGTGAGCCTGGAACAGCAGGCCATGCTCTTCGGGAGACAAACGGAACAGTCGGGCTGTGAACAGGGGACCCTTCTCCAGATCGTAAGGCGTTTCCACCAACTCGGCGATGACCTTGTTCATTGCCGGCTTGCGCTCTTCTTCCGGCAACTGGCTGAAGTCGTCGAATGGGATCAGGCTGAAGGGCAACTCGGGCAGGATGCGCTGGACATCGCCATTGGCCGTGCGTTCGACCACCGTGCGCAGCACGCTCTGGCGTTGGATGAGCATGCGCCACGCCTGATTGAACGCCTCGATGTCGAGTGGCCCCAGCAGGCGGTGTCCAGTGGGGATGCTGTGGACGACCGTGCCGGGGGTGAGGTTCTCAAGGAACCACACCCGTTCCTGCATCTGCGACAAGGGTGCCGTCGACTGGTCTGCGCGAATGGGGATGGCATCGATCGGCGCTGTGCTGGCAGGGGAGTTGCCCTGCGCAGCCGTCAGTTGAACGAGGGCGGCTGCCAGCTTGGCTGGTGTGGGGTTGTCGAAGATCACGCGCAGGCCTGGGCGCTGTCCAAGTGCCTTGGACAGCACCGCAGACAGTTTCGCGGCCATCAAGGAGTGGCCACCTTGCTCAAAGAAGTGATCGTTGGCCCCCAGGCGATCGCGGCCCAGCAACTTGCCCATTTCCTGGGCCACGGTTTCGGTGGCTTGTGCAACCGGGCCGCTGACCGTGGGCGACGCGAGCGGTGTGGTGGCAGGCGACGCCTCCGCAGGCGCGTGGGCACCCGCGGGCAAGGGCAATGCCTTGCGGTCTACTTTGTTGTTCGGCAGCAGAGGCAGCGACGGCAGCACCAGCACCGAACGCGGAACCATGTAATCGGGCAAGGTGTGGCGCAGGCTGTTGCGCAGCGCAGCCGCGTCCAGCGCAGCGCCGCTTTGCGGCACGACGTAGCCGATCAATGCCATGTCACCCGGGGTGATCTCGCGGGCCACGACGACGGAACGAGACACGCCGGCCTGTTTCTCAAGCTGGGCCTCGATCTCGCCGAGCTCGATGCGGTAGCCGCGAATCTTGACCTGAAAGTCCATTCGGCCAAGGTGTTCGATCTGGCCGTCTTCGCGCCACCGACCAAGGTCGCCCGTGCGATAGACCAGGCGACCCGGTCGAGGGCCCCAAGGTACCGTGACAAAGCGTTCAGCCGTCAGGTCGGGGCGCCCGTGATAGCCCAAAGCCACCCCATCGCCACCAATGCAGATTTCCCCTTCGGCTCCCACCGGCAGGGGCTGCAGGTGCTCGTCCAGGATCCAGACTTGCGTGTTGTCGATGGGGTGCCCGATCGTGATCTTGGCTGCGGCATCGGTGACGTGTGCCAAGGTTGACCACACGGTGGTTTCTGTGGGGCCGTACATGTTCCAGACGTCGATGCCCTTCGCCAGCAGTGCTGAGGCGAGCGAGGGCGGAAGCGGCTCCCCCCCCACGAGCGCGCGGAAGCCTGTGCTGGGATGCCAGCCAGCATCCAGCAGAAGATGCCAGGTGGTGGGTGTTGCCTGCATCACCGTGACGCTTTGTTGCGCCATCAGTGCCATGAGGGCTTCGCCATCCATGGACTGATCACGTGTTGCGAGCACCACCGTGCCGCCCGTGACCAAGGGCAACATCAACTCCAGGACAGCGATGTCAAAGCTCAGTGTGGTGACGGCCAGCAAGTGGTCGGACGCCTGCAGGCCGGGTTCGCGCTGCATGGATGCCAAGAAATTGCACACGGCGCGATGGGGAACGGCCACGCCCTTGGGGCGGCCTGTTGAGCCCGATGTGTAGATCACGTAGGCAGCTGCTTCGGTGTCGGTGATCAAAGGCGTTGGCGCATCGCTCGAGGCATCCAGCAGTCGAGCGTCGGTATCAAGCTGCACCTGCATGGATCGGGGCAGACCACTTGCATCTGCGCAGGAGGAGTGCGTGACCACCAGGGTGAGGCCGGCATCTTCGGCCATCATTTGCAGCCGCTCAGCGGGAAACCCAGGATCCATCGGGACGTACGCGGCACCAGTTTTGAGAACCGCCAGCATCGCTGGAAGCAGGTGCTGCCCCCGCGGGAGGCTGATGCCCACGCGTTGGCCTGGCGCGGCGCCTCGGGATTGCAGCACGCGGGCGATGCGGTTGGCTTGTGCATCGAGTTGCTGATAGGTGAGCTGACCTTCATGGGTCACCACTGCAACGTGCGACGGGGTGCGTTGCGCCTGCAGGCTCACCCAGGTTTCGATGCGAGCGTGCGCATCCAGGGCCCGGTCGGTCAGGTTCCAGTCAAGCAGGCGCTTTTCGATGGACACGGCCGTTGCTGCCGGGGCCGGTGCCAGGATCTGCATCAGGCGGCTGACCAGTGCCTGTGCCCGCTCCAGGCTCAGATGTTCGCTGCTGTGATGCAAGTCGAGCGTCAGTGCATCGGATTGTTCGTAGAAGTTGAAGAAGACTTCGCTGAGCAGCCCCCGCTTTCGGCCTTCGTGCATCGAGGCTTGTAGAGGAGCCCAGCCAGAAAGGTCAACTTTTGGATTGAGGTTGAAGTAGATCGATGTCAGTGGGGGCTTGCTGCCTTCGGCTTGAAGGCCCAGGGCCCGCGCTGCGGTGCCTTGGGTCATCAATGGGAACTCCATGGCGTCCATGAGGGCGGCCTTGGTCCGGCGAACCCTGTCTGCCAGCGCTTCCCCATCCTTCACTTGCAGACGGATGGGCAGGTCCAGCACGCCGTCAGCCACCAGCGGGCCATGGCGTTGCAGGCTTTGTGCGGCAAACGGAATGCTCACCACCATGTCACGTTGGCCGCTTTCCTGGCAGATGAGCTCTGCCACGGACTGCAACAACCATTGAAAGAGCGTGGCGCCTTGTGACTTCGCTTGCGCTCGCAGATGAGTCAGGCGATCACCGTCGAGGCGTGCGCGAACCGTGTTGCCCGAGAACGCGCGCAGACCAACGGGTGTTTTGTCACCCAGAGAGATGGGAGTGGGCAGCGCTTGAAGCACCTGAGACCAGTGTCGCGCGCTTGATCGACCATCGTCCTGCTCGAAGCGGGCATGCTCGGTGTTGGCAAAATTCAATGGGGACTCAGCCTCTACCCACGCATGCGCGTGTCCCATCCTGCGAGCCTGGTAGGCTTGGGCCAGCTCGGTGTTGAAGACACTCGATGCCCAGCCATCAAAGATGAGGTGGCTGGCAACCAGGTGAACCACCACGCGGCCATCGGCCAATCTCAGGATGCTGGCACGCGCCAGCGGTGCCTGATCCAGTGGGAACTCGATGGCAGCAGCCTGCCAGCCGTGTTGATCAAGGGCTTGCTCACTGTCAGACCATGCGCGCAGATCGACCTCGTCGATCGGAACCTGGGCAGAGGGGTCAATGATCTGCATCGGCTGGTCGAGGTCGAACCGGAGCCGGAACGCGTCGTGCCGTTCCAGGACGTCCCTCAGCGCCTGCTTGAGTGCCTGCAGATCGACGTCGCCTTTCAGCGTGACACAGAACGACTCGTTGAGCGCCATGCGGGCCGCGGGGTCGTAGATGGCAGCAAGCCAACGCTCGGTCTGGCCAGGCGTGAGGGCCGATGAGGTGAGCGCTGGCGTCGTGGTGGTTCGTGTCGTTGCCGGCCCAGATTCGGCGATGGGGGGAGGCGTGGTGCGTGGTGCGATGAGGCCCAGCCGGATCAATTCATCCATCACCTGCAGGAACGTGTCGGCGATGTGGTCGCAGTCGGCATCGGTCATGGCCTCGGTCACGAAGTGGCCGAACTGCTCGTACAGGTGCAGGCCCTTGAAGCGGGCGAGGTAGTAGAACAGGCTGATGTTGCGGACGTTGTCGTCCCATTGCAGGCGCCACAGCGAGGCGCAGTGAACGGCCTTGACCGGCGCACCACGGCTGGCAAAGGCTGTGTTGATGCGGTCCACCATGCGCTGCGTGCGCGAGTTGATGGTCTGGTACAGGGCGCGCCCGCTGCGCTTGATGTGCAACAGCGAAGCGTGGGCCGCGGCCAACGCCAGCGGATGGCGCACGAAGGTGCCGGCGAAGTAAGTAACGCCTGCTTCGGGGTAGGAGTCGTCGCCGTACTGCCAGTGGCCGCCGTCCAGCGCGTCGAGCCACTGGCTGTTGCCCGCGATGGCCGCGAAAGGCAGGCCGCCGCCGATGATCTTGCCGTAGGTGGCGATGTCGGCGCGCACGCCGTAGAACTCTTGCGCGCCACCGGGGGCCACGCGGAAGCCCGTCACCACCTCGTCGAAGATCAGCGCGGCGCCGCCCTTCGTTGCGATCTCGCGCAGCTGTTGCACGAAGGCCGTGGGCTGCAGCGTCGGGTACTTGTTCTGGATCGGCTCGATCATGATGGCCGCCAGCTCGTGAGCGCACTTGCGCAGCACCTCCAGCGACTCGGGGCTGTCGTAGTCGAGCACCAGGATGTTTTCGACCGCGTTGGCCAGGATGCCCGGCGCGGCCGACAGCGAACGCAGCTGCTTGGTGCCGCGCACGATCACTTCGTCGAAGATGCCGTGGTAGCTGTTGTTGAAGATGGCGATCTTCTTGCGGCCCGTCACCGTGCGCGCGATGCGCATGGCGCCCATCACGGCTTCGGAGCCGGTGTTGCAAAAGGCCACGCGCTCCATGCCCGTGAACTCGGAAATCAGCTGCGTGACATCAGCCGCCAGCGGGTGCTGCGGGCCGACCTCGATGCCCTTGTGCAACTGATCGACCATGGCCTGGGTGACGTCTTCACGCTTGTAGCCCAGGAAGTTGGCGCCGAAACACGAGAGCAGGTCGATGTACTCGTTGCCATCAATGTCCCAGATGCGCGCGCCTTCGGACCGGTCGGCCACGATGGGGTAGACCAGGTCTTTCCATTGCGGGTTGAAGCCCGTGACCACGCGCGGGTCGGCCATCACCTTGCGGTGTTTTTGACTGAAGGACTTGGAGCTGCCGGTGCGGGCGTTGTACTGGCGGATGAAATCGTCGATCCACTGCTGCTGCGCTGGGGTGTACTCGTTCTGGGCGGTCAGCACGATGCGGGCCGAGGCGCCGAATGGCTTCTCGACGAGGGTGTTCTTGCTCGGCTGCGCGTCGGTGGCGGTGGCGCTTGGCGCGGCTTGCGATGGGGTGGCGGATGCGCGCGCGACCTCTGGCTGTGCCTTGACGGCAACCTGGGCGGTCTGCGCAACCTGCAAGGGCTGCCCTGTCAGCAGCGCCAGTTGCTGCTGCATCAATGCCATCTGCTGCTGGATGAGGGCTTGCAAGCCATCACCGGCCACCATGGGCATCACCGGCATGGCGATTGGCTGAACCGGGGTCAAGGCGACGGCCTGCGGGGCCATCGCTGCGGGTGCCTGGGCCTGCGGCGCGACGGTGGCGGGAGCCACCTCGGCAAACCGGTCTGCCGGCAGTTCGCCGTCGAAGAAGGCAGCCAGCTTGGGCAGCGTGTCGAGGTCTTCCAGCAGGCGGCGGAAACGCAGCCGGATGCCGAAGGTCTGCTCGAAGGCCAGCGTGGCCTGGGTCAGCGAAAGCGAGTCCAGTCCCTGGTCCACGAAGGTGGCGCTGCGGTCGGTCGCTTCTGGCGGCAGGCCGGCCACATCGGCGAGGATGCGGACGATTTCTTGCTCGATGCGGGGCAGTCGATTCATGGTGGTCGTGGCAGAGAGGCTGGAAACGGTGGGCTCGGAAGCGATCGGTGCGGGCACGGCTGTGCGGCGCTTGAACCAATGCACCTCGCGGCGGAATGGGTAGGTGGGCAGCGCCACGCGCGGTGTACGCGCGGGCAGCGGCCAGGCGGGCGACAGGCCCAGGCACCAGAGCTGGCCCAGCGCCTGCAAGGCATGGCGTGCGGGCGGCAGGGCGGCTTGCGCGCTGCTCAGCAGGGGCGTGACCTTGGGCAAGGCGCCCTGGATGCGGTGCTGGCGGATGAGCGCGGTCAGCGCCTGGCCCGGGCCGACCTCGATGAAGGTGACGTCGCCCAAAGCCTGTTCGGCCTGCACGGCCTGGCTGAAGGCAACCGGTGCGCGCACCTGCGAGGCCCAGTAGGACGGGGCGGTGGCTTGTTCGGCGCTGAGCGGTGCACCGCTCACGCAGGAATAGGTGGGCAGCTTGGGCGCCGACAGCTTGGCGCGCGCCAGGGCCGCTTGCACGCGGGGCAGGGCACCTTCCATCGAGGCGCTGTGGAAGGCGTGGGACACCTTCAGTCGCGTGACAGCGGTGCCGCGTTGTTCCAGCGTTGTGGCCAGCGCGTCGATGTCGGCGTGCGGGCCGGCCAGCACCGTGAGCTCGGGTGCATTGAGCGCGGCCACGTCGATGTTGGCGGGCAGCGGTTGCAAGGCTGCCAGGCCACTTCGCACGGCCAGCATGGCGCCGGCTGGCTGCACGAACATGGCTTCGCCACGCTCGATCACGGCGCGCATGGCGTCTTGCGGGGTCATGACACCGGCGAAGCAGGCGGCGGCGTATTCGCCGATGCTGTGGCCGATCAGCGCGTGAGGGCGGATGCCAAGGCTGTCGAGCCAGGCACCCATCGCGTGCGAAACAGCAAACAGCGCGGGCTGGGCCAGTCGGGTTTCGGCGAGCTGGGCGGCGGCGGCTTCGTCAGCGGGAGAGCTGTCGATCAGCAGGCGGCGCAACGTGGCGGCCAGTTCATCCGGGGCGGCAGCCAGCACCTCGTCGAACGCGTGCTGGAAGGCCGGGAACTGCTCGACCAGCTCGCGCGCCATGCCGGGGTGCTGCGAGCCCTGGCCCGGGAAAGCGAAAACGATGCGGCCACCACGTTGCGCGGCCTGGCCTTGAGCAATCGTGCGCAGCGTGGCGATGGCCTCGTCGCGGTGCTCGGCCACGACGCACTGCCGCTGAGTCATCGCCTGGCGACCGCGCATCAACGTGGCCGACACCGCGGCCAGCGGCAGATCGGGGTGGCGCTCCAGGTGGTCGGCCAGGTCGCGGGCACGTTGCAGCAAAGCCTCGGGGTGCTTCGCCGAAATCGGCAGCAGTTGCAGGCCGGGGGCATCGGGCAGGTTTTGCCGCGCGTTGGCAGGCGCCTCGGCAACGATCACGTGCGCGTTGGTGCCACCCACGCCGAACGAACTCACGGCGGCGCGGCGAGGCGCTTCGCCCCGAGGCCACTCAAGCGCCTGGGCCGAGACCTGGAAGGGCGAGTGCGCAAAGTCGATCTGCGGGTTGGGCTGGTCGAAGTGCAGGGTGCCAGGGATTCGGCCATGGTGCAGCGACAGCGTGGCCTTGATCAGGCCGATGACGCCGGCCGCGGCCACCAGGTGACCGACGTGCCCCTTGACCGAGCCCAGGGTGCAAAAGCCCGTGTCGCGCGTGTCCTGCGACCAGGTGCGCGACAGGGCGGCCACCTCGATGGGGTCGCCCAGGGCCGTCCCGGTGCCGTGGGCCTCGACGTAGCCGATGCTGCGCGCGTTGACCTGGGCGTGCTCCAGCGCCATGCGGATGGCCCGGGCCTGGCCGCTGACGCTGGGCGCGGTGAAGCTGGCCTTGTCGCCGCCATCGTTGTTCAGGCCCACGCCTTCGACGACGCCGTAGATGGTGTCGCCATCGGCCAGGGCCTGCGACAGCCGCTTGAGCACGACCACGCCACCACCGCTGCCGAACACCGTGCCCGAGGCCTGGGCATCAAAAGGACGGCAACGGCCATCGGCCGATTCCATGCCGCCTTCGACGTGCAGGTAGCCGCCGAGCTGCGGCACGATCACCGTCGCACCGCCGGCCAGCGCGATGTCGCACTGCCCCTGGGCCAGCGCGTGCCAGGCCTGGGCGATGGCGACCAGCGAGGTCGAACACGCGGTGTGGATGGACACCGCCGGGCCGTTGAAGTTGAGGCGGTGGGCCACGCGGGTGGCCACGTAGTCCTTTTCGTTGGCCAGCATGGCCGCGAACTCACCGGCTTGCGCGATCAGCTCGGGGTTCTCGGCCCGCATGGCGGGCAGGTAGGCGTTGTTCGCCGTACCGGCGTAGACACCAACGCGGTCGCCTGTTTCATCGCCCAGCTTGCTCGGGTCGATGCCGGCGTGTTCGAGCGCGCTCCAGCACAGCTCCAGGAAGAGGCGCTGCTGCGGGTCGGTCAGGGTGGCTTCGCGCGCAGACAGGCCGAAGAAACCGGCGTCGAAGCAGTCGGCCTGCTGAAGCACGCCGCGCGCGGCCACGAAGTTGGGCTGCTCGCGCAACGCGGCGGGCACGGACGGGTCGACCTCGTCGGGGCGGAAGCGGCGCAGCGTTTCAACGTTGTCCAGCAGCTGTTGCCAGAAGGTGTCGACGTCGTTGGCGGTGCCCACGCGGGCGGCCATGCCAACGATGGCCATGCCTTCGCCGGTGGCAGCCAGGGCCTGGCGACGAGACCGGGTGGCATTGGCTTCATCGCTGCCTGCCTGGGCCTGCGAAGACAGCAGTGAACTCAGGCCTGCCACGCTCGGGCGGTCGTACACATCGGCCACGTTGAGCTGCACGCCTTGTTCTCGCGCGCGGCTGACGAAGCGCATCACCAGCAGCGAGCGGGCACCGTGGTCGAAGACGTTGGCATCGTCAGGCAGTTGATCCAGGCCAAGCAGTTCGAGCCAGAGCGCGCGCAGGCGGTCGATCAGTTCACCGGACGAGGCGGCCGGACCCGGACCTGCGGCAGGCCCAGTCGGCACAGCCGATGGCAAACCACGGCGGTCGATCTTGCCACTGGGCGTGGTTGGGAGCTTGTCCAGGACGGCGAAGCGCACCGGCACCATGTACTCGGGCACGCGGTCGCGCAACCAGGCGCGCCAGGCGGTCACGGTCTGATCGGCGCTTGACGACCCCACGCGCAAGACGACGTGGGCGGTCAGCACGCGGCTGCCGTCCGGGTCGGCAGGGGCGGTCACCACGGCGTCCTGGATGCCGGGGTGGGCCATCAGGGCCAGCTCGATGTCGCCGGGCTCGATGCGAAAGCCATCGACCTTGAGCTGCTGGTCGGCGCGGCCCAGGTAGGTGAGGGTGCCATCCGTGTCCTGGCGGACCAGGTCGCCCGTGGCGTACCAGCGGGCGGGCACACCGTCGGGACCAGGCAGCTGTTCGAGGAAGCGCTCGGCGGTCAGGTCGGGGCGGCCCAGGTAGCCTTCGGCCAGGGTGTCGCCGCCAAGCATCAGCTCACCTTGGTTCAGTGCACTGAGGGCGGTGTGGGGCTCGGGGGCGTCGTCGTCCTGCACCGGGCGAAGCCACACGCGCACGTGGGGCAAGGCGCTGCCGATGGCCGGGATCTGGGGCCACTCGCGGGCGTCGCCGCTCAGCTCGAAGGCGGTGACGACGTGGGTCTCGGTCGGGCCGTAGTGGTTGTGCAGCACGGCGCCACCCAGGCGACCAAACAGCGCGCGGATGTCGGGTGTGACCTGCAGCTGTTCACCAGCGCTGACGACGTCTTGTAGCGACAAGGGCAGGGCGCCTGCACGGCCGTGGGCCTCGGCGTCGGCCTGGGCCAGCATCTGCAGGGCCACGTAGGGCAGGTACAGGCGCTGCACGCGCTGCGTCGCCAGCAAGGTGCGAAGGCGTGCCGGGTCACGCCGGTCAGCGTCGTCGGGCAGGACCAGGGTGCCACCAGTGGCCAGGGTCGAGAAGATTTCCTGGAAGTGCACGTCAAAAGACAGCGGCGCGAACTGCAGGGTGCGCGCGGACTGCCCCAGGCGGGCGTGGGCCACGTGCCAGCCCGTCAGGTGGGCCAGCGGCGCCAGCCCCATCGCCACGCCCTTGGGGCGGCCGGTGGAGCCGGACGTGAACAGCACATAGACCAGGTCACCGCCGGCGGCATGCGGGGGCGGGCCAGCTGGGCGCGGCGAGGCCAGGCTGGGCAGGGTGTCCAAGCGAGACTGCAGTGTCGCCAGGGCCTCGGGCTCACCGACCACGGCGCGCACCTGGGCATCATCGAGCATGGCTTGCAGGCGGTCGCTCGGGTAGCCCAGGTCGAGCGGCACGTAGGCCAGGCCCGATTCGACCGCGGCCACGATGGAGACGATGGTCTCGATGCTGCGGCTGGCGGCGATGCCGATGCGGTCACCCATGACGAGGCCCGCGGCGCGCCAGGCGTCGGCGCGGCGGGCGACCAGGTCGGCCAGCACCCGGTAGCTCAGCACCTGTTGGCCATTCGACAGCGCGGGGGCATCGGGCCAGCGCTGGGCGGCCCGCTGCAGGGTCTGGCGAAGGGGGAACAGGTGGTTTGTGGGCATGTCGGTGCTGGGGTGGAGGGTTGCCATCTCAGCGCACCGGGGCTGGTGGCAGGGTCAAGGGGCTTGGGCTAAAGTCCGGGGCCGTCCCGCTGTGGTGGTGGGGCGACTGGGTCATGACGCGTCCTCTTTCCTGAATGTGGTGTGATGTTTTTTGCTGGGGCTCTGCCTGGCTCGATGCGGCCAGTTGGTGAGTGTCCGAAAATTCAAGCAAGACACTGGTCCGATGAACGGACGCCCTTGTCCATCTTATTTTGATTTCACCTTGCGTAACTGCCTGTATCGGTCCCACGATTGAAGGGTGAGAGGGCAGGTTTCGTCGATTTCTGTAGCAAATTTCTCTTGTGTCCGAATCCCCCATTGTTCCGAACAGCTTCGAACCCTCGCCTTGGCGCGCCTGTGTGGCGCCCATGCTCGATTGGACCGATCGCCACTGCCGATACTTCCACCGCCTGCTGAGCAGCGAAGCGCGCCTTTACACCGAGATGCTGACCACTGGGGCCATCATCCACGGCGGCATGCACCGTTTCCTTGATTTCGATGAATTCGAGCACCCGGTGGCCCTTCAACTCGGTGGCAGCGAGCCCGCCGACTTGGCCGAATGCGCCAGGCTGGCCCTGAAGTGGGGCTACGACGAGGTCAACCTGAACTGCGGCTGCCCGAGCGAGCGCGTGCAACGCGGCGCGTTCGGGGCCTGCCTGATGAACGAGGCCTCGCTGGTGGCGGACTGCATCAAGGCCATGATCGACGCCGTCGATGGCAACCCGAGGATGCCCATCACCGTCAAGCACCGCATCGGCATCGACCAGAACGAGTCCTACGACTTCGTGCGGGACTTCGTGGGCACCGTGGCCGAAACCGGCTGCCAGGTGTTTATCGTGCACGCGCGCAACGCCTGGCTCAAGGGCCTGAGCCCGAAAGAGAACCGCGAGATCCCCCCGCTGCGCTACGGCACCGTGCACCAGCTCAAGCGTGACTTCCCGCACCTGACCATCGTGCTCAACGGCGGCCTGGCCGACAACGCCGCCTGCCTGGCGCAGCTGCAACCCGACGCCGAGTTGCCCGGCGTGACGTTGGACGGTGTCATGGTGGGGCGTGCGGCCTACCACACGCCCTGGATCCTGTCGGAGTGGGACGAGCTGTTCTTCGGCCATGCCAAACGTCCCGAGCCCCTGACCCGCGAAGGCGTGGAGGCCGCCGTGGTGGCCTACGTGGAGCGCGAGATGGTGCGTACCAAGGGCTGGGCGCATGGCGAGGTGCGCTGGCACCAGGTCATCCGCCACATCCTGGGGCTCTACAACGGCCTGCCGGGCGCGCGCCGCTGGCGCCAGGTGTGGTCGGACCACACCTTGAAGAACGAGCTGCCTTCCAAGGTGATGCAGCGGGCCCACCAACGACCGCCACGCCAGGAAGAGCCCGGCACGGGCCTTGCTGCCCAGGTGGGCTGACACCGCCCCCCCATGACGGACACCACCACCTTGACTGCTTCCAAGCGCCGCGTCCTCCAGGGCGACCTGCTGGACTTCACCGACGACCCGGGCTTCGCCACGCCGCAAGAGTCCCCAGGCGTGCGCTGGCGCCCAGGCCACCGCGTGCTCATCGATGCCGGTCGCATCGTCGCGGTGATCTCGCCTGACGAGCCCTTGCCTGCGGGCTGGGAAGGCATCGCGGTCGAATCGCAGGCCGGCAAGGTGATCCTGCCCGGCTTCATCGACACCCATGTGCACTGCCCGCAACTCGACGTCATCGCCAGCTATGGCACCGAGCTGCTGGACTGGCTCAACACCTACACCTTCCCGGCCGAGCGGCGTTATGCCGATCCCGCCGTCTCGCGCGAGGGTGCGCACCGCTTCCTCAACGCCCTGTGGGCCCACGGCACGACCAGCGCCGTGGTCTTCCCGACGGTGCACAAGAACAGCGCCGAGGCCCTGTTCGAGGCTGCCGACGCCGCGCGGATGCGCCTGGTCACCGGCAAGGTGCTGATGAACCGATTCGCGCCCGAGGGCCTGCTCGATGACGTCGAACAAGCCGAGCGCGACTGCGTGGACCTGATCGACCGCTGGCATGGCCAGGGGCGCAATGCCTTTGCCGTGACAGTGCGCTTCGCGCCCACCAGCACGCCCGAGCAGCTGGCCATGGCCGGCCGCTTGTGCCAGACCTACGCCGGCACCTACATGCAGACCCACGTCGCCGAGAACCGCGACGAGGTCAAGTGGGTGATGGAGCTCTACCCCGACGCCCGCAGTTACCTCGACGTCTACGACCGCGACGGGCTGATCGGCCCGCGCGCGGTGCTGGCCCACGGCATCTGGCTGGACGAGCGCGACCGCGCCGTGCTGCGCGAAAGTGGCGCCCAGATCGCCCACAGCCCCAGCTCCAACCTCTTCCTGGGCAGCGGCCTGTTCGACTGGGCCCAGGCCCAGCGCGACGGCCTGCACGTGAGCCTGGCCAGCGACGTGGGCGGCGGCACCAGCCTGAGCATGTTGCGCAACATGCAGGACGCCTACAAGATCCAGGCCCTGCAAGGCACCCGCCTGACGGCCTGGAAGGCCCTCTACACCGGCACCCTGGGCGCTGCTCGCGCGCTGGGCCTGGAGGGCGAAATCGGTGCCATCGAGCCTGGCTGCCACGCCGACCTGACCGTTTGGGACTGGGCGCGCGACGACGTCTCCCGCCACCGAGATGGCCTGTGCCGCGGGCTGCACGAACGCGTGTTCGTCTGGATGACCCTGGGCGACGAGCGCAACCTGCGCGAAACGCTGATTGCCGGCCGCACCGTGTTTGCCGCGGCCGCTTGAGTCCGGCACACTGTTTTCATGGCCTGGCCGCGCCCCACGGGGGCGAGCCAGGCCACCCCTCCAACCGATTCAAGACCCCACCGGATCGCCCATGACCTTGCCCGCCGACACCTTCTCCCGCATCCCGGCCGAGCGCATCCCTGCGTTGCTGGCCGCCATGCCCAAGGCCGAGTTGCACCTGCACATCGAGGGCTCGCTGGAGCCTGAGCGCATCTTCGCGCTGGCCCAGCGCAACGGCGTGCAGCTGAGCTACCCCAGCGTCGAGGCGCTGCGCCAGGCCTACGCCTTCACCGACCTGCAAAGCTTCCTGGACATCTACTACGCTGGCGCCTCGGTGCTGCTCAAGGAGCAGGACTTCCACGACATGGCCTGGGACTACCTGCTCAAGGCCAAGGCAGACAACGTGGTGCACGTCGAGATGTTCTTCGACCCGCAGACCCACACCGACCGTGGCGTGCCCTTCGAGGTCGTCATCCAGGGGCTGACCTCGGCGTGCGAGCGCGCCAAGGCCGAGCTGGGCGTGAGCGCCTCGCTGATCATGTGCTTTCTGCGGCACCTTTCGGAAGAAGCCGCGTTCGACACGCTCGAGCAGGCGCTGCCTTTCAAGCACCTGTTCATCGGCGTGGGCCTGGATTCGAGCGAGCGCGGTCACCCGCCCGAGAAGTTCGCTCGCGTGTTCGAGCGCTGCCGCGAGCTGGGCCTGCACCTGGTCGCCCATGCTGGCGAAGAAGGCCCGCCCGAGTACATCCGCAACGCGCTGGACATCCTGCACGTCGAGCGCATCGACCATGGCGTGCGCTGCGTGGAAGACCCGGAGCTGGTCAAGCGCCTGGCGAGCGAAGGCATGGCGCTGACGGTGTGCCCGCTGTCCAACATCAAGCTGTGCGTGTTCGATGACATGGCCCGGCACAACCTGAAGGACCTGCTGGACGCCGGCCTGAAGGTCACCATCAACTCCGACGACCCGGCCTACTTCGGCGGCTACGTCAACCAGAACTACCTGGCCACCTTCGCGGCCTTGCCGCTGGATGCGGCCGCGGCCTACACCCTGGCGCGCAACAGCCTGGAGGCCAGCTTCGTCTCGGCCGACACGAAGGCCGGCTGGGTCAAGCAGCTCGATCAGACGTTCGCGAGCTTCGCTGCGGCCTGACCAAAACCATAGGCATCCATGGCCAGGTGGCCGTGGGTGACGCTGGCGTGCAGGCGCATGGCGAGCTCGGGGTTGGCGGCATCGTCATCACAGGCCGCACCCGCCGCGAAGTAGAACGGCAGCCAGTGCTCGTGCGTTGGGTGCATGGCCGCCGCGTGCGGCGCCTGCTGGCGGTAGGCAAGCAGGGCAGGCCAGTCGGCTGCCAGCGTGCGTTCGTCCACCCAGTTGCGGAAGGCGGAGCAGTCGGGCTCCTCGGGCGCATCGACCGGGGCAGGCCGCGTGAAGAAGCGGCGCAGGTTGTGCGTCAGGCTGCCCGAGCCGATCACCAGCACGCCCTCGTGGCGCAGCGAACGCAAGGCGCGCCCCATGGCGAAGAGGTCCGTAGGACTGGCCGAAGGCACCAGCGACAGCGGCACCACCGGCACGTCCACCTGCGGGAACAGGTGCATCAACACCGTCCAGATGCCATGGTCCAGGCCGCTGTGCGGTGTCCACTGGGCGGGCACGCCCGCTTGGTTCAACAGATCGGCCACGTCGTGGGCAACGGCTGGTTCACCCGCGGCGTCGTAATGGACCTCGTCGAGCTCGGGCGGAAAGCCCCCGAAGTCGTGGATGGTCTCGTGCTGCGCGCCACCCAGCACGAAGGGCGTGGCGGTCGCCGTGTGCGGCGACATCACGACGATGGCCCGGGGACGTCCCCACTGCTGCGTGATGGCCGGCCCCAGCCGCTCCATGAAGTGGCCGGCGGGGCCGGGCTGCAACGCGATCATGGGCGAGCCATGCGAGATGAAAAACGTCGGCAGGGCAGAGGGCAAAGCGGCAGACATGCGTCCAGTCTAGCGCCCGGCCTCGTGCCGCGCAGGGGTGAGGGAATGCTGCGATGATGCCCGCTGGTGTGCAACCCCGTGGGCGAACTTCACGCCCCTGTTCATCCGATGCCTGATCCCCTGACGATCCCCTCCGCCCCACCAACCCAGCGTGTTTCTGCCTGGCGCTGGGCGCTGCTGCAGACCCGGCGTGACCTGCGCTCGGGCAGCATGCGCTTCCTGCTGGTGGCGGTGGTGCTCGCGGTGGCGGCGCTCACGGCCGTGGCCTTCTTCGCTGACCGCATCGAGCGGGGCCTGAGCCGCGACGCGGCACAACTGCTGGGCGGGGACGCGGTGGTGGTGGGCGACCAGCCGGTGCCCGCCGAGTTCGAGGCGCAGGCCGTGCAACTGGGCTTGCGGGTGGCACGCACCTCGGTGCTGGCCAGCATGGCCCGCGCACCCGATGACAAAGGGGGCGAGGCACGCCTGGCGGCCGTCAAGGCGGTCAGCGCCGCCCACCCCTTGCGCGGTCGCCTCACGCTCGGCGCCCTGCAACCCGATGGGCAGGTCAGCCCCACCGGCCCGGCGCCAGTCGGCGGCCCGCCGCCGGGGCAGGCCTGGGTCGACGCCGGCATCTTGCTGGCGCTCAAGCTGCAGGTGGGCGATTCGCTCTGGTTGGGCGAGCGCAGCTTTCGCATCGCCTCGGTCATCCAGAGCGAGCCCGACCGGGGTGCTGGTTTCATCAATTTCTCGCCGCGCGTGATGATCCGCGAGTCGGACCTGGCGTCGACCGAGCTGGTGCAGCCGGCCAGCCGCGTGACCCACCGCCTGCTGGTGGCGGGGCCGGCCCGCGCCGGTGACGCCGAGGGCGCTGCTGGCGTCGGTGACCCCACGGCCGCTGTCGGCATCAAAGCAGCCCGGGCAAATGCCGTGAACGCCGAACACGCCGCGGCCGACAGCGATGGCAAGGTGAGCCAGGCTTTGCAGCGCTTCGTGTCCGACAGCCGTGAGCGCATCGACACGCTGCGTGGCCTGAAGGTCGAAACCCTTGAGCAGGGCCGACCTGAAATGCGCGCCACGCTCGACCGCGCTGGCTTGTTCCTGCGCCTGGTGGCCTTGCTGGCGGCGTTGTTGTCGGCGGTGGCGGTGGCCTTGGTCTCGCGCGACTTCGCCCAACGTCGCCTCGACGACTGCGCGCTGCTGCGCGTGATGGGCGTGCCCCAACGCACCATGGCGTGGATCTATGGCTTGCAGTTCCTGTTCATCGGCCTGCTGGCCAGTGTCCTGGGGCTGCTGTTGGGCTGGGCCTTCCACCTGGTCTTTGTCGAGCTGCTGGCCGAGCTGGTCAAGGTGAGCTTGCCGCAAGCCGGCTGGCAGCCCTGGGCGCTGGGAGTGGGGGTGGGGGTCTTGCTGACGCTTGGCTTTGGCCTGCCGCCTGTGTTGCAACTCGCCCGCGTGCCGCCGCTGCGCGTGTTGCGCCGTGACCTGGGCGGCCTGCGACCTTGGTCTGCCGCCATGGGCCTGTTGGGCGCGGTGGCGCTGTTCGGCCTGCTGCTGACCGTGGCGCGGGACATGCGCATGGGTGCCATCGCCCTGGGCGGCTTTGTCGCGGCGATGGCCTTGTTCGCGGTGTTCGGTGGCTCCGCCATCCTGTTGTTGCGCCGCGTTGTCGAGCGCCATGCCGAGCGCCTGCCCAACTGGCTGAGCCTGGCCACCCGCCAGGTCACGGCCCAGCCTGGGCACAGCGTCGTGCAGGTTTGCGCCCTGGGCATCGGTCTGCTGGCGCTGATGCTGCTGGTGCTCATTCGCACCGACCTGATCACCAGTTGGAAGGCGGCCAGCCCGCCCGATGCGCCCAATCGCTTCGTCATCAACATCCAGCCTGATCAGGTCGATGCCTTCCAGCAAGCCTTGCGGGCCGGTGGCGTCCAGCAATACGACTGGTTCCCGATGGCGCGCGGGCGCCTGGTGGCCATCAACGGCAAACCCGTGCGTCCGCAGGTCTACGAAGAGGACCGGGCCCAGCGCCTGGTCGACCGGGAGTTCAACCTCAGCCACGCGGCGCAGCCTCCCCGGCGCAACGAACTGGTCGCCGGGCGCTTCCAGCCCGAAGAAGCGGACGCTTTCAGCGTGGAAGAGGGCCTCGCCCAGACGCTGGGGCTGAAGCTGGGCGACAAGCTGCGTTTTGATCTGGCCGGACAGGTCGATGAGCGCCGCATCACCAGCCTGCGCAAGGTGGACTGGTCGTCCATGCGGGTCAATTTTTTCGTGATGACGCCCCGTTCCACCGAGGCGGACTGGCCGGCGACCTGGATCACGGCCTTTCGCATGCCGGTGGGCGGCCAACTCGACCGCACCCTCGTGCAGGCCTTTCCGAACGTGACGGTGGTGGACGTGACGGCCACGCTGACCCAGGTGCAGTCGGTGCTGGACCAGGTCATCACGGCGGTGGAGTTCCTGTTCGCCTTCACGCTGGCCGCGGGCCTCATCGTGCTGATGGCCGGTCTCATGACTTCGCGCGAGCGGCGCGCCCGCGAGTGGGCCGTCCTGCGCTCGCTGGGCGCCACGCAGGTGCTGCTGGCGCGGGTGCAGCGCGTCGAGCTGATCGGGCTGGGCGCGCTGTCGGGGGCGCTGGCCGCTTCGGCCTCGCTTGCCATTGGCTGGGCGCTGTCATCCCGGGTGTTCGAGTTCCCTTGGACGGCACCTTGGTGGTGGCCGCTGGTGGGCGCTGTCGTCGGGGCGCTGCTGGCCTGGGGGGCGGGGTGGTGGAGCTTGCGCGGGGTGCTGGCACGTCCCGTGACGATGACCTTGCGGCGCGCAGAATGAAAAACGCCGGACTCTGAAGGCCCGGCGCTTGGCTGGTGAGGCCGGGGCGGCTGGGCCCCGGATGCCGCCTCAGTGGGCGGTCAGGCTGTTGATCAGGCCCATCTCGGCGCTGCCCATCAGCGACTCGATGTCCATGAGGATCAGCAGGCGTTCGTTCACGTTGGCGATGCCAGTGATGTAGGTCGTGTCCACGATGGACGAGCTCATCTCGGGCGCGGGCTGGATCATCTGTTCGGCCAGCTGCATCACGTCGCTCACCGAATCGACCACCGCGCCGACCACGCGACCCTTGACGTTGAGCACGATCACCACGGTGAAGTCGTCGATGTCTGCCTGGCCGTCGGCCTTGACGCAGTTGAACTTCACGCGCAGGTCCACGATGGGCACGATCACGCCGCGCAGGTTGACCACGCCCTTGAGGTAGGCCGGGGCGTTGGCGATCTTGGTCGGCGGCTCGTAGGAGCGGATTTCCTGGACCTTCAGGATGTCGATGCCGTACTCCTCGGACCCCAGGCGAAACGTGAGGTATTCACGCCCGGTGGCCGCGTGGCGCACCTGGCGGGTGTTGTTCTGACGCGCACCCAAGCCTGCCACGGGGGACGCCGCATCGCTGCGAGCGGGGGAGCTGGTCTGGGGGGCGGCGGCTTGCAGGGTTTCCATGTCGGTCCTCTCGGGGTCCTCGTGCGCCGATCGGGGCGCACACCGGTTCACGTCTCACAAGCGGATATCGGCCTGGCTGGCGAAAACTGAAGCGCCACGGTCTGGCACCATCTGCCCAAGGAAAAACGCCAGGCCCTCGTGTGAGGATCTGGCGTTTTTTCGGCAGCGGCGCAGGGCCGCTGAAGGGGTGGAAACCGCGGGCTCAGACGTTGAAGAGGAAATTCAGCACATCGCCGTCCTTGACGATGTATTCCTTGCCTTCGGCGCGCATCTTGCCGGCTTCCTTGGCGCCAGCCTCGCCTTTGTACTGGATGAAATCCTCGAAGGCGATGGTCTGGGCGCGGATGAAGCCACGCTCGAAATCGGTGTGGATGACACCGGCGGCCTGCGGGGCGGTGGCGCCGATGGGCACCGTCCAGGCGCGCACTTCCTTCACACCGGCGGTGAAGTAGGTCTGCAGGCCCAGCAGCTTGAACCCGGCGCGGATCAGGCGGTTCAGGCCCGGCTCGCTCTGGCCCATTTCGGCCAGGAACATGGCGCGGTCGTCGTCGTCCATTTCGGCGAGTTCGGCCTCGGTCTTGGCGCAAATCGCCACGACCTCGCCCTTTTGCGCCGCAGCGTACTCACGCAAGCGGTCCAGGAAAGGGTTGTTCTCGAAGCCGGTTTCCGACACGTTGCCCACGAACATGGCGGGCTTGGCCGTGATCAGGCAAAGG
>Ga0208492_1000716_pt1 | contig 25897 bp, 21 predicted proteins | sample Subbioar_CSW14AB_FD_184820 | JGI IMG/M metagenome (GOLD analysis project Ga0208492, IMG submission 184820) | Serpentinite rock and fluid subsurface biosphere microbial communities from McLaughlin Reserve, California, USA - CR12Mar_CSW14AB (SPAdes) | ecosystem: Environmental > Terrestrial > Deep... | reverse complement strand
AGGCGCGCGCGCACCGCCGGAATCACCTCGCGTATCAGTCGTTCGAGACTTCGATTCATGACGCCCGGGTGCAGGCCCGGTGGCGCGCCCCAGGTCACGAGATCGGTGATGCCGTAGTCTCGAACGAATTCCACCAATGCATCGACACAGGTCTCGACCGGGCCGACTATCCAGCTCTGCGGAATGCGTGCGTGATCACCGAAGCCTTCGCCGCTCTCGTCAAAGAAGCGCTGATACAACTGCATGCGATAGCGTTCGGACTGGCGTACCGCCGGCCAGTCGCGCTCGGGCTCATCGGTCACCAGCACGCTGCGGATGATGCCGACGCGTTGCGCAGCGGCATCGCGCCCGTCGGCGGCGAGGGCCTCGCGCCACACGTCCAGCGTCTCGGTGCGGTCGCCCTGGGGCAGCAGATGACAACCGAAACGCGCCGCGCGCAGTGCGCCGGCCCGCGACATCGCCGCCACCCACAGCGGCGGACCACCGGCCTGCACGTAGCCCGGCGTGATCAGTACATCGTTGAACTCGTAACGCTTGCCCTTGAAGCTGAAACGCTCGCCACTGAAACAGCGGCGCAGCACTTCCAGGCCTTCCTCGGTGCGCGACACCCGTTGCGCGACCGGCAGGCCGAAGCCGCGGAATTCGTGGGGCGCATAACCGAGGCCCACACCCACTTCGACGCGTCCGTTGGAGAGATTGTCGACCACCGCGAGATCCTCGGCCAGGCGCACCGGATTGTTGAATGGCAGCAGACAGACATCGCAGGAAAAACGCACGCGTCGCGTGCGCGCGGCGGCGGCGGCCGCCACCGGGATCCAGCTCGGCAGATAACCATCCTCGACGAAATGATGTTCGGTGAACCACACCAGATCGAAGCCGGCCTCGTCGGCCCACGCGATCTGATCCAGCACTTCTCCATACAAGCGCGGCATGGCGATGCCGGAATCGGGTGGATTGCGAAAGTCGTAGCACAGACCAACACGCAGTTCAGGCATGACAGACTCCCCTTTGGAAAACATCGCTGCGCACCGACGGCCGCCGTCATTCCCATCGTCAGGTGCCGCTGACGCGGAAGTGGGGCAACGAGCCGCGACGCGCCGGTTCACCGCGCGCGCTGCGTCCGAATGCTGGATGGCGCGTTCGCGGCAGTCTAGCAGGCTGGTGTAAATCCTCGCGACGGCGATAATGGCGCGCAGTTCGCGCCTGCCATGCAAGCCGCGTGCGTGCACAGCAATCACAGGAGCACCCGCCATGAGCATCACCAGGGAATCGAGCAGTCGCAGCGTCAAGACCCGCGACTGGAATATCCACTATCAGGAAGCGGGCAGCGGTCATCCGCTCATTCTGCTGCATGGCTCGGGACCGGGCGCGACGGGCTGGAGCAATTTCTCGGGCAATATGGCCGGACTCGCCGCGCACTTTCGCGTGCTGGCGGTCGACATGCCGGGTTGGGGCGCATCCGATCCCTGCCCCATCGAGCGCCTGAATCATGTCGACGCCGCCGTGCAATTCATGGATGCCCTCGGCATCGAGAAGGCCGCGGTGATCGGCAATTCCATGGGCGGCGTCAACGCCATCCGCCTCGCGGTCACCCATCCCGCGCGCGTCTCGCACCTCATCACCATGGGCGCGGTCGCAACCCGCAGTCCCAAGTTGTTCAGCGCCGGCGACGGCCCGAGCGAAGGACTCAAGGTCCTGGTCGAGGCCTATCGCACACCCACCGCCGAAACCATGCGTCGACTGGTCGAGATCATGTGTTTCGACAAGCGCTTCGCGAATGAAGAACTGTGCCGCGCACGTTCCGAAGCAGCCAGCGCCCAGCCCGAGCATCTCGAGAACTTTCTCGCCGGTCTGCCCAAGGGCTCTCCGGTACCGCAGCTCGCGACGCTGGAACAGATGATGGGCATCACCGCGCCCGCGCTGCTGATACATGGACGCGACGATCGCGTGGTGCATTACGAGAATTCGCTGATGCTGGTCGCGCATATTCCGAATTCGCGGCTGGTGCTGATCAACCGTTGTGGTCACTGGGCGATGATCGAGCATGCCGAGGAGTTCAACCGTCTGGTCATCGATTTCGTCACCCACAACTGAGACGGCCGGCCATGTGTGAAGCGGACCGGCAGGCCGGATTGCGGTACCGGATGTGCAGATGAATCCACGCCGCCAGCGGCTCGCGCCATGACGCCCGCCCGCCGTCTCAAGAACATACTCGGCGCCTCGGCCGGCAATTTCGTCGAATGGTTCGACTGGTTCGCCTATGCGTCCTTCGCGCTGTATTTCTCGCGCGCCTTCTTTCCTGCCGGTGATCAGACCGCGCAGTTGTTGAACACGGCGTTCATCTTCGCCGGCGGATTCATTGCCCGCCCGATAGGCGCCTTGCTGTTCGGCATGTATGCCGACCGCGCCGGGCGGCGCGCGGCCTTGAGCCTGTCGGTGACGATGATGTGCGGTGGTTCGCTGTTGATTGCGCTCACGCCGACTGATCTCGGCGTGCTCTCGCCGCTGTTGCTGGTGGTGGCGCGCCTGCTGCAAGGTCTCGCCGTCGGCGGTGAATACGGTGCCTCCGCCACCTATGTATCGGAGATGGCGAGCACGCGCCACCGCGGTTTCTGGTCGGGCTTTCTGTATGTGACCTTGATCGGCGGACAGCTCGCCGCCATGAGCCTGCAGGTGCTGCTGCAGCGCCTGCTCACGGAGGAAGAGCTCTATGCCTGGGGTTGGCGCATTCCCTTTGTCATCGGCGCGGCGCTGGCGGTGGTGGTGTTCTGGATCCGGCGCGGCATCGAGGAAACCCATTCCTTCAGCCATGCCCACGTGGACCGCCGCGAGCGCGGCCGGCCGCTGGCGCTCATCACTGAATATCGCAAGGAATCGGCCATCGTGCTGGCGCTGACGGCGGCCGGTGCCATCGGTTTCTATACCTACGCGGTCTACATGCAGAAGCTGCTGGTCAATACCGCCGGCTTCGAGAAAGCGGTGGCGGCCGAGATCATGACCTGGGTGCTGGCGACGCTGGTGTTCTTTCCGCCGCTGGTCGGGTGGATTGCCGACCATGTCGGGCGCAAGCGCACGCTGCTGGTCGCCTTTGGCGCCAGCGCGTTGCTGGCGGTGCCGGTGCTGAACGCGCTCGCCGCCGCCACCGACCCGATGAGCGTTTATCTGCTGTGTCTGTTGCCGCTGTTCTTCCTGTCGGGCTATTACGCCCTCAGTGCCATCGTCAAGGCCGAACTCTATCCGGTGCACGTCCGTGCGCTGGGCGTATCCGTGCCCTATGCGGTGGCGCTCGCCATCTTCGGCGGCAACGCCGAAACGACCGCGCTTTATTTCAAGAAGGCCGGCATGGAGTCCGGTTACTACTGGCTGGTGGCCGTCATCTTCGCGATAGGTTTCGCGGCAGCGACGCTGTTGCCGGACGAACGACGCGAGAGCCGCCTGCTCGACGAGGCCTGAGGCAACGCCACGCCTTCGCGCGTCTTCAGCGCGTCAGGCGGGCCGCCGCCGCGGTCAGCAAAGCCTGCGCCTCATCGCTGTTCCACACTTCGACCTGACGCGCCACGCGCGCCGACATCTGCTCGCGCAAATCCGCGCAGAGGCGTCCAGTGCGCATGCGCTTGCTCTCGGCAAAGCCCTGCACCGGCAGATCGCGCAGGCGCAGCAGTTGCTGCCACGCCAGCGCTTCGACATCCTCCTTATCCGCCACGCCGTGAATGATGTCGAGGCTTTGCGCCTGCTCGGCGGTGACCAGACGGCCGGAGTAGATGAGATCGGAGGCGATGAAATCACCGGCGATGAAACGCAGCAGCTGATCGGCGTAATGGGGTTGGGCACGCCCATCAGGATCTCGGGCTTGCCGAGCAGCGTACGGCCGCGCGCGCCGTAGCGGTAGTCGCATGCGGTCAGCAACGCCATGCCCGCGCCTATCGCATGGCCCTTCATCGCCCCCACCACCGGCAACGGCGTTTCCAGCAGCGCGATGACGCAGGCGCCGAGTTCCAGGAACAGCGCGCGCATGGCGGCGCCGGACTGCTGCAGCGCCCAGGCCAGATCAGCGCCGTTCGAAAAGAACTTCTCACCGCCACACAGCAACACGCCACGCGCATGGCCCTCGGCCTCGCGCAAGGCCTGCAACAGCGCGCGGGCGACCTCGGTGGTCAAGGCGTTCGTCACGCCGCAGGCCAGGCGAATGCGCACGCAATCGTCGGCCACTTCGGTAATCACCATGGTCGGGGTCCTGGCTGTGGAGAAGAATTGTCGACCGCGATGATAGAACAGGCGGTCAATGGCTCGCAGCATCGCCACGTGGGCACAGGCGGCTTTCGCCGCAAGCGGCGGCGCGTTATCGTTGCGCCTTCCATCGACATGAGAATTGCGCTGCCATGACCGAGCCGGCCAGTGGCGGTAAGCACAGCGCCGCCGCGAGCGTGGTGACAGCTCTGCTGTCGACCATCATCACCTATCTGCTGTGCGAGGGGCTCTACGCCGTCTATCACTGGGACAGTGCCGACGGCACTTTGGGCTATCGCATCTACGCCGAGCTGCGCGATCGCGCCGGCGCGCAACGCGTGGCACGCGAGCAAGCGGTGGTGCCGGTCGCGGGCGCAGCGGATTTCGAAGCCTTGCTGCCGGCCATGAAGGCCGCCGCGGTCGGCATCGGCGACAGCCCCTACACCGAACTGCAAAGCGATCGCGCCGCCATCAATCATTCCGATGCCCGCGGCTGTCTGCGCCAGAAGCCGAATCTCGACAAACGCGTGACGGCGCTGCGCAGCAACGCCTTCAACCCCTTCGAGCCGCCCTCCCTGTTTGTCGACGCCACCCAGGCCCAGACCCCGGCGCTCGAGTCTTTCGTGCAGCGCTATGGCGTGCGCGCGCTCCACCATCGCAGCAACGCCCACGGCGAGCGTCTCACCCTGCCGATGGTGGAACGGCCCGACAAAGTGCTGATCGCCGGTGACTCGGTGGCCGCCGGGCTCATGGTCGACGACAGTGAGACCCTGGCTTCACAACTGCAGGCGGCCGATGCCGAACGGCAATACGTCAACCTCGGTATCGGTGGCGCCGATGCGGCGGACGTCTTCTGCGCACTCGAAGACGCCGTCCAACGTCATGCCGGCAGCGTGAGGGAACTCATCTACATCTATTGCGAAAACGATCTGCAGCCCGGCACGGCGCTAGGCACACCGCAAGCGGTGATGGCGGCGCTCGCAGCCCTGGTGCGCCGCGAGCAGATAGACAAGGTCACGGTGATCTACGCGCCCTACATCTACAACGTCATGCCCTCGCTGACGCGCTTCAAGGGCCACCGCGGTTATCGACGCCCCTATCACAGCGACGAGCGCACGCAACTCGCGACCCTCAGCCATGAGGCGGGCTTCCGCTACATCGACATCGGCACCCTCGGCTTGGAAGAGAACCGTCAACGCGGCACGGATTTCGCCGCCTTTGCCCTGTATGTGGATCAGGTGCATCTGTCGCCGGCCGGCACGGCGATGCTGGCCGCCCGCTTGCGCGCCGCGGAGCAGTCTTCCGGTGATCCCACTCCGCAACGCGCGAGCGCAGTGCCTTAGCGATACTTCTTCAGTTCCATCTTGGCCAGTTGCTGGCGATGGACTTCATCGGGACCATCGGCGAGGCGCAGCACGCGCGACATGGCATAGGCCGCGGCCAGACCGAAGTCATTGCTGGTACCGCCACCGCCATGGGCCTGGATGGCCCAGTCGATGACCTTGCCCGTCATGTTCGGCACCGCCACCTTGATCATGGCGATCTCGGCCTTGGCGACCTTGTTGCCGACGGTATCCATGCGGTGGGCGGTGTGCAGGGTCAGCAGACGCGCCTGTTCAATCATGATGCGCGACTCGGCGATGCGCTCGAGCGTGACACCGTTCTCGGAGATCGGCTTGCCGAAGGCCACGCGGCTCATGGTGCGTTTGCACATCAATTCCAGTGCGCGTTCGGCGCGACCGATCTCACGCATGCAGTGGTGAATACGGCCCGGCCCGAGACGTCCTTGCGCGATCTCGAAGCCGCGCCCTTCGCCGAGCAGGATATTCGACACCGGCACCCGCACGTTGCGGAACACCACTTCCGAGGCGCGGTCCGGCATGCCGTAGAAACCGAATACCGGCAGGGAGCGCACCACGTCGATACCGGGGGTGTCCATCGGCACCAGCACCATGGACTGCTGCATGTGACGATTCGGATTGTCGGGATCGGTCTTGCCCATGAAGATGCAGATCCTGCAGCGCGGATCGGTGGCGTTGGTGGTGTACCACTTGTGGCCGTTGATCACGTACTCGTCGCCATCACGCACGATGGACGACTGGATGTTGGTGGCGTCGCTCGAGGCCACATCGGGCTCGGTCATGGCGAAGCAGGAGCGGATTTCACCGTCGAGCAGCGGCCGCAGCCATTGCTTCTGATGATCCGGCGTGCCGTAACGCGCCAGGACTTCCATGTTGCCGGTGTCGGGCGCCGAGCAGTTGAACACTTCCGGCGCGAGCAGCGAGCGGCCCATGATTTCGCACAAGGGTGCGTATTCGAGATTGGTCAAGCCGGCGCCGTGTTCCGATTCCGGCAGGAACAGATTCCACAAGCCCTGGTCGCGGGCGATGGGCTTCAATTCGTCGATCAGCGGCAACACGCCCCACGGCCCGATCTTCTCCGCCTCCTCGACATGACGCTTCTCATTCGGATAGATGTGCTCTTCCATGAACGCGGTCAGACGCGCCTGCAGTTCCTGGACTTTGGGAGACGGATCGTAAGACATGAAAACTTCCTCGATGGAGACGTGATTGAGCTCGGGGCGGTGGGCCGCAGTATGGCGCAGGCGAGCGGCGCATTGCCAGTTGGCCGGCCCGGGATGCGCCGCTGAACTTGCCGCCGACCTCCGCAGGTGCGAATGAATTCGCAGCTACGAATGACGCGGCCAGTTCCATCGCCTCCTCAGGCAAGACTCGGCAATCGCTCGCGGGGGAACGTTTCCCGATTGCCCTGATCCAGGAACTCCGAGATACCAGCGCAGAATCCTGCGCACCCGCTCCAGCATGCGCCGCGCCCGTTCGTTGTCGCGGCCGAAGGGGCGCATGCGCTCGCGCTCTTCATGACTGGCGCGAACAGCGGGCACCCTGGACAGCTTGGATTGCGTCGCGCAGGACTTGTGAGGAAGGCCGACACGACGGCAGACAACGCGCGGGCAGCCGGCAATGCGGTGTTGGTCGAGTGCGGCATCGCGATGCATTTGCGCGCACGGGCGCGCAGCAACTATCCTCGAACACGGGAATGCTACGCAGGCAGGGAGGAAGCGGGTTTCGAGACCTGACAGGTTCCAGTTGATTGGTGACAGCGCCATGCCGCCTCGTTCCATCCAAGAAGTGCTGATGCCCGCGGTTTATGTGTGCCACATGATTCGCGAGTTTCCCGAACCCGCCGCCATTCTCCAGGGCAGCAATCTCGCGTTGGCAGACCTCGAACTGCCGGGCCAGACCATCACGGTCGAACAGAATCTGAAATGTGTCGCCAATGCCATGAAGCTGGCGCGCTCGCCGGACTGGTATCTGCCCTGGGGATTGCGCATCGCCGAGTACATCCACGGCCCGCTGACGCCGGCACTGCTTACCGCGCCGACCCTCGGTGACGGCCTCGATGTGTTTCTTCAATACTTCGGACTGCGTATTCCCTATATGGGGATACGCGCGCGCCAGCGCGCGGGTCAGCTCGACATCGAATTGATGCCGCTGCTGGAAGTGGGCGAACTGCTGCCGCTGCTCATCGAGATTCCGTTTCTCATCCTTCAGCACTACATCGGTACGGTACGCGCGGCGAGCATGGGCGAAGCGACGGTGCACCTCGCCTATGCACCGCTGGCGTCCGCCGCCGAATACAGCAAGTGGTTCGAATGCAGACTCAGATTCAACGCCACGCGCAATGTCCTGAGCATCCCCGCCGCATGGCGCGCGACGGCCAACCTCGGCTATGACGAAGGCCTGTGGCAGGCGGCCCTGGTGAAATGCGGCGAACTCGCCGATACGCCGACACTGAGTTGCCCCTTGCCGCGCCTGCGCGCCGAGTTGCAGCGCCTCTTGCACGGTGCCCGGACCCTGGGCGCACCGCCCACGCTGGAGGAAGTCGCGCGCCGCATGAATACCTCGCCGCGCACCTTGATTCGCCGTCTGCGCGCGGCGGGCACCAGCTTTCAAATCGAAATCGACGCCATGCGTCAACGCCGCGCCACGGAACTCCTGCGCAGAATCAACGTGCCCATGAGCACCATCGCCGATGCACTCGGGTTTGCCGATGCGGCGAGCTTCGCCAAGGCCTTCAAACGCTGGACCGGCGTGTCGCCCAGCACTTTTCGCAAATCCTGCATTCCCGACGTCAGGCCGTAAGCCGGCGCGCGGCAGCGTCGGCGCTGTCAGCAATCAACTTCGCACTGTCACTTTCGACGCTTCCCGCCGGCCACTGGCCCGGCCAGACTGCGACCAGCAGCGAAGGCGCGAGTCGGCGTCGTCGCTCCCGCACTCCTTCACGACGAGCCATGCCCCATGCACGCAGCCGCCTCCCACGAGAATCTCGACGTACTGGTGGTCGGCGCCGGATTTTCCGGCCTCTACCAGCTCCATCGCCTGCGCCAACTCGGCTTCAAGGTGAAAATCTATGAGGCGGCGCCGGCCTTGGGCGGCGTGTGGTACTGGAACTGCTACCCCGGTGCGCGTTGCGACACCTATGGACCTTTGTATCAGTTCTCCATGGAAGAGCTGTGGCAGGATTGGGACTTCGATGAGCTCTACCCGTCCTGGGAGAAGATTCGCGAATACTTCCAGCATGTCGATCGCAAACTCGGCCTGAGTCCGGACATCCGCTACAACACCCGGGTCAGCGCCGCGCACTTCGACGAAGCCGCCTGCCGCTGGCAGGTCGAGACGGAGAGCGGCCACAGCGCGTCGGCGCAGTTTCTGGTGTTGTGCACCGGCATCGGCTCCAAACCCCATCGCCCCGCGCTCGCGGGCCTGGATGATTTCGCCGGTCGCTGTTACCACACCGGCCACTGGCCACAGGCGGGCGTCGAACTTGCCGGCCAGCGCATCGGCGTGCTTGGCACCGGCGCCACCGGCGTGCAGGTGATCCAGGAAGCCGGCCCCATCGCCGCCCATCTCACGGTTTTTCAGCGCACCCCCAACATGGCGCTGCCGATGCGCCAGCGCAGCCTCGACGACGACGCCAAGCGTGCGCTGAAAGTGAACATGGCGGAAAAGTACGCGAAGCGCGCCCTCACCCGCGCCGGCTACGACTTCGATTATCTCGACTATGCCGGCGAGAGCGCCGCCGGCCTCAGCGCGGCGCAGATCCGGCAAATGTACGAAGCCTATTGGCAGGAAGGCGGCTTCATTCCCTGGCTGGGCAATTTCGCCGAGATCTATACCGACGAAAAGGTCAATCGCATGGCCTACGATTTCTGGCGCGACAAAGTGCGACAGCGCATCAACGATCCGGCGATGGCGGAAACGCTCGCGCCCACCGAGCCACCGCACCCCTACGGCGTCAAGCGCATCTCGCTCGAGCAACGCTATTACGAAGTCTTCAACCAGCCCAATGTCACGCTGGTCGATCTACGCGCGACACCCATCACGCGCGTCGTGCGCGACGGTGTGCTGACCAGCGATGGCCGTGTGCACGCGCTCGATATCCTGGTGCTGGCGACCGGCTTCGACATGGTCACGGGCGGTCTGACGGCAATGGACATCCAAGGCCCGAGCGGTGTCTCCCTGCGCGATCAATGGAAGAAAGGGGTCAACGCCTACATGGGCACCATGACCCATGGCTTTCCCAACCTGCTGTACGTCTATGGCCCGCTGGCGCCGGCCGGCTTGAGCAATGGCCCGAGCAGTTCCGAACTGCAGGGCGACGAAGTGGTGGCCCTGTTGCAGCACCTGCGGGAGCAAGGATTGCGCCGCATCGAATCGAGCGCAGAGGCCGATGCCGCCTGGCGCAAACGCATCGACGATTTCGCCGCCGGCACCCTGTTCGGTCGCGCCGAGTCCTGGTACATGGCCAACAATATTCCCGGCAAGGCGCCGCAGATGATCAATTACCCGCTGGGCATGCCGGATTATCTCGAACAGTGGCGTGTGCTGAAGGCGGCCGATTATGCGGGTTTTCGCTTTAACTAATCGCCACGCGCGCGACTCAACGCGCGCCTGTTACTGCTCCGGTTTTTTTCCTGCAAGGCGCCGAGCTACCCTGGCCAAATTCCGGTGCAGATTGCCAGGGCAGCGCTAGACCAGCCTCGGCGGGAATGACTGAATGTCGGGCCGAGGCAGCACGACCGATTTGAGCCTCTGCGCTGACCGCGTCAGGGCGTCATTGCCTTGGGCTTGCCGGCGTCGGGGGTGGCGGCCTGTTCCGTGCGTTTGGCCGACTGCCCGTCGTCGCCATCCATATTGGCAAGGTCAACGACGCCGCCGCGCTTGACGATCTCCAACTCCTTTTCTTGGAGAGCCACTATCTTCTGTAGCAACTCAAAGCGCTTGGTTTGACAGGTGGTATCGTTGCGACAATCAAGCCCCCTGGTGCTTGCGGTAATGTCGCTTGCCATCTTAACCCGCGCGCCCATAGCTGCTGTCTGCGCATCAATTCTGCGTATTTTCGCGTCCAGCTCCTTCTTCTGGTCTTCGTAGTAGGAACCGAGTTGATCGAGCAGCTTGCCGCAGATCTGTTCCAGACTACCGTCGAGTACTTCAGCAAAGCCGGGGCGCTGGGTGCGCTTGGCCGAATAAAATGCCATGCACTCGTCTGAAATGAAGTTATTGGTGCTGGTGGTCTCGACTATCTTACCGATGGTATCGGCGATGATGGCGACGTCCGAACGTGCGCGCTCCACGTTCTTAACAGCTTCTATCGATGCACTTCCGTTCACGGAACCCTCGGGAGTCGGCAGTGCCCCATTCAAGGCGGCGATTACCGTCTCCTGCCGGCCGATCGCTTCCTTAGCGCTTTCCAAGGCTTTCTTTCGCGCATCGACGTCTTTTTGTTTATCGGCAATACCTAGTTCGATGGCTTTTTCTTCGATCTTTTTCTCATCGGTGATGGTGGCCTTGAGCTTGGCCAGGTCGTCGTTCGCCGACTTGAGCGTGCTGACTGCGGCATCCAACTGCGCCTGCACGGTGCCCAGCGCTGCTTTTCGTGCATCGAGTTCGGTATAGGCAGCCTGGATTGACTTGGCGCGTTCCACCGGGTCGCCACTACCACCCGTCTTGCTGACCGAACTCAAGGTCAGCTGGGACGTGGCCAGTGGCCCGGTCAACTGTTCGATACTGAGCAACGCGACCATGACGCTCTGAAAGCGCCGATGCAAGACATCGACCTGGTGTTCATTGATCGCCCGGTTCATATAGCTCTCGCAGACACGAAACATACTGTCGCGCAGAATCGTGATCGACTGCGTGCGTAGACCGATGGAACCGGCTTGCTCACCGAAGGCGGCGCTGGCGAGGACTTTGATGGCCTCGGCTGACGTCGCCGACGGTTGCACCACGCCACTGCCTGACAAAGCCGCGGCGTAGGCGGAGAAGGCGTCAGGACTCGGTTCGGCGCAAAAAGTCTTGAAAGCGCCGACCGTGCCTCGATCGACCCCCGTACCTGCCCGAGTACCGCTCAGAATTGCGCGCTGCTTCGCATCGATCAGCATCACGTGCCCCACCGAAGGACTGCTCGACTGAACCGTCGCACTGCGATAAATGGAATTGATATTGGCGCAGCCGATATTCGCCAGCAGCGCCATCGACAGAATCGTCCAGCTAGAAATCCTGGTCAACATGCGTACCTCCTGTTTCTGCCTGCCCTGGCGCGGCCAGCATGACCGCTTCCCGCCACAGGCGGGCCACCGGGTGGATGTCACGATAATCGACGTCCGGCTGTCTGCGCAGTGAGAAATGCCACGTTCAAATGGCCTCGCCATTTGCGACATCAAGCAGGCCGCCGGTCGACCTATGTGCCCCGCCGCGTTGACAGCGCCACCGCCGCAAGCGCATGTTGCCGCCATGAAATGCCAACACACCCTGCACCATGCCCAAGGCCATCGCGGCTGGAATAACGCCAATGCGCCCATCCTGCGCATCGCGCCCGGCGAGTCCATCGAGTTCCAGGCGCTCGACGCCTCGGACGGACAACTGACGCCGCAGTCGGTGGCCGAAGACTTGACGCGGCTCGACTTCGAACGCGTCAATCCGGTCGTGGGTCCGGTGTACATCGACGGTGCCGAGGCCGGTGACGTCATCAAGGTCACGCTGCTCGAATTCACACCCTCGGGCTGGGGCTGGACCGGCAATATTCCGGGCTTCGGTCTGCTCGCCGATCAATTTCCTGCGCCGCATCTGCATCACTGGCATTACGACACCACCGCGCGTACCCCGGTGCTCTATGGTCCCGGCGGTCGCGTGCCACTGAAGCCGATGTGCGGCACCATCGGTCTCGCGCCGGCCGAAGCCGGGCAGCATTCCATCGTGCCGCCGCGTCGTGTGGGCGGCAATATGGATATCCGCGATCTCGCCGCCGGCACCGAACTCCATCTGCCGGTGGAAGTGGCCGGGGGCTTGTTCAGTCTCGGCGACGCCCATGCCGCCCAGGGCGACGGCGAGATCTGCGGCACCGCCATCGAGACCGCCTGTGCCATCGCCGCGCGTTTTGAACTCATCAAGAATTCGCCGCTGAAGACACCGCGCTTCACCACGCCCGGGCCGGTGTCACGTCATCTGGATACGGCGGGTTACGAAGTAACGACCGGCATCGGCCCTGATCTCATGACGGCGGCGCGCGATGCGCTGTCGAACATGATCGACCTGCTCAGCGCCCAGCACGGCATGGCGCCCATCGACGCCTACATGCTGTGCTCGGTCTGCGGCGATTTGCGCATCAGCGAAATCGTCGATATGCCGAACTGGGTGGTGTCGTTCTATTTTCCGCGGGTGGTATTCGCCTGACGAAGACATGCCGCGCCTGCCTCTTATCCGCTCGTCCTCCGGGCAAGAAGACGAGCGCGATCCTCGGCAGGTGCGAATCCATCCACACCTGCAACGGGCCTCAGCCCGCCAGACGCGCTTTCACCTGCGCGATGAAATCGATATGCGCCTCGACAGTCTTCAAGCCCATGCCCATGGTGCAGATCGACAGATGCGTACCGCCGACGGCGCGCCAGGATGCGGCGGCCTCGAGCGTGTCGTCGATATTGCGCGAGGCATTGGTGATGAAGTCGAGACCGAAACCCGCCAGCGGGCGCCCGGCTTCGGCGAGATGATGTTTGACGCGCGCGAGATGGGCGAGCGGTTCGCTGCCGGCGAAGATGAAACCATCGCCGAGGCGTCCGCCGCGACGGAAGGCCGGCTCCTGAAAGCCGCCCACCCAGATCGGCACCTGGCGACGCGGTAATGGCAGGATGTTGCCGCGATCGACGCTGTCGAAACGGCCCTTGAAGGTCACGAGATCCTCGCTCCAGTAGCGGCGCAGGAGCATCATCTGCTCGTCGGCGCGCGCGCCGCGTGAGGCGAAATCCTGGCCCAGCGCTTCGAATTCGACATAGTTCCAGCCCACCCCGATACCGAAACGCAACCGCTCGCCGGACAACAGATCGAGGTCCGCGACCTGCTTGGCAACCAGCGCCGTCTGCCGTTGCGGCAGGATGATGACGCCGGTGGTGAATTCGAGCTTCTGTGTGATCCCAGCCAGATAGGCAAACATGATCAAGGGGTCGTGAAACGGGTCGCGATCGGTATAGGGCCCCCACAGCTTGGGCTCACGGTCATGGCTGGCGCCAATCACATGGTCGTAGGCGAGCAGATGGTCGTAGCCCAGTTCCTCGCTGGCGAGCGCGAAGCGACGCACCGCGTGCGGGTCGCCACCGAGTTCGATTTGCGGATAGACGGTGCCGATTTTCATCACGGATCTCCTGGCGCGCTTTGTGGGTGAAGTCCGGCGAGTGTACGAAGCACGGCCGGGCGCGGCGATTCCCCGATAGCCTGGATGGTGAAATCAGCGCGCGATGATTACACTCGCGCCGGCGCCCCGCGCCCACATTCCAAAATCGTATCCACGGAGATTCCTGTCCCATGCCTGACATGTTCGACTCGCTCGCGTTCGCGCGGGGCCCGGCCATGAAGAATCGCTTCATGCTCGCGCCCCTGACCAATTGCCAGAGCCACGCCGATGGCCGTCTGTCCGATGACGAATTCAACTGGCTGCGCATGCGCGCGGTGGGTGGCTTCGGTCACACCATGACCTGCGCGGCCCATGTGCTGAAGAGCGGCCAGGGTTTTCCCGGACAGCTCGGCATCTTCTCCGACGATCATCTGCCGGGCCTGACACGCATGGCCGACGCAATCCGCGCCGCCGGCAGCGTGTCCTCGGTGCAGCTCTATCATGGCGGTATGCGTTCGCCGGCGGCCCTCATCGGCCACACGCCCTGGTGCCCGTCGGACAACGAGGAATTCAAGGCCCGCGCCATGACGGTGTCGGAGATCGAGGAATCGATCGCGGCCTTCATCAAGGGCGCCGAACGCGCTGAGCGCGCCGGCTTCGACGGCGTGGAACTGCACGGTGCCCACGGTTACCTGTTGTGCCAGTTCATTTCCGGCGAGACCAATCAGCGTACCGACGGCTACGGCGGCTCGCTCGAGAATCGCGCGCGCCCGCTGTTCGACGTCATCAAGGGCATACGCCAGCGCTGCGGCGCCGGCTTTCAGCTCGGCGTGCGGCTGTCACCGGAACGCTTTGGCATGAACATCCCCGATGCCCGCGCCGTCGCCGCCCGTCTCATGGCGGAGGATCAGGTCGACTATCTCGACATGTCGCTGTGGGACGTATTCGCGGAGCCGGAAGACGATGCACTCAAGGGCCGCACGCTCATGAGCTACTTCACCGATCTGGATCGTGGCCGCACCCGCCTCGGCGTGGCGGGCAAGATACGCCAGCCGCAGAACGTGCGTCAGGTGCTGGACCTCGGCGCGGACTTCGCCCTGCTCGGTCGTGCCGCCATCGTGCATCACGATTTTCCCAAGCGTGCCGCGCAGACGGATTTCGCGCCGCTGCAACTGCCCGTCAGCCGCGCGCATTTGAAGTCGCAATTCCTGGGGCAGTCCTTCATCGACTACATGGCGGGTTGGCCGGACTTCGTATCCGACTGAGCACGGTGGGAATGAAGAAAGCGCTGATCAAGCGTCGCGAGCATGCGAAGCCGCGCCCGAGCCGCGCAGTGGCTTGATCAGCGCTTCCTGACGTCAGGCCCACGCGGTGAGCGCGGACCTGACGTCAGCATCATTCGACGGTGATGGTGATCGGCTTCGACATCACCGGCGGCTGGTGCGGCACGTGGGCAAAGTCACCGAGCAGCAATTGCAGGGTGTGCTTGCCGGGCGTCAGGGTCAGGGTGGTCTCGGTCTGCCCGCCACCGTAGTGGCGATGCTGATCGTCCTTGGGGATAGGCAGACTCAGATCAGGCAGCGGCGCGTCGATCAGCAGATGATGATGGCCGGTGTTGTCGAGCTTGGTGCCCGCCGGCGCGACGCCGAGCGGATTGCGCAGGCCGAACACCACCGTGACCGGGTTTCTGACCGTCGCGCCATCGGTCGGCGCAATGATGTAGGCGGCGGACTCCTCGGCGCCGGCAGTGCTGGCCAGCAGAGCCAGCGCGATGCTCAAGCAGAGGCGCTTCAACATGACAGTATCCTCGTGAACGGATGGGCTGTGCATGCTAGCAAACTGCCGCCGCACTGGCGCGCGGCGTGGTGCGCGCGGGCGTCGCCGCGCGCCGTGCAGGGCTCAGGGCATGAGCGTCGTCGCGTCGCGGCTGTGGGCGGCGTCGGCACCGCTCGCGAAAGCCGGTGCGTTACCGACCGAATCGGCGGGAGCCGCGGTCGTGACGACGGGGCTGGCCAGCGATGAGGTCGGCGTGGTTTGACTGGCGATGGCTTCGACCGACGCGCTGGTCGCCGGCGAGCGCATCACGCCGCCCGTCTGCTGCAGCATGGCGGACGAATAGGCGATGCCGTTCAGGATTTCCGCGCGCGCCGGACTGCGTTGCCGGGCGACGGCGAACAATTGCAGGGAACCGGCGAAGTTGCCCGCCTCCTGCTCCACCACCGCCCGCGCAATCCACGGTTCAGGACGGTCGGCATCGAGCTGGCAGGCACGCGCCAGATAGGCACGCGCATTGTCCAGATTCAACTGCATGAGTTCCGCCACGCCCGCCCAGTAGAACGGCAGCCAGTTGTCGCGATCGATCTCGAGCAGCGGTGCGAGCGTCAGCAGGGCCGAGCCGTAATCGCCGTTGGCGATCTGCAGTCGCGCGGTGATCTGCCGCAGGTTCTGGTGATGGGGCAGTCGCGTCAGCGCGCTGCGCGCGGCCAGCAGCGCGCCATGGATGTCGCCGGCCTGCTCGCGTTTCAGGATGCGCGGCACCTCGCGATCGAGATCCGAGGTGGCGGCGAGCTTGCCGTCCTTGCGCATGTGTCGAAAGCGCTCGTTGGCGGCCTTGTGATCGTCGCTGCTGACTTTCTCTTCCGGCCCGAGCACCAGTTCACCGCCGTCTTCGAGCGGGATGCCGGCGACGGCCGCCGAGGACATCGGCGCGGGGCCCGTTTCGAGCGTCGGCAAGCTCGCCTCGGGTGTCACTTCAGGTACTGTCGCCGTCGCCTGCTCAGGTGCCACGAGTTCCGCTGGCGGCAGCGCGGGGGCTGCGCTGGCGGTTGCGCTGTTCACACCCGCGGCGGGCGCGCCCTGCGCGGTGTTATCCAATGCGTACGCCTGGCCGGCGCCGAGTACGGCATACAGTGCCAGCATCGACAAGCCAATCCTGACCGGCTGCATGTCAGTTCACTCCCTGCGCCAGCGGCGTACCGCGCGCCAGCGACGGTCCGACCAGCTTGGGCGTCAGGAAGATCACCAACTCCTGCTTGCCATGCTGGTTGTAACGTCCCTTGAACAGATTGCCGGCGATGGGAATGTCGCCAAGACCCGGCACTGCGCGCGTGGTATCGCTGGTCTGATCCTGAATCAGGCCACCGATGACGATGGTCTCGCCGCTTTGTGCGCGCACCAGGGAAGTCGATTGCCGGATGTCGAGATTGGGCGCGGTGCTCTGCACCTGGCCACCCGCGCCGATCACCTGCGTGACGCTCGAGACACGGGTGATGACGGGATAGACATCGATCATGATCCAGCCATCGTTCGAGATCTGCGGCGTCAGACCGAGCACGATGCCTTCGGTCACGATCTGCGGAATGTCGCTCGACGACGTGGTGGCACCGGCCGCCGAGGTATCGGTGACCTGCTCGCGACGGAAGAACGTGCGATCGGTGCCGACCTTGATCATGCCGGCCTGATTATTGAGCGTGCGGATGTGCGGCTGCGAAACGACCTTCACATCGCCCTGCTGCTTGAGCGCATCGATAACCGCCGAAAGGCGTATCGCACCACTGGTCGCGACATCGAGCAGCCCCAGCGAAAACACGTTTGCTGCGGGTGTCACGCCACCGGCCGGCTGCTTGATCACGGTCGAGGTGTTGAAATCAATCTGCTTGCCGCTGTGGAACTGCGACATCGCACGCTGCCAGTCGATGCCGAGCGCGAAGTCGTCGTTCAAGGACACTTCGACGATACGCACTTCGATGTCGACCTGCCGCTGCACCGCTTCGTTGATGTCGCCGAGATAGCGGCCCACTTCGCGCACGCGACGCATCTGATCGGTGACCATGATGGTGCCGGCGGTGCGATTGACGACGATGCGCGCATTGGGTGACAACATCGAGCGCAACTGCACTTCGAGTTCGTCCCAGAACGGCACGCTGCCCTGCTGGCTGACCGACACGCTGCCGCCGCCCTGTTCGCTGCCGCTGCCACCGCCGCCGTTGCCGGCGGCGCCGCCGCCACTCGCGCCGCCACTGCCGCCACCGCTGCTCGAGGCTGAACTGGTGGTGCTGGACGAGGTGGCCTGGGCTTCGCCCATGCGCACCACGCGGATGTAATCGACGGTGAAGGTGCGGGTTGCCATGGCACGCACGCGCACCAGACCACCATCCCGTTCCCAGTGGTAGCCGAGGCTGCCGAGCATGGCTTCCATCGCCTGATCAAAGGGCAGGTCATGGAATTCGACATTGATGGCGCCGGTGACGTCCTTGTCGACCACGATATTCAGTTTGTAGGCGCGCGCGAACAGCGCCAGCACCTGGTCGATGGGGAAGTCGCGGGCGAAGAAACTGTAGAGCTGTTCGGTGGCCTCGGACGGCAATTGATCGGTATCGCTGGCCGGCATCACCAGCCGTGCGCTGATGGGTGGCGGCAATACCGCGGGCGCGGGTGCCGGCAGTGGCGTGGTGGTGGCGACCGGTGACACGACAGGTGGCGTCTGTCGCACCGGCGGACTGCATCCCGCCAGTGACAGCGCGGCAACCGCCCAGAAAAGTTTACGTGGAGAAATCATCAGGTCATCCCTCTCGAAATTCGAGTCCCTCTACCCGATAGCGCTATCGGCATGGGAAAAAGAAGCTTGAGAGGGCGGGTTGCCCGGCCGACGACGCGCGACGCGGTGGCGCCTAGCGGGCGGGCAGTTTCAGCAGCAGCGGTTCACCGGCTTCGCGGCCGGCGCCCAACGCGACCGACGCGCTGTCGATGCGCAGCACCGCGCGGCCATTGACCTTGTCTCCGACCCGCACGATGCGACCATCGACCACCGCGATGTGGGCCGATGGCGTGTTCAGCACCGCTTCGAGTGCCGGCAGGGTCTCGACGGTCTCGACGGTCTCGACCTCGGCGACCGCGGCGGGCACTTCCACCACTTCGGGCGCTGGCGCCGGGACGGGCGTGGCGCTGATGGCCGGGCCGAAGGGGTCGCGTGCAGGTGCGCTCGTCCAACGCAATTGATTGGGCGCGCTCGTGCGCGACACCGACAGGGGTTCGATGATCAGCGACTGCGAGTCATCGCTGTCATCACCGACCTCGCTCGACGCCGCCTCCGTGCTGATCTGCGCGACCGCTTCGGCGCCGCCGAGACCACCGGGATGGAGAATGGAGCGCATCTGCACCCACCACAGCGCCGCCATGCCGATTACCAGCGTCGCCACGACCCATGGGTTGCGCAACAGCTTGTTCATGGCTGTGGGTCGGTAGCGGAGGTCTGGGCCGTCACCAGCGATGGCGGATCCGCGCCCTCGCTCTCGCCTTCGTCCCCCTCGCCGTCGATGGTGGGACTGACGCTCGGGTCGGGATCGAAACCGTCACGGGTGCGCATCCAGATGTGATACTCGAAATTCATGCGTGTCAGACCGCGGCCCTCTCCTTCGCCATAGGCCGCCACCAGTTCTCCGGCCCACGGCCCCTCGCTCAGGCGACGCAACAGACTCAGGCCTTCGCCATAGGGCTGGGCACGTTCGCCCTCGCGGGTCTGCACCGTCACCGTCAACGGCACGGCCAGCAGACCGGGGCGGGAATCCAGATGCTGTTCCTCGTTGACCGTGTAGCTCAGGTCGATGCCGCGCGTGGCGCTCGACGCCTGCAGGTCGTGCAGCCACTTGGCGAGCGTGCCGTAGTCGGGAATGAGTTTGTGCTCGGCGACCTCGATCTTGTCTTCCAGATGCTGGTATTGCAGACGCAGCACCGCGGCCTGCAGATCCTCGAGCGCCAGTCGCAGACTGACTTCGTGTTGAATGGCGCGGTTGTATTCGTTGGCGGTCTGCAATTGCACGAGCATGGCCCAGCACACCACCGCGATAGCGCCGCTGAGCAGGGCGCCGAGCAAGGTCTTGGTGTAGAGACTGCTGGCAAACCAGTCGGCCGTCTCGCTGATCTTCTGCGCCAGGCGGATGCGCCAGTTGGCGGTCGGCGCGGCGCGACCGTCGCGGCGCCGATCGGCGGCGGTCGTCATTGCAGATGTCCCCGCAGCGTGAAACGGATGGGGCCGTTGGCGGCCGCGCCGCTGCGCAATTGCTGTAGCCAGGTCTGACGCCAGCCGGGGTTCACTTCGCCGTTCCAGGGCGCCTCTTCGAGGGTCGTGCTCAAGCGTTCGAGCGTCGGCAAGGTGGTCTCCAGGCGACTGTCGGCCAGACCTTCGAGACGGAAATCCCAGGTCTCGTCACGGCGACGGATACTGGCTTGCGTCAAGGTCAGACTGGCGGGCAGATCCCGTCCGACCTGGTGCATGAAGCCGGCCGGCACCGCCGGCAGACTGGGGGTCAATTCGTGCAGGCGCTCACGCTGCGCGGTCAGTTTCTCGTATTGCGCATTGAGCGTGCCGCTTTCGCTTTCGAGGGCCGGCAGCGCGGCCAGCGCGGCGGTACCGCGCCCCGCCACGCGGGCGTTGAACTGCGCCACCCAGCCGACGCTGGCAGCGGCCACCAGCCACATCACCACCGTCGCCAGCATCGCGGCGCGGGTGAGTGCGCGCTGCGACAGCGCGCGCTGCCGAAAGCGCGGCACGAGATTGCCGAGTTGCGCGACATCGAGACTGCCCGCGGCGCGCGCCCAGGTGAATTCCTGATCTTCCACCGCGACATCACGCAAGGGCAGTTCGAGTGCCGGACCGATGCGCGCGGCCAGCCCGCCATCGACGGCGAACACACAGGCCGCGTCTATGGACTTGCCGATTTTCTGCTTGGCGAACAGCGCCGTGCGGTTGATTTCCAGCAGCACGCGTTCGTCGGCTTCGTCGTGTTCGCCAATCGCGACGGAGCGCGCGAACACCACGCTGGCATCGGCGCGCACCACCGACAGCACCGCGCGATCGCGCAACACCACGGCGGCGATGACCACATCCTGGGGCGTGGTGCAGGCCGGCTGCGAGACCCGCGCCACCAGTTCCGACAGAGGCACGATGGCGCGCACCTGCAGGAAGTGCTCTTCGCAGATGCGAATGATGGCGTCGACGATGCGCTTGGGCGCGAGGTGCAGCAGTACCGAACGGCCGGTCTGCGCACGCTCGTCGCTGACCGCGCGATAAGTCCAGGCCGCCGGCTCGTTGAATGTCTTGTCCGCCTCGACGCGCCGCGCCACCATGCGCTCGAGATCGGCCGCCGAGGTCGGTGGTGCTTCAAAGGACAGATGACCGCTGTCATCGTTGGCGAACACCACCGCGATCGGGCCGGACGGCAGCGCCAGCGCGGCATGGGCGGTGCTGACGGCTTCGGCAAACGTGGCGAGGTCGGGCACGGCCTCGGCGGCGTGATAGACCGCCACCACCTTGCCGCGATGCAGGCGCACGGCGCGGAACTCGCCGAACACCCAGCTGACGACGCCAACCAGCTTGCTCATGGCGCGCTCCAGGACCACACCGGCGTGGCGCCACCGGACGAGACATAGCTGAGTTCCCGAGCACCGGTGATCAGTACCGCGCGTTCCAGTGCGCCGGTCGGGAACGGCGGCTTCTGCAACGACACCTTGCTGCCCTTCAAGAGATATCGCGTGACGCCCGTGCCGCCGCCGGCGCCAGCCGCCGGCAAGGACACCGCGCCACCGCCGTCGATGCGATATGCGGCGGCACTGGTGAATTGATTGGTCAGCAGCACCGGCAGAAACCAGCTGCCGAGATGGATGCGCTGCACGCGCACACGGGCACCTTCAACCACCGTCGCGCCGGCGCTCTGGTTCCAGATCGCATTGAAGGCCGCGGCGGTGGTCGGCGCGGCCGGCGCATTACGGGTGAGATCCGAGACGATCATGATGCGCGGCGAAAACGGCGCGGCGGTGCGGCCGTTGGTCTGGGTGTAACCGGCGAACGCGGTGGCGGTGGCGGTGAAGAAGCGCGGGTCCACGTAGTAACCGCGACGGAAACCGCGTTCGTTGAGATTGACCTTGTTGGTGCTCATGCTGGTCACACCGGCCAGCGCCGCCACCCAGCCGGCGGCATTGGGAATGATTTTCTGGCTGCTGGTAAAGCTGTCGAGCGCGGCGGCCAGCGCGACGAGATCCTCGCCCTCGGCCTTCATCACCGCTTCGTCGACGGACTTCACGACATTGGGCACCAGCACCGCGGCGAGCGTCGAGATGATGGCCAGCACGCCGATCATCTCAATCAGCGTGAAGCCCCGATGACGGTGTGCGCGGCGCATGCTCAATGTCCCAACCCGCCAATCATGCTCATCAGCGGCAGGAAGATGGCGAGCGCCACCGTGCCGACCAGGCTGATCAGGGTCAGCATCACCAGCGGCTCGATGACGCCGAACAGTTTCTTTATCCGTCGCGGGATCTCTTCGTCCAGATGATGGGAAACATGACCGAGCGCATATTCCATGCGTCCGGTCTCTTCACCCACGGCGATCATACGTACCAGCATCCCCGGGATATCGGCATGTTCGCGAAATGCCGTACTCAACACCCCGCCCTGCAGAACGACGTTCAGCGCCGAGCCGACCAGCGCGCCATACACGCGGTTGCCCAGCGAGTGCTGACACAGTTCGAGCGCGGTCGTGATGGCCACGCCCGACTTCAACAACAGCGCCAATTGGTGGGTGAGGCGCGACAGGCAGATCATCTGGTTGAGCTTGCCGAACACCGGCATGCGCAACTTGAAACGATCGAGCGCAAAGGCGAGCGGCACGAAGCGACGCAAGGCCAGACGAAAGCCGGCGACGCTGAGCGCGCTGCCCACCAGGGTCGGCAGGCCATAGTGCTGCACGAAGCCACCAACGCCGATCACGAGCCTGGTCACGGTCGGCAGTTCGAGACCGAGTTCAGTCAGGATGGTGGCGAACTTCGGCACCACGAAACCGAACAACAGCATCATGAAGGCGAGCAGCACGCACAACACCACGATGGGATAGGTGCTGGCCTGTTTGACGTCCGCCACCAGTCGTTGCACCCACTCGAGATAACGCGCGATCTCGCGCAGGCATTCCGGCAGATTGCCGCCGAACTCGCCGGCGGCAACGGTATTGCGCAATTGTTCGTCGAAGATTCCGGGATGACGGGCGAGCGCTTCGCCGAGGCTGGTACCGGTTTCGATGTTGAGGCGCACATCGGTCAACACGCGCCGCAGTCCTTCATCCTCGCTTTCGGCTTCGAGGGTGCGCATGGCCGCGACGATGCTCAAGCCCGCATCGAGCAGCACCGCGAGATTGGAGAACAGTTCGGCCAGATCAGTGCGCTTGACCCGCGTGATCTCTTTCAGTTCATCCGGCTTGCAGGTCTTGGCTTCGACCAGCCAGTAACCGATGGTCTGCAACTTCTCGGCGAGCGACTGCTCATCGACGGCGGTAAGCGTGCCGGCGACTCCGTTGCCGTCCCGGTCAATGGCGCGATAGGCGTAGTTCAGCATGGCGCACGACTCGCCGGTCAGCGCACTACGCGAACCAGTTCATCGAGCGTCGTCAGACCGTCGTGGGCCTTTTTCAGACCGTCCTCCAGCATGCTCTGCATGCCGCCGGCCGCGGCCAGTCGCCGCAACTCGGACGGTTCCGCGCCCTTGAGGATGGGGGCGTGGAAACGCTCGTCGATGATCAGCACTTCGTAGATGGCGATGCGGCCGCGATAGCCGCTGTTGCGACACAGGTTGCAGCCGGCGCCGATCCACAGCGGCCCGGCTTCGAGCGGGCCGAGCACGTTGCGCAAGCGCTCGTACTCCTCGTCCGGATTCTGCATTTCCTGCTTGCAGCCACTGCAGATGCGTCGCACCAGCCGCTGGCCGACCACCGCCGACAAGGCCGAGGTCAGCAGATAGGGTTCGATACCCATGTCGACCAGCCGCGGAATCGCGCCGATGGCGTCATTGGTATGCAAGGTCGAGAGCAGGAGGTGGCCAGTCAGCGCGGCGCGTACCGCGAGTTGCGCGGTCTCGGCGTCACGGATTTCGCCGAGCAGGATGACATCCGGATCCTGGCGCAGCAGCGCACGCAGACCGGCGGCGAAATCGAGGCCGATGTCGGGTTTGACCTGGGTCTGACGGATCAGCGGCAGACCGTATTCGATGGGATCTTCCAGCGTGAACACGCTGAGCTGCATGGCGTCCACCTGGCCGAGCACGGTGTAGAGCGTGGTGGTCTTGCCGCTGCCGGTCGGTCCCGTCACCAGCACCATGCCATGGGGCCGCGCCACGGCTTCCAGCAGCCGCTCGGCGCTGCCCGGCTGCAGGCCGAGTTGATCGAAGTGAACGTGGATATTGCCCTTCTCGAGAATGCGCATGACGATGCTTTCGCCATACTGCGTGGGCAAGGTGGAGACGCGCAGATCGACTTCGCGTCGCCCGAATTTGAAGTTGATGCGACCATCCTGCGGCACGCGTTTTTCCGACACGTTCAAGCCCGCGATGACCTTGATGCGTGCCGCGAGCGCCGGCCCGAGCGCAACCGGAATCAAGACTTCCTGGCGCAGGATGCCATCGACGCGGATGCGCACACGGATGATGCGTTCTTCCTGTTCGAGATGGATGTCGGTGGCGCGCGCCTTGACGCCCAGTGCGAGGATTTCCTCGACCAGACGAATCATGCCGCTCGCGTGCGCATCGTCCTCCTCGCTGTCGCCGACGATGCCTTCGCGCATGATGGCGTCGATGGTTTCCTCGATCGAACTGCGCTGTGCGTAGTGACGTTCGATGGCGTCGACGAGATCCGCCTCGGGCGCCGTCGCGACGTCGAGTCGGAGCCCGGTGGCGCGTTCCAGCGCATCGATGGCGACGACGTTGAGGGCGTTGCTGAGCACCACCGTGAGGGTCTCGCCCTCGCGACGCAGCGGCAGCGCGCGATAGCGTTTGGCGAGTTCGTGTGGCACCAGGGCCAGCACGGCGTCATCGACCACCGCGGTGGCGACGTCGACGACTTCGGAATTGGCCTCGTCGGCCAGCGAACTGGTCAGGGTTTCGGCGGTGACGAAGCCGAGGCTGATGAGGCTCTCGCCGAGCATCTTGCCCTGGCGTCGTCCCTCGCGCAGAGCCAGATCGAGCTGCGGCCGGGAGATGACGCCAGCGGCGAGCAGGCGCTCGCCGAGCGGCCGCTTGCTGCTGCCCGCGGCCGGCGCCGCATGAAGTGGTCCGTTCATCGGGCAGCCTGCACGCGCGTCAGTTGGAAGCGATGTGCACGAACAGCACGACGTTGGTGGCGGTCGCGGCCGGCGCGGCGCCGTTGTTGGTCTTGACCCGACCGCCAGCGAACCAGGCCTTGCCACCGGTGGTGGTGGCGCCGTCCTTGTCGAGGGCATCGCTGACGCGCATCGCCTGGTCGGCGGTCAGTCCGTCGATCTGGATGAAGGACGCAGTGCCGGTGGTATCGGCCGTGCCATTGCCATCGAAGTCGAACTGGTTGGCGGCGGCGGTGCCGGTGGTGACCAGCAGGTTGCTGCCCGGTTTGAATTCGTTGACCAGTTCCTGGCCGAGATAGGGACCCTTCCAACCTCGCACGGCGGTGCCCTGACGGATCAACTGGTGCTGGTTGGCATTGGCGGAGGCGCCGTTATGAATCGGGAACTGTCCGGTGTCCTTGTAGTAGGACGTGACCGCGGTTCGGATGGTCGAGACGTCTTCGACGAAGGCGCTGATGCGCGATTCGCGAATCGCCTCGAAGATACGCGGTGTGGCGACCGCGGCGAGGATGCCGATGATGGCGAGTACGCCGATCATTTCCACCAGGGTAAAGCCGCTCATTCTGGACTTCATCGCGAAAATCTCCGTTCTAGTGTGGCGGCGCAGCCGCCGTGCAGGGCAATCGGGCGAATTTCGGAGCGGTCATTCCGCACGCAGAGCGCCTTGGGCTACCCCGGTCGGGAGAGCCTGGTTGAGGATGTGGCGGTTGTTTCTGCCATTCCCTGAGCCTGGGCGTAATGCGTGTGCCGTCCGTGTGGGAATTAGCGGCAGCACGGCACGCCGGCTTTAAATCGCCGGAGCGGTGATGGCCTGGCAGGGAGGAAACGCGATTGAGCGGCGGGTCCGGCG
>Ga0208492_1000715_pt1 | contig 25916 bp, 30 predicted proteins | sample Subbioar_CSW14AB_FD_184820 | JGI IMG/M metagenome (GOLD analysis project Ga0208492, IMG submission 184820) | Serpentinite rock and fluid subsurface biosphere microbial communities from McLaughlin Reserve, California, USA - CR12Mar_CSW14AB (SPAdes) | ecosystem: Environmental > Terrestrial > Deep... | reverse complement strand
TGACGATGATGATGTGTGGCTGCCGGCCAACATCACGGCGCAGCTGAAGATGCTGCGGGCCGATCCGAAGCTGGAGGCGGTGTTCGGCCAAGTGATCTCTACCGATCAGGACCTGAAGCCGCAGACGGATCCGTGGCCGGAAAATCCCGGCAGCGGGGACACGCTCGTGAAGGCGATGCTGTCGAGCTATTACCCGCAGCTGGGCGCGACCTTCGTGCGGGCGCGCGTGGCGAAGGAAGTCGGGCTGTTCGACGAGACATTGCTCGGGGACCAGGACTGGGACTGGCAGTTGCGCGTGGCGCGGCGCCGGAAAGTCGGCTTCACGCCGACGCCGGGCGTGCTGTTCCGGCAGCGGCCACCGGGATCGTTCGACAAGCTGCGCATGATGCGGCTTGGCTTTGCACGGAAAGTGTTCCTGCGTCATGCGCTGCCGGAGTGGCGCGTGTTCGGGCATCCGCTGGGGATCGTGAAGGGCTACACCGCATCGATCCGCCAGTATTTCGATTACTTCGTGGACGCAGCCGACCGGCGCTCGCGGGCGGGGGAGCGCAAGGAGGCGCTGAAGGCGATCGGCGGAGCGTTCCGGGTGTTTCCGGCGCGTACGCTGTTCCACCTGGCGCTGAAGCCAAGGCTGCGTGGTGCGGCGTTGCGGACGTTGCTGCCGGGACGGCATCGCGTGGGATCGGTGTGATGGCGCGCATCGACGTCGCCATGGGATTTGACGGACGCTATGCCCCGCACGCGGCCAACGTGATGGCGTCGATCGTGCGGCATGCGCCGGGCGCACAGCTGCGCTTCATCCTGCTGCAGTCGGGCGTGAGCGAAGAGGCGAAGCGGCGGACGGAAGCGGCGGCCAGGGGCGCGATGTTCGTCTGGATCGAGGTGCGTGACGAGGACCTGCCGGCGCACGCGGATCGCGGGCATCTCAATCGCACGATGCTGTTCCGGCTGGGGCTGGAGGCGCTGGCGCCGCAGGATTGCGGGCGCGTGGTCTATGTCGACGCGGACACGATTGTGCTGGGCGATATTCGCGAGTTGGCGAACGCAGAGCTTGGCGGCTATCCGCTGGGGGCGGTGACGGACTGCTATCAGGAGGCGGACAAGTTCGCAGGCCTGTGGTCGCTGCCGAAGGGTGGACGGTATTTCAATTCTGGCGTGTTGGTGATCGACCTGCCGAAGGTGCGCGAACAGAAGCTGTTCGCGCGGGCGCTGGATTTCGTGGTTGAGCACGACAAGGACCTGCTGTTCGCTGACCAGGATGCGCTGAACCATGTGTTCTGGAAGAATTCGGCTGTCATCGAGCCGACATGGAATGTGCAGCGGTTCATGAGCCCGCAGGAAATCGCTGCGGAGACGGCGCCGGACAGGCGCTGGGGCCAGAAGCGGCCGCGGCTGATTCATTTTATAGGCACCGAGAAGCCGTGGATGCGGAATGTCTGGCATCCGTGGGCGTGGGCGTACTGGGAGAACCTCAAGCGCACGCCGTTCGCGAAGGAGGTCGCCCGGGCCTATCGCATGGATTTCATGCAGATGATGCGGCTGCGGGTACGCTGGCTGGTGAAGCGGCCGTCCTGACGTAACGATGGCGAAAGTATTCTGGCGTTGGCTGGCGCCATGACGGATGCCGGGGCCGCCAGTTCAGTCGATATGCGGAAGATCGAGCGTTTCGCGACGCTGGGCGCCGTGGCGCTGTCGGTTGTCTATGCGGGCGTTGTGATGCTCGTGGCGTCGCCCGTGTCGTTCTACACGCTGGACGATCCTTACATTCACATGGCGCTGGCCGAGAACATCGCGCGCGGTCATTTCGGGGTGAATCTCGGCGAGTATTCCAACCCGTCTTCCTCGATCCTGTGGCCGTGGATTCTGGCTGCGTTCGAGAAGCTGGGCGTGATGCTGTACGCGCCGCTGCTGGTGAATGTTGCGTGCTTTGTCGCGACAGTGCGAGTGATGCTGGCGTTCTGCCTGAGGCGGATGACAGGCAATGCGCGGAACGTGCTGGTCGTGCTCGGGTTGGCGCTGCTGGCGTTCAACGTGTTCGGCGTGGTGTTCACGGGAATGGAGCACAGCCTGCATGTGTTGCTGTCAGTCATCGCCGTGACGCGGGTGATCGACGGGAAGTTTGATCGCTGGACATTGCTGGCGCTGATGGTTGGGCCGCTGGTGCGGTTCGAGGGGGCGATCGTGCTGGCGTTCGGCGTGGGCGCAGCGCTGGTGGACCGGAAGTGGACGTTTGCGGGGCTCGCTGTCGTGGCGTCGGTTGTGCCGGTGGCGCTCTATGGCTGGTGGCTGTCAACGCTGGGGCTGCCCGTGTTGCCGAGTTCGGTGCTGAGCAAGTCGGCGGCGGCAGGCGGTGTTGTCGATGGCGGCGGCGGAGTGATCGGCGGGTTGCTGGCGACGTTCGGGAAGAATGCGCTGTCGCCGGCCGGACCGTTGCTGGGCGTGATGGCGATCGGGCTGGGGTATGCCGCATGGAAGCGGGCGGGGCGCAACCGCGTGCTGGCGCTGGGGCTGATCGCGGTGCTGGTGTTGGCGATGATGCTGGGGCGGACGGACAGCTACGCGCGATACGAGGCGTATGTGTTCTGCGGGCTGGCGGTGGGGCTTGTGCATCTGCTTCAAGCCGAGTTGCGGTTGCTGACGCAATCGCTGGTACGGTCGGTCGTGTTGGGCGCGGGCGTGGCGGTGCTGGGCGGGGCGCTGGGCGTTTACGTGTTTGCGACGACGCCGATGGCGGCGCGGAATATTGATCTCCAGCACCACCAGATGCATCGCTTCGTTGCGGAGTGCTGGCGGAAGCCGGTGGCGGTGAACGATCTCGGCTGGGTTAGCTTTCGCAATGATGCCTATGTGCTCGACCTGTGGGGGCTGGGCAGCGAGGAAGCGCGCAAGGCGCGTGCGGAGGCTGCGCCGGGCTGGGTGGGGCGGCTGGTTGATGAGCATGGCGTTGAGGCGGCGATCATCTATCCGGACTGGTTTGCGGACTTGCCGCAGGCGTGGATCAGGCTTGGCGTCATTGGCTACACGGAGCGGTCGATAACGCCGTTTGCGCCGGCGGCGACGGTGTTTGCGACGCAGCCAGAGGCTGCCGATGCGCTGCGCCAGTGCCTGCGGCGGTTGTCCGATTCCGGGCCGGCGGGGCTGTTCGTCAAGATACTTGACTAAGTCAACTATCAACGCGAGGCTCGCGCCATGTCGAAACCTTCGCAGATGCAGATCGAGGCCGTGCGCCGGTTCAACCGCTTCTATACGCGGGAGGTGGGGGCGTTGCGGAAGAACTTCCTCGATACGCCGTGGTCGTTGGCCGAAATGCGCGTGCTGTTCGAGATTGCGAATGGCGAGGGTGTGACGGCGAGCGATGTCGGGCGGGCGCTGGATCTCGATGCGGCCTATGTCAGCCGGTTGCTGGCGCGGTTCGAGAAGGAAGGGTTGATCGCGCGTACGCGATCGGAAGCGGATGGGCGTGTGGTGTTCCTGAGGCTCTCCGCGAAAGGGGAGCGCGTCTTCACAGCCGCCAATGCGCGGCAGGCGGCGAACACGACGGAGACGCTGGCGCGGCTGGCGCCTGCGGAACGGGCGAAGCTGGTGGACGCGATGGAGACTATCATCGACCTGTTGGAGCGCGGCTGATGCATGCGCTCGACAAGCCGATCTGGAGTGCGCTGGAGACGCGGCAGGCGCATCATGCCGAGGGTGGGGAGTTAGCGCGGCGTTTCCGGGCGGATGTGAGTCCGTTCGTGGCGGGGCGCGATGGCTCGCGCGCGGCGGCGCAGGCGATAGCGGAGCTGATCCCGGCGGGCGATGATGTCTCGCTACTCGAAGTGGCACCGCCGGATGCGCCGGCGGGCGTTAGCGAGACGCGCAAGCTGTGCCTGCAGATGGTGTGGGAGACACCGACGCCGGGAGAGCTTGCGTTTGACATCGTGCAGCTTGGGGAGAGCGACGCAGCGGAGATGCTGGCGTTGGCCTTGCTGACGAAGCCAGGGCCATTTCGCGCGCGGACGCATACGATGGGACGCTTTGTCGGCGTGCGTGAGGGCGGCAGGTTGATCGCCATGGCGGGCGAGCGGATGCACATGCCGGGCTATCGCGAGATCAGCGCAGTGTGCACGCTGCCGGAGTTTCGCGGACGCGGGCTGGGGGCGGCCCTGATGCGGGTGGTCGGCGCGCGCATGATGCAGGAAGGGGATCAGCCCTTCCTGCACAGCTATGCCGACAATGCGGGCGCGGTGGCGCTTTACCGCAAGCTGGGGTTTGTGGTGCGTGCGGAGGTGGTGCACGCGATGTGGAAGCGCGGTTAGCGCGGCGAGTCTGCCGTCTGGTAGAATGAGAAGACGTGGCCGTCAGGGTCGGCGAGGTCGGCGGACCAGCCGCCGGGGGCGTGGCTGACGGGGGTGACGATGGTCGCGCCCTTTTTTGCGAGGCCACCCACGATGGCGTCGATGCCGCCGTCCGGCAGGTTGTACACGACGACGGGCGTCTGGCCGGCTTTTGCTTCCGGATTGGCGAAGAAGATGAGGTCGACGCCGCCGGCGGTGGAGGCCATCAGCCAGTCATTGCCGGGCTCTTCGCCGGGCTGGCGTTTCACATCGAGGCCGAGCGTGTCGCGGTAGAAGGTTTCGGCGCGGCCGATGTCGGCGACGTAATAGACGATGGCGCCGATGCTGAGTTTGGCGAGCATGGGTGTCTCCTTGTGTCCTTACCCGCCTGTCTGTTGCCGTGGCCGGGGTATTTGTGAGCGGCTGACCACAAAAAGATGGCCGTCGGGATCGTGGCTGGCGAGGAAGGCGTGTTCGCGCCGGGCAGGGCCGAGCAGGGCGCTGCGGATGCGGCCGAAGGCGAGCTGGCCGGCGGGATCGGCTGTGTCGGGCGCGGGGGCGCTGGCGAGGGCGCGGCGGAGCTGGCTGATGCGCTGGCGGAGAGCGGTGTCGGACAGGTTGAGGAGCCAGCCGATCTCCTGGCGCGTGTGGCCGGAGAGGGCGAGGAGGGCGGTGAGGCGGAGGCTAGGGGGAAGATCGGTGAGCGTGCCTTCGCGCGCGCGTGGTTCGACGGACGCCGCCTGCGGCGGCTGCTCACCATGAGCGCGCTGCATTCCGTGCGCATCCTGCCAGCTGCTGTCGCGGCGCTTGCGGCGCGTGGCGGTGCGGGCGTCGAAGGCGGCGCGGTTGCGGAGGACGCCGGAGAGCCAGCGGCGGGTTTCAGGAGAGGCGAGATCGGTGCGGCCGGATTCAAGCGCAGCGAGAAGCGCGGACTGCAGGAGGTCGTCGGCTTCCTCGGGCCGGCGCGCGAGGCGGCGGGCTTGTGCGTGGAGATCAGCGAAGGCGCGGGGACCGGGCATGGGCGGAGGCTACCGCACGGGCGCGATTGCGGGAATGGCTTGCGCGGATCATGATCGCGTCATTGCGGGGAGTGGGATGATGCGGCTGGCCGGAATTCTTGCGTGTGTGGTGACGCTGGCGGCATGCGCGAGCGCGCAGGCACAAGCGCCGCTGCAACCGAGCGAGATTTTCGCGGGGCTGGCCGGGTCCTGCTGGAAGGCGGAGCTGCCGGAGGGCGCTTCCGACACGCACTGCTTCTCGGTGGCGGTTGGCGGCAAGCTGGCGATGGACGTGCACAAGGTGCGCAGCCGGTCGGACGCGGTGGTCTATGAGGGCGTCACGACCTACCGCCTCGAAAAGGAGAGCGGCGTGGCGCGGTATGAGTATTTCAATTCGCTGGGCGACCTGCTGGCGGGATACGCAAAGCGTGACGGGCAGCGCCTGTTGTTTCCCGCGACGCCGGGCGGGGCGGCGGACCTGGTCTGGAATCTCGGCGATGGCGCGTACGAGGTCGGGACTGCGGATGCAGCAACGGCCAAGCGCAAGTTCGTGAAAGTGGGGCCGGTTGCGCCGGGCGGGTGCTAGGTCGCCGGCGTCACGGTGATCGGGGCGGCGGTATCCGCGGGCACGTCGATGATCAGCTTCTCGTCGGCGGACTTGATGTCGCCGGACGCCTGTTCGACCCAGGAGCGGCTGACTTTCAGCACGACGCGGCCGGGCGCTTCCTCGGTCACTTCCCACGAGTTGAAATCGCCGATCATGAAGATCTGGCTCCAGCTGCGGTCTTCATCGACCCAGCGGGTGACGTAGGTATAGAGGCCGTTGATCGCGGGGTCTCCGCCGGCGGTGGAGAACAGCTTGAGGTCGCCTTCCTTCGTGAAGTGAATATCGGTGACGGCGGCGGCGCTGGAGAGGCTCTCGGACTCCGCTTCGGCGGCCACGGTCTGCGGCGGGCCCGAGGGCTTGGCGGGCGTGGCGGCGGCAGCGGGCTGGGCTGCTTCCGGCGCGGGGGCGGCGGGCTCGGCGGGTTTTTCGGCGGCAGGCTGGCAGGCGGCCAGCGCGAGCGCGGCGGCAAAAGCGGCGTATTTCATGAAGTCCCCTCGGCGTTTGGCCGATATTGGAACCGGGCGGGGACGCCTGCAAGCCGATGCGTGGCCGGTTTGCCGGTTTTTTGGCTTTGCGGTATAGGCGGCCTCATGGGTCAGCCCCCGTCATACAAGCCCGTGATGGGCGCCCTGCTGAAGGGCTACAAGGCGACGCTGTCTCCGGCGTTCGTCGCGCTGGGCGTGCGCTGCCGGCATGAGCCGTCGTGCTCGGAATACTGCGCGGAATGCGTCAGCCGGCATGGCGTCTGGGCGGGGTCGTGGATGGGGCTGGCGCGGTTTGCGCGCTGCCGGCCCGGAGGATCGCACGGGTTGGACCCGGCGCCGACGCTAACTAGCAGCGGCGCGCGGTGGTTCACCCCCTGGCGCTATGGCGTCTGGAGCGTGAGCCGGTCCGAAACCGCGCGCCCTTAAGTTTTCTGGACCGATCCGAACATTCATTGCGGAGGGCGCAAGACCCCTCTGCGTGTCATCCCGGAAGCGCGAAGCGCTATCCGGGACCCATTTCAAAGCCCGTCCGGGCCGATGAATGGGTCCCGGCTCTCCGCTGCGCTACGGCCGGGATGACAACCGAGAAACGGGTTCAAGCTTCGAACGAATTGGCTTAGACCTCCGCCGACACGACGAAAGACACGACAATGATCAATGTATCCTTCCCCGATGGCTCGAAGCGCGAATACCCGGATGGGTCGACGCCGCTGTCGATCGCGGAAGCCATCTCCAAATCCCTCGCCAAGCGGTCAGTGATCGCGAAGGTGGACGGGCAGCTCTATGACATGAAGCGTCCGCTCGAGGGCGACGTGGCGCTGGAGTTGCTGGACATCAACGCCAGGGAGTCGCTGGAGCTGCTGCGCCACGACGCCAGCCACGTGATGGCGCAGGCAGTGCAGGAACTGTTTCCCGGAACGCAGGTGACGATCGGACCGGTGGTCGAGGACGGGTTCTATTACGACTTCGCGCGCAAGGAGCCGTTCTCCACGGAGGACTTCGAGAAGATCGAAGCGAAGATGAAGGAAATCATCGATCGCGACCTGCCGATCAACCGCGAGGTCTGGAACAAGGACGACGCGATCGCGCACTTCAAGAAGATCGGCGAGGACTATAAGGCGCAGATCATCGACGACATCATCCCGCCCGGCGAAGCCATCACGCTCTATTCCCATGGCGACCAGTGGAGCGATCTCTGCCGCGGGCCGCACCTGCCCTCGACGGGCAAGCTGCCGAAAGCATTCAAGCTGATGAAGATCGCGGGCGCCTACTGGCGCGGCGATCATCGCAACGAGATGCTGCAGCGGATGTACGGCACGGCGTGGGCGAACGAGAAGGATCTCGCGGCGCACCTGATGCGTCTCGAGGAAGCCGAGAAGCGCGATCACAGGAAACTCGGCCGCGAGCTGGACCTCTTCCACATGCAGGAAGAGGGCAAGGGCATGGTGTTCTGGCACCCGAAAGGCCTGACGCTGTGGCGCGTGGTGGAGAACTATGTGCGTCGCCGCCTCGATGAAGCCGATTACATCGAGGTGCGCACGCCGCAGGTTCTGGATCGCAAGTTCTGGGAACAGTCTGGGCACTGGGAGAAATATCGCGAGAACATGTTCGTCGCCGAGACGGCGGAGGACGAGGTTCTGTCGCTGAAGCCGATGAACTGCCCCGGCCACGTGCAGATCTTCAAGCAGGGCCAGAAATCCTATCGCGACCTGCCGATGCGCATGGCGGAATTCGGCGCCTGCCATCGGTATGAGCCCTCGGGCGCGCTGCACGGGCTGATGCGCGTGCGCGCATTCACGCAGGACGATGCGCACATCTTCTGCCGTGAGGACCAGATTGAATCGGAAACGGCGCGCTTCATCACGCTGGCGAAGTCGATCCATTCGGACTTCGGCCTGCACACGGACCACATCAAGCTGGCGACGCGGCCGGAACAGCGCGCAGGCTCGGACGAGTTCTGGGACAAGGCCGAGGCGCAGATGATGGTCGCTGCGCGTGCGGCGGGCGTCGAGCCGGTGATCGCGGAAGGCGATGGCGCGTTCTATGCGCCGAAGCTGGACTTCGTGATCAAGGACGCGATCGGGCGCGAATGGACGTGCGGCACGATCCAGCTGGACTATGTGCTGCCCGAGCGTCTCGACGCGGAATATGTCGGCGAGGATGGCGGCAAGCATCGCCCGGTGATGCTGCACCGCGCGATCCTTGGCTCGCTGGAGCGCTTCATCGGCGTGCTGATCGAGAACTATGCCGGCGCGTTCCCGATGTGGCTGTCGCCAGTGCAGGTGGTGGTCGCATCGATCTCCGAAGGCGCGCATGCCTATGCGGAGCAGGCGGCGGAAGAACTCCGCGCGGCAGGTCTTCGCGTTGCAGTCGATACGCGCGGCGAGAAGATCAACTACAAGATCCGCGAGCACTCTCTCCAGAAAGTGCCGGTGATCGCTGTGGTTGGCGCGAAAGAAGCGGAGGAGCGCAAGCTGGCGCTGCGCCGTTTCGGGTCGCAGGCGAACGAAGTCGTGCTGCTGGACGACGCGAAGAAATTCCTCGTCGAGGAAGCCCTGCCGCCGGACCTCAAGCGGGCGAAGGCGGCTGGATGACGCTCGACGCGGTCGATGTTCGTGAAGGCCGGGTTCTCAGGCTTAACTGGGAGCTTGGGCTTTGCGAACATGGCGAGTTGACCGGATGGGCGGATGCGTTGATCGCCCGTCTGGATAATCCGCCCTATGCCTTGACCGAAATCTCGATGGCGCACGCGCTTGAGTCATCTCCAGGGGCGCTGGAAGCGTTGCTTGGCGGCGACTACACTGCGGATGAGATTGTCGTTGCGCTTGCGCGCGTGAATCCGGATTTGATCGCCCTCAAGCCTCTGTGTGATGCACTGGGAATGGTCGCGAACATGGCGATGGGCTTCGAGCGGAACGCTGTTGCGCGAAGTCATCCGGCGCTTGGTCTTCTGCACGATGCCTTTCAGGTTCACGATGGTCACTATTATCTCGGCCTTGGAGAAATGAGCGAGGCTGCATTGCGGCGTGACGTCTCGGGCTATTTTCGTCGGATTCGCGACGCTGCCGCCAAGGTTGAAGTGACGTCATGAGCGCCGTGGCCATAAGGGCGCATGCTCGCGTGATGGGGCTCCGGCTGCGGCTGGGGTTGGCGGACCTCAGGGATGTCGAGGTCTGGGCGGATCAGGCGATCCTGCAGCCGGGTGCGCCGGCGGAGATGGGCGATCTCTGTCTTGCGACGCGGGCGGGAGAGCGGATCACGTTGCGCATTCTCAGCGACCTGGGCGGGCCGCCGGGCGGATATGATCTTATGAAAGCGCTGAGCGCGTTGCGCGTGCTCGAGGCGTCGCAGGACCAGTTGCGGCGGCTGGCGGACAACCTGCATCCGATCCTGACGGCGATCGACGAGGAGGGCGGGATGCCGCCCCTGCTGCGGCCGGCCATGTCGCTGGCGCAGGATTTCTGGAACGCACGCATGCGCTCCTCGGAAGACATGGCGCATGTCGAGGAGCGGATGCGCGACCTGCTGCACGCGGTGAAGGAGTATGCGGCGGAGCTGCCGCTGGAAAAGACGCGGGAGCCGGAACCGGTCGTGCACCGCGTCTCGGCGATCGTGGTGAGCTACAATACGGGCGAGGCGTTGTTCGAGTGCCTCGAGGCGCTGCATCAGGAGCCGGCGATCGATGAGATCGTGCTCGTGAACAACGGCAATCCGTTCGAGACGCTGGAGCGCGTCGAGGATGGGTATGGCAAGTCGGCGAAGCTGAAGATCACGGGCGGCGGCAAGAATCGCGGCTTTGCGGCGGGGGTGAATCTCGGCGTGGCGGCGGCGTCGGGCGACAGGCTGCTGGTGATCAATCCGGATGCGGTGTTGCAGGCGGGGTCTGTGGCGGCGCTGGACGCGGCGATCGCGGGCGCGGCGGAGCCGGCGATCGTCGGCGGCAAGATTTTTGGCGAGGACGGCAAGGAGCAGCGCGGCGGGCGCCGGCGCAGGCTGACGATGCGCTCTGCGGCGGCGACGTTTCTCGGGCTGTCGGCGCTGCGCGTGCTGAACCCGGCCTTCGTGAACATCAACCGGCATACGGAGCCGGAGCCCGATGGTCCGGTGCCGATGGACGCGGTGAGCGGGGCGCTGATGTATTTCTCGGTGTCGAGCTTCCGCAGGCTGGGCGGGTTTGACGAGGGATACTTCCTGCATGTCGAGGATCTCGACCTGTGCCGGCGGGCGGAGGCGGATGGCGGCTCGGTGATCTACACGCCGCATGCCTCAGCGCTGCACTACGGCGCGACAAGCGATGCGCCGAACCTGTTTGTCGAGAAGCACAAGGGTGCGGGGCTCAACCGTTATTTCCGCAAGTATGCGGAGACGCCGGCAGCGAAGGTCGGCGCACAGGTGCTGGGGCCGGTGATCGCCTTCCTGCTCGCCATGCGCGCGCGGGTGAAGGGCGAGAAGCAGCGGGACGCCTGAGCGTTACGACGCCTTGGCCAGCGGGTGGGCGGCTTCCAGCAGGTCACGCAGCTCGTCGGTGACGACGTGGGTGTAGATCTGCGTGGTCGAGATGTCGGCGTGGCCGAGGAGCAGCTGGACCGCGCGGAGGTCGGCGCCGCCTGAGAGCAGGTGCGTTGCGAAAGCGTGGCGCAGGGCGTGGGGCGTCACGCGTTCGAGGCTGATATTGGCCTTCATCGCGAGGTCTTCGAGGATCTGGCCGAGGCGTCGGCGCGTGAGGCGGCCGGTAGAGCCGCGCGAGGGGAAGACAAAGCGCTGAGCGGTCGAGCGCACGGAGGTCTTCGGCAGGAACTGTTCGCGCACGGCCAGGTAGTTCTTGAGCGCGGTGAGCGCCGGCTTGCCCAGCGGTGTGATACGCTCCTTGTCGCCCTTGCCGCGCACGATCAGCACCGTGGCGCCGGGAGCGGGCAGCGCCGAGAGCGGCAGGTCGCAGCATTCGGACGCGCGCAGCCCCGCGCCATAGAGCAGTTCGATCAGGCAGATGGTGCGGAGGTCAGACGCCTCCGTGCCTTGGGCGGCTTCGATGAGGCGGCTCATTTCCTCGCGCGAGAGCACGTCGGGCGGCTCACGGCGGGCGGCGGGGCCATCGAGGCGGGAGGTCGGGTTGTCCTTTCGCTCATTGTCGCCGAGCTGGAAGCGGAAGAAGCGGCGCAGGGCGGAGAGGCGACGCGAGACCGTGGCGGCGGACATGCCGCGCTCGTGCAGGTCGCGGACGAAGGCAGCGAGATCGCGCTCGCCGGCGTCGATCAGCGACGTCTTGTTGGCGCGCAGGAAGGAGGACGCATCCTCCAGGTCGCGGCGATAGGCCTCGATGGTGTTGTCGGCCGCGCCGCGTTCAGCGCGGAGCGTGTCGAGGAAAGCGTCAATGCGGCGGTTGTCCAACATGCGCGCAAGGTGGCGCGAGCAGGTTTATGGGAAGTTGACGGCTCGGTTCACTGAATTTGCCCGATCCTGTCGCCGTTCAGGAATACCGTGCCCATCGGAGTGTGCGAGATCGTGAATCTGCTTTGATTTACGGCAACTTCAACGATCATCGCTGATGCCTGATCGGGAGACCGCTCGGTGACAGTCGCATCTGAAGGCGAACGGCTCCAGACGCGAATGGCGACAGGCTTTTCGCCGATATCGCCGAAACCATCCAGCAGGATGCAGACAGCGAACCAGCCGCCGTCAGTTCGACGGTTTTCCCGGCCATAGTTCCACAGACCGACGACGCCACCGGGCGGTTTGCCGGCCTTGCTGGCGACATGCTGCGGAATGGAGAGATGCCACAATTCCTCGGCGCTTATCTGATCAACCGTCTCGATGATGAGGTCTGGCGCTACCTGCAGTCCGGTAGGTTGTGCGACTGCCTCGGATGTCAGAAGCGAGGCGCTCGCCAGGACTGCGGTAAGGCCGGCAAACCAGGCGCGCATTCTGATGCCTCCGATCTGCCGTGCGAAGCGGCTACAGCGCCTTCCACACCTGCAACGACTCCAGCGCGATGGCGTTGGCATCGTCGTTCAGGCCGATGGTGATGAGCTGGCTCAGCAGGTCGGAGAGTCCGGCGAAGGAGAGGGCGGAGACGTCCGAGCCCAGCTGGCCGATCGTGGCGAGGGCGGCTTCGGCGTCGGCGTCCTGGCGGGCGGCGGCGGTGATGCGGGCGATGGCAGCGTCCGGGACGCCGCGGCCGGCTGAGCGTTGTCCGGCCAGGAGCGCGCGCTGGTCTGCGGTGAGCTCGCGGTGGAGGCCGGTGGCAAGGAACAGCGCGCGCGTGTTCTCGATGCGGCGGACGCCGAGCTGCTGTTCGCCTGAGGTCGGCTTGGCCGCGGCGGCGTTGGGTGCGGGATAGGGAACGGCGGCGACCATGCGTTCGAGAATGGGCGAGAGCTTTTCGGTGCTGGCGCCGGCGAGCGCGAACATCAGGTCGATGCGGGCCATGGCCCAGGCGTCCTGCTTGTCCTTGGGAAGTGTGCCGAGATGCTTGCGCCAGTCGGCGGCGAGCTTGTCGTCGCCGGCAAGAAGGGCTGCGCGGGCGAGCGGCTCGGCATAGGGCAGGGTCGCGTCGTTTTTCGGCAGCGCCTTGATCGCGGGCACAAGGACCGAAGAGATCAGCCGGCCATCATTGAGCGTTTCGGCGGCGCGCAGGGCCGCGGCGTAGGCGGTCGCTTTCGCTTCCGGCTTTGCGTCCTTGTCGGCGGAGGCAGCGAGGGCGAGCGCGAGATAGTCCGGCTTGGGCGCTGCGCCGCGCGTGGTCTTCGGCGCGTCGGCGTCTTTCAGCGCGAGGATGGCGAGGACATCGGCGGCCTTGATCTTGCCGCCGTTGAAGGCCGGGCGCATGGCGGCGCGGCGCTGTTCGTTGGTGGCATTCTTGTCGAGCGCGACCAGTGCCGCGATGTCGGTTGGCACGCTGGCAAAGGCGTTGGCGGGCACGGAGAGCTTCGCGCGGACGGAGATCGTGGCTTCAAGGGCCGAGCCGTAGCGCCCGTCCGGCTTCTTGATGTCGGGCGTGGTGATCGCGCCGATCAGCCAGACGCCCAGCGCCTCATTGGTGCGGGCGACCTGTTCGGTGGCGAGGTTGGTGGCGGCGGCGTCCTTCGCGATCGCACCGCAGAGCGCGCGCAGGGGCAGCCAGTCGGCATCGGCGACGGGCCTGGTCTTCGCGACGGCGCAGCCGGCATCGTCCTGGCCGCTGAGCATTTCCCATTCGGCGGCGAGACGCTCGCCAGGCTTGCCCCAGGCAGAGCCGGAATAGCGTTTGCGCAGTTCGGTGGCGTTGGCTGTTTCGCCGAGCTGTTCGAGGAGGCGGATGCGTTCGGCTGTCAGCTCGGTCCCGCCCGCGGGGCCCTTGCCACGCGACATCAGAATGCGGCGGAGCGTGGCGGCGCCGGCGGGGGACAGTTCGCGCGGCTGTATCGCGGCGAGGATGGGGGCGAGTGTCGATCCGCTGGTGTTGGCCCAGAAGGTGGCAGGCACGGCGCCTTCATTGGCGCTGATCCAGCCGACGCCCCAGGCATCGACCTGGGCGGGCGGGGCGGAGGAGACCTGCGCGCTGGCGGGGGCAGTCAGGACGCTGGCGAGGACCAGCGCCGCAAGCAGCCTATTGCGACGGCGCATTTGTGCCTCCGGCCGCCTCGGGCTGGATGCCGACATTGGTGGCGGGGACACGGATTTCTTTCTGTTCGGGTTTGCGCGATTCCGCCTGCCCGGCGAAGAAGAACAGCGCCCCGACGATCACGACGAGCGCGATGCCAGCCAGGATGCCGATCAGCTTCATCGACATTGGCTGACGCCGCCGTGAAAACCCTCCGCGAGCCATTGCAGTCTCCGTCAATCAATTGTGGGGATTCAATCAGACCCGGGCGCGGGAATCCAGCGTGTGACGCCGTACTCGCTACACCCGGCCCGTCATTGCCCCGGAAGCCTTGGGCGGTATAAGCCTCCGGTTCGGGAAACAGGGCAAGTCATGTCTGCTCATCAGGGTGCACCGGACGGCGGGTCCAGCCCGGCGGCCGCCCCAGCGGGCGGGCCCCGGCTGCAGCGCACCATCGCGCTTGTCGGCATGATGGGCGTGGGCAAATCCACCGTGGGCAAGAAGCTGGCTGAGAGCCTGTCCGCGACCTTTGTCGACAGCGACGAGGAGATCGAGAAGGCGGCCGGCCTCTCCGTGCAGGAGATTTTCGAGCGCCATGGCGAGCCGGAGTTCCGGCGGGGCGAGCGGCGGGTGATCGAGCGCCTGCTCGCAGGACCGCCGATCGTGCTGGCGACCGGGGGCGGGGCGTACATGGACGCCGACACGCGCGCGATGCTGAAGGAGAAGGCCACGACCGTTTGGTTGCGGGCCGATCTCGAGATGATCTGGAAGCGGGTGAACCGGCGCGACACAAGGCCGCTGCTGAAGCGCGAGAACCCCAAACAGGTGCTGGCCGAGCTTCTGGAGAAGCGGTCGCCGGTCTATGCCGAGGCCGATATCGTGATCGACAGTGGCGATGGCCCCGCGGGCGAAGCGGCGAAGGCGATCCGGGAAGCATTGGGACTCGAATGAGCAATCTGAAGACAGTCCGGGTCGAGCTTGGCGCGCGCGGATACGACATCCTGATCGGCGATGGCCTGCTGGCGCGCACGGCCGAACTGATCGCGCCGCTGATGCGGCCGGGCCGCAACCGCGTGTTCGTGGTGGCGGACGAGAACGTGGCGTCGATCCACGGGCGTGCGCTGGCGTCGGCGCTGGAAGGGGCAGGGCTCAGCGGACACCTGATCGCAGTGCCGCAGGGCGAGGAGTCCAAATCGTTTGCCTATCTCGCGACGGTGCTCGACGAGCTGATCGAACTGGGCGCGGAGCGGGATGATCTTATCCTGGCGTTCGGCGGCGGCGTGGTGGGTGATCTTACCGGGCTGGCGGCGGGGCTGCTGAAGCGCGGCGCGCGGTTCGTGCAGATCCCGACGACGCTTCTGGCGCAGGTGGACTCATCGGTTGGTGGCAAGACGGCGATCAACAGCCGCGCGGGCAAGAACATGGTCGGGCTGTTCCACCAGCCGGTGCTGGTGATCGCGGACCTTGGCGTGCTCGACACGCTGCCGGAGCGTGAGCGATCGGCCGGCCTCGCGGAGATTGCGAAGTATGCGCTGATCGATGATCCGGCGTTCTTCGATTTCCTCGAAGCGAATGCATGGGCGCTGCGCGCGGGCGAGAAAGACGCTGTGGCGGAGGCGGTGCGCGTGTCGTGCGCGGCCAAGGCGCGGATCGTGGCGATCGACGAGACGGAGCAGGCCGAGCGTGCGCTGCTGAACCTTGGACACACATTCGGGCATGCGCTGGAGCGTGCGAACGGATTCCAGCCGAGCCTGCTGCATGGCGAGGGCGTCGGCGCGGGCATGGCGATGGCGATGCGCTATTCCGTCATGCTGGGCGTGTGTCCGGGACAGGATGCGGTGCGGGCCGAGAAGCTGCTGAACGCGCTGGGACTGGCGACGCGGATCAAGGATCTCGGCGGCGGTCCCTATCCGGCAGCGGACCTGCTGGCGCACATGGCCCACGACAAGAAGGCCAAGAACGGCAAGCTGACGCTCATCCTCACGCGCGGCATAGGAAAATCCTACATCGAACGCGAGGTCGACCTGGTATCCCTGCGCGCGTTCCTGGAGTCCGAAGCGGCTTCCTGAAGCCCTGAACCCGTACTAGGGTAGGGTCAGGGAAAACTCTGGGGTCCCGCGCACATGCTGCTGGCTGAACGCACACTGGCCTTTGCCTCTCAGGCGCCCGAGATGCATACGCGCAAATTGCTGGGCGGCGGCTTGCTCAGCGTGCTCGAGACCATCGGCGCCTCGCGCTATGCCTGCCTCTACCTGCGTCGCGAGAACGGGCAGACGGTGATCGGGCAGTCGATCTCCAACCTGCCGGCGGCGTGGCTGAAGCTCTATCTCGATCGCGGCTATGACGCGACCGACCCCGTGTTCCAGGGCGTCGTGCGGGGCGGCAGCTATGGTTACTGGGACGAGCTGACGCGCGGCATGATCCTCGGCCGCAGCGGGCATGAGGTGATGGGCGCGGCGCGCACGTTCGACATGCGCGAAGGCTTCACCAAGCGCGTGACGCTCGATGGCGGCGGGGTGGCGGTGGTGATGGCGGCGGGGGCGGAGCTGTCGCGCCATTCCAACGCCCGGGCGGCCATGCGCATGGTTTTCGACGTCTTTGCCAACGAAGGCGCCCGGATGATCCGGGCCGTGCCGGACCGCAAGCCGCTGGAGGATGGCGCGGAGACGCAGCGCGGCCTGTCGCGGACCCAGCTCAAGGTGTTGCTGATGCGGGCCGAAGGGTTGTCCAACAAGCAGGTCGCCCAGAATCTCGGCCGCCACGAGAAGACCGTAGAATGCCATGTGACGGAAATCCTGCGCCGACTGGACGCCCGGAACATGATCGACGCCATCCGGATCGCCACCAAGCTGAAGCTGATCCTGTGACTTAGGGGCAAACCTAGGGGTTCTCCCCAGTTCTCATTTGCCCCCGGAGCGCCGAAAAATGCCGCCAAGACGGGCGATTTTTCGTATTGGCCCTGGGTTGGAGCGGCTCCGCAGCGATGCGGGGCCGCTTTTTATTTCGGGGTCCCGCCCCGGGGTCAGGGCTGGGGTCAGGGTCAGGGGAGGCCGGCGCCCCCGGAATCAGGCCGCGTCGATATGCAGGGCGTGGAGCCCGGCGGCGAATTCAGCCTTCAGGGCGTCGTTGACCGCCCGGTGGCGGTTCAGCCGGGTCATGGCGGCAAGGGCGGGGGCGCGGATCTTTACCGCATAATGTGTCTCGCCGCCGGGCGCTGCGCCCGCGTGACCGTGGTGGAGATGCGACTCGTCCACTATATCAAGCAGAGAGGGGTGAAAGGCGGCAACGAGAGCGGAACGCATGCGCTCGCTGCGGCTTGTCAATTCTTGCGGCATTAACAAACGCATCCCAAGATCAGAACCATGTCGGCTGCCGAAGACTACATGCGGGCCTACCGCGTCAAGTTCGTCGATATCCGCGTCAACCCTCCGGGGGGGCGCCGGAAGGGCGGAGCGTTCGTGCAGCGCTGCGAACGCAAAGGGTGTGACGAACTGGGGACCTGCAAGGCGCCCAAGCCGTTTGCCGCGCGCGTGGTCCAGGTTCCCGGCCAGAAAGTCGCCGAACAGGACAATCACTGGTTCTGCCAGCGCCACGCCGCCGAATATAACGAAAGCTACGATTTCTTCGACGGCATGACCGAGGACGAGATCACCGCTTTCCAGGCCTCGGCCGGGCATGGCCACAAGCCGACCTGGCGGATGGGCGGCGGCCCGATCGGCGCCGAGGGCCGGGCGGCGCGCATGAACAATCCGCGCGGCTGGAAGGGCGCCAAGGACTGGCTCTACAACGGCCACACCGGCAAGGGCGTCGCCGCCGCCGAGACGCGCGGCCGGACGCGCCTGCAGACGCGGGCGCTCGACGAGATGGGCCTGCCGCACAACGCCGAGGGCCCTGCGATCCGCGAACGCTATGGCGCGCTGGTGAAGCAATACCACCCGGACTCCAACGGCGGCGACCGCTCGATGGAGCACCGCCTGCACGTGGTGATCCGCGCCTTCAAGGCGCTGAAGTCGGCCGGCCTCGCCTGACGGCGAGACGGGAGTGGGGAGTAGCGAATAGGGAGTAGGATTCCCGTCGTCGCTCCACCCGCAGCCAACTATTCCCTATTCGCTACTGCCTACTCACCGGCGCGCAGCGCCTACATCGGCTTTGGCTCCCAAAGCTCCAGCTTGTTCCCCTCCGGGTCCATGATGTGGGCGAACTTGCCGTTGGCTTCTTCGGGGAAGGTCTTCACCGGGGTGACGCCATGCGCCGCGCATTTGGCGAGGATGCCGTCGAGATCGTCGACGGCGAGATTGATCATGTAGGGGTTGGTTGAGGGCTCGAAATAGGTCGTCTCGGCCTTGAAGGGGGAGAAGACGGTGCCCGCGCCGGGGTGGTTCGCCATGCCTTCGGGGCGGAAGACGATGCCGCCCCAGTCCTCGACCGCGATGCCGAGGACGTCGCGATACCACGCGGTCAGCGCCGCAGGGTCTTTCGACTTGAAGAAGACGCCGCCGACGCCCAGCACCTTGGCCATGTGTTCCCTCCGGAATGCGATACCGGGGCATGAAGGCCGAAGCCCACGCCAACCACAATCGCCCGAAAGGGTGATTTTCGCGAAATGCAGGAGAAATCAGCCCGCAGGCGAGACAGGAGGCCGCCGGGATGCGCCGACTTGCTGCGTTGCAATGTGTCTGCGGGTCCGCCTATATCTGCGCCAAGGATACGAGAGATTTTCCACCCATGGCCGTGACTGACGCTTCCGACGCCCTGATCTCGCTCGCGCCGACGAAAGAGCTCGACGCCAAGAAAACCTTCGGGATCGATCTCGACTGGAAGGTGCCGGCATTTGCCGAGCGCTCCTCCTATGTACCGGACCATGACCCGGCCTATCGCTTCGATCCGCAGACCACGCGTGCGATCCTGGCCGGCTTCAAGTACAATCGCCGGGTGATGATCCAGGGCTATCACGGCACCGGAAAGTCGACCCACATCGAGCAGGTGGCGGCGCGCCTCAACTGGCCGCTGATCCGCATCAACCTCGACAGCCACGTCAGCCGTATCGACCTCGTCGGCAAGGACGCGATTGTGCTGAAGGACGGCAAGCAGATCACCGAATTCCGGGAAGGCATCCTGCCGTGGGCGCTGCAACGGCCCATCGCGCTGGTGTTCGACGAATACGACGCGGGACGTCCGGACGTGATGTTCGTCATCCAGCGCATTCTCGAAGCTTCTGGCCAGCTGACGCTGCTCGACCAGAACCGCGTGATGAAACCGCACCCGAACTTCCGCTTGTTTGCAACGACGAACACCGTGGGCCTCGGCGACACGACCGGCCTCTATCACGGCACGCAGCAGCTCAACCAGGGCCAGCTCGACCGCTGGAGCATTGTGACGACGCTCAACTATCTTGAGCATGATGCCGAAGTGGAGATCGTCGCCGCGAAGGTTCCCGATCTCGACAAGGCGACCGTCTCCAAGATGGTGCGCGTGGCGGATATGACGCGGAACGCCTTCATCGCCGGTGACATCTCCACCGTGATGAGCCCGCGTACGGTCATCACCTGGGGCGAGAACACGCTGATCTTCGGCGACATCGGCGTCGCCTTCCGCATGACGTTCGTGAACAAGTGCGACGAGCTGGAGCGCCCGGCGATCGCCGAGTTCTACCAGCGCGCCTTCGCGAAGGAGCTGCCGGAAAGCGCGGCCATGGTGAAGGTCGCGTAGGGCTGATCCATTGGGGGGAGTCATGCGTGCCCTAGGTGTACTGCTGCTTGCGTTGCTGTCTGCGCCTTTTGCCGTCGCACAGCCGCCCGTGGCTTGGTTCGAAGACACGATCGACTTCAAGTCGGACACGTTGATTTACGGTTCGCCTGAAACGCTGCCGCGCGATCCTCCGCCCTCGTTGTCGCGCACGCGGCTGTATGTGCCGTTGATCGCTCCGGCGTCTGGCCCTGCTGCATTTCTCATCACGATCCGGCGCGATTGCGCGACAGGGCAGGAGACGTCGTCTTACGCCGAATACGCAGCTGACGGTCGCGAGAGCAGCCCGGCCCCAGCAGTTCCGATGGCGGTCGCATCCTTCGTTTTCGCGCATGGCGTTGACATCGCGAGCTGGCGGGACTTGTGCCGTAGCACGCGGCGCCCGCCCGCACCGGGGCTGATTTCCGGCGCAAAGGATTTTGTCGACCCCCTTCGTATGATCACGGCAACCAGCGTCGCGGAGGCCATCGACCGTGCGCATGCGCTTGCTCCAGTCGTTGAAGAGGCTAGGCAATACAAGAATACAGGGAACTTCGAACTGCTGGTGAGCAAGGCGATGTACGGCTCGCCAACCTTCATCGTTGATGCCCGCGCCCGCGAGCAGGTCGGCGACTTGACACGTCTGTCCTTCATCGAGCCCCGCGGCGGTCCGTGGAGCCGCGTGACCTACCTGGTCAATTGCCAGGCCAGGACCGGCAAGCGGGAGCTCTACGCGGATTTCGACGCCAGCGGACGCATCAACCACGTCTTTGGGCCGACCGCCGAGGGCGCGTTCGACATGCTGCAGTACGGAGACCTTCTTGCCCAGATGTGCAGTTGGGAGCCCGGTGCCAGCAAGAACCATTTTTACTTAAGTGACGCTCTCAAATCCGTAGTTATCCGACGGTGATGCGGCGCCGACTCGCTCGCAAAACATACGTTTCGTGACCTCAAGGCAGCGGGCGGCACGGAAATGCTGCGAGTCGTTTTCGAGAACCCGCTTTCACCGGTTGCAACGCCTGATGTATCGGTGCGTATTGGCAATGCGGGCGAAGGTCCGCTTCCGGCCCGTTGACTAGGGAGAATGCGTGACCGAGTTTACCATCACGCGCGCCAGCGAGCGCGATGCCGGGGATCTCGGCGTCATCGGGCCGGCGGCCTATGCTGCCGCCTATCATGACGACTGGGACGATGCGGTCGCCTTCTTCCACCAGCTGAAGACGTTCGGCGAGGATGCGTTCAGCCAGACCATGGCGCGCGAGGATGCGCGGGTGTGGATCGGGCGGCAGGATGGCGTGGGCGTTGGCTTCCTCACCATGTTCGTCGGCTCGCTGGAACCGATCAGCCAGCGGGCAGGCGGGGCGGAAATTCCGCGCATCTACCTGCTGCCGGGCGCACGCCGCGGCGGCATTGGCCGCAAGCTGCTTGATGCGGCTGAAGCTCAGGCGAAGGCCGAGGGCTGCGACTATGTCTGGCTCGACGTGATGGAACACGCAGAGTGGGCGCGCGCCGCCTATGAGCGCTGGGGCTTCACCGACATCGGTGGCAAGACCTTCTCGGGCGGACTCCGCCCCGGCCGCAGTCGCGCCATGCGGGTGATGGTCAAGGAGCTGAAGTAGCTCGCGCGGCGCGAAGCCGTTATACCCCTCGCCGGGGAACATCTTGCGGGAGGGACGCCATGGACTGGAAACTGCTTCTGATCGGCGCGGTGATGCTGGTGGCCGGCGGCTTCCTTGCCTGGCGCTTCCGCCAATCCAAGTTTGGATCAGAGCCCGGTCCGGGTTGCGCGATGGCGTTCGCGCTGCTTCTGATGCTGACGGGCGTGATGACACTTGTTGTCGGCTTGGCCACCAAGGGCTGATCCGGCGCCCTCAACCTGGAGAGACGCGATGACTGGCAGCATGATCCGCGTGACGAGCCGCGACGGGTTCGAGTTCGACGCCTACCATGTGAAGGCGCAAGGCCCGCGCAAGGGCGGCGTGATCGTGGTGCAGGAAATCTTCGGCCTGTCGGACCACATCAAGGAGATGGCCGAACGGTTTGGCGCGGCAGGCTATGAGGCGATTGCGCCGTCGATGTACGACCGCGCGGCGCCGGGCTTCATCGTGCAGCCGCCCGACGTGATGGCCAACATGGCGCGCTCGGTCGATCTGGCTAAAGCCAATGGCCAGGACAATGCCATGAATGACATCGGCGGCGTGTTCGACGTGCTGTCGAAATCCGGGAAGGTCTGCATCACCGGGTATTGCTATGGCGGTTCAATGAGCTGGCTGGCCGGCGCGCGTATTGCCGGCATCGCGGCTGCGTCGTGCTATTACGGCGGCAACATCCCGCAGATGGTGAACCTCACGCCAAAGTGCCCGACCATCTGCCATTTCGGCGCGAAGGACGCGCATATTCCGCTGGTCGGCGCCGTCGACAAGATCCAGGCGGCGCACCCGGATATTCCGGTCCATATCTATGATGCGGGGCACGGTTTCGCGCGGAAGAATTCCAGCGACTATGATGCGGCTTCCGACAAACTGGCTTTCGAGCGGACGATCGCGCTGTTCGACAAGTCATGAAGCTGATCTTCATCTGGGGGCCTGCGGCTTCCGGCAAGCTGACGGTGGCGCGCGAACTCTCGGCGCTGACAGGCATCTCGTTGTTCCACAATCACCTCGTCGTCGATGCGTTGCTGGAGAAGCTGACCTTCGGCGAGCCGGAATTCGTGCGCCTGCGCGAAGCGATGTGGATGAGCGTGTTCGACAATGCGGCGCAGGCGGACAAGTCACTGATCTTCACCTTCCAGCCGGAGCCCACCGTCGTGGAGGGGTTTGCCGAACGCGTGAAGGATGTGATCGCGGCAGAAGGCGGGGATGTGGTGTTCGTGCGGCTTCTGGCGTCGCGTGACGTGCAGGATGCGCGTATCGCCAATGACAGCCGGAAGGAGTTCAGGAAGCTGGTGTCGCTCGACATGCTGCGGGAGCTGCGACCCGGCTTTGAGGCATCGGAAGCGGAGATGCCGGCGGCTGATCTCGTGATCGATACCGAGCTGGATGCGCCGGACGCGTCTGCCCGGCAGATCGCAGAGGCCTTTGGCCTGCCGCGCGTTCAAGCGAGCTGAACGCAGAGCCGCGCCGGATAACTCGGCCTTTGGACTGGCGAGTATCCGACGCGACGTGGGGCGTTGTCAGGCCTTGGCCATGTGCCGCGAAATGACAGCGTCCTTGTCTCTGTAAGGTCTAGTCGTCGTCAGCGACCGTGCCGGCGATGGCGCCAGCCGCTGCGCCAATGGCCGCGCCGCGTTCAGCGTTGCCGTCGCCCGTGTTGTTTCCGATGGCCGCGCCGGCAGCGCCGCCGACGGCTGCGCCGGTAAGGGTCGAACAGGCCGCCATCGAGCTGGCGGCGACGAGGGCTGTAAAGATCACTTTCAACGGGGCCATGTGCGTTTCTCCATATGCGAGAGACCAACGCCGATGATGAACGGGCGTTCCGGCTGCCCCGGAATGGTCAAAATGCTGCAGGAGCGGCCGATGGCGTTCCCGGCCCTTCCCAGCGGGGCAGGCGGGCCCTAAACGTCATGTCATGAGCAGGCCCGTCGACCGCACCGACATGTTCAAATCCGCCCTGAGCGCCGCCACGCGCGCGATCGCAGGGCAGGACGAGCTTGCCGTGGATTTCTCGGTCGATGGCGGGCGTGTGGCGGACGGCCAGATCACGCTAACCACGCCGCCGAAGGACCTGACGCCGGCCGCCGCTGCGCGGGCGCGGGGGCAGGCGGATGCGCTGGCGCTGCGCGTGGCGCACCATGACGTGCGCAAGCATGCCAAGGCGATGCCCCAGCGCGAGGAAGCCCGGAAGCTGTTCGAGGCGGCCGAGCGCGCGCGGATCGAGTCGATCGGCTCGACGGCCATGGATGGCGTTGCCGAGAATCTCGACGCGGTGCTGCAGCAGCGCTGCGAGCGGGCAGGCTATTCGCGCGTGACCGACAAGTCGCGCGCGCCGATGGACGATGCGCTGGAGTTCGTGCTGCGCGAGGTGCTGACCGGGCGCAAGCTGCCGCCGGCGGCGGAGACGGTGGCCGATGTCTGGCGCGCCGAGCTGGCCGAGAAGGCCGCGGCGCCGCTGGCGCGCGCGGCGTCGACCATGCACGACCAGGCGGCCTTCTCCGCCGTGATGCGCGACCTGCTGCGCGACCTCGGGTTGGGCGATGAAGGTTCCAGCGCGAAGGGCAGCGAGGACGAGAAGGGCGAGGAAGAGGAGGAAGGCGAGGCCAAGTCCGAAGCGTCCGACGATTCCGAGGGTGAGGGCGAAGGCGAGGGCGAAGCGCAGGAGCAGGACTCCAGCGATGCCGGAGAAGGTGAGCCCGGCGACGAGATCGAGGCATCGGCCGCGGATGACGCCGACGCCGAGATGGAAGTCACCGAGGATGACGCCGACGAGCCGGCGACGCCCATGCGCCCCAACTGGCGCGACAGCGATGCGTTCAAGTCGGAGTACAAAGCGTTCACGACCGTCCATGACGAGGTGAAAAGCGCGGACGAGCTGTGTGACCCCGAAGAGCTGACACGGCTGCGGGCCTATCTCGATGCGCAGCTGCAGGGGCTGCAGGGAGCCGTTTCCCGATTGGCAAATCGCCTGCAGCGGCGGCTGATGGCGCAGCAGAACCGGTCGTGGATGTTCGACCTCGAAGAGGGCGTGCTGGATACGGCGCGCCTGACGCGGGTGATCGTCGATCCGACCGCACCCCTGTCGTTCAAGATGGAAGACGAGAGCAAGTTCCGCGACACGGTGGTGACGCTGCTGCTCGACAATTCCGGCTCGATGCGCGGCCGGCCGATCATGGTGGCGGCGTTGTGCGCCGACATCCTCGCGCGGACGCTGGAGCGTTGCGGCGTGAAGGTGGAGATTCTCGGCTTCACCACGCAGGCGTGGAAGGGCGGGCTTTCGCGGGAAGACTGGATCAAGGCGGGCAAGCCGGCTTCGCCGGGTCGCCTCAATGACCTGCGCCATATCATCTACAAATCGGCGGATGCGCCGTGGCGGCGCGTGCGGCGCAACCTCGGCCTGATGATGCGCGAAGGCCTGCTGAAGGAGAACATCGACGGCGAGGCGCTCTTGTGGGCGCACGACCGGCTGATGGCGCGCGCCGAACAACGCAAGATCCTGATGGTGATTTCGGATGGCGCGCCGGTGGACGATTCCACGCTGTCGGTGAACGTCGGAAATCCGCTGGAGAAGCACCTCCGCGAAGTGATCGCGCATATCGAGGGTGTGTCGCCTGTCGAACTGATCGCGGTTGGCATCGGGCACGACGTGACGCGCTGGTATCGCCGCGCGGTGACCATCGTGGAAGCCGAGCAGCTGGGCGGCGTGATGACCGACAAGCTGGCCGAGCTGTTCGGTGAGGAAGAAGCAAAGAAAGCGAAAGCCGCGGCCCAACCGGGCGGCGGGCGCGAGCGCAAGGGCGCGGGAACCGTCAGCATCGGCATGGGCCGTGACGTGAAGCGCACGACGTTCGGTGAAGTCGCCAAGGGGCGGAGAGCCGGAACGTGAAACAATGGCTTGCCGGCCTGATGGCGCTTGTGGCGGCAGGCTGCGCCAGTGCGACGGGAGCAGCCGGGAGCAGGGACATGAGCCTCGATGCGCTGGCGCGTGACTATGTGCGCCTCACCCTTGAGATCGACGCGCATGAGAGCGGGTACGTCGATGCCTATTTCGGCCCCGAGGAGTGGCGCGAGGCGGCGCGGAAGAATCCGCGGGAGCGGCCGCAGCTGAAGGCCGAGGCGGACCGGATCATTGCTGGCCTTGGCAGCTATTCGGCGGAGGCGGGTGAGCAGGGGCAGCGCGCGAAAGTGCTGCAGGCCAATGTGCGCAGCGCGCGTTTCCGGCTCGACATGATCGACGGCGTGCGTGTGAAGTTTGCCGACGAGGCGGAGCGGCTGTTTGCGCTGCGCCCGCAGCTGAAGCCGTTGTCGGCCTATGATGGCGCGTTTGCGCGGATCGAGGCGCTGGCGCCCGGCGAGGGCGAGCTGCGCGAGCGCGTGGAGGCGTTCCGCTCGCACTACTCGATACCTGATGATCGCGTGCAGGCGGTGATGGATGCGGCGATTGCCGAATGCCGGCGACGCACGGCGGCGCATATCGACCTGCCGGCTGACGAAACCTTCTCGATGGAACTCGTGAAGGGCAAGCCGTGGGGCGCCTACAACTACTATCTGGGCC